>UEXW01000188.1_pt1 | contig 37879 bp, 36 predicted proteins | sample 4301151 | NCBI WGS metagenome assembly UEXW01 (sample SAMEA4773176, study PRJEB27434) | metagenome | biome: 2259; feature: agricultural soil; material: soil | place: USA | collected 2014-09 | depth 0.25 m | reverse complement strand
AATTTGTTGATTGTCAACTACTTACATCGTTGGGCAGTTGCATGGTTCATGTCTAGCAGACAACTAGCCCTACAGAATTCCATACCAAGCTACACAAAACAAAAAGTCTGATGAGTTTCGTTACAAGGTTGGGCGCCGGTCTATTGCTCGCTCGGTCTTGACGAATAGTACCCGGTGCGGTGCCGGACGTGAAGGTCCGTGGCGTCGGGGGCACCGTTGATCGACACCTGGATCCGCCGGAACTCCGAGTCGGAGAGACGTTGGGAAGGATAGTAGGCCAGTAGATATTGGGTCCGCAGTTCCTCGCTGATTCGGCGAAAGGCGCTGTCGAGTTGCGGCAGAGACCTGGCGTAGTAGTACTTGCCGCCGGTGTCTTCAGATAGCTGAATCAGTGCGTGCTCGCCCCCGGTATCGCGTCCGGCGCTGGCCTCCACAGGCACCACGATAATGCTGTAGACGATCGCCTCCGCTTCCTGCGCGCTGCGCACCGCGTCCCGATAGTCGTACTTGCTGACGGTATCGCCGCCGTCAGTGATAACGACCATGACCTTCCGGCCCCGGCGCCGGTCGAGGGCCTGCGATCCGAGGCAGAGAGCGTCATACAGAGCCGTAGCCGCACCACTGTGAATCCGCTCAATCCCGCGATCGATGGTCTTCATGTCGGCCGTAAACGGCACGACTTCGTCCACAATCTCGCTGAACGTGAACAACGAGAGAGCGTCGATCGGGCGGAGAATCGTGTGCGCGAAGTGGCGCGCGGACGCCAGTTCCAGGGGCAGGTCTTTCTTCGTGCTCAGGCTGGTGTCGACTGCCAGAATGATTGACAAGGGTAGCGCCGATTCCTTGTCGAACACCGAGATTTTCTGTTCCTTGCCGTCTTCCAGCAGATGGAAATTCTCTTTGTTCAGGCTGCCCACCGGCGCACCGTGCTGGTCCGTGACTGTGACAAACACGTTGACCAGCCGGACATCAATTTTCAGGGTTGTGGAAGGCTCCTGCGCAGGACAGAGGCAGGCAGCGAAAAGCAGGGAAACCAGGGTAGTGGATCGTGTCATCAGCCGTCGCATCATTTAGATGCAGGCTGCCGGCGAGGGCTGCCTTGCATGTGAGGAATCTCCGCCGGAAACGGCTCGCCGTCAGCCCACACGGCGCCATCCACAAAATGCTCCTTCTTCCAGATCGGGACAGTTCTCTTCAGCGTATCAATTAACCAGCGGCACGCATCGAAGGCGACCCCGCGATGCGCCGACGCCACCGCAATCAGCACACTGGTCTCGCCAATCTCCAACCGTCCGAGCCGGTGCACAACCCCCACATCACGCACCTGGAATTGGCCGAGCGCCTGCCTTGCCAGTTCTTCCATCTTATTCAGCGCCATTTCTTCGTAGGCTTCGTAGTCGAGATAGAGGGTTTGCCTTCCGCGAGTGTGGTTCCGCACGACGCCCTCAAAGACCACCACCGCCCCGTCCTCGGGATGCTTGATTTGCGCGAGCAGCGCCTGGGTATCAATGCGCTCTCGCACGATGGCCGTGTGTTCGGTGCGCGACGCCCCGCCACTCACCGGCGGCAGCAGCGCGATTTCATCGTTCTCCTTCAGCCCGACGTCCGCCGCGGCATACTCCTGATTCACCGACACGGCGAGCGACGACAGCATCTCCGCCAATCGCGGCACCTTCGCCTCGTAGTAGCCCAACAGATCTCCTACCGTCGCCCCTTCTGGCAGGGCTACGGAATCCGTCGCCATTCCGGTAACGTCCTTGAGCAGACCGAAAAATAAGACGCGAATCCGCATGATGGTTGGCTACGCGCGGTGAGCCTGAAAACGGAACCGGCGGTCATTTTCAGCAATTCGTATGTCGGTAAATCCCGCTGCCCGAAGGCGCGAGCCGAACTGATTCGGGTCGATTGGAACGTAAGTATCTCCGATGTGGAGCAAGCGCAATGGCACGCTGCGCTTGGCATCCGTGCCGGCAAAGACGGCACCCGGCCTCAAGACCCGGCGTACTTCCCGCAATAACTGATCCTGTTTTTCCGTGGAAGGAACGTGATGCAGCATCGTGAAAGCCACCGCGCCCGAGAACGAGGAATCCTCAAAAGGCATGCTGGTGGCATCGCCACGTACAACTTCAACGTTCGTGCCGGCGAGTCGTTCTTGGAGCGCGGCCACGAGCTGATCGTCAATCTCAATCGCCGTGAGTCGCTCATGACGCGTGCGCAGCAAGTCGGTGGTCAGGCCGGGGCCGGGCCCCACCTCCAGCACATCGCTACCCAGATCGATGTCGCTCAAAACCCAGGGAACAATGCTATTTTGCAAAGAATTCTTCCATCCCTCCGAGCGGCACAGCCAGCGATGTATCCGATTCATGCGAACTCCCGCAAGTAGCGCTATCCAGGCAATACTAGCGCAATCCGCAGGCCGACAACGTCCTCCTTTTCAGTCATTCCATGTTTCTGAGTTCAAGGAAACGATGTATTCACTTTACTCAGTAACCACGGCCTTGTATTAGTGATGCGCACTCACAATATCGAGGTCCAAATGTCAGAAGCTCGAGGGTCTCGCGCGCAGGTTTTGGTCTATCTGTTGCTCGTCTTCGCCTTCAGCTCAGTATTTTATTTCCTGGTCCTCCGAGCGCACGGCCTAGGAGCTGCCGGAGGCCTTTACGTCGTGGGCATCATGTGGTGCCCTGCCTTGGCGGGGATAGCCACGCTCAAACTCAATCGCCGCCCACTGGAGGAGCTTGGCTGGAAATGGCCGCAGGCCAAGTACGCGACGATGAGTTGGTACATCCCACTTCTGTACGCAACGATTGCCTATACGATTGTGTGGAGCACCGGACTGGGCTCCTTTCCGAACCACGAAACCATGCAGCAACTCGTCCAGCGCATCGGTCTGCGCACTTCGCCTGCGGTCTCCACCGTTTTGTACGTACTGCTGGCCGGCAGCTTCGGCTTGATTCCGAGTTTGGCGAGAGCCCTGGGTGAGGAGATCGGTTGGCGCGGCTTTCTGGTGCCCGAGTTGTTCAAGACCATGGGATTCACCAACACAGCATTGATCACTGGAGCGGTGTGGTCCTGCTGGCATTATCCGATTCTCATTTGGGGTGACTACAACGCTGGCACTCCAACCTGGTACGGCCTCATCTGTTTCACGGTCCTGGTGGTGGCGATTTCTTTTGTCTTCGCCTGGACGCGTCTGAAATCCGGAAGCCTGTGGACGGGGGCGATCCTGCATGCAAGCCACAACCTCTACATTCAGGGAATCTTCACGCCTCTAACCCGAAACACGGGTAAAACCGCCTGGTATATCGACGAGTTCGGCGCGGTGCTGCCGCTCGTGGCGGTGGCTTTCGCAGTCTATATTTGGAGGAGACGAAAGGAATTGACGCCAGCGTAGCGAAATGTCATCAAAAGCGAATGCCAGTCCCAAAAGATGAGACTGGCAACAGGTTGCTAACTTTGATGACTAGCGACCAACGACTACTCTAAGCAGACTGCCCGCTGAGCACTTTCTCCCGCTCCTCCGCATCCTGCTTCTCTTCTCGGGGGGACGACGGCAGGGCGAGTTCCAGCACCTCTTCGATGTTCTTGACGTAGTGCACGGTTAGATTTTCGAGCTGCTCCGGCGTCAGATCTTCCTCCACGTTCGTCTTGTTTTCCGCCGGGAGGATGACGTCACGCACGCCCGCGCGTTTCGCCGCGAGCACTTTTTCCTTGATTCCGCCCACGGGCAGCACGTTGCCACTGAGCGTGATTTCCCCGGTCATTGCGGTATACGGATGTACCCGACGATCGGTGAGCAACGAAACCAGGGTTGTGGCCATGGTCACGCCCGCCGAAGGCCCGTCCTTCGGAATGGCTCCCGCCGGCACGTGCATGTGGATATCGTGATCGGAGAAGAAGCTTTCCTGAATCCCGAGGCGGGGAGCATTGGACCGCACCCAGGTCAAGGCCGCCTGCATGGACTCCTGCATCACCTGTCCGATCTGTCCGGTCATGGTGAAGCCGCCCTTGCCCTTCATGACATTGGCCTCGACGAAGAGGATATCGCCGCCGGACGGCGTCCAGGCCAATCCGATGGCAACTCCGGTACGCTGGGTCCGCTCGGCGATTTCGCCTTCGGTGCGGATCTTGATCCCGCCCAGGAATTCCTGGACGATCTCTGGCGTCACGATCAACTTGTCCGTCTTGCCCTCCGCCAGACGGCGCGCCTGCTTGCGGCAGATCGTGCCGATCGTGCGCTCCAGGTTGCGCACGCCCGCTTCGCGGGTGTAGTGCCGAATGACATGGCGTACGGCTTCTTCCGGAAATTCGATCTGCTCGGCTGTGACTCCGTTCTCCTCCTCCTGCCGCGGAATCAGGTATTGGAAGGCGATGTGGACCTTCTCTTCTTCCGTGTAGCCCTGCAGTTCGATAATCTCCATGCGGTCGCGCAGCGGCTCCGCCACGGGGTCGAGCATGTTGGCAGTGGTAATGAACAACACCTTCGACAAATCGAACGGGACGTCGAGATAGTTGTCGCGGAACGTACTGTTCTGCTCGGGATCGAGCGCTTCCAGCAATGCCGAACCGGGATCTCCGCGGAAATCGCGTCCCACCTTGTCGATCTCATCCAGCATGAAAACCGGATCCTTCGTCTCCGCCCGGCGGATTCCCTGAATGATTTGTCCGGGCAGAGCACCGATGTAGGTCCTGCGGTGCCCGCGAATCTCGGCCTCGTCATGCACGCCACCGAGTGAGATGCGCACGAACTTGCGCCCTAAGGCGCGCGCAATCGACTTGCCCAGCGACGTCTTGCCGACGCCCGGAGGTCCCACGAAGCACAGAATCGGCCCCTTCATGTTTGGCTTCAATCGCCGTACGGAGAGGTAATCGAGAATGCGATCTTTCACCTTTTTCAAATCGTAGTGATCCGCATCCAGAATTTCTTTTGCCTTCGGGATGTCGACTTCTCCGCCGGAAGTCTTGGCCCACGGCAGTACCGCCAGCCACTCGATGTAGTTGCGGGTAACGCCGTAGTCGGCCGCCATCGGCGACATGCGGGAAAGCCGGCCCAATTCCTTCAAGGCTTCTTTCTTCACGTCGTCCGGCATGCCGGCCCCTTCAATCTTCTGTTTCAGTTCATCGATGTCCCGCTGGCCTTCGTCCTGCTCGCCCAGTTCCTTCTGGATGGCCTTCATCTGCTCGCGCAGGTAGTACTCGCGCTGCGTCTGCTGGACCTTATCCTGAACCTCATTCTGAATCTTGTTGCGGAGTTGCTGAACTTCCAGTTCCTTCGCCAGGTGCTGGTTGATCTTCTCGAGACGTACATTTACATCAATGGTCTCGAGGGTGTCCTGCTTATCGGAAGTGGACAGCGAAGGCAGGGACGAGGCAATGAAATCCACCAACCGCCCTGGCTCTTCAATATTCATAGCCACCGTGGACAATTCGTCCGACAAGGTCGGCGAACCCGCCACGATTTGCTGGAACAGGGTCAGGACATTGCGCTGCAGGGCTTCAATTTCAGAACTTTTCGGCGGGATCGATTCGGCGATGGTCGTGAACCCGGCCCGCATAAACGGGGTCAACTGTGTGAACTCCCCAAGCTTGACGCGCTCCAGGCCTTCCGCAAAAACAAATAGGCTCTGGTTCGGCATCTTCACAACTTTATGAACGACCGCCAGGGTGCCGACGGTGTACAGGTCGGTGGGTTGAGGACTATCCACCCGCGCCTCGCGCTGGGCGACCACTACAATGGTCTTGTCCTCGCCGAGTGAATTGATTAATTGGACCGAACTTTCCCTTCCCACTGTGAGCGGCAACACTGCATGGGGGAACAGGACGGTATCTCGCACCGGCAGAACCGGCAGAGACCGCTCATCCTGTACTTCGGGCTCTTCTTTGGCTTTTGTGACGCGCGACTGCTGTGCCATGGTTCTCCTTGAGTGTATCTCGCTCAAGTTTTGATGTCGCTGGTCCCTAAAAAGATGCAGGCCGGACGAGGATTTTCCCCGTAGAGCGTTGGATTGTAAACCCCTTTATGCAGTTTTGCACCTGATCAAAGGTACAGGTTACCCCCACCGGCTATGGGGCTCGCCAAACCACATCCTGCCACCTTTTTGAGCCAAGCAGAGGGCCATTTAGCCCTCTGCGCTCTATCACGTTGTACCGGTCTTAAAACACGTGCTTGGCGGTTTCGCCGGCGAACACCAGCTCATGCAGCACCGGTTCCTTCGCCGCATTGGTCACGTAGGTCCTCTGGGTCTGGCTGGCTTTCTGCGCAAGCGGGACCAGTTCGCATTTCACCCTCGCATCGACCGTCTTACCGCCGCCCACTCGGTGAAATACCATGACGTGGTTTTCGCCTTCCATCACGTGCCGAACCTCATAGTCTCCTTGTGGCAGCACCACTTCGCCGACCCGGACGCGATTCAGGAAATTCACCTTGTGGAAGTCGGCTACCCCGAACTTGTTGTTTGCAGCGGTGGCCAGTACGGCCATGCCCAACACAGACGCGATCAGTAGAACCAAGATCTTGGAGGATTGCATTCGCTTGCTCCCTTCTGGATTGACCGCTCTTCTCGAGGGTCCACTCCAGCATAAGGTTCGAAGAGAAAAGCGACTGTGTGCAGCCTCACGTGACCATGTGACCGATGCCGATTACTTGGGAGTAAACTGGCCCAAATCGTAAATTCCCAGTTTCCTCTCCAACCCGGCAACCTGGTCTACGACCTTGAAGAATCCCTCTTCGCCAAACAACTCGTCTTCTTTCTTTTCGAAATTCTCTCCCAGGCTGTCGTATTCATGTTTGGACACGAGGCTTCGAAAGGCCGGAAAAAGCACAGTGTCTTCTCGCGCTTCGTGCGGCCGGTACAGGCGCACGAAGGCTTGCAAACTTTCTCCCAATTGGCGGCGCTTGCTTTCGTCCTTCAGGTTGCTGGCAGTCGACCATTGCTCAATCTGCGCCGTGACTCGCCGCCCCGCCTGATGTTGCGCGAGCAAGGTGTCTACCAGGTCGACCAGTTTGTTTGCCTTCCGAAAACGTGGAAACAGAAAATCTTCCTCCAATTTTTCGTGGTAATCCTCCACGAAGTGCCGCACGATTCCCGCGGCGCTGGCCAGGATTCCGGGATCAAACTCCTGCTTTGCTTCGAGCCGCCGCAAGTGCTCTTCGTAGATCAGAAGGATGCGGTTGAGCACCCCGTGTTCCCGCATCAGGTCTTCGGCCGGAGAAATCTCCTCAGACTCTTTTCCCTTTGCCTCCGCCGCAACGCCAGAGGCGAAGCTGGGAACAATCAGGCCTGCGCCGATTGCTGCCGAGTGCAGAACGAACTTCCGCCGCGTGGTGGGATCAGCTGTGTCCATAGCATCCCTTCTGAAATCTTGTTCCTCTGACTCCGGGGAGTGCGGGCAGGGTTGTATCTTTGAACCGCCCTTACGACGCCGGATATACGCCCAGCACCTTTACAAAGTCCGCAACTTCTCCCAGGTGTCGCAGCGCGTTGCGCGCCGGTTCGTCATCCCCGCGCAGAATGTCTACATAAAAAACGTACTCCCAAGGCCGCCCGCGCACCGGTCGCGATTCGATCTTGCTCAGGCTGATGTCGCGCAAGGCAAACACGCTCAAGGCCTTGAACAATGCCCCCGGAATATTCTTCACGCTGAAGGCCAGCGACGTCTTGTTAGCCCCGGGCCGCACCTGCCGCCGCCTGCGAATCAGAAAAAACCGCGTGAAATTTCGCTTGTCGTCTTCGATCCCAGCCCTCAAGATCGTCCCCCCATATACGCTGGCCGCCTGCTTTCCAGCAATTCCTGCCGAATCCCGCAATTGCTTCTCGATAACATGTTTCACGCTGCCCGCGGTGTCGTAGAAAGCGACGGGCTCGATTTTCGGATAGCGTCGAAAAAAATCGCGGCACTGATCCAGCGCCACGGGATGCGAATACACCCTCCGCAGATCCCCGAACTTTACTCCCGACGCGGCTATCACGTTATGCACGATACGCAGGGGGAACTCGTTCTGGATAAACACATCCCGGCTTAACAGCAGATCAAAGTGTTCGGCCACTGACCCCGCCAGCGTATTCTCAATCGGGATGACCGCACCACCCACTGATCCCCGCCCCACCCGATCAAAGACTTCCGCTGACCGCGCGCATGGGACGATGGTGCAGCGCGGCACCATGCGCAGCGCGGCTTCGTGACTGAAAGCTCCAGGTTCGCCCTGGATTGCAATTTTCATGCAGGCACGTTAGCTGTCGGGAGTAGGGGAGAGCAAATCTTTTTTCAGCACGAACGCGTCCACGCCGGTGGAATAGTAGCGAGGCACAGTCTTCAGCAGAAAATAGCCATGACGCTTGTAGAAGGCGAGGGCCGCCGCGTTGTCTACCGCCGTCTCCAGGAACACCGAACTGCAGCCCATCTCCCGCAGCCGTTTCTCCGCCAATGTCAGAAGCCTCGTCCCCAGCCCGCTGCGGCGTGCATGCTCCAGAACGTCAATCGTGATGATATGGCCGCGGGTTCGTCCTGCTTCCGCCACAATGAACCCTACGGGTTCCGCCTCGTCCCCCTGGGGCAGGTCGTTTGGCACTCCGTCCGCCACCAGGGTGAACGAACGCGGACGCCGAATATAGGAGAGCAGTTCCATCTGCGAATAGGAAATTCCGGGCGGAAAGCATTTTTGGTCAATCTTCCACAGGGCGTCGAAATCTCCACGCCGAAACTCCCGAATCGCAGACTCCGACGTCCTCATGACGACAAATATTGTAGTCACGAACAATATTTCATGTAGCGAAGCGGAACCAAACAGCTTTCGACGGCCCCCAGCCGTCCGCAGAGAGCCTCCCTAAGCCTGTCCCCAGGTCGCGCCCCGATTCACGTTCGCCCTGCAGGAAAATTTCCTCCGTCCCGCCCTTGCCCTCGCTCTATCTTCGGACGTACCATGATCGTTAAGAGGTCTCCTTCTGTGGGGCGCCTGTTACTGATCGACGCTTTGGGTGCCGCCGTCTCCCTGGGCATCTGGTATTTCGCGTTCGCGCGCTATAACCGCCGCAAGGGCTCGGCCGCGCTCCGTTGGGTGCAGATCGCTTGCCGCGGGCGAGGCAAAGTGGTTGAGTCGCGCTGGTCCGGCAGTTCCCGCCTTTATGCCCGCTTCCAGTTCCCTTCGCGCTGGTTCGAAAACGCCCACTTGACCCTGCAGCTCTTACCCCGTCCTTTGCCGGTGCAATGGCTGGTGAGCCGCTGGCGCAAGCAGAAAGAGACGCTCACCTTCGAGGCCGATCTGGATTGTCCGCCGGCGTTCCGTTTGGAAGTCTTGAACCACCGTTGGTGTGGCCACAGTAACGGCAAGTCGTCCCATCGAGATGGCGATTGGGAAATTTCCCGACCCGGCCCGGTCGTGCTGACGACGCGGGCCAAATGGACCCAGGAACTCACGCCAGTCGTGAACGCGCTGATGACCTCGCGCGAGCACAATTTCCTGAAAGTCCACTTCCGCCCCGATTCGCCAAATTTCTCCGCCACCGTCGATCTGGAGTCTCTTGCCGATCCCGAGGCCGCTTCTGGATTCCTGACCGTCCTGCGTGAACTGGCCGCCGGCGCCTCCGCCAAACAGCTCTAACCTTACCGTTCCTCGTCATTCTCTCCTGGAGCCTTTTTCCTCTTGTCACCCTGATCGAAGTGGGGCGTAGCCGAACGCAGTCGAAGGGCCTCGTGTTTAAGTGGTGACCACGACCCATCCGAGCGCCTCCCCCAGGCCAAGGCTCGTGAAAATGTGAATCGAAGGACCGGGCACCGGACCGGCTTGGCGCTCGCCGCTCCACAATTGCTCACGGCTGCCGGGTGGCTTCTATCAGTTGCTGCACGGGCGCGACCACCATCAGCAGGAGATTTGCGTTCGGCGCCTTCGCCCCCTCAATCAGCTGCACTTGCTGCGCCCTCCATGCCTGCGGCGTCGATTCCGACCTTCCCAGGTAATCGAGCGCGTACAGTCCTGAGTCCGCCAGCGCTGACAGTTCTTCGGAAAGCGGTGCCACCTCGGTCAGAAGAAACGACTGCTGAAGAGCCGGGCGTAGTTTTCGATCGTTGTCGCGCCATGCCGTCAGGCGCGCCCGAATCTGCTCCTCCGCCGCCCGATCCTTGTACCCGCTCTGGATGTAGGCCTGCACGGACTCCTGAAATCGCCGAGCTACATCGCTTTCCGGCCGGGCGGCGTCCACCAGGCGGTTTAAGGGTGCACGGAAATCCCACGGACCCTTCACGGCGTCCATGCGCGTGTAGTCTTTCACTGGCTCGACTACGTCAGCCAGCACGCGCAACGCGGAAAGATCATCCGAATCGGCCATGCGCTGCAGCATCTGCGTCTTGCCGGACTCGTGCGTCAGACCAATCGCTGTCAACCGCCAGCTGAGCTTGCTCAGGCGCGCGTACATCGACCCCACATCGTTCACTTCAGGCGGAGACCACAGGCGCTCCGCGATGGCCGCACTGCGCGGCCACAAACGGGAATCGATGTTCTCGGGCGTCACCCACTCCGTCCACATGCACGCTTCGCCGCCCAAAATGCGGCTCTTCTCCCCGTCACTCAAAGTCGCAGCGTCCCCGCTCATCGGATCGACAACATAGTGTCGCGACGCCGGCCACATCAAATCGATGTAGTACCCAAAGGAAAGCATCCCGCTATATCCCTGCCGTGCCGCAACCGCCAGCGATTGCTGTCCCCGCCAGGACTGCACCACCACGCTCTTCGGTAAATCCGGATGCAGCACTTCGTCCCAACCCACCATGATCTTGTGATGTTTGTCCAAGATCTTCTGTAGTCGCTGGTTGAAGTACGCCTGCAGATCCTGATTGCTCTTCATGCCATGCGCGTGGATGTATTCCTGGATCTTCGGATTCGTGTCCCAAGGCTTGCCGCTGACCTCGTCTCCCCCGATGTGAAAATAAGCATCCGGAAAAAGCTTGCCCATCTCCTCGACAAACTTGTCAAGAAACTTGTAAGTCTCTTCACGCGTGGGATCGATCACCGCATCCGGACCGGCATCGCTCGGATCAATCTTGTACGGTCCGGAAATACTCGCCAGCTCCGGATACGCCACCAGCCACGACCGGCTATGCCCAGGCATATCGAACTCCGGCACGACGCGAATGCCGCGATCGTGGGCGTAATCCAGAAACTCGCGTAACTCGGCCTGCGTGTAGTACTGCCCATCCGATCCTTCGGTGTGCAACTTGGGAAAACGCTTGCTCTCGACCCGGAACCCTTGGTCGTCCGAAAGGTGGAAGTGCAGCACATTCATCTTCACCGCCGCCATCCCGTCGAGATTGCGTTTGAGCACATCCAGTGGAATGAAGTGACGGCTGACGTCGATGAGCAACCCGCGCCAGGCAAAGCGAGGCTGATCGTTGATGTTGACGACCGGCACCGCAAATCCGTTCGCGCTCGGTTCCACGAGTTGCAGAAACGTCTGCAGCCCGTGGAATACACCCAGCGGAGTGGCGGCGGTAAGTTGCGCCATGCTCTCGGTCACCGCTAAGTGGTAAGACTCGTCCTCGCCCAGCTTCTGCGTTTCCTCGCGCCCGTGCTCCGCACGAATCTGCAGAGTCGGCGGGGCGACTCCTCCGCCGGCCCGGGGCCGGAATCGAATTCCCGTGAGTTGCGAAAGCTGCGCCAGAAATTTTTGTTGGCCGCGTTCGAGGCTCCCATCAGGAGAGCCCGTAACCGCCATCGAGAACGACTGATCGATCTTCAGTTGGCCCGTCCCCAGTTGCACGCTGGAGGGCATGGGCACAAGGTTGAGTTGACGTTCGGTCTGGGCAACAGCGGAACTTACAAATAGCAGGAAGGCTTGGCAGATAATTAAGGTTCGCATAGTTCTCCAAATTCCGGGAACCATGGTGAAGGTCCAAAGCAAATCTGTCCAGTGCGATTCGCAACGGCGGGAGAAACCCCTCGGCGAGCACCCGATCTTCTGATTTGGACAGCCCGCCGCGTCAACTATGCGGCTCAGATGGGGCTTCGAGCTTTGACAATACAGCGCCTGCCGATCACACGCCGTACGAGTGCCCACCACGCAAGAGCGATAGCAGTGACGACCGCTATCCCGATGAACTTCTTGGGCCGACATTGTCGGTCGGTACTCGGACCTTAGCAATCGCCCGCGCCATCGCCCCCAGAAACGAGACGGTCGTCACAAGCGCGACCACCGTCATTTTTCGTGCGGCAGAGATTGATGCGAAACGAAGCTCGCTAAAGGGGGCAGCCGTTCGGCACCACAACAATGTCCACGCCAAAAGAGCCGCGATTCCGATAACCGTACTGCCATGCTGCAATACCTTGAAGCAAGGCAGCAATCCCGCGAATGGTACGTCCAGTTGTCGTCTAAGAAATGACCAGTGATGGTAGAGCCACGTGGTCAGATGGGTAAACGAGTCCCATGTCACATGAGTCGCGATTCCCAACAAGACCGCACCGACGATCGAACAGAATCTTCGCGTGTCACCAAACCGAAAGTCGTTGGTTTGAACTGCAACCTGCGTTGGATCGACCGGCAAAAGAGCTATCAGAGGCAGCTTGACGAAGCGATGAAAAACCCACAGCACCAGTAGTGCGAGTGGAACAGTCAGAACAAAAATGCCAGGGAGGGTATGCCCAAAACCGTCATCGGGTGCGAGGCGAAGGAAGTACTCGAAATCAGGTGCGATCGTGCCGACGACCAACGCTGAAGGTATCACACGGAGACGTCGCAAGGGTCGCGCTGCGGCCACGTGGGCAAGGGTGAAGGGCACCCACACATTATGAACCGCAACCCTGAGTGCAGCCCTAAACCGTAGGTCCGCAACGCTGTTGCTGGACACTTCGACCATTGTAGGCAGACAATACCGCTCTGCAAGGCATCTGCCGCTGGGAGGTCTCGCATGCATTGGCTTTGGGTGATTTTGATTGGTCTGGTCGCAGGCGCGTTGGCCAAGCTCATCATGCCCGGAAAAGATCCCGGTGGGTTCATCGTGACCATACTCCTTGGCATTGCGGGCTCAATTGTCGCGACCTGGCTTGGTCGCGCGGTCGGTTGGTATCAGGAAGGCCAATCAGCTGGGCTCATCATGTCGGTGGTCGGAGCGGTCTTGCTCCTTGCCATCTATCACCTGGTGAGAAAACGTCCAGCTTGATGATAGGTGCTCAGAGCGGCCAGGCTTTACTTCGCTTGTTTTGCAGGGGAGTCTTAGACTCCCCTGCCCACGCTGCAGCTTTCGCCTTCACTCGCTTCCATCTATCCGATCGGTGAACAGAACGATGCCGGGCGGCCAAAGAGAACATAGTGGGGATCACTCTGCCCTCCCGTGCCCGGGGGCGGCACAGCATTGATTCCGTAGCCGAAAGCATCAAACAGGTTTCCGGGATTGTCCTGAGTGGGAGGCGCCTGTCGGATTGTGACGTAATCCCCAAACCGAGTCGAGCCGACATTACTCTCCGTGATGATGTAGGCTACGAAGTCTCCCCAAAATCCCACCAGGTGATTTTCGTAGTTGCCATCGCCGCCACCTTCCAGCGAAAAGCCAATTTCCGCGCTGCAGGCGTTTAAGGCGAGGGCCGGATACGCGAAGGTGTAGGCGCTATTCCAAATCTGCACCTGCTGGCTCACGTTGAGGTTGGGAGGTTCGTTCGCATCCGCGTTCAGCGATACCATTTCCACGTGCGGCCGCGGAAAGTTGTTATCCGTGCCCGCGCTCCATGCAAACCAAACGTGATTGCTGAAATCGCGAGTCAGCCCGAGGACGGCATTGAGAGGAAAACCGCCACCTGGATTTTGGGTTGTGGGATTGAACAGGAAGTTAATCCAGTTCTGCCCGTCCGGCGTGTTCGAGGTGAGCGGCGTGTTATTCGCCCAGCTTGAGATGTTGACGTCCTGCCAGTAATAGGTGTTCGATCCCTCTTTCAGCGAGTAAATCCGCATCTGGCTATTGCTGTTGTGCCCCGCCCAGAAGATTTCGTCGCCCGTATCCTGGCTCAGATGGCCGCCCCAGGCGTTCCCGCTATCCCCGGGACTGGTGTAGTCAATCTCGATGGTGCCGCCCGCTTGCAGACCGGCGGTCGATGTCCGTGCCACCAGATGTCCACCATTGCTGCCTGAAACGTTCCAGCTCATGTAAACACTGTTGGACCCCACCGACATATCGGGATAGTCGAAGCTCGCTCCGGCTTGTCCAAAAATGTCGGGCGTGAGATTCCAGTAGGTCCAAGCGGTGCCCTTGCTGGCGATGATGCTTGCCGGACTCGCTACCGCAAGTCGATTCCCACTCCCCTGCAGTAACCAGACGAAGCGATCGATCTGCGGTACGTATTGCACAATCTGGTCACAGCAGAATCCCACCGCGTCGGCAGGGAAGATCGTCGTAGGGTTCAGCTGGTGGAAGCTGCTACCACCGTCTGTCGAGTAGGCCGCGAACCGGTTCGACGTGACGAATACCACACCGCCACCGCTGGCCCCACTCGGCTCTGCCGTAAGGCTCTGGCCGATTCCCCAGTCGTTGTTCACCAGGAAATTAATTGCTGGCGGGTCGCCGATGGGAGCTTTCTGCGGAACGGTGAGGAACGGCGTGGGTGTCCCCGGAACGAATGGAGCAGTCGGGACCGTCCACCCGGCCGTATTCACATCGTCTTCGGGTGGCGGAGGTTGAGGCGGGAACGGTGCGCCTTGAACTGTGTTCGAGCCAGCAGTTGTGGTTTGCACCGGCGCCGAACCCGGCGCAGCCGGAGGGACGAACAAGTTGCCATTGACTTTAAAACATTGCGTCTTGTGTCCGGCGGTGTAGGTTCCCTGCAGAACAAGCGGGTAATTACTGGCAGGAACGAACGGCCCACCTGAGAAATCTACGTCTATAGTGATGGACCGGCCGGGGTCGAGCGTGCCAAGGTCGAGCGGCAGACTTGCAGGAATGATTACTTTCCCGCCCGGCAGTAGAATAGAAGTGATTTGTACGTTCTCCTTTTCTCGCTTGCCGTTGTTGACCAGCGCAAACGCCGACAAAAGTGTAGACGCATTCTGCAAACTCACTCCCGGCGCCACGATGCTCAACGACTTCGCCGTGGCATGCAAGCACCCGCACTCATCGTTGTCATCGTCGTCCTCTCGATGTCGTCGTTCATCCTCACCTCGGTCTCGCTTGTTATCTCCCTTCGCATCCTCACGATCCCGGTCCTTGCATCCCATTTCATGCCGATCCTTGTCCTTGTCTCCATCCTTCTCACGGCCATGGTGATCGTCATCAGACCAATCGCTTCTTCGATTTGCAGCCTGTGCCGGTACAAATGTGGTGAAAGCTACGGCAAAACAGATCCATGCCGCGACGAAAGTGAGTACCTTTCCCGATCTCTTCAAGATGATTCTCCTTACAACGCTCGGAGCGCGCACCACCGAGCACGAGCAAAACCTTGCTTTGTTGAAACGAGGGGGGTGCGCTATGGAAGGTAGTGAAGCACGCTAACCAACCGTTTCGTCCGGTCTTTTTCGCTGGAACCTTAGATTGCAATGTTCTGAGAGGTACTCGCAGCGGCCCAATTCACACCCTCACGACCTGTCATCCTCGCTGGACAGGGTCATCCTTGCGGGCAGAGAATGAAGACACATAAAGGTGCAGGGGGCTGATGTGCGATCTAACAGTCTCAAGTCCGGGGTGTGCCGCGGGCATGTGGGGCAAGCAGCAGGCGTCCTCGTCCTGACATTCTTTGCCCTCACCCTCGCCGCCGCCCAGACTTCAGACAGTTCGAACCAATCCTGGACCTCGACCTCCGATTCCCAAGATTCCTCTGTCGGCAACCGCACTCGCAAGAGCGAGAGCCACTCGAAAGACGGCAACCGTACCGTGGACAGGCAATCTGTCGAGATTCTCCGCTCGGGCAGATACGAGCCTTATCAGGACATCGAGACAGAATCCGTCCAAGTCAATGCCACGAGCAGCCGCACCGTGGTTCGCACCTTCGGCCGCGACAGCAATGGCCATCGCGTTCTGCTGCAGACGACGGAGGAAGAAAAACAAACCTCCCCGGGCGGCGGCGAGAAGGTGGTTCGGTCCACCTCAAACCCCGACGCTAACGGACGAATGCAACTCGTGCAGCGGGAAGTGCAGGAAACAAAAAAAACCAGTCCCACCGTCGATGAAACCACCACCACTGTGATGCTCCCGGGCGTGAACGGCGGCCTTGCTCCCGCGATGAAAGTTCAGGAACGCCAGGAGCGCACCGGCGATCACACTGTGCAAGTCCAGAAATCGACTTCGCTCCCCGATGGCTCCGGCCGCTGGCAAGCCGGAGAGGTGAAGCAGAGCACTATCACCGACGACGGCAAAAATCGCACTCGCGACGAGCACGTGCTGCGCGCCGGCCCCGATGGACGGCTTGCGGAAGTATCCCGAACGGTAGGTAAAGACTCGCAAGACGCGTCCGGCGAATCGAACCGCACCGTGGAAACTTATTCGACGGATGTCCCCGGCTCCTCCGCAGACGGCAGGTTGCATCTCGTGCAAAGAGTGACCACCGCTGGCCGTAACGACACCAGCGGCGGCCGCACTACCCAGCAACAGGTGCAGCAACTGAATCCCGGAGAACCCAACGCGGGCCTGCAAGTCACGATTCAATCCACCGACGCCCAGAACTCCAGTGCGACCGGAACCCAGCAGACTCGCACCCTGCAAGTGCGCGGAAGCAGTGGCGCCCTCAACGTCGTCTCCGTCGATATGACCAAGTCCGACAAGACTCCCACCGTTCAGGTGCAAGTCGCTCCCAGCACGAAGCCCAAATAGTCGTCGCACCCGCGCCTCAGACTGATACACCAGTCGAACTGAAAACCTGGTCGAACGCTCGCCGCTGACAGAACAATTTCAAATTGTTTTTCGTTTTCACGGGGCGAGAACTTCAGCGTCCGCGGTGCGTGACGCGCCATCAAATTGCTGTCCCGAAGAAGTCAATGAGCGACTTGTGCGGGAAGAGCGCCGACGCTATCAGCAATTCCACAGAAATTGTTAGAGTGCTAACAGAAAGTGAATCATGGAAGACACAAACCATCGCCCGACCTGGAAGACCCTACTCGCGTTCGCCATCATTTATTTCGTCTGGGGATCCACATTTCTCGCGATCCGCGTTGGCGTGCGCGAAGTTCCGCCATTCCTGCTTGCCGCCATGCGATTTCTGATTGCGGGCCTGGTCCTCTACGGCTGGATGAATGCCCGGGGCGAGCGTTCTCCGACCCGCCGCCAGTGGCTGTCCGCCTCTCTTCTGGCTTTTCTCATTTTCGTGCTGGATTACGGCCTGCTGTTCTGGGCCGAACAGCGCGTCCCGTCCGGTATAGCTGCTGTCATGATGGCCACCATCCCGGTATTCATGGCCTTGTCGGAAATCATTTTTCTGCGAACCCAGAGACTCACGGCACGCCTTGCCTTCGCGCTCCTGGTCGGGGTTGGCGGAGTCGCCGTGCTCATGAGCCACTCGCTGAACCTGGGCGGCTCCCCGATCGACAGAACGGGCGCCATGGCGCTCATCATTGCAGCTGTGAGCTGGTCAACGGCGTCGGTGCTCACGCGCAAATTGCCGCTTCCACCCTCAAAAGTCATGAGCTCGGGAGCGCAGATGCTGATCGGAGGAGTCCTGCTAGCGCTGGCGGCAGGCGCACTGGGAGAATTCCGCCGCTTTCATCTGCAAGCCGTCTCGGTGGGAGCATGGCTCTCGCTGCTCTATTTGATCGTCGCCGGATCGATCGTCGGCTTTACCGCTTATGTATGGCTGATTCATCACGAATCGCCAACCAAGGTCGGCACCTACGCCTACGTCAATCCGTTAGTTGCCGTGTTGGTGGGATATTTCCTGGGCGGAGAAGCCCTTGGTGTGCGGACCGTCCTGGGCACTCTGCTGATTCTGATCAGCGTAGTAGTGATCACGACCACCCCCGTCAAGAAAACATTCACAGCCCTGGCGGTGGAAGATGTCGCGTGACTGCAGCAGATGGAACCTTCGCGGTCTCGTCAGAAAAATCCCAGAACAAAATCAGTTTTGCCAAAAGACGCAGATACCCGTCCGGCGCGTTAATGAATCGTGATTTAGGGAAACCAAGGACCCAATATGCGTAAAGACTTCAATCCTGCTCTCAAAACCGCCATGCAGCACGCTCTCCACTACCTGGAGAACGTGGACGAGCGTTCCGTCGGTCCGACCGCCTCCCTTGAAACTCTGCGGCAGCGACTGTGCAAGGACTGGAACGATGACCCGATGGCCGCGGAATCCGTCATCAATGATCTGGCGAAAGATATTGAAGGCGGCCTCAACAACTCGGTCAGCGCCCGTTTCTTCGCATGGGTCATGGGAGGCTCGTTGCCCTCGGCGCTCGCTGCGGATTGGCTGACGTCCACCTGGGACCAGAATGCGGGCCTGTACAGCGTGAGCCCCGCATCGGCAATCATCGAGGAAGCGGCGGGCCCGTGGCTGAAGGACCTGTTTCGCTTGCCGCCTTCTTCGTCCTTTGCGCTGGTGACCGGTTGTCAAATGGCGCACACCACCTGTCTGGCGGCGGCTCGCACCTGGTTGTTGAAACAGCAGGGTTGGGATGTGGAACGACAAGGCATGAGTGGCGCGCCGCGCATCCGCGTCTTCTGCGGGGCTCGGCATGCGACCATCGACCGCGCTCTGCATCTGCTCGGCTTTGGCGACGAGTCCCTCACCAGCCTGCCCGTCGATGCCAGAGGCGCGCTCGATCCCGGTGCGCTCGAATCAGCCCTCCACAAACTGGACGACCAACCTGCAATCGTTCTCCTGCAAGCGGGCGACGTGAACACGGGCAGCTTCGACAATTTTGAAGCGCTCATTCCCATTGCGCGCCGATACGGAGCCTGGACACACGTGGACGGCGCCTTTGGCATGTGGGCTGCAGCCAGTCCACGCTTCGAACATCTCGCTCGTGGGCTGGAACGCGCACATTCCTGGGCGACTGACGGCCACAAATGGTTGAACGTCCCCTACGACTGCGGCTATGCCTTCGTAGCAGAAGGGGAAGCGCACCGCGCGTCCATGAGTTCTCAGGCCAGCTATCTAACCCAGGAAGGCCTCGCGCGAGACCCGATGGATTGGAACCCGGAGTTCTCCCGGCGAGCCCGCGGGTTCGCTACCTACGCCGCACTGCGCGAACTGGGCCGCTCCGGCGTGCGAGAACTGGTCGAGCGTTGCTGCGACTGTGCAGCGCAATTGGTCGCCGGGCTGGGAGAGTTAGAAGGGGTCAAGGTGTTGCGCAGCCCAATCATCAACCAGGGACTCGTCACTTTTCCCGATCCATCGGGCGCCCTTTCCAACGAGTGGACCGACAAGGTGATCGCCGAGATTGCAGCCGACGGTACTGCGTTCTTCTCCGGAACAACTTTGAACGGACAACGCGCGATGCGCATCAGCGTGTGTAACTGGCAAACCTCAGGCGAAGATGTAACCAAGACCATCGCCGGCGTCGAACGTGTGCTGACGCGTATGCGCGAAGGTCTGCGGCTAGAGACACGCTAGTCGGTGCGAGTGTTTTAAGTGTTCGCCGATCACCAAAGACGGTTCGAGCCACCAGCCGAGCAAGGGGTTAGCATCCTCATTGCACCTATCGAATGCACTTAATTGGGATCAGAAGTTCCCACACCCGGCATCCGCCGAAAAATGGATTAAACTGCCCACGGCATTCTCCCTGTGCCGTTCACTCCCATCCAGGAGAGTCCTATGCCTAAGGTCAAAGCGAACAACATCACCATCAACTATGACCAGCAAGGAACGGGCGAACCTCTCATTTTGATTCCCTTCCTGACAGCCGACCACGCCTGTTACGCCTTCCAGGTCGCGGAATATGCCAAGCACTTCACCTGTATTTCCTTGGATCTCCGGGGGACGGGCGAATCCGACAAACCGGACGGCGCCTACTCCACTGAACTTCTTGCCGACGACGTCGCCGCCTTCATGCGGGCTCTCGGCATAACCAAGGCGCATGTCGGCGGCTTATCCCTGGGTGCCGCGATCGGCATGTGGCTGGCGGCAAAGTATCCGGATACCGTCAAATCCCTGTCGCTGCATAGTGGTTGGCCGAAATCGGATCCATTCCTGAAGACAGTCGTCGAGACTCTCCAGATAATGGCGCAGGCATTGGGAAGTGTGCCGGAAACGGTCGTCCGCGCACTCTTCCCCTGGTGTTTTACGCCCGAACTGTATGCCGCCAAGCCCGACTACATCGAATCGCTCGCGGCTTTTGTGCGCAGCCGTCCGGCTCAGTCCCTGCCATCGTTCGCTCATCAGTCGAACGCCGTGATCGCGCATGACGTGGAGTCGCAATTGAGCAGGATTACTGCGCCGACACAGATCACCTTCGGGCAATACGATCTGGCGACCTCGACCCGCTTTGCAGATCGCATGAAGAACGGCATTCGCAATTCGGAGTTGTTTGTGTTCGAAGGGTGCGCGCACGCGCCCCTCTACCAGAATGTCGAGGAGTTCAACAACAGGACGTTGCAGTTTCTCAAACGCCACGCAGCGTAAGGCCTGAAATACTGGATTCCGGAGAAGTCCCTACGTCGACTGGTGCTTGCATGGCTCTTCCGGTCGATGTGAGCCTTACGCTTCTACGTAGCCTGATGCTTTTATGCGCCTTCCCATTCCTTGAGGCGGCGCTCGTACTCGTGTCGAAGCACGCGCAGGCCTTTGATCGCGTCGTCCATCAACTCGCGTTCCGAATCATGCGCCCGGGTGCGAGTGTCTTCGATCCGGTCCGGGATAGCGTGATAAGCGTCAGAAATGCGCCGAAGGAGCGGGGTGGTGTCCGCTTCCATCATGGCCAGCTGGTAGAGGGTCTTCCAATCGTCGGGGTGCGGAGTAGATGCCGTGAATCGAGCCTGTAAAGCGGGTCAGCGCCCGGTCCATTAGGCGCGCCATAAAAGTATCGCTGAATGCCGCAGTGATTCAGCCTTTAAACGGACTCTTAAGTGTGCGCTTTCGTACCTAGGTTACTGAGTTTGGGAATCCCATTCCTTGAGCTGTCGAAGCACGATCCCGTAGCATTCACAGGACGTATTCTCGAGCTTTTTCCGGTTCAAGATCGTGACGCTTCCGCGGGTGTACGAGATCAGCCCAGCCTTCTGCAGGACGCCAGCGGATACAGTCACGCTGGAACGTCGCGTTCCCAGCATTTGGGCAAGGAATTCCTGGGTGAGCGGGAGTCGATCGGCAGCGATTCGGTCGTGGCTCATGAGAATCCAGCGCGCCAACCTCGCTTCCACTTCGTGAAGCCGGTTACAGGCCGCAATCTGCGTCGTCTGCATCGCGAGCTTTTGGCCGAAGCGATGCAATTGCTTTTCCAACTCGGGACATTTCTGGATCAACTGCCGCAGGTCCCCGGCGCTGCATCGATAAGCGGTACCATCGGCCTGAGTCACAACCCGCGTAGGACTGCTGCGAAACCCAACCAGCAGCGGCAAGCCCGCGAAACCTTCCTTGCCAATCAGCCCCACTTCGACACTTTTTCCATCCGTCTGAACGGCCAGAACCGACATGAGTCCTGAATTCACGAAGTAGCCGGACCGGATTGTCTCTCCTGGTTCGTAGAGAACCTGGTGAAGCTTCAGGCGCACGAATTCCAGCCTGGACACGACTTCCTTGTAATCGTCACTGGAGAGACTCAGGAGGACGCTATTGTCAATGCGATTCCCGTCGCCATCACTCGCAGACTTGCTGGTCCGGGACAGACTGGTGTGTTTTCTTGCCATAAGCGGCTCCTTGCACAGCGAAGAACGCCGTCTGATTTCGCAAGGAACCGCTGCCGACGAACACGGCGGAGGATTGCTAGAAGAGACGACTCAATAGTACGCCTCTTCAGCACGGATGTCTGTCCGCCAGCGTACTCTTGAATGTCAGAGAAACAGAGGGCAGGACATTCAGTGCGTTACGAGAAAAACAAGTAACCCACATGTCCGCAAAGTGTAAGTTGAGGAGGTTTACGGCGGGACTTCACCAGGCAGTGCGGGGGCCGAGGGGTCGGGCGTCACCGGTCGCCCATGCGGCAGGGTGACGCCATCTTGCAGCAGCAAGGCTTCGTAGACGGGGACGCTCCGCCAATGCCGTGCCAGCCCGTAAGCGCTCATATTGGCGATCATCAGAGGAAGTATCAGGCCGTAACTGCCGGTCATTTCAAAGATGATCAATACCGAAGTCATGGGAGCGCGAATAATTCCGGCGAAGACCGCTCCCATGCCGACCAGCCGCAAACGCGCCGATGGAATCAACTGAATGATGAAGCACTGTGACGTCCACATAGCCGACGCCCAGCATTCCACCGATAAACAATGAAGGCGCAAAAATTCCGCCTACCCCGCCGCTGCTGTAGGAGCACACCGTCGCCGCCAGCTTCAGCAGGCAGAGCGCGATCATTACTCTGCCCGAAAGCGATCCCGCCAATGCTTGCGACAGCGTTTTGTAACCACCGCCAGTGATGCCGTTCTGTTTCAGCCAGAGGAGAGCCAGCGCCGCCAGCCCCACCCGTCAGCGCTCCGCCTACCGCCGGATGCGCCCACTTGGGCACGGAGGTGAAGCTCTTGAAGCGAATACGCAACCCAAGCAGTGAGTCCGTGAAGGCCACGGCTGCCACAGCCGAAAGGATTCCCAGCACGGCATACCACACGAGTGAGCTGGCTTGTCCCAGGGAGTACTGCCGCTGGATCTCGAACACCGGATGCTGCCCCAGAATGCCGCGCTCCACGGCAGCGGCGATTGCAGCCGCCACGATCACGCCGGAAAGCATGGTTTGGTCGAGGTCGCCGATGATCTCTTCGAGAGTAAAACGTGACGGCGGCGATGGGCGCGTTGAACGCCGCGGCAATGCCGGCTGCGACGCCCACCGGAGCCATTCGGCGTTGGCTTTGCTGTGAAAGCGAAAACGCCCGCGCGAGGAGACTTGATATCCCGGCGCAAATCTGGACGGTCGGCCCTTCACGCCCCAACGAACCGCCGCTTCCAATCGGCACGATACCGAGGACGAACTTGCCAACCGCATCGCGAAAGGGCACGTGTCCCGCCTGCAGCGCGTAGGCCACCTTCACTTGCGGAGCGCCGCTGCCGACGGCACCCGGCACCCAGTAGTGCAGGGCTAGGCCGACCAGCAAACCGCCGACAGCTGGTGTCAGAATGGCGAGATAGATCCGGGTAGGAAAAGGAGCGGCCAACGCCCGGTTGATGGCTAGATCTTCTGCCTTACCGATACCGACGTGAAAAGCACACCGCCGCCAGGCCGCACCGGCCGCCGCTCAGGATGGTGAGCAGCAAGAGTCTCTGACGTTCAGTCGGGGTAAGACGAAGGAAAAAGAGGTTGAGCCTTTCTCGGACGGAAGCCAGGATGGTCTCTACTGGCGGCGACAAGAATTCTCCTTACAATGGCGCTGCTACCAATATAGCGGAGATAATTGAGGGGACCCATCACCGCAAAGACGCTCCACGCGCATGGTTGACGAAAATCCTAGAAAACTTATTGATCAGATTATGATCGCAAACGCTATTCTCAACAGTGAGTCGACCAAGACGATGACTTGGGTGTTCAAAGACGTAAGGCATGGCAATGATGTAACAAGAGAGTTGTTCCGAGAACGTGGATGCTGAAGTACGAATACATTAACAAGGAATGGATCGTGTCCCCCATGGCCCGCCGCGTTTACCGCGTCTCGGCGTGCCTCTCCATTGCGTTACTTTTGTGGTGGTGGATTGTGCTGTATCTGGGAGGTGTTCCATCGTTGCTGGCGCCCTTGGCTAGACTGCTTGTGTTCGCGGGTGTTCTGGGAGCCGGAATTACGTTGATTGGAATGGAATACTTCTTGTTTCGCTTTGACGATTCACACCCATTGAAGCAGATGGTATGGTTCTGCATCCTGGTCGTGCCCTTGCTTGGACCCGCTCTTTACTGCCTCATCGTGTATTCGCGCTCGGATGTAGTTAAGAGTAAGGCAGCGCCGGGACAAGCTATACGGTAGCAGCTCGGAAGTTGAACGCTGCCACCCCGGTTTGTTCAATACATCTGAAGAAAAGCCAGAGATACATAGAAACGTCCGTCTTCAGATCACGTCGAGACGTCTTCACAGCGATCGTTGTTAGTGAATCCCTACTGACTCCGCTTGGCGCCGCGGGGACGCGCTACCGGCCCCGGTTCAGCGCTCTCTGATAATCCTCAGCGGTGGTGCGATAGCAAGGCAGCTTGCTGTTCTTGTCGCTGGCAGCAAACAAGTCGTGGTTGCCGGCATCTCCGCTTGCCTGGTCGGCCTCGGACCACGTCATCTGCATCAGCGACTCGTCGCACGAAGGATCGCGCAGCACCCGAAGCGTATAGACCTTGGCATTGTTCTGCACATACTCCGACAAGCGCTTCTGATACGGCAGAAAAACGTACACCAGCTTGATAAGTTCGGTCGTGCCTTTGCGCACGCGCCTTTCCGCGATATAGACCTCGTAATTCGAGAAGAACGACGAACCCGGGGTGGGCATCGCGATGCTCACCAGGCGCAGCGGCACGTCTTCGCCTGCAGTTTCCTGGGGAACGACCGCCGGTTGTCCGGTCGTCGGTGCGTCCGTGGGAAGCGCGTCCATCGGCGCTAATGGTCCCGTGGAACCCGAATACATTCCGCTGCCCGAACCAGCGGGAGGGGCGGCCGCCTCGGTTCCTGCGCCACCGAGCGAACCCAGACGTCCACTGCCGTTTCCTCCTGGACTTCCCACCGAAGGAGGTGGTGGAACTACACCCTCACCTCCACCCACCGAACCGATGCCGCGTCCGGCGCTGCCATTCCCCGCAACCTGCACCGACGGCGGTGGCGGCACTACCTGCGATGCTCCCGCCAACGAACCCAAGCCGCGTCCATTTCCGCCCTGACCCGCACCGCCAATTCCCGCGCCTTGCAAGGACGGCGGCGGAGGCACGACTTGTGATCCGCCCACCATTCCTCCAAGGCCTCGCCCACTTCCGCCAGTTCCTCCTCCTCCTGCACGCGCACCTTGCAGCGACGGCGGAGGAGGCACCGGCAACCCGCCACCCGCAAGCGATCCGAGTCGCCCCCCTCCTCCTTGCCCAGTTCCCTGCATGGAAGGAGGCGGTGCGACGACCGAAGAGCCTCCACCACCTAACTCCCCAATTCGCCCGCCCGAGCCGCGCCCCGTACCTTGGACGGATGGAGGCGGCGGCACGATGGGGGAGCCTCCGCTGGCCAGCGATCCCACGCCCCGTCCGCCGCCACCATTGCCCATCCCCTGAACCGAGGGCAGAGGCGGCACGACCGGCAACCCGCCACCAGAAAGCGAAGACAAGCGTCCCGCGCCACCATGCCCTGCGCCTTGCATCGATGGCGGTGGCGGCACGACTTGCGATCCTCCACCCGCCAGCGACCCGAGACGACCGCTGCCGCCCTGGCCCTCGCCAACTACCGAAGGCGGTGGCGGGACCACGGAACCATCCGTGCCCGCGAAGGAACTCATCAAGGCTCGACCGCTACCGCCCGAGCCCTGCACCGTCGGAGGTGGCGGCACCACCTGCGAACCACCTGCCAACTCGTTTGCCCGGCCATCTCCAAACGGGCTGCGGTTTCCGCGCAACGAATCTTGCGCGCTCGGTGGCGGCTCGATCACGCCTCCTGCCGGACCGCTTAGGGCGCGCCCGCCGGAAACGCCGCTCACATCCGGCGGCGGTTCCACGACTGAAGCTTGCGCCAAACCACCGCGGCGACCCGACGTGCGACTCAAATCCGGCGGCGGCGCCACTACCGAAGTCCAGTCCGAAGGCAACGTCAGCTTTGCTTGTCCGGTAGCAGCCAGGGGCGCAGACGGCAGGGCCGGCTTAGATGCCGCCAGATTCGGCGTGCGTGCGTGGCCTGCCACGCCGGCATCCGGCGCGGCAACGCTGTTCGATCCTCGCCGCTGCTCCCGCGCGACCCGCATCGCCGCCTGTCGCGGCGATTCATGCCGTGCGCGAGACGGAGCCGGACGCGGGCTGCTGCTGGTTCGCGCCGAAAAGGTCCGCGAAGGCGGGTAGTAATAAAGGCTCGATTTTGAATAGGCCTGCTTGTACGAAGCCGGCTTGGGCAGCGTGCTTCCCGCGGAAACCGCCCACACCGCCACCCCTGCGACCAAGTGCCACAACATCGACTCAATGAAGGACCACCACGAGATCGGCGAGTGCACAAAAACATCACGCCAGAAAACCCCCGGGGGTGAAGTGGTTGTAATTTGCGGGACGGTCCGGAAGAAAAGCAGGTCAGCCAGGTTTTCGAGAAAAACCCGGTAACCGGATTCCGATTCGACCAGCAGGCGGGGTTCAGCCAGGGGGTGAGTTCTGGCAGTCGGTGTTAAGAGCCCCTTAACTTGTTCCATGGATCCACGTCGGAAGGGGAAAAACTTAGCCCCATTATAGCCCACGATTTACGTCTCTTGACCGCGATTCCCGTACACGATTGTGCACCAGCGAGACAGCAGGTCTCAGGTCTCCAGGTCTCAGGTCTTAGGTCTCAGGTCTCAGGTCTCAGGTTTAGGTCTTAGGTTTGAGGTCGTTCCCTGTTCTCAAGTTCTCAGTTCTCAGTTCTCCTGTTTCGGTTCACGGCTCGAATTCCTCGGTTCCCGGCATGGCAAGCTTTTCGAAGCTGTAACTTTCCTACTCGCAAAGTATGTTGTATCAGGCATCCCTTCAGCGATGCAGCAAAACTTCCTGTTGCCTTGTTCCCTCTAGCGGCCGGACGCCGAGTTCTTGACTGCCTGCCCAGAGCCAAAAGCCCAGAGCCCCACAACTAAGAACTGCTCCTAGTGCTAGTCCTTTCGATTGCCCCCTTCGTTTCCTCGATACCGAATCAGGGGCTAACCAGATGTACACTAGCTGCCAATACTACAAATGCAGAGCGTGTCATGACGTGGCCAGTCCAGCGAAGGTTTCCGCGAGTCAGCGTTTCGGTGCCCGCCGAGGCACGCCATTTGTTGGAAGGCTTCCCGCGCCGCGGCCAGACCACCAATGTCAGTGAGGGTGGCTGTTACATCGAAATGGTGCAAACCCTGGAGCCGCCCACCGGCGTCGATATCGTTCTCTGGCTGGACGACAAGAAGATTCGAGCCCGCGCCGAAGTCGTTACTCGCCATCCCAATCTAGGCAACGGCATCCGCTTTGTACGCATGCCCGAAGAGGACAAAGCCAAGTTGAAAACTTATCTCGAGTCCGCCCAGAAAACCCGCGGCCTGCCCTTCCGAAGAATCCAATTCGAGCGGGCCGACTGAACCGGCTCTGAGTTCGACGCTCGGCACCTCGGATCAACCCAACATTCTTTCATCAACACCATCAAGCTTCTCTGATTGATTTTCGAGGAGGCGCGGGCGCGCAAGCTTTATGCACGTGCAGCTAAGAAACGCCACTTTTTGCATTACTCCAATGTTAGAGTCGGTAGACCTCTGGATCTGAAAGCAGCCCATGGAATACGGGATTGGCCTAATCTTGTCCCTGGCAGTAGCCGGCCTTGCGGTCATGATTGGTTTTGACCGCGAACGGGTCTTTTATCCGACCGTGCTCATCGTCATCGCCTCCTACTACGTGTTATTTGCCGTCATGGGAGCGTCTCGGCGAACGCTCATTCTGGAAATCCTAGTAGCCAGCGGATTCCTGCTGATTGGCATCCTGGGCTTCAAAAGGAATCTGTGGCTGGTCGCGATTGCTCTGGTCGGGCACGGAGCGTTTGACTTCCTTCGCCCGGGATTCATAGACAATCCGGGTGTGCCCCGATGGTGGCCTGGATTTTGTCTGGTCTTTGATGTGGTGATCGGCGGATTGTTGGCCCTGCGCCTCGCGAAGCACCAAATTGTCGGTCCTTGATTGACCTGGCCCAAGTCCAAAAAGCGAAAGCGGTAACAACGATGTCTGGATCGCCGCACACGCTCTGCAACTGGGTGAGTTCTTGTCACCAACAAGGAAAAAGAATTCCGACGGGCACGCCGCCTGAAGGTAGCGAACTGGACAGCATAAGCAAGCGTTTGTTGGCCAGAAGCTAGCCGCCAGCGGTCGCTGTATGAAGATGGGGATTTTGCTGATGACCGACGACTAGCGACTGACGACTAGAAAAACCTCGTCACTCCCTCTTCCATCACCACCACCCGATCCTCGATCCCAGCGCGCTTCGCTTCTTTCTCGAGCAACTGTAGGGGTTCGTCAATCGGTTCGTGCGACAGGCGGAAGCTTCCGTAGTGCATGGGCACCATCCAGCGGGAATTGAGATCGAGAAACGCGCGGGTTGCGTCTCCCGGGCTGGTGTGCACGGTGCGGAACTGCTCCGGATTGTAGGCTCCAATGGGCAACAACGCGACTTCGGGGGACAGCCGCTGGCCAATTTCCCGGAAACCGGAAAAGTACGCCGTGTCACCCGCGTGATACACCGAATGCTTCTCCGAGTGAAGCACATAGCCGCCGTATCCGCGATGCGAATCCTTCAGGATGCGCGCGCCCCAGTGGCGAGAAGGTACATGGGTCACCGTTAACCCGCCGTGGCGGTAGTGGTTCCACCAGTCCATTTCAATAATTTCTTCAAAGCCCAGATCGGAAACCAGATCGAACACATGATGCGGCACGACAATGGTCGGGGCTTTGCCCGTCTGGCGGCGCGTGTGCTGCACGATCGCCCGAAGGGAAGGCCGATGCAAATGATCGAAATGCGCGTGCGTGACCAGCACCAGATCGATCGGGGGCAGATCACTGACCCGTAAACCCGGCTTGCGCAATCGCTTCAGGACAAACAGCCAGCGCGCAAAGTTCGGATCGAGCACCACATTCTGTCCGCCCATCTGCACGAAGAAACTGGCGTGTCCGATGAAGGTGACCCCCAATTCGCCGTTCGTAACCAGTTGTGGTTTGTAGGTATAGCCGGTGCGGGGAGTGACCGCCGAATGCCGGACAAGGCGTCCGAACTGCTGTGCCCGCTTGCGCAGGGTCGGATTCTGAAGAGTCGCTCTAATCATTAGCCCAATAAAAACCGGGGATCCCGGCCGCGATCCCGTCGTAGGAAAAAGGTCGGCCCGAACGAGACAAAGCTCTCGTTCGATGACGATTGTGCAAACCAAACCGAGCGGAGAAACAGTATCGCTATTTTAAAGCAAATCAATGCCAGATTGCTTGACCATAGTTACGACCGTCATATCTAATCCAGGTACCGGGTTGATGCGACTATCGTCTTGTTGTTAGATGATTTCCCTACTTTTTGAGAATGACAAAATAAGCACACTCGGGCACTCGAACCAGGGCTTTGCTAGTCTTGCTGTTTCAAGGAGAGGCGGCCTACCGCTTCTTCAGGAACGAACTACGATCGGAGAATCCTTCCATGCGGGTTGCTTTCTTGGGATTGGGCATCATGGGACGGCCAATGGCGGCCAACCTGGTGAAAGCTGGTCACGAAGTCGCCGTGTGGAACCGCACGCCGAAACAGGTGGAAGGCGCCCGCACCGCCGAATCGCCCGCCGATGCCGCGAATGGCGCCGAAGTCGTGTGGATGTGCGTCTCTGACACCAAGGCGGTGGAAAACGTTCTGTTCGGTCCGCAAGGAGTGGAGACGTCGATCAGCGCGGGCGCCGTGGTCATCGACTCCAGCACCATCGCTCCGTCGGCGGAACTGCGATTCTCCGAACGACTTCGCGCCAAGGGCGTGGAATACGTCGACGCGCCCGTCACCGGCTCGAAAGTTGCCGCCGAGGCGGGTAGTTTGATTTTCATGGTGGGCGGCGACGAAGGCGTGCTCGCGAAAATCGATCCACTTTTCAAAGCCATGGGCAAACAGATCTTCCGCATGGGCGAGACCAGCAAAGGTCAGGCGGCCAAGCTCGTCATGAATCTGCAAATCGCCTTGATCTTCGAGGGCTTCGCCGAGGCGCTCACACTCGCCACCAAACTCGGCGTGAACGTTGATGCCTTGCTCCCTCTCATTCAAGCCTCGATGGTGCGTTCAGGGGTGGTCGAGTATAAAGCGCCCTTCATTATGAGGCGGGACTTCACGCCGAATTTCCCGTTGCGTCTCATGCTCAAGGACATTCACCTCGCGCTGGCCGCTGCGAAGGAAGCTCGCGTCAAACTGCCCGCGCTGGAAACGGTCGAGGAAGTTTATGAGATGGCTGCGGAAGAGGGACATCAGGACCTGGATTACGCCGCTACGCTCACCTTGCTGGAGAAGTGGGCGGGGGTCGAAGTAAAGGGCGCCGCCTGACGAAATTTCGTCACGCACGTAGAACTGTTTTTCCAATCACGAGACTCGAGACTGCATTAGCCTCTAGCTATCAGATCGTTCCAGGATCGTTTATAAGCTCGACACTCGCACCCGTCAATCTGCTCGATCACGCTCGGACTCCTTCCCATTTTGGTATAGCTTGTAGATGCAACGGATCCATACATCAAGGCCAGTACTCTCTCGCTTACAATGCGTCGGGCCGGAACCCGGCAATCGTCTCAGGACGGATCGAGCATGAGCGTGCTACTGCAACTTCTGGTCGGCGCCGTGGTGGGTGTTCTGGTTGGCATCACGGGGACGGGCGGGGCCTTCGTCATCCCTGCCCTGATGTATCTATTCCGCAGGGACCCGCTACGCGCGCAGGGTACAGCGTTGCTGGTCTCTTCCCTTCCCATCTGGTTCATCGCCTTCATTCCGTATGGGCGCGCACAGCACTTCGACTTGCGGCTTGCCTTGCTGATCGCCGCGGGCATCTGCGTGGGCAGTTATTTCGGGGCGAGTTGGGCCCAGCACCTGTCCTTGCCCGTGTTGCGCAGGGGTCCTGGGAGCGGTGCTGGTGTTGATCGGGGCGCGATTTCTGTATCAGGGATGAAGAGCGTCAGGGATTTGTTCGTAGCTCTCACAAGGAACCTAAACCTTTAACCGCGAAGGTCGCGAAGTCGACGCGAAGAACGCTGAGGACGGCCTGGCGGGCTTCGCGAACTTTGCGAAGTCCTTGGTGGCCTTTGCGGTTAAGGGCTTTTCCCCATCCTCGAAGGTGCCCACGTGACGTTTTGTGCTGGTATGCGTCTAACGCGTCGGCTTCTATCCTGATGCCGGCAAATCACACATCTTATGAAACATATCTGCGGTCTGCTGTTCATCTTTCTCTGTGTTCAAGTCTTCGGGAGTGATGCTGCTCTGTTTCGCGGCGATGCGCAGCACACGGGGGTGTACCAAGGCGCTAGCGTTCCTGAGGTTCATCGGGTGAAGTGGAAGTTCCACACGCCCGGTCAAGTACTTTCTTCCCCAGCCGTGGTTGGCGACATGGTGTACGTGGGCAGCACCGATCACAATCTCTACGCAGTCGATCGAGAAACAGGGATGTTGAAGTGGAAATTTGAGACGGGCAGCCGCGTTACGTCGTCTCCTGCGCTGACGGCGGGCGTTGTGTTTTTTGGAAGCTACGATGGAAATTTCTATGCGGTCGACGCGGCCAGTGGGAAGCAGAAGTGGAAATTTGCGACCGGCGGCGAGCATCGTTTCACGGCGAGACACCTGCACGGCTCGCAACCGGCGGGCGAGAGCATGCCCGATCCGTTTGATTTCTACCTGTCCTCAGCCGTGGTTTCAGAGGGTGCGGTCTATTTCGGCAGTGGCGACGGAAACGTGTACGCGCTCGATTCGGCCACAGGTCAATTGAAGTGGAAATTTCAGACCGGAGACGTGGTGCACGCTTCGCCTGCGCTGGCCGATGGCGCTTTGTTTGTCGGCAGCTGGGACAGCTTCTTCTATGCCATCGATGCATCCACCGGCAACGAGGAGTGGCGCTTCAAGACGGGCGAGGACAAAGAGATTCACAATCAAGTCGGGTTGCAAGCTTCCCCGGCAGTTTCGGACGGGGTGGTTTATTTTGGCTGTCGCGATTCGAACTTCTACGCCGTGGACGCTAAGTCCGGACAGAAGAAGTGGGTCTTTAACAATAAGGGCTCATGGGTGATCGGATCGGCTGCAGTGAAGGATGGCAAGGTGTATTTCGCGACCTCGGACTCGGGATTGTTTTATGCGCTCGACGCGCAATCGGGAACGCTGGTGTTTTCCTGGAGTTCGAAAAAGTGGCCGATGTTTTCGTCGCCGGCCATCGTGGGGAACGTGCTTTACGTTGGATCGCACGAGGGAAAGTTATTTGCCATTGATCTTGCGAGTCAGAAGCAGACCTGGTCGTTTTCGACCGATGGCTCCCAGCAGAACGGCCCGACCTATACCAAGCCCGACGGCACACCGAAGTACGAGGCCGCCTTCCACGATGACTTTTATGAAGACATGGTGATTGGGGTTCAGAAAATGATGTCGGTGGGAGCGATTTTGTCGTCACCCGTGGTGGTCGATGGGGTCATTTATTTTGGAAGCACGGACGGGAATTTATATGCGGTGAATTAGCTGCTGGCTGCTAGCTACTGGCTTCTTGCAAACTGAATTCGCCAGAAGCGAGAAGCCAGTAGCCAGAAGCCTTCCGCATGAATTCTAGTGAGGAAAGACCTCCAAAAATCGCAATGGCACGCGCGTGCCGCGCCGTTACGCTCGTAATGCCCTAAGTACTTGCTATTACATAAGTATTACAGAGACTGCCCCAGACTCCCTGATACCTTAAGCCTGCACTTTCCAAACGGGGATCATTCAAAATGGAACTGGAAGCCATCGCACGTGATCACTCCGGCGACGATCAGATTAATTGGGTCACGGCCGTCTTCATGGGACTGTTTCACGTGGGCGCCATCGCGGCGCTCTTTTTCTTTACCTGGAAAGCATTTTTCGTGGCTTGCTTGTTGTGGTGGGTATCGGGCTCACTCGGCATCGGGATGAGTTATCACCGCTTGCTGACCCATCGCGGATATAAGACTCCGAAATGGGTGGAGTACTTTCTGACGGCATGCGCCACGCTTGCACTCGAAGGCGGGCCGATTTTCTGGGTGGCCACGCATCGCATTCATCACCAGTACTCCGATCAGGAAGGCGACCCGCATTCGCCCATCGATGGCACCTGGTGGGCGCACATGGGATGGATTCTCATGGGCAAGTCGATGCACCATGACACCACTACGCTGGCGCGCTACGTTCCTGACCTTGCGAAAGACAAGTTTCACGTTTGGATTACGAAGTATCACTACGTTCCCATGATTGTGCTGGGAGTGATTTTGCTGGCGATTGGTGGCCTACCGTTCTTGATGTGGGGCATTTTCCTGCGTACTGTGATCGGGCTGCACGCGACTTGGGCGGTCAATTCGATCACGCACATGTGGGGATCGCGGCGGTTCAGCACGCGCGATCTATCGACCAACAACTTCCTGGTCGCCGTCTTCACCTTCGGTGAAGGATGGCATAACAATCACCACGCGCATCCGACCTCGGCCCGGCACGGGTTGAAGTGGTACGAAGTGGATTTGAACTGGTACGGGATTTGGGCGCTGCAGAAGCTTGGCTTGGCATGGCAGGTTCAGAAGGTGAATTTGACCGAGATCGAGCAGGGGTTGGTGGCGGCGCCGAACGGGCAGCTGGTTTCTACGCAGTTCGCGGATTAGGGAGAGTCGGGCTTCGCCCGTCCGGCGGGCGAGACGCCCGCGCCTCCACAAGCTGGTTGAGGCGGCCTCATCGGAGGCCGCCTTTTTGCTTTGCTTCGGGGCTCGCGGACAGAGTGTCCGCGCCACACAACGCGATACAATCTTCTCGGAAATCTCCCCTATGCGCATCACCTCCCGCCGACGGACCATTGCGTTTTTTGTCTCGCTGGGCGTGTGTCTGGTCGCGCTGGCGGTTGCGCTGAACGTCGGCTGGATCATTCTCAACTGGCGCGAAGGCGTCATGCTGTTTTTGGGCGTGATCTTTTTCGGCGTGCTGATCGCGGGGATGATTGTGAACACCAGCTTTCTGGTGCGGGAGATCCGGCGCAACGAGCAGCATGACAGTTTCATCAATGCGGTCACGCATGAGCTGAAGACGCCTATCGCGTCGATCCGACTTTATCTCGAGACCTTGCAGAGCAGGGCGGTGGATGACACCCGGCGGCAAGAATTCTACAAGCTCATGCTGAACGATACCGACCGCTTGCTGGGAACCGTCGAGCAAGTGCTCAAGGCGGGCCAGGCCGCGCAAAAGGGGGCGAAGCACCAGCGGATTGAGGTGGAGTTCGACCGAGTGGTGCGCGAATGCATCGAGCTGGTGCGTTCCCGACACCATCTGCAGCCGGAAGCCATGCGTTATGAAACTGCGCCGAGCAACGGCGGGGTGCAGGTGTACGGCGACGCCGAAGAATTGCGGACCGCGGTCGCGAACCTGCTGGACAATGCCATCAAGTATTCCGGCACCAAGGTGGATATTGGGGTCCGGCTGGAGAGTGATGACAAGCATGTCGTGCTGCAGGTGCGCGACAGCGGAGTGGGGATTGCGCAAGGAGAGTTGAAACGCATCTTCAAACGTTTCTACCGCGTACCCAACCGGTCTTTGGCGCACGTGAAGGGCACCGGCCTGGGCTTGTTCATTGTGCGTGCCATTGCCCGCAAACATGGCGGGAGGGTCTTTGCAGAGAGCGCGGGCGAGGGGTTGGGCACGACGGTGACCTTGCAACTGCCGCGAGGTGTGGCATGAGCCGGGTGCTGGTGGTGGAGGACGAATCGCATCTGGCCAACGGCCTCTCCTTCAACCTGGTGGCCGAGGGACACTCGGTCGAGGTGGTTGGGGACGGGGAAGCGGCGTTGGAAAAGTTGCTTGCGAAAAAGGAAAACTTTGATGCGGTCGTGCTCGATGTCATGCTGCCGGGCAAAAACGGCTTCGAGGTCGCATCCGAGTTGCGCGAGGCGAGGAATTTTGTTCCTGTGCTGATGCTGACTGCGATGGGACGTCCGGAAGACGTGTTGAAGGGATTTGCCTCAGGTGCCGATGACTACCTGCCGAAGCCGTTTGAGCTGGCAATCCTGCTGGCGCGCTTGCAGGGACTGCTGCGACGGAGTGCGTGGCACCGCGCGGCGTCGGAGGCTGTGCCTGCAGAAGCCAGCGAGGTGGGCGAGAATTTTTCGTTTCGTGGCAAGACCATCGATTTCAGCACACTTGAGTTGCGGACCGCCAGCGAGAAGATTCAGCTGACCTTGATGGAAGCCGATTTGTTGCGGCACCTCATCCGCAACAACGGGCGGGTGGTTTCGCGGAAATCAATTCTGGAAGAAGTGTGGGGATTGAAAGAGGACACCGACACGCGAGCCATCGACAACTTTGTGGTACGACTACGGCGTTACATCGAGGAAGATCCGGCGAAGCCGCAGCATTTGCTGACGGTGCGCGGGATCGGGTATCGTTTCTTGGCGGAACCGGAAACGTAAGTCTCCATGGCTATGTTCCTGTGGCCAAATGAAAATCTCCTGTGGAAATCCTCCTTTTTGCTTGGACCGTGCCGAAGGTACGAGAGTAAAATTTTTTGATCTGTTCCCGCCTCGGACAGCCAAGTATTTCTTTCTTGAAGGAGGTTCCATGCCTAGCAAAGTCAAAGCGATTCCAGATGGTTTTCATACCCTGACACCTCACATCACCGTGCGCGATGCGGCCGGCGCCATCGAGTTCTACAAGAAAGCGCTGAACGCTGAGTTGATGAATGCGGCCCACACTCCGGACGGCCGAATCATGCACGCAGCGCTGCGTATCGGCGACTCGGTCCTCATGCTGAACGATGAATTTCCGGAGTGGGGCGGACAGGCCGCGCCGCGTTCGGAAGTCGTCGGGTACACCATTCATGTGTACGTCGAGAATGTGGATGGGTTGTTCAATCAGGCGATCGCGGCGGGCGCAATCATGAAGATGCCGTTGATGGACCAGTTCTGGGGCGATCGCTACGGCATGCTGGTGGATCCGTACGGATTCCGCTGGTCGCTGGCTACACACATCAAGGACATGTCGCCGGAAGAGATGCAGAAGGCGCAGGACGACATGATGAAGCAGATGGCGCAGAAGATGCCGCAGAAGAAGACAGCATAGAGAACTGGGTCGTCAGTCGTCCGTCATCAGTCGTCCGGAAAAACTGGATTTAGCTGATCCCCGCCGACTGATGACTGGCGGCTGATTTTCTCAGTACGCCAGCAGGATGCGCAGGTCGCGCACGTTATTGCCGGTAGGGCCGGTGATGATGGCGTCGCCGAGCGCTTCGAATAACGGATAAGAATTGAAATTAACAAGGGCCGCGGCGGGATCGAAGCCAACGGCCCTTGCTCTTTCTACGGTGCTGCCGTCGACGATGGCACCTGCAGCAGGGCTATTGCCATCGATGCCGTCTGTGCCGGCGCTCAGCACCGTCACGTTCTCGCCCACGATTCTCTGCGCGCATGCGAGGGCGAAGTGCTGGTTCCGTCCGCCGGTTCCACCGTTCGTCACTTTCACGGTTACTTCCCCACCAGAGATCAGGCAGACTCGGGACACGCTCTGGCGCAGTTGGCTCAGGCGTCCTAACAGGTAGTCGGCGGCCCGCTCGTAGTCCCAATCATCGCAGCTGTTGTCGATCTCCACGGCGAAACCCTGGGTGGTCGCAGCCACAGCTGCTGCATCGATGGCAGTCTTGTTGGACAGCACCGGCCACCAGCGGGCACGTACAAAGGCGGGGTCATCCGATTTGGGAGTTTCTTCCAGGGCATGGCGCTGGAACAGTTCTCGCACAGACTGGGGAAACTGGTCGAGCAGCGCGTACTTTTCCAGGATCGTGTAGCAGTCGCCGATGCTGGTGGAGTCGGGCATGGTAGGACCGGAGGCGAGCGCGTCGAGCGTGCTGTCGGGGACGTCGGAGATCATGAGCGAGACTTGTTGCGCAGGGTAAGCGCCCTGGGCCAGGCGACCTCCTTTGACGGCGGAGAGATGTTTCCGGATGGTGTTGATCTCGGCGATGGGCGCGCCGGAAAGCACCAGCGCACGGTAGGTGGCGATCAGGTCGTCGAGAGAAATTTCGTCGTCAATGGGCTTCTCGGCGATGGAAGAGCCACCGCCGCTCAGCAGGAAGATTACCAGCGACGAGGCGTTCTGCGCATTGAGAGATTTCAGGATGGCTTCGGCGGCGCGCACGGAGTCGGCATTGGGCGTGGGATGGCCGCCTTTGAAATAACGGAAGCCGTGCACCTGCGATCCGGGATCGACGGAAGTGGCGACGATGCCTTCGAGACGGCTGCCGACCTGAGCTTCGAGCGCTTCGGCCAAAGTGTGTCCGGCTTTGCCGATGGAGACTACGAACACACGCGAGTAGGAGTTGAGATCGTAGAGGTCATCACAAACGCGCAGGATGCCGCGCTCGCAGTACACGTGACGCGCGAAGGCCTTGGAGATGCTGGCTTCGGCGAGAGCAGGCTGGAAGATGGCGCGGGCAGTGTCGCGAAGGGGGAGTTGGGGATCAGGTACGGGCATGCTCGTGTGAGGGTATCAGGAATGAGCGCTGCGTTGTCAGCCAGCGATGGGCTGGCGGAGAACGCGCGGAATGCCGACTGAACTCAAGCATATCGTGCAGAGACGATCCGCGAACGCGTCGTATAATCGGCGATGCTCAGGCGTGCCGACGGAGGTAGCTATGTCAATTCGCGCGTCCGTGATTTCCCTCACTCTCCTGTCATTGGCCCTCCAAGCTGGCGCAAAAGATAAGAAAAAGCAGGCGCTGCCCGACAACGTGCTGAATGCGCAGCATGTCCTGGTGGTGATTTATCCGGATGCGGGCGAACCCGTGACGGATATGGGAGCGAACAGTACCGCACGGGATAACGTAGAGAAGGCACTGATGAAGTGGGGTCGGTTCGACTTGGTGATGGAGCCGCAAACTGCGGATCTGGTCATTGCGGTTCGCAAGGGGCACGGGAGTGGTCCGACTATCAGCAACGCGCCGACGGATAACAGGCCGGTCATCTATCAGCCGAGTGGAGGGGAT
>UEXW01000308.1_pt1 | contig 39229 bp, 32 predicted proteins | sample 4301151 | NCBI WGS metagenome assembly UEXW01 (sample SAMEA4773176, study PRJEB27434) | metagenome | biome: 2259; feature: agricultural soil; material: soil | place: USA | collected 2014-09 | depth 0.25 m | reverse complement strand
GCGCTTTCGTTACGAGCCGCACATGGCCGGTGACGCCCATCGTGCGCTGCTGCCGGGAACGAATCTAGATTCGGTATTGAGCATTCGGGAGAGCCGTACGCTCGCCGCCGATTACACGGTGCGGTGGGAAGGAATCACCTATCGGGTGCAACGGGAACACGTAGCCCGGGGGATGCGTGGAGCCCGAGTGCCGTTAGAGCGGCGGCTGGATGGCAGCCGGTGGATGCAGTGGCGCAACCGATTCGTGCCACTGGAACGCTGTGAAACCAGACCACGCGCAATCGTCGAGCGTCGAGTCAAAACCCAAGCTACACCCGAGCGATCGGCGGCAGAGAAAGCGCGGGCCAGGCAGCGAACTCTCGATGCCCGTCGTCGCTTGCAAGAAGCTTACGCGCAATTACCCAATCGACCAATCTGGCAAGCCATGAAAGATTTTCGGCTGCAGGCGGGAGGGCTTCGATAGAGATGTGCGAGGCAAGGAGGACTCAAACGCCGTCCCCCTTGCCTCGCGCTCCCATCTCCCGGCTCCAAAAGCGGAAGTTTCTACTTTGCTGGGAAGCGGAACTTTCTACTTTGCCTTGACACAGCAAGTCGCGGCGAAAAGCGGGCTTTGTAGGTCGTTGCCCGTGGCACGCCCGCTAGCCCCTGAGGAGAAGGCCGATTCAACCAAGACGATCAGGGCTGGAGACTTTGGCAGAGGTAAGGCCCGCACGAACCTCGGAACTCGCTATGATAGAGATTCTGTGGCTCCTTCCTCCCAACCCGCAGCTTCCGGAACGTCTGGTACACGCACGCGAGACGTTTCTCTTTACAATTTTTTTGCTCCCGGCGGTCTGCTTGCGAAGGCGCATCCAACCTACGAATTCCGGCGCGGACAGTTGCAAATGGCGCAGGCGGTCGAACAGGCGCTGGAGGAAAAGCGGCACCTGATCGTCGAGGCCGGCACGGGGACGGGCAAGACGCTCGCCTACCTGCTGCCGGTGATCCGCTCGGGCAAGCGCGTCGTCATCTCGACTGGAACGAAGAATCTGCAGGAGCAGCTCTTCTACAAAGACATTCCGTTCCTTGAGCAGACGCTTTATCCCAACGGCGAAGGGAAGCTGAACGTCTGCTACATGAAGGGACGCAACAACTACCTCTGCAAGAAAAAATTGTACGACCTGACCGATCAGCCCGTGCTTTCGGGGCTTGAAGAGATCGAGCATTATCGCGCCATCGCGGCATGGGAAAGGACCACCCACACGGGCGATCGTGCGGAGTTGGCTTCCTTGCCTGAAGCCAGCGCGCTCTGGCATAAGCTAGATGCCCGATCCGACACTTGCCTGGGACAGAAGTGCAGTGCGTTTGAGACTTGCTTCATCACTGCAATGCACCGGCGGGCACAGGAGAGCGACATCATCATCGTTAACCATCATCTGTTTTTTGCGGATCTGGCGATCAAGCAGGCGTCAGAGTATGCGCCCGATGCGGGGATTCTGCCAGATGTTGGTGCAGTCATCTTCGATGAAGCGCATGAACTGGAAGACGTCGCTGGAAGTTATTTCGGGGTTTCGGTAAGCAATCAAAGATTCGAAGAACTGGCACGCGACGTGGAAGCGTCGCTAACCCGCAACAAGATGCTGTCGACCAATGTGGTTGGAGCGGTACGGAGTCTGCGCGAGCGCTCACAACTGTTCTTCTCGGTGCTTCCGCAGGGCGAGGGGCGATTCGCCTTTGAGAACCGGCGGGAGTTCATGGAGGAGAACGGTGATGAGTTCATCGCTTTACAGCAGTCCCTCCAGCGTCTGGGATCGGAGCTGCAGAATCTGCCCAGCAAATCGGAGGAGGTCTTTACCTTTTCGCGACGTGCACAGGAGTTGCAGGTGCAACTCGGATTTCTCATGGAATCGGAGGATCACAACACGGTCTTTTGGATCGAGCGGCGGGGAAGAGGCTTCTCAGCACGGAGTCGCAGAGACACAGAGCACGCCAAAGAAGCTGCCGAGGTGTCTCGCGGCGCTATGGGCGGTCGGCAAAACGTCTACCTGCAGGCCACGCCGATCGATGTGGCACCCATCCTGCAACGGACGCTGTTTGAGCCGTTGGAGACGGCAGTGCTTACTTCGGCGACGCTTGCCGTGGGGGGTGGGTTTGAGTACATGCGGCGGCGTCTCGGGCTTGAGCACGTGCGGGAAGTGGTGCTGCCTTCGCACTTCGACTATCAGAAGCAGGCGCTCTTCTACGTTCCGCCCGATCTGCCTGACCCGCGGACTCCGCAATTTGCAGCCAAGGCCGCGGATCGCATCCGACAATTGCTGGAGATCACTCGCGGACGCGCCTTCGTGCTCTTCACCAGCTATGCGCAGATGAACGAGGTCTACCACCGCCTGCTTGGCGAACTGGAATTCCCCATGCTTTTGCAGGGAGACGCGCCCAAGAGCGCGCTGCTCGAGGAATTCCGCCTCACGCCGCACGCCGTCCTGTTCGCCACTTCGTCGTTCTGGCAAGGGGTGGACGTGCAGGGGCAACAACTCAGCTGCGTGATCATCGATCGTCTGCCGTTCGCCGTGCCCAGCGACCCGGTCGTGGCCGCGCGCGTGAAGTCGATCGACGCCGAGGGCGGCAACGCCTTTTTCCAGTACCAGGTGCCGGCAGCCGTGATCACGTTGAAGCAAGGCTTCGGACGTCTGATCCGCTCCCTGCAGGATCGCGGCCTTCTCACGCTCCTCGACAATCGCATCCTGAAGAAGGCTTACGGGCGCACGTTCGTGGAAAGTCTGCCAGCTTATCGGCGCACCACTGACCTGCGAGAGGTCGAGTCGTTTTTCGGAGTTTGATCAGTAAAGCTCAGAGGTATTCCCGTTCCTGCTGACGGATCGCTTGGTAGCGTTGGAAGGCGGCGCGTTCCTCTTCCCAACCAAGCATGGAACGGACGGTGCTGCCTCGAAAAGTATGCGCCATCATCTGCGGGGCGTGGCTGAGAATGAACCACGGATCATGGCGGAAGGCAGCCGGCATGTGGCGGACCTTCATCCAGCGCTCGGCTTTCCATCGAAGGAATTCCACCTCCTCCGCTTCCAGATGCTGAGTTCGCACCACGGCGGTGGTGCCGTCGTATTCTTCCAGGCGCTGGTTGGTTATCAATCCCTGTTCCTGAAAGTCCTTGGTCATGGGCGTCCGAGGGTAGGGTGTGGGATGCTGAATGTATGGCCAGTCCACATAGTCGCGGGCGAAGTCCAGATTCGCCTCGATCGATTCGCGAGTGTCGTCCGGATTGCCGACGATCAGCCCGCCGACGACGTACATTCCGTTGCGATGCAGGCAGTCAATCGCACGGTGCGTGGCGTTTCCTTCGCGCTGGCCGTTATCCCGTGCAGTGTTCTTGGCGGCAGCGCGCAGGAAGACGAGATCGTTCTCGAGGATGTTCTCGATTCCTAGAAAGACATAGCGAAATCCGGCCCGCCGCATCAAAGGTGCGAGCTTTTCGCCGTGGGTCGCGATCGGCGAAGTCATGGCCTGGACAAAATAGTCGATCTGATTCAAACCTGCATCGATGATCGCGCGGCACAGCCCCTCAAAGCGCCGCACGTTGAGCATGATGTTGTCATCGACGAGGAAGATCGTGCGAGCGCCCCGGTCCCGGGCATCACGGATATCGTCGAGCACGCGCTGAAACGAGTAAGTGTGGAAATTCCGTCCCCGCATTTCGATGATTGAGCAGAAACTGCAGTCGTATGTGCAACCGCGTGAGGTTTCCACCACATCGACCGGACGCCCCAGCAGCGTGTAGCCCTTGAGAACCCGCGCCGCGCGGTTGGGCAGTCGAATCTCACCATCTTCCAGGCCGCGAACCGGGCGATCAGGGTTGTGGTGCCATTGTGCTCCGTCACGGTAGGACAGGCCGCAGATCCGGTCGAAGCCGCCGCCTTGCTCAAGCGCGCGGAGCAACTCGCGGAAGGTTAGGTCCCCTTCCCCCCGGACGATGAAATCCAGGGGCATTTCCTGGTATGCATCGGTTGCCAGGCTCGGGTCGTAGCCTCCGGCCACGATTGGCAAGTCGGGTTTCCAGCCGCGCAGCAAGTCGACGATGCGGCCGGCGGTTCGCCGTTGGAAAGTCATCACGGATAGGCCCACGAGGTCGGGGTCGAATTCCCGCAACAGTCGAGTTAGTACCTCGCGCACCTTCTTCTGAACCAGGACGAGGTCTGCAATCGCGACTTGATGATGCGGATCGACGTTCCCCGCAATGGAACTTAGGCCACCATTGGGCATGCGGACGGCGACGGTTGGCATGTGCTCGAAGGAGTCGGGCATGGAGAGCAAAAGAATCTTCATGTGCAACTGCCGCCATCATGGCGGCCCTCAGGGCAAGGGCCTTAGGGCAAGGGTTTCAGGGCAAGAAACGGATGGCCAGAATTGTACCCTAACTTCTGCTTCTCATTCCCAAACGTCCGCGAGGGGAGCCGCGCAATGGGCCCAAAATCCGCCCAAGTGGCGTTCCCCAGCGTAAAATACCTGTTTAGCTCGACGTGCGCGGGGCCGCTGTGTTCATGCGGTGCCCGCCGGGGGATGCATGTACGAAGTCACGGTCGAAGACACGTTCGCGGCGGGGCACTACCTGCGGAACTACAAGGGCAAGTGCGAGAACCCCCACGGACATAACTACAAAGTGCGGGTCACATTGGCGGGGAAGGAACTGGACAAGGCCGGATTGCTGTTGGACTTCAAGGATTTGCGGGAAGTGATCAAGCACGTCATCGACCGGCTCGATCACCAGATGATCAACGATATTGCGCCTTTTACCGAGCTGAATCCCTCGGCGGAGAATCTCGCAAAGTACTTCTACGACGAAACCAACGGACGGCTGAAGAATGTAACCCAGGGCCGAGTCTTCGTGCGGGATGTAACGATTTTTGAAACGGATACGACAACCGCGAAATACTCGGAATAGCCCATCGGGCGAAGCATCGCCCTCCACGCCAAATGAGATGCGCCGCGCTAACGACTGACGATTAACGACTGGTCATGCAGATTACCGAGATCTACAAATCGCTCCAAGGTGAGTCCACGCACGCGGGGCTTCCCTGCGTTTTTGTGCGCTTGACGGGCTGCAACCTGCGCTGCTCCTGGTGCGACAGCGAGTACACCTTCACGGGCGGTCGTCGCATGACGCCGGAAGAAGTCTTCGGCGAGGTGAAATCCCTGAGTCCCACTGGCGGACTGGTCGAGATCACCGGGGGAGAGCCCATGCTGCAGGAGCGGGAACTCGTGCCTCTGATGCAACGCCTGTCGGAGTCCGGGTACAGGATATTGATCGAGACCAGCGGCGAGCGGCCACTGGGACGCGTTCCGCGGGGGGTGATCAAGATTGTGGATGTGAAGTGCCCACATTCGGGTGAGGCGGATACTTTTGATTTGGAGAACCTCGAGGCATTGCAGCCGCATGACGAGGTCAAGTTCGTGATCAGCGACCGGGTGGACTATGAGTTTGCCCGCGAGTTCGTTCATCGCCATCGTCTGGCGGAGAGGGTGAACGCTGTGCTATTCTCGCCCGCCTTCCGCAAGGAGGCGACGGGCGCTCGCGATGTCTCGCATTGCCTGCTCGATCCGCGGGAGTTGGCGGAGTGGATGATTGCAGACGATGTGCCTGCGCGGCTGGGATTGCAGATCCATAAGTTCATCTGGGACCCGGCGCTCAAGGGGGTTTAGCTGGTAGCTGTTGGTCAGTATCTATTGGCTAAAGTTCCGGGCGATGTCGACTTTCGGTTTTGAAGCCAAGATCTTTTCACCGCAAGGGCGCTGAGAAAGTCTAGCGCGCGCTTCGCATTGGCGGCGTACTGCGGGTAGAAGGCTTGATGGGAGTTGGGGGCCACCCGTCCTCCTGTGGTCGGTGGCGTTCCTGGCGATTCAATTGGAGACTAGCGATTAGGGGCGAAAAGGCTAATAGCTAACGACCGATAGCCAAACCCTAGCAATCCGTTCGGGCTTGGCCTACATCCAACTATGGTGAGCTTCCCGAAACCCCGGGCTGTGGTGCTGCTGAGTGGCGGGATGGACTCGTGCGTGTGCGCGTCCCTGGCGGCACGGGATTTCGATGCGGCGGCGGTACACGTCAGTTACGGTCAGCGCACGGAGCGCCGCGAGCGGAAGTCGTTTTTTGATGTTTGCGACCGCCTCGAGATTCGTGACCGGCTAGCGGTACGGAATGAGGCCTTGCGGACCATCGGCGGGTCAGCTTTGACAGATCAGAGCATCGACGTTCCGGAGTCGCATGCCATTGGCCATGATGTACCGGTAACATATGTGCCCTTCCGCAACGCGCACTTTCTGTCGGTCGCGGTCAGCTGGGCCGAGGTGCTGGGCGCGGAGAAGATCTATATTGGGGCGGTTGAGCAGGATAGTTCGGGATATCCGGATTGTCGGCCAGCCTACTATGAGGCTTTTAATTCGGTGATTCGCGCGGGGACGAAGGAGGGCCGCATCGAAATCGTGACTCCGCTGATTGGCCTGCGCAAACATGAGATTGTGAGGCTCGGCCTTGAACTGGGTGCGCCCTTCGATTTAACGTGGTCCTGCTACAGCCGGGAGGACCGCGCCTGTGGCGTGTGCGACAGCTGCGTCCTGCGGCTGCGCGCATTCGAGCAGGCCGCAGCCAGGGATCCGATTCAGTACGCCGAATCCGCCCTGCGATCGTAAGGAGAAGGTATTTCCCATTTGCAATTGCCAATCGTCCAGAGGCGCAGTCGCGGAGAGAATACGCCTGTACGGGGATGCAATCGGCAATTGGAAATTGGAAATCGTAAATTCTTATTAAGCCAGGAGGCTACGATGAAACAGCGTTTTGCATTAGCCGTGCTCTTCGCCCTGATGTTGGGACTGTGTGTGCCACCGGTCTTCGCCCAGGCAACGGGCACCGTCAAGGGTGTTGTCAGGGACAGCGAAGGCAAGCCAATTATGGAAGGCACGGTGGAATGGCTGAGCCTGGATACGGGCCGTAAATACACCCTTAAACTCAACAAAAAGGGTGAGTACTTTTCCCTGGGAATTGCGCCGGGCAAATACAAAGCGACGCTCTTCGGTCCGGATGGAAAAGAACTCTTTCACTACGGCGGCGTGCAAGTGGGACTGGACGAGGTCACGCAGGACTTTGACTTAAAGAAGGAGGCGACCGCGCAGGCACAAGGTCAAGGCCTCACGCCCGAACAAATCAAGGAGAGGCAGGAGCAGCAGCTCAAAGCTCAAAAGGAGCAGAACACCGTCAAGACTCTCAACGAGAAGCTGTCTGCGGCCAAGACTGCCGGGGATGCGGGAGACTTCGAGACCGCCATCACCACCATGAAAGAAGCTACGGAGATGGATCCATCCCGGGATTTGCTGTTCTTCAAGCTGGCAGATTACTACCGGCTGTCTGCCCCCAAGCAGACTGATCCTGCGGAAAAAAGGAATCGCTATGAATTAGCCGCCACCAACTATCAGAAGGCGATTGATATGAAGACCGCGCATCCGGATCCGAAGGATACCGAAGCCAATGCGAAGCTGGCGGCCTACTACAACAATCTGGCCGAGGCCTATGCCAAGTCGGGCAAGATCGATGACGCCGTGGCCACGTATACGAAGGCGGCGGAAATGGATCCGGCTCGCGCCGCACAATACAACTTCAATGTCGGCGCGGTGCTCACCAATGCTGGCAAAGTCGACGATGCGATTGCGGCCTTCGACAAGGTGATTGCGGCCGACCCGAGTAAAGCCGACGCCTATTACTGGAAGGGCGTCAACATGATCGGCAAGGCCACTTTGAAGGGCGACAAGATGGTCGCCCCCGAGGGTACTTCTGACGCCTTCAACAAGTACCTGGAACTGGCTCCCACCGGGACCTACGCCCAGCCAGCCAAGGACATGCTTGCCAGTATCGGAGCATCAGTAGAGACTGGCTTCAAGAAGAAAGCTGCGGTTAAGAAGTAGCGGTGGTTGGGAATCGAATGGGCGGCCTGCGGGCCGCCTTTCTTCTTAGCGCGAGGCACTCCCCGCCCGCGTTCCGCCGTACAACGCGGACAGGAGTGTCCGCGCCACACAAGTCGATCCGGGGTAGGTAACCCTGCCGAGGTTACTAAGGGGCACCTACCTTCCGTCCTTCGCGGAATCCGTCCCCCGCGCTACATTAAAGATACCCCCGGACGTTCTTGGTCAATCTCTCCCTTCCTGTGGCAAGGAATTTCTGTAGGTGAGAGGAAAAATCATGGCTTCACCGGGCGTTGCCCCGCTATCGGTCTCCCTGGAGGGAGTACACGGGCCTGGAGCGGTGCCGACGCAGGCCCTGCTGGCCGCGATGCTGCGCGCATCGGAAAAAGTCAGCGACCTGATCTTCTCGCCCGGACGTGCGCCACAGGTTGAAGTCTACGGGCAACTGGTGCCCGTGCAGGTCGAGGGGCTGGCCACGCTCAGTGCGGACGATACCCGGCGTATCGCTGCCGACCTGATTGGCAACAACAAGCAGGCGATCAACACGCTACGGGAGCAGGGTTCGTGCGACATTTCCTATGGGCTGCCGGGCCTGGCCCGTTTTCGAGTGAATGCTTTCATACAGCGTGGGAGTTGCGCCGTGGTCATGCGCGTGATTCCAACAGCGATTCCAGAGTTCGATTCTCTCCATCTCCCGGCTCACCTTGGCGACGTGAGCAATTTGCGCAACGGAATCGTGCTCGTGACCGGACCGACGGCTTCCGGCAAGAGTTCGACCCTGGCTGCCTTGCTCGACCGTATTAATCGCGAGCGGGATTATCACATCATTACGATCGAAGATCCGATTGAGTTCCTGCACAACCACAAACGTTCCACCATCCACCAGCGCGAACTGCATAGTGATACGCCAAACTTCTCTTTGGCGTTGCGCGCTGCTTTACGTCAAGCACCCAAGGTGATCTTCGTGGGCGAGATGCGCGATCGGGAGACGATCGAGATGGTGCTCGAGGCCGCCGATATGGGATTGATCGTGTTGTCGACCTTGAACACGATTGACGCGTCCAAGACCGTCGAACGCATCGTTGGCGCATACGCACTCGAGGAGCAAAAGTCTGTGCGTGAACGGTTCGCCAAGTCCTTTCGCTTCATCATTTCGCAGCGTCTCATTCCGCGCGCCGATGGCAGCGGTCGCCTGCCGGTCTTCGAGATTGTGAAGTCGAACGGGCGCACGCGGGAGTGTGTGGAAAAAGGCGAACAAGAAGGCAAGACTCTGCTCGAAGCGGTGAAGAGCGGCGAAACCGATGGCATGCAGTATTTTGACGGTGAGATCGCCAAGCTAGTGCGGGGTGGCCTGGTAGACCTGGACACCGGCATTTCGTTCTCGAGCAACGCCGCACTCCTGGGACAGGAACTGGCGAAGTAAGGCGCCCCCAAACCCTACGCCTGAAATTCGACCATCTCTTAGAGTCTTGTCGTTCCGAATCCGGCGTCAGCCGGTGAGGAACCTGTGTTTCGTGGTGACAGCAGAACCAGATTCGTCCTCGATCGCTTCGCTCGCGTGTCGGAATGACGTGATTGAAAAGCGAGTCACCCATTAGATTTTCTGCTGCTCCCCTCGTATCATCAGCGGAGATGACCGCCGCCCTTCCGCAACAGCCCACAGTTCTGAGTTTTGAAGATGCTCGACATGTTGTTGAGCGGCACGCGGCTGAAGTACGTCCCGGAGAAACGGAGACGGCGCAACTCCTGGCGAGCAACGGACGCGTTCTGGCAAAAGCAGTAGTCGCGGACCGCGATTTTCCGCCCTTTCGGCGTGCGATGCGCGATGGCTACGCCGTGCGGGCCGGCGATCTCGCGCAACTTCCAGCGACGCTCGACGTAATCGCGGAAATCAAGGCAGGCGCCGCCCCCGAAGACCTTCCCGCCGAAGTTCGTTCAGGACAGGCCGTAGCCATCATGACCGGCGCTCCGACACCCGCTGGGGCAGATGCGGTCGTTATGGTCGAATTCACGTCGCTGAGTGGAAGGCAAGTGACCATCAAGCGAGCGGTTGAAAGCGGGGACAACGTCGCTCCCGCCGGTTCCGAGGCCCGGCAAGGCGACGTGCTGCTGGCGCCCGGCACGCGCATCGACTACAGCGCAATTGCAGCGGCCGCGTCGGTCGGACAGAACTCGCTTTCGGTGTTCCAGCGCCCCCGTGTGACAATTCTGTCGACCGGAGACGAGGTTGTGGAAGTGGACACAAAACCCGGTCCTTACCAGATTCGTAATTCCAACAGCTACTCGCTGGCCGCGCAGGTGCAGGAGTCGGGCGGGGAGCCCAGAATTCTCCCCATCGCCCGCGATGAGGTCGAGCATTTACGCAGTTCGATTCAGCAGGGACTCGATGGTGAGCTGTTGCTTCTCACCGGCGGCGTCTCCATGGGGAAGTACGATCTGGTGGAACAGGTGCTCGCGCAATTTGGGGCGGAGTTCTTTTTCACGGGCGCGCAGATCCAGCCTGGCCGGCCCATCGTTTTCGGCCGCGCACGAGACAAATACTTCTTCGGATTGCCGGGCAATCCCGTGTCGACGATGGTAACGTTCGAACTCTTCGCTCGGCCCATGCTCGAAGCCCTGGCCGGGCTGACACCGCACAAGTTGGTATTTTTGCACGCCCGTCTCAAGTCAGAGATCAAAATCAAGAAGGGCCTACAACGATTTCTGCCGGGATTGCTCGCCGGCGAGTTCGAGCGCGCCGAAGTCGACCTTGCCCGCTGGCATGGCTCGGGGGACGTCGCATCCACAGCGCGCGCGAATTGCTACATCGTCGTACCGCCGGATCGGGAGCGGATTGCCCCGGGGGAGTGGGTGGCAGTGATGAAGAAGTAAGTTGTGAGTTGCAGGTTTCAAGTTTCGAGGGTCGTCCGCGATTTTGATTGGACTCCCTTGAAACTCGAAGTCTGAAACCTGAAACTTCCGGGGAGGCGCTGCCTGTAAGATATCTCCAGGTGCCCAAGAAGCTCTCTCATTACGACCGTGCTGGAAAAGCGCGCATGGTAGACGTCAGTACGAAGTCCGCGACCCGGCGCGAAGCGGAAGCCAGCGCATTCGTCGCGATGCAACCCGCCGTGCTGAAGGCGCTGCCGAAAAACCCCAAGGGCGATCCGCTGGAGGTTGCCCGGTTGGCTGGGATCATGGCCGCCAAGCAAACATCAAACCTGATCCCGATGTGCCATCCCCTGCCGCTAGCGCACGTTGCTGTGGACATGCGCCTGTGCGAGAATGGCGTCGCTGTTACCTCAAAAGTTACCACCACAGCCTCGACCGGTGTGGAAATGGAAGCGCTGGTGGCGGCCAGTATCGCAGCCCTGACCGTCTACGATATGTGCAAGGCCCTCGACAAAGGCATCGAAATCCGCGAAATTGTTCTCGAGCGCAAGTCGGGCGGCAAAAGTGGCGAATACGCACGCACACGCGTGAAGTCCTGAGAAACAATGTCGAGCAATATCAAGATCCTGCTGGTGGATGACAATCCCATGGTGCTGGGGATGCTGAAGCAGTCGCTCGCAACTTTGGGTCAGGTCACTACCGCCAGCGACGCCGCCGACGCTTTGCTCAAAGCCGTCGACGATCCTCCCGACCTGCTCGTCACCGACTACCGGATGCCCGGCATGGATGGCCGCCAGCTCATCGAGAAACTGCGCAGCCGTCCCGCCACCGCAAATTTTGCCGCCGTCATTCTCGCCACCAAGACCGATATTAACGAGCGCCTGTCGCAGCAGGATCCGGTGGACGACTTCGTCGAAAAGCCCTTCTTCCTGAAAGAAGCCACTCGCCGCATCAAGCGCGTCATCGACAAGATCGCTCTCGAAAAGATGGCCAAGGCTGCTCCCTCGGATGGAGTGTTGCGCGGCAGCCTCTCACAGATGAACGTAATCGATCTGATGCAGTCCCTCGAAATGGGCCGTAAGAGCTGTCTTCTCGCCCTGACGAATGACGATGAGAAGTGCGACGTCTACTTCAACGAGGGCCAGGTGGTGCACGCTGTCTACGGTACCCTGAAGGGCGACGCAGCGGTCTTCAAAGTTCTGCGCTGGACGGGCGGCAGTTTTCAGCTCAACTTCGAGGGCAAGACCACCGAAACCAGCACCCAGCTGAACACCCAGGGCCTGTTAATGGAAGGCCTCCGCCTGCTCGACGAATCCAATCGCGACGCCGGAGAGAAGGCGGAGGAAGAAGATGTCCTCCTCGACACCTGAGCTTACGGCCGCAGTGGTCACCGTTAGCGACTCATCTTCCCGCGGAGAGCGCACCGATCTCGGGGGGCCCGCCGTCGCGGCGGTTCTTGAAAAACGAAATTTCAAGATTGTTGCTCGCGAAGTTGTCGCCGACGACGAGTGCGCAATTCGGAATCTGCTGGTGCGCTTAAGCGACCAGGCCCGGTTCATCGTCACGACCGGCGGAACGGGGATTGCTCGACGCGATGTGACGCCAGAAGCCACGCGGGCGGTGTGCGACCGGTTGCTGGAAGGCGTCGCGGAACGCATGCGCACGGAAGGCGCCAAGACTACTAAGTTTGCTGCTCTGAGCCGTGCCATCTGCGGGGTGCGCGGCACATCGGTCATTCTCAACCTTCCCGGAAAACCGTCAGGCGCGGTTGAGTCGCTGGAAGCGGTCGTGGACCTCATCCCACATGCCCTGCAACTCTTGAGCGGAGACACGCGGCATGAATAGACTCATGCAGTTATGCCTTGCCTCCAAGATTATTTCCGCGTGTAGGATTGGTACCCGATTGGGCCTCCTTTCAAAACCTGAATCGGATCTCAAAGGGAATTCCTCTAAGGTGGAATAGAACCACGTCGGCCCAACTAAAAGGAGACAGGAGAATTCAATGCGGAACTTCGTGAAGCAAAACTTTGTTCTTGTTCTGGTTCTGGCGTGCGCAGGAGTGATTGCGAACGCGCAAACGTTGAGCCAGGCAGACCGCGACAAAGCCCTCAGCCATCTGGAAACGACCCGGCAGGGGGTAATTGACGCGACTAAGGGCCTTTCCTCAGCGCAGTGGAATTTCAAGCCGGCTCCCGATCGCTGGTCGGTCGCGCAGGTTACCGAGCACATCGCGGCGGCCGAGGACTATCTTCGCGGAATGGTCACGGAGAAAGTGATGACCGCGCCTCCACGGCCCGCTGGCGAGGACGTCGTCGCGATCGATGAGATGGTAGTGAAGATGATCCCCGACCGTACCACCAAGCGGCAGGCGCCCGAACCGCTGGTGCCGAGCAACCGTTTCGGTTCACCGGAAGGATCCCTGAAACACTTCCTGGAAGCGCGTGCGACCACCGAGGATTTCCTGAACAAAACCCCTGACCTGCGCGAGCATGCCGTCGACAGTCCGTTGGGCAAAAAACTGGACGCTTATGAGTGGATTCTGTTCATCAGCGCGCACAGCGAACGGCATACCAAGCAGATTCTGGAAGTGAAGGCGGATCCGAACTTCCCGAAGCAGTAACGTTGCGGCTTTTTTCACTTGTCATTCCGAACCGGCGCCAGCCGGTGAGGAATTTGCTGTGTTCGTGGCAGGACAGCAGGTTCCTCCTCCCTCGCTTCGCTGGGCGTCGGAATGACAAGTTTTCCAATTTCAGTTGAAGACAGCGAATCTAATCTACTTCCGCGCCGCGCTACCGGTTCTTTCCATGCTTCGCGTAAACTCGTAGTCTCCGCTTGCACACACTCAAAAACATTCTGAAGCGCTACACCACTTGGATTGCGAAAGTGCTTTCGCCACTGGGGCCATGGGGTGTGTTCGCGATTGCCGCGGTGGATGGCTCACTCTTTGGGATGCCGGTCGATGCGGTGGTCGCCGGGTACATCTACCACGATCGAGCGCATTTCCTGCGATACGTCTTGCTGGCTTCAGCGGGATCTGCAACCGGCAGTCTGGTGTTGTATGGCATCGGGTACTTTGGCGGAGAGACGCTCCTGCGCAAGCGCATGTCACCGGAGCGCTTTGCCAAAATCCACGCATCGTTTGAGCGGCACGAATTCTGGGCACTCATGTTCCCCGCCATGCTGCCGCCGCCCACCCCCTTCAAGATGTTCGTACTGGCGGCGTCCGCCTTTGAAATGCGCCTGAGCCACTTCCTCGCGGCAGTATTTGCCGGACGATTTGTGCGCTTCCTCATTCTGGCCGTGCTGACCATCAAGTTCGGACCGCAGTTCGTGCAATTTGTTATGGATTCACTGCATCAGCGCTCGGGTTGGCTGTGGGTGGTAGTGATCCTGTCTTTCGTCGCCACCTTGATCCTGTGGTGGAAGAAGAGAAGGCAGGCAACACCGAGGGAATCGGGCATCGCTAACGGCGTTGATCCAAACAAGTAGGGATCCCGCGAACAGGGGTTGAAAGCCGGTACAGCGGACTCGTGCGGTGGGAGAGATCCCCCACAAGATAGAAAGGCTGGTCGCTCTCGACCAGCCTTCGATAATCGACCTCGAATAAATTCAGGCAGCTGCAGCGCGGTCGTCAGTCCTCGCAAGCGCGTGCAGAAGCACCGGAAGACCAAACATCAAGCACGTGAAAAGCAAATCCCCTTCGATGCCACGGCGAAAGAATGGAACCCCAGCCGCATAACAGGCCATCAATCCGCGTACGGTCCTGGGATACATGTCTGTCCAAGCGGCCCACACAGCGAAGTTGCTGATCACGAAGAACGATACTGATCCGGCCAAGGATGCCCCCAGAATTGGCACGGGGCGCGCATTCTCGCGTAGCTTCGATCCCAGCCATAGCATCGCGCCGTACCAGGCCCAGGTCACAAAGTGGTCCCACGAAAAAGCGTAGGCATAGACCACCTTGGTAAGTATCACATCCGAAGCACCCAGCAGCAGCAGCGGAACCCACCATTGGCGTTTGGGTCCGCGAGCACCGAAGAACAGCAACGAAGCACCTACGGGCGTTAAGGCGAGCGGATGGGGCATGAATCGGACCGCGATGGCAGCGAGAACAAAGATATAAGCCAGCATGATTTCCTCACAAATTCTGAACCATGATTGTTGCGCGCTAAGACGATGGCGTCAAGTTTAGGTAATTGGCCGAGACTCGGCGGCCTGAGCGTTGGGGAACTTCTTCCTGTAGGCTACCGTACTTTCTCTGCGAGAGGGACCACCGTGAAGAGAATCGTGACGTTGTTTATCACCCTGCTGCTGGCCGCGCCTTTGCCGGGCCAGACTCCGGCATCCGACTTCACCGATCGCCTGAGCAAGAACCGTTACCAGTTGACGATCGAGAACGGCCGTCTCTCCGGGACTGGCCTGCCTGTGTTGAAGTCAGCGCTGGACGACGCTCAATTCGTGATGGTCGGAGAGGATCACGGCATCGCGCAGATTCCTGCGTTTTATGCGGGGCTCTGCGAGCTTGTGGGCCCGACCAGCTTCCACACCGTGGCGATTGAGACGGGACCGCTGGTTGCGCGCGAACTCGAGCAGTGGGTGCAGCAAGGAGACGGCCGCAAGCAACTGCTGGCCTTTGAAAAGCGGTTCCCCGAGAGCGTTGCATTCTATAACTGGTCGGAAGAGTACGACTTGCTGTCGCATTGTGCTGGGACCACAACCGGCGGCCAGTTCCATCTCTGGGGACTGGATCAGGAATTGATGGGCGCGCCGCGATTGCTTTTGGCCCGGATTCTCGAGCGGCATCCGGGGCCAGATGCCGCAAAAGAGGCTCAGCGGCTGCTGCAAAAGAACGATGAGGCACGCGCGGCCGCCGCGAACAGCGGCAATCCAGGCGACATGTTCATGTTCTCCACGTCGGATGAGGAACTGAACCGCTTTCGCGACCTGCTCCGCCGGGAAGCCAACACTACCACCATCGCTCTCATTGATGCGCTCATCGAGAGCCGCGAAATTTATCAGAAGAACATGGACGGCAGAGGTTTCGAATCCAACCGGCAGCGCGCCTTGCTCATGAAGAAAACCTTTGCAGAAGACTATCGAGCTGCAGTGCAGTCGAATCCAAACCACCCAAAATCCTGTTTAAGTTCGGCGCTTGGCACATGTTCAAGGGGATAAATCCGCTGCACAACAATGACATGGGTAACTTCGTGGCCGAGTTGGCTGACGGCCATGGCATGAAGTCCGTTCACCTCCTGATCCTGGGAGTGAAAGGCTCTCAGCTGCGTTTCGCCGGCATTGGACGGCCGTTCCAGCCCTCGCCGTTCAACCTGGCTGAAGGCAAAGATTCTGACTTCCTCTATCTAAAACCCATGTTTGATGCGGTCCAGAACGAAGGCATGACGATGTATGACCTGCGTGCGTTTCGCAAGAAGTTTTCCAGTTTAGGTGAAGTCGACCGGGAGATGGAACGGCTGATATTTGGATACGACTTCCTGGTATTGGTGCCGAACGCGACCCCTTCGAAGGTTGCGGAATGAAACTGGTGGGTCAAAACGCCTACAAGACGGCCGCTTGAAAATGACCAATTCCGCTGATCTCAATCTATCTCAATCGGGCGGCTGGGGCACTTGTCCGAAAACTTCTCGAATCACATTAAGGTGGCTATCCAATACCACCCCCGCACTTAGCGGCTTACTGGTTGTACGTCCCCAGGTGCCGGAAAAGCGCAAGTCCTCGAAGCGAACCACAAAGCCTCCGTCGGGAAGAGGTTCGGTCTCCGTGATGGGGAACTTCGCCCAGTCCAGGTATGCGCGGCCTAGATACGATTGCTTGGCTGCGAGCGTAACCGGCGTTTCTTGCGGTTTGTAGCGGATCTCCATGTTGTTGCCGGGATCGACCTCCGGCGTGGAGGAATCGACTGAAGCCAGCACGAAGAAGTTTTTCGTTTCCACAACGCCATGCCACTGAAACGGGTTCACCCACACTGGGTACGCGCCTACACGGATCGGGTCTGCATTTTGGTAGGTGCGTGCTTCAAGCGCATTCAGGACGCGGCGGTGCTCGTAGTCGCGCACACCCCACACAAGAACAACTGTCATCAATGCGACCCTGGCTGCCCATCGCCCTTTCGGCCCTTTTTGACGTGCGCCAATTTCTTCATTGATCAGGGAAACTAAGCTGGGTACAACCAGACCCAGCACAAGCGCAAGTAGAAGAAGGGGTTCAACAATGAAAACGATGTCCCACGAAAACCACCTCTCCCAAAATGGCCAAAAGGGGCGGACACCATAGTTGTTGGTGAAATCGAGCAGAATATGGCTGAGCCCGGCGATGTAGGCGAAGACGAACAGCAGGCCCCAGCGCGGCGGAAGATTCGGATCACGAGTCGTGCGGCCACGCAGCCGCCAAACTCCGTACATGAATGCGACCACCAGGGCGGCCACCGGCAACAAACCCAGAAACGAGTGAGTGAATCCGCGGTGATGCGCAAATCCGAATACTGGCCCACGAAGTCTGCCCAAGACATCGAGGTCCGGCGCCTCGGCGGCCAAGGTCATGGTGGCGGTGGCCAGCGCCGTCTTGCGACTGAAACCGGCGCGTCCCAGGCACGCGCCGGTCAGAAGGTGTGTGATTGGTTCCAAGTCTCCCCGAAAAACCTCTCAGATTTCGAGAATACAATGCCGCGCCCATTCCCGGGTAAACTACATCGCGAATCTCGTTTCAGGGCTTCCGATGAGCAAACGAACTCTAGCCAATCCGGCAGACAAGCAACAGATTGTCGAACGCGTCCGCAAGATTCACTCTTCTTCAACCCGGCATTGGGGGAGAATGACCGCACCGCAGATGATCTGTCACCTTTCGCATTGGTTCCGGGTCACCATGGGTGAGAAAGCGTGGAAAACCGAGCGTATCTCCGTCACCTGGATTCCCCTTCCGAGCTGGTTCGTGAAATGGGTTGCTCTGGACCTGCCCCTGCCTTGGCCGCGCGGAGTGGAGACCCGGCCCGAGGTCGATCAGGATTGTGCTGGTACTCCCCCGAAGGAATTCCAAGCAGACCTCGACGACCTGCTTCGCTTGCTGGATCGCTTTACTCACCAGCCCAGGGATTTCGAATGGCAGCCCCATCCTATGTTCGGCGCGATGGAGGATGCCGATTGGGCGCGCTGGGGATATCTCCACATGGATCATCATCTGCGCCAGCTTGGAGTTTGACTTGGGGTTGGAGCTTGAGCTACGTCGCTAGCGTGAACGCTTTTTGGGGACGCGAATCGTCAGAGCGTCGCGCACAATACCGATTTCCGCGGGCAGCGTTCCCACCAACTCCCCATCGGCTTCCACGTAGACCGTCGAGGAACTCTCCGCCGCATCCGGACCAGCGCTGTAGCCACACTGCACTGTTTCGCAGTGCACTAGCTCGACCCCCGGAACCTTCCAGTTCAACCGCAGAAGTCCTCGCGTAACGTAGAGCAGGTAGGAGAGCCGGCTCGAAGTCGTGCAGAGCACGACCCGCAGATCATCGCGCTCCAGCGACGCCCCGGGCGCCAGTTCCTGCAGAATGCCGCCGAAGTTGCGGATGCGTACGGCTAACATTTCCGTGACCCCGGAACGCCGCCCCGCCCTCGATTCTCCGCCGCTCCACTGAACCACAAACCGCTCCATGCGATGCGAGAACCACAGGTGCCATGCCTTCACATAATAGGCGCCCATGCCGAGGCGCTGCTTGACGGCCGCATTGAGCTTGTAGAACAAATGCGCGTCAACTCCGACGCCTACGGCCACGGTGAAATATCGCATAACGGCATCCCCGTTGAAGCCGCGTACTTGCACTCGACCCAGAGCAATGCGGCGCTCTTCCGCATCGAGTGCAGCCCGCACGGCTTCGGCGGGTTCCTGGGGAAGGTGAAGATCGTGGGCGAGCGAGTTGGCCGTCCCCATGGGGACGATTCCCAGTGCGACCCGCGTCCCCGCCAGGGCCTGCAGAACGTCGTGAATGGTTCCATCACCGCCGCACGCAAACACCGTGTCGCAGCCGTCAAGAATCGCCTTGCGTGCTTGCTCGGTCGCGTCCGAACTGGACTGGGTCAAAACAAGGCTCGCTTCCACGCCTGCCTCCGTCAGAATTTTCAGGGCAGACTGCAAGTCTGATTGGCGCTGGGAACGCCGGCCGCCGGAATGGGCGTTGTAGAGAAGAACCGCGTTGCGCATGCTGTGGAAGTTTAGCGGGTCCCCCATTCCCACATCCCAAACATCGCCTTCTGCGGAAGGCTGTGGCCGACCTGGCGCGCAAGCATGGTGACCTGGCCGCGATGATGGGCGTCGTGCGCGATCAGGTAGCCGAAGAAGGCCGCGACATCGGGCTTAAAGCCCTTCACTCGGCCATCGTTCTGCAGAGCACTTTCGAGAACAGCGCGCAAGGCGTCGCGGCTCTGCTCTAGCGCCTTCTTGGCCTGTGCAGGCGTTACTTTTGTGCGCTCAAGTTGATCAGGAATCTTGCTGCCTTTCGCGGCCGCCTTTAGCCACATCACACGAACGTGATGCATGTGTGCGAGGATTGCGGCGACGGACCGCCCTTTGCCATCGGGAGGCTCCGCCCGCCAGACTTCGGCGGGAAGGTTGTCGATCAGGTATTGATTGACGCGGTCGTTGATCTCGAACGCGTTTGACAGAGCACCGGGTAAGGCGAACGGGACAGAGGCTGTCTTGGGCACGCTGGTCTCCGCGAGACTGCGCCAACAGCTTAGCAGGACTCAGCACCCTTATTGCGTCCCCCTCCCCGTTTTTACTAAAGTCTATTCGGCGATCTGAGTGGTATTTCCTGAGGGATTTCGTCCCGCTTCCGCTCGGGGCGAAGCCGAGCATATCAGCGAACATTCTTATGGAGGTCATTCCGATGAGGAAGCTGGGCTCTGTCTTACTAGTGATTACTTGGGCCGCATTCGCAGTCGCGCAGCATGCCGCGCATTCTCCTGCGCCAAAACCGGCCACGCTCATGACCGGCTTGGGCAAACTTCACCATCCCGTGTCGACCAAGAACGTGCAGGCGCAGCGGTTCTTCGACCAGGGCCTGCGCTTGATTTATGCCTTCAACCACGATGAGGCGGCGCGTTCCTTCCAAAGGGCCGCTGAGCTAGATCCCAAACTTGCCATGGCGTATTGGGGAGTCGCCGAAGCGGTCGGCCCAAATTACAACGATCCCGCCAGCGATGACCGTTTCAAGGCCGCACATGAAGCCATTCAGAAAGCCGTTGACCTCTCGGCCAGCGCACCGGCCAGCGAGCAAGCTTATATCGCCGCAATGGCGAAGCGCTTTCCGGAAGACCCGAAAGCGGACCGCCGCAAGGCTGCGGAAGATTATCGGGATGCCATGCGCGAAGTGGCCAAGAATTTTCCTGACGATCTTGATGCTGCCACGCTTTTCGCCGAGGCCGGCATGAACCTGCATCCCTGGGGACTGTGGCACGTCGACGGCACTCCCGAGGAGGGCACAGAGGAAGTCGTGGCGACCCTGGAGTCCGTGCTGAAGCGCGATCCCGAGCACATGGGTGCGGTGCATTACTACATTCACGCGGTGGAAGCGTCACGCAGTCCCGAGCGCGCTCTCGCCGCCGCCGGTAAACTGCCCGCGCTGGCGCCCAGCGCCGGCCACTTGGTCCACATGCCCGCCCATGTTTACATTCGCACAGGGGACTACGAATCTGGCGTCAGGACGAATCAACTAGCTGCCGCCGCCGATCGCGCATACATCAAGAACAGTGGCGTTCAGGGCATCTACCCGATGATGTATTACTCGCATAACCTACACTTCATTGCGATGTGCGCGGCAATGAATGGCAATTACCTCGAGGCCAAGAAAAGCGGGGACATGTTGGCCGCCCACGTAGCTCCGGGCGTCAAGGAGATGCCGCCGCTCGAGGGCTTCATGACCATTCCCATGGCGGTCGATGTGCGCTTTCACAAGTGGGATTCGATTCTCGCCATGAAGCAGCCGAATCCGGATATGAAGATTACGACCGCGTTCTGGCACTTCTCGCGCGGCATGGCATTGGCGGGGAAAGGAAAGGCCAACGAAGCAGAGACGGAATACAAGATTGTGTCCGAGGCGGAAGCAGCCACCCCAGAGGATATGGTCTTTGCCATGCCCGTCAATAACAAGGCGAAAGACGTCATGAAAATCGCCGAAAGAGTGCTGGGGGCGAAGATCGCGTTGGTCAACAAGGATTCCAATGGAGCGATTGCCATGCTGCGGGAGGCTGTCTCTATTCAGGACACTCTCAAGTACAACGAGCCGCCCGACTGGTTTTTCCCGGTGCGCGAATCGCTGGGCGCGGCTCTTCTCATGAACAAGAATCCGACGGATGCGGAGAAGGTCTTCCGCGAGGATCTGGAGAGAAATCCGCGGAATCCGCGGTCACTTTACGGCCTGCGCGAGGCTTTGAAAGCGCAGGGACGTGACTATGATGCAGGATTTGTTGAGAAACAGTTCCAGAGTTCCTGGAAGGGAGCGCAGGGCTCGTTGAAGGTGGAAGATCTGGTGTAGGGTGCTTTGCGGCGTACAAGATCTGACCCTCCAAAAACCTTGTCATTCCGAGGCGTGTAGCGACGAGGAACCTGCTTTTCCCCGCGAACTGGAACAGCAGGTTCCTCCTGCCTCCGCTGCGCTCGGCGTCGGAATGACCATTTAAGAGGCCTATTCGTTTCGCGCATCACGTCGCACTGCCTACACCAGGTGCTTGAGGCCTGCCCTGTTTGTTTCTTCCCACACAGTCATGCCATTGCGCTCAGCGACTCGTCTTGAGGGGACGTTCTCCGGACCAATGAGCGAAATCAGGAAGTCGGTCTTCAGCCGTGCGAAGCCATGGTCGCGGCAGGGACGGGCGGCCTCGGTGGCGTATCCCTGTCTCCGCATATCGCGGCGGAGATGATATCCGATCTCCGGCAGCAGTTCGCCGTCGACTTCCTGCAAGGTGATGCCGCAATCTCCGATCATCTCGCCGGTGGATTTCAGTTCGATGGCCCAGAGTCCGTGGCCGTCCTGCTCGTATCGGCGGAGGTTGCGCCCGCTCCAGTCTTCCACTCCGGCGCGATCAAACGGAGCGGGATAGTAGCGCATGGTCTCGGGGTCGGAGAGGACTCGTGCCAGCGCGTCTGCGTCATCGGAAACGAATTCGCGCAGCACCAAGCGCGGAGTCTCGAGAACTATTTTCATGGCCAACGATCTTGCAGCGAGATTCGCTCGGTTCAGGGCGGCCCTCCCCACGTGGTTCCGGCCCTCGCCCGACTGTGCGCGACGAATATAATTCTTTGGACATGGCACGCGCGAGCAAAGACATCGAAAAGAAAATCGAGGACTTGCGGGACCAAATCCGGCACCACGAACACCGCTATTTTGTGCTCGACGATCCGGAGATCAGCGACTACGAGTTCGACAAACTGGTCGAGCAGCTGAAAAAACTTGAGGCAGAGTATCCGGCGCTGATCACGCCGGACTCGCCCACCCAACGGGTCGGCGGGAAGCCGCGGGAAGGGGTCGTGAAAGTTGCGCATTCGTCGCCCATGCTCTCGCTCGACAACACCTACAATGAAGAGGAGCTGCGTGGCTGGGAGCGCCGGGTGCACGAATTGAGCGGCCGCCATGACGTCGACTACGTTTGCGAGTTGAAACTGGATGGCATGTCGCTGGCACTGGGTTACGAGGAGGGTCATCTGGTGCGCGGCGTAACGCGCGGCGACGGCAGCGTGGGAGAAGACGTCACACTCAACATACGCACCGTACGTTCCATTGCGCTTTTCATTCCGAAAGATCGGCTCCAGAAAGCGGGGCTTCCGCCAAACTTCGAAGTTCGCGGCGAGTTGCTCATGCCACTGGCGGCTTTCAAGAAGATGAACGATGAGCGAGAGGCCAAGGGTCTCTCCCTTTTCGCCAACCCGCGCAATGCGACCGCAGGTACGGTCCGCCAGCTCGACGCAAGCATCACGGCGGAACGTCGCCTGGATTACTTCCCTTACATCCTGCTGCAGAACGGCCGCACCTACTTTGATCGTCACTCGAAAACACTCGACGCTCTTGATGCCGCCGGCTTCAAGGTGAATCAGAACCGCGCTCTGACCAAGAACATGGAAGGGGTGTGGGCATTTATCAGAGAGTGGGAAGGAAAGCGCGAGAAGCTGCCTTACGAGATCGATGGGGTTGTCATCAAGGTGGATCGCACGTCATTGCAGGACGAACTTGGCTTCACCGGCAAGGCGCCACGTTGGGCGATCGCTTACAAATACGCCGCACGCGCAGGCATCACGTTGATCGAGGACATTCTCGTGCAGGTCGGGCGTACGGGAAAACTCACGCCCGTGGCCGGTTTGAAGCCGGTGCCCATCGGCGGGACCACTGTCAGCCGCGCTACGCTGCACAACATGGATGAGATCGAACGGCTGGGCGTGAAGATCGGCGATTGGGTGCAGGTGGAGCGCGGCGGCGACGTCATCCCGAAAGTGGTGAAAGTCCTCGACGACAAAGACCACCCGCGAGGCCACAAGACCTTCCAAATGCCGGAAAAGTGTCCGATTTGCGGTACCCATGTTGTGAAAACCGAGGGCGAAGTCGACTACCGCTGTGTGAATGCAAATTGCCCCGCCAAGCTGCGCGAAACTATTCTGCACTTCGCCTCGCGGCACGTGATGAACATCGAAGGAATGGGCGATGCGCTGGTTGCGCAGCTTACCGAGCGCGGCCTGGTGAAGAATGTGGCCGACATCTACAAGCTCACACGAGACGATCTACTCCGTCTGGAGCGCATGGGAGAAAAGTCCGCGCAAAATATTCTCGACGAGATTGATGCCTCGAAGAAGCTCCCGCTGGAACGTGTGATCTTCGGACTCGGCATCCGTTTCGTAGGCGAACGCACTGCGCAATTCCTGGCCGAGCATTTCGGATCGATGGATGCCCTCATGACCGCGAGCCAGGAAGAGTTGGAAGACGTGAACGAGGTCGGTCCGCGGATAGCGGAAAGCATTCACGAATTCTTCGCTGAGCCGCGGAATCGCGAACTTGTGAAACGGTTGCGTGATGCGGGCTTGAAGTTTGCGGGCAAGAAGCGGGAGCGCGGCACGAAGCTCGCAGGAAAAACGTTCGTCCTCACCGGAACTCTGGCGAAGTACACGCGCGACCAGGCGAAGAAAATGATCGAAGACGCGGGAGGCCGGGTTTCAGGCTCGGTCAGCGAGAAAACCGACTATGTCGTGGCGGGTAGCGACGCGGGTTCGAAGCTGGACAAGGCGAAGGAATTGGGCGTCAGCGTGATTGAAGAAAACGAGATGGAAAAGTTGGTGGGGTAACGGGAGCCATGAGCTACGAGCCTGGGGCCAACTTTCCTACCAAACGTCGTCCAACGATTTCGTAATTTCCCTCCAAAACAATCCGGATCGCTTCTGAGTAGGCGACGTGTTCCTGCTCGAGGATGCGAGCCGCGAGCGTGTGTTCGTCGTCGTCAGAAAGCACCGTAACCGCTTTCTGCACGATGATGGCGCCATGGTCGAGTTCCTCGTCGACAAAGTGAACCGTGCAGCCCGTGACCTTCACCCCATAGGCGTACGCCTGCTGTTGCGCTTCAAGTCCCGGAAACGCCGGCAATAGCGACGGATGGATGTTCAAAATGCGCTGCGGGAACTGCTGCACAAACCAGGGTGAGAGCAGGCGCATATATCCCGCGAGGCAGACCAAGTCAACCTTGTGTTCTTTCAGCGCAGAGACCACGTCGCGATCATGCTCTTCGCGAGCCACACCTTTCGATGGGATCACTCGTGTGGTCAGGCCGAGTCGCTTGGCGGTCTCAATTCCGCCCGCATCGGATTTGTTCGAGATGACAACTGCAATCTGAGCGTTCGGAATTGTGCCCTTGGCCACGTTGCGGGCGATCGCTTCGAAGTTAGAGCCGCGTCCGGAGAGCAGGATGCCAAGGTTCTTCATGAGGTAGTCGTCAGTCGCAAGGTCTTCCGTCGCCAGGATGATTGACAAAGCATGATTGGAGACTAGCGGCTGGAAAAATGCTCTAGTGTCTTATCTGTTCGCCACATAAAACTTGTCATCCCGACCGGAGCGAAGCGGAGTGGGAACCATGTGTTTCAACGCTCGCCGTGGTCTGATCAATTCACGTAATTTGCGGGGACAAGACCCTAGCTGTACATCACCTTGCGCTCACCCTTCACGATACGTCCCACGTTGTAGTATTTCTCGCCGACGCGCTCCAGCAAGGTTTGGGTCTTCTTGAACTTCTTCGCGTTGATCACCAGTAACATGCCTAGCCCCATGTTAAAAGTGCGGAGCATCTCGTCGCGGTCGACGTTCCCGAGCACTTGCAAGTGCTCGAAAATAGGAAGCGCCGGCCAGCTGCCGAGTTCAATGACGGCGGCGGTCCCACGGGGCAGCACGCGCGGCAGGTTTTCGGTGATGCCCCCACCAGTAATGTGCGCCATGGCTGAGATGCACTCTGCGTCGATCAACTTCTTGAGCGAAGGCCAGTAACTCTTGTGCGGACGCATCAATTCCGTGCCGACCTTGTTCTTGATTTCGTTGACGTAAGTTTCCGGCGAATACTTGGCTACTTCGAATAGAAGCTTGCGGGCGAGCGAATAACCGTTGGTGTGCAGGCCATTGGAGGGCAGGCCAAGAATGATATCCCCGATCTCCACTTGCTTCCCGGTGATGATCTTTTCGCGCTCGACAACGCCCAGAATGAATCCCGCCAGATCGTATTCGCGGTTGGGGTAGAAACCGGGCATCTCGGCGGTTTCGCCACCGATGAGCGCGCAACCATTGTGCTTGCAGGCTTCGGCGATACCCTCGACCACTTTCTCCGCCACCAGCGGCTCGAGCTTGCCCGTGGCCAGGTAGTCCATGAAGAAGAGCGGAGCGGCGCCCTGGACGATAATGTCGTTGACGCAGTGATTCACAAGGTCTCCACCCACGGTGTGGTGGACGTTCATCTCGAAGGCGACTTTCAGCTTGGTCCCTACTCCATCAACGCTCGAAACAAGCACCGGATCGAGGTACGTCTTGGCAATGGAGAACAGTCCTCCGAACCCACCGATTTCGCTTAGTACGCCCTTGGTGAAGGTTTTATGGGCGAGGTACTTGATGCGTTGCTTGGTGCGGTTGGCACGATCGATGTTTACGCCGGCGTCCGCGTACGTAACAGCGTCGGTCTTTGTGGGGTTCGGGGCCAAGAAACTTTATCCGTCGTAAAGAAGTCGTATGAAAAGTGTGGAGAACAGCTGACCTGCTAATAACTCGGAAGCAACGCTAAAACGCGGGTCATTGTAGCACGGCAAGGGGTGAGTGGCAGGGCAAGCAAACCACTCACATGGTCACCGAGGGACACTTCGAGCGCCGTTTCGAAGTGGCTGGAGCCAGCGACGCAGATCTTCGCTCTAGTGTGAGACGAAATCGCTGAAGTAGTAGGCGAGAACTCCGAACAAAGCTAAGCCGGAAATCCCGTATGCCGTCAGGACCCAGAAATTGCGTCCTTCATGAGGATGGGATTTCGCGGCACTGGATGACGAGACAGAGACACTTTCGGGGGCCCGAGGTTCCATGCAAACCCTCCTACGCAGAATCGTGGCAGCCGTGGCCACGCGTGTTTCCCCACAACCTGCCGGCGAGGGCAGGCTTACTGGAAGCGGATTTTACTACGGTTTTGGCCGGAAAATTGTCAATTTTTCATGGAGGCATCCAATCGCAGAGAACGCCAAGGGGTTGCATATTTACCGCAACTTCTCGGACACAAAAACAAGCCCCGACCCTAAGGCCGGGGCTGAATTCGAAAGGGAAGGCGACTATTTCATCTTGTCGCAGCCCTTCATTTTGTCATCGCCCTTCATCTTGTCGTCGCCCTTCTTCTTGTCACCCTTTTTCTTGTCGCTCTTCTTCTTGGTGTCGGACTTCTTGGCGTCATCCTTCTTGTCGCCACCGGCATCCTGGGCGAACGATGCGGTACTCAGCGAGAGGGCGAGCACAACCGAGAACAGTAGCGTGAGCAGCTTCTTCATTTCTTGAATCTCCTTGTGAATTCGTTCCAGTTTTCAGCGCCCGGGCACACTGCTGCTGGTTTGGTCCGGTTGGGATTGTGCCTTAGGGCGGGGAGAATTCTAGCCCAGCAGGGGGGAGAAGCAAGCAGAAAATGCACGAATGGGTGGCTGGGCCGGTTGCTAAGTGTAGCCGTGCAGACCTGCCGTGCCAGCGTCACAGACGCATCTTCCTCCCAGAGGTACACTTACTGGTTATGTGCCCGGTCAAGTCCAACAAAGTAAGTAAAGCCAGCAAAGGGACCAAGCCGAGTGCCCCCACAAATGTCTGGCGTTCTGAACCTCATCCGCTGGATGCCATCTTCACCCCGCGTACCGTCGCTCTGATCGGCGCCACCGATCGCACGGGCAGCGTAGGCCGCGCAGTACTCTGGAGTCTTGTAAGCTGCCCGTTCGGCGGAACTGTCTATCCGGTCAGCGACAAGCGCACCAGTGTGCTCGGGATCAAGGCCTACACGAGCGTGGCCGATCTTCCGGAAGCCGTGGACTTGGCCGTAGTTGTAACCCCCGCGGCAACCGTTCCCGGCATTCTGGGGGAGTGCGTGGAGGCAGGCATACGAGGCGCCATTGTCATCTCAGCGGGGTTCAAAGAGCACGGCGAGCAAGGCAGGGAGTTGGAACGGCAGATTCTGGAGGGCATTCAAGGCACCGGCCTGCGCCTGATCGGGCCGAATTGCCTGGGCGTAATGAATCCGATTACCGGCCTGAACGCGACCTTCGCATCGAACATTGCCCGTCCGGGGAACGTGGCTTTCATCAGCCAGAGCGGCGCGTTGTGCACGGCGATTCTCGACTGGGCGCAGAAGGAAATGGTGGGTTTCAGCGCGTTCGTGTCGGTTGGATCGATGCTGGATGTCGACTGGGGCGACCTGATCGATTACCTGGGCAGTGATCCCCGCACGCAAAGCATCGTCATGTACATGGAGTCGGTAGGTGATGCACGCTCCTTTCTCTCGGCGGCGCGCGAGGTTTCGTTGAGCAAGCCCATCATCGTGATCAAGGCGGGGCGCACCGAAGCTGCCGCTCAAGCGGCCGCGTCACATACCGGCGCTCTTACCGGAAGTGACGACGTGCTCGACGCCGCCTTTCGCCGCTGTGGTGTGCTGCGGGTGCAGACCATCGCTGACCTGTTTTATATGGCAGAAGTGCTGTCCAAGCAACCACGCCCCAAGGGACCACGGCTCGCGATCGTCACCAATGCGGGCGGTCCTGGCGTGCTGGCGGCGGATGGGTTGCTCTCCAACGGTGGACAGTTGGCGCAGCTTTCTGCCCAGTCCATGGAGGCACTCAACCAGCTTCTTCCTCCGCACTGGAGCCACAACAATCCCATCGACGTCCTAGGCGATGCTTTGCCGGATCGGTATGCCAAGGTGGTCGACATCGCTATCCGTGATCCCAACATTGATGGACTGCTGGCCATCACCTGTCCGCAGGGAATGGCCCAGCCCACGGTGACAGCGGAGCACCTGAAAAACTATGCGCACTCGACCGGCAAGCCCGTGTTGGCAAGCTGGATGGGAGGGGCGGAAGCTGCGCCGGGAACCGACATCTTGAATGGCGCGGGGATTCCCACTTTTCAATTCCCCGACACGGCCACCCAAGTGTTTTGCTACATGTGGCGCTACAGCTACGTCCTGCGCGGTCTGTATGAGACGCCTGTCTTGCGCGGCGATACGGACGAAGGCCCCGACCGTGCACGCGCCGCGGAGCTCGTCCAGCATGCCCGGCAAGCCGGACGCAGCCTGCTAACCGAAGTTGAGTCGAAAGCATTGCTGGCGGCCTACGGACTTCCAACCGTACAGACGGAAGTTGCCGAAAGCGAAGACGAAGCCGTTGCCAAGGCCGATGGTATCGGCTATCCCGTGGTGGCGAAGCTGCTCTCCGAGACCATCACACACAAAACCGATGTTGGCGGTGTGCACTTGAATCTGCACGACGCGGAGGCAGCGCGCCACGCGTATCGGGCGATTGAACGCTCGGTTCGGGAGAAGGCAGGCGAAGGGCATTTCCGGGGCGTCACCGTGCAGCCTATGATGAAACTCGACGGCTACGAGCTGATCGTGGGCAGCAGCGTGGATCCGCAATTCGGACCCATCCTCTTGTTCGGGACGGGCGGTCAGCTAGTTGAAGTGTTCCAAGACCGCGCGCTGGCGCTGCCGCCTCTTAACACAACCCTCGCGCGCCGCATGATGGAGCAAACCAACGTTTTGGCCGCCTTGGAAGGCGTGCGCGGGCGCAAGGCGGTCGATCTGGCCGCTCTGGAGGAGTTTCTGGTGCGCTTTAGCCAATTGGTGGTCGAGCAGCCCTGGATCAAGGAAATCGACATCAATCCGGTGTTGGCGTCACCGGAAAGAATTGTTGCCCTGGACGCGCGAGTGGTGCTCCACGGGAAGGAAATTCCCGAAGACCAGCTACCCCGACTCGCAATCCGCCCCTACCCGGTGCAATACGTGCAGCCATGGACCATGAAGAATGGACAGTCGGTGATCGTCCGCCCAATTCGGCCCGAGGATGAGCCGCTTTTGGTCAAACTGCACAAAGCGTTGTCCGAACGTACTGTATATCTTCGATATTTCCAGCCTCTGAAGCTGAGCCAGCGCACCGCTCATGAGCGTCTCACCAGGATATGTTTCATCGACTATGACCGTGAAATTGTCCTGGTCGTGGAGCATAAGAACGAGGACGGTGTCGTCGAAATCATTGCGATTGGTCGATTGAGCAAACTGCGCGGAGAGAGCAACGAGGCCGAACTCGCCGTTTTAGTCGACGACCGCTACCAGGGCGTTGGTCTGGGAACGGAACTGTACCGGCGGCTGATTGCGGTGGCGCGTGACGAAAAACTGAAGTGCGTCGTCTCCACTATCCTGGCAGAAAATCGAGAGATGCGCGCCGTCTGTCAGAAGCTTGGTTTTCACATGGAGGCGGACCTGGAAGATGGAACTGTCCGCGCGGAACTAGCGGTTTAGCGCGAGTGACCTTGGTTCCGGCCTGACCGACGGTTCCCCTTGCGCCGCCCCGCCGCTTGCGATACAAACGCCCAAGGACCGATATCTTCTATGCGTCGTTTGGTTTACCTTGCCCTCGTCCTTTCCGGCCTCTTAACCGTCGCAGTTGCCCAGAAACCGGAAACCACGCCCTCAACCAAGTCCGCCGAAAAGCCGGCCAACAAGGACAAAGCTGACAAGAAAGACTACTCCCCGGAAGCATTCGTCATCGAGAAAGTGTATTCGCGCCTGCGCTTCGAGAGCGACGGCACGGGTCGAAAGGAAACGACCGCGCGCGTCCGCGTACAGAGCGAGGCCGGAGTCGAGCAGTGGGGACAGGTTGTCATCGGTTACAACTCTGCCAACGAACGGGTTGAGATTCCGTACGTTCGCGTGCTGAAGAAAGATGGCACGGTTATTACCGCGCCCTCTGATTCTGTACAAGACCTGAGTGCACCTGTGGCGCGAGAGGCGCCGGTCTACACCGACTATCGCCAGAAGCACATCACCGTGGCCGGCCTGCGACCGGGGGACGTGCTCGAATACGACATGGCTACGGTCATCCACACCCCGCTCGCGCCGGGGCAGTTCTGGAGTGAATACGACTTCGATAAGAACAACATCGTTCTGGACGAGCGGCTTGAAGTCGATGTGCCCGGCGATCGTCCACTGAAGCTGAAGACTAAGCCGGGATTCGACCCGAAGATCACCGAGGAGAAAGGCCGGCGCATTTATCGCTGGACCGGTTCTCACCTGGAGCGCGAGGACGACGATAAAGGCAAGGACAAAGACAAGAAGAAGAGAAAGAAGAAGAAACCTGAGGACGAAGTTCCTGCCATTCAGTTGACCACCTTCGGCAGCTGGGAGGAAATAGGCCGTTGGTACGCCAGCCTCGATCATGATCGCCGGCAGCCCACGCCGGAAATTCGCACCCAGGCGGATGAGTTGACCAAGGGGCTAGGCACCGATCTCGAAAAGACTGAGGCTCTTTACGACTTCGTCGCTAAGAATTTTCGCTACGTGAGCTTGTCGCTGGGGCTGGGCCGCTACCAGCCGCACGCCGCTTCGGACGTTCTGCACAACCAGTACGGGGATTGCAAGGACAAACACACACTGCTCTCCTCACTGCTCGAAGCCGAGGGCCTGCATGCTTCCTCCGTCCTGATCAACTCCAGCCGCAAACTTGATCCTGACATCCCCTCGCCCTCGCAGTTTGATCACGTCATCACCTTGCTGCCACTGGGTAAGGAGGAAGTCTGGATGGACACGACCACCGAAGTCGCGCCCTTCCGGCTGCTCTCCTTCAATATCCGCAAGAAGCAGGGATTGGTGATTCCGGTGGAAGGCGCTCCGCACCTGGAGGAGACACCCGCCGATCCGCCTGTAGAAAACTCGCAGGTGCAGACCATCGATGCCACGATCAGCGAACTGGGCAAGCTCAACGCCAAGGTCAGCTATGTGGTGCGCGGCGATACCGAACTGTTGATGCGCATCATTTTCCGGCGCGTGCCCAATGCGCAGTGGCAACACCTGGTCGAGAACATCAATACGATGGGCGGCTTGGATGGTGAAGTCACGAACCTCAAAGTCGGCGACCCGGCGGCCACAAATGAGGCATTCCAGTTTTCTTACGAGATTTCTAAAGCGAACTTCCTGGATTGGTCCAAAAAGAAATCGGAACTCGAACTGCCGCTCGCCCAGTTCAACCTGGCCGACGCCGACGAAGACGAAACCAGTTCGGACTCAGAGTCGATCAAGCTGGGCCCCCCGGGGCAGTTTACCTATCGCGTGAAGCTGGCCCTTCCCGCGAAGTTCACCGCGCATGCACCTCTTCCTTTCTCGCTGAAACGCGATTACGGCGAGTACAAGGCCAGTTACAAGCTGGACGGCGGGACTTTCACGGCAGAACGTACTATGCTGACGCGCGAGCGCGAATTGCCGGCTACGCGTACCGGCGACTACCTCGCGTTTCGTCGAGCCGTCGTCGCGGATCTCGGCCAGCGCCTCTCGATTGAGAACACCACCGCAGGGACACCAGCCCCACCGCCCGGCATGAAAGCCGATGAACTCGACGAGAGCGCCCGCGCCGCAATGCAAAATGGCAACTTCCCCCTCGCGGTACAGATGCTGAAACAAGCTGTCACGGTCGAGCCCAAGCACAAATATGCCTGGAATAATCTCGGACTCGCCTACCTCGCCATGCGGCAGAACGACGAGGCCATTGCCGCATTCCAGAAGGCCGTGGAAGTGAATCCGTACGACGAGTTCGCCTTTAACAACATGGGGCGGGCCTACTGGCAAGAACGCAAGTACGAAGATGCTGCCAGCGCGTTTCATAAGCAGCTTGAGATCAATCCACTGGACAAGTTTGCCCATACCAACCTGGGTGCGATGTACGCCGAGTGGCACAAGTACGATGAAGCGGCTCCTGAACTGGAGAAGGCAGCATCCCTTACGCCCAACGATCCCACTTTGCAGGTAAGTTTGGGCGACGCGTATTTGAATCTGGGACAGGACGATAAGGCCCTGGCCGCGTTCGACCACGCGATTGAAATTTCAGCCACGCCCGTGGTGTGGAACAACATCGCGTATCAGCTTTCGCTGAAGAACGCGCACCTGGACAAGGCGCAGCAATATGCAGAGTCGGCTGTGGCCGCGACCGCGGCCGCGCTGCGCAATCTCTCGCTTGATCAACTCAATCAGCGCGACCTGGCCTTGGTGCCGTCATTGATTGCTTATTGGGACACTCTGGGTTGGGTTTACTACGCAGAAGGGAACCTCGACAAAGCCGAGAAATATGTGGCCGCCGCCTGGCAACTCGGGCAACACGGCGAAGTGGGCGATCACCTGGGCCAGATCTACGAGAAGCGCGGCGAGAAGGACAAAGCAATCCGCACCTACGCCCTGGCGTTGAACGGTCTGCGTCCCATTCCCGAGACGCGTGGGCGGCTTGGAACCCTGCTTGGCGGGGAGGAAAAGGTCGCGGCGACGGTCGCCAAATATCGTGACGAACTTCAGGACATGCGCACGTTGAAGCTCAAGGAGCGCCCAGTCCTGACGGGCAGCGCGGAATATTTTGTTCTGCTGGGCGCGGCGAGTAGCGGAGTTTCCGTGGACGGCGCGAAATTCGTTAGTGGCGAAGATAAGCTGCGCGCGCTGGATGACGCGCTGCATCACCTGAAACTGAGTCTGAATTTTCCCGACGACACGCCCACCAAGATCCTGCGTCGCGGCGTGCTCTCCTGTTCACAGGCCACCAGCAACTGCAATTTCGTCCTGATGCTGCCGGACGACGTACGCTCGATCGACTAGCCAGAGGCGCGGCACTTCCACAGCCCCGAATGCCAGTAGGGCCGGCATCTTGCCGGCTGTCCTGAGTTCCGCCCTCAGAGTGGACAGCCTCACAAAATCGGTTCTCGTTCGTGCCACCCGGTTGCCTGCTCGTAGGCATAAGCCAGGCGCAGAACCACATCCTCCCGCCCCGGCGCCCCGGCAATCTGCAACCCGATCGGCAAGCCTGTACTAGTAAATCCGCAAGGCAAAGAAATTGCCGGCAATGCCCAAACATTCAGCGGTCTCGTGTTGCGCAGAAGCAGCAATTCGCGTGGACGTAGCCGTTCGGGATTCTGCTGCAGTTCAGCAATCGAGGGCGCCGGGATCGGGGTGGTTGGGGTGACGAACACATCGATGGTCTCGAACATCTGTCGAATGTTCTGGCGTGTCACATCGAGTTCTGCACGCCGGCGCAGATACTCATCGCGAGTGACGTGTTCCCCCGTCTTGATGCGGCGTAGCGTTTCCGGCTGATAGAGAGCGGGCGTTTTGGCGACCGACTGCGCATGAAAGACATACGCTTCCGCAGCCTGCAGAGTGCGGTCTGTATCGGGCTGAAGTTCGATCTCGCGTACTTCGCGCGCGAGCGTGGCTAGAACTCCTAAGGCATCCTCGACTGTCGTGCTGATCTCCGGATCCAGGTCATCATAGAAATACGATCGCGGAACGCCGATGCGCAAACTTCTGTCGGCCACCGTCGACAGGCTCAGAAGATCCAATGGAGAGAGGTCCAGATTCTGGCCGCGGTCGGCGGCAATTGCTTGCAGCACCACCGCGACATCTGCCACCGTCCGGGCAATCGGCCCCACGTGATCCAGCGACTCCGACAATGGGATGACTCCCTCCGCACTTACCCGGCCGTACCTTGGCTTCAGCCCTACCACTCCACACAAGGCAGCCGGTTCGCGGATCGAGCCCGCGGTGTCTGTTCCAATTGCCGCATAACCCAGACCTGCCGCGACCGCGGCCGCCGAACCGCCGGAAGAGCCCCCGGTGATGTGCGCCGTATTCCACGGATTGTGCACCTCTCCGAAGTAGCTGATCATCGAACTGCCGCCGTATGCGAACTCGTGCAGGTTCTGCTTGCCGACCAGGATCGCACCCGCTTCTTCCAGCTTCTTCACAACGAGCGCACTCCGCTTCGGGACGTGGTCCTTATACAGTTCGCTAGCCGCGGTAGTGGGAACACCTTCAGTGTCGATCAGATCTTTTAGTCCAATCGGGATTCCATGCAGCGGTCCGCGCGCCCTCCCGCGCATGATCTCTTCTTCCGCCTGGCGCGCTTGTTGGATGGCGGACTCGGCCGTGACAGTGATAAACGCATTCAGTGCGGGATTCAGTTTTTCAATCCGGGCCAGGCATTCCCGCGTCAACTCCACCGGCGAGATCTTCCGCGTACGCAAAGCTTCGCTGAGTTCAAGAATGGTTTTCAAAACGCAACCTCGACTTTTCACGGAATATTATCCGAGAACCAACCGGGGAGGATGCTGTGAGCCTATAATCAAAATCCGGGGTCTCCGGGGTGGAGGTCCAAGAAAAATACCATGGCACAAATGACGGTCGCAGACGTCACAACCCACGGCTTCCTGGTAGACGGCAGATGGATTGAAGAGGGCGATCTCGTAGAGGTGAAAGCGCCTTACGACGGATCGGTCATCGGGCGCATTTACCAAGGCCGACGGCAGCACGCGGAAGCGGCGATCGCGTCGGCGGTGAAAGCATTCGGCACCACCCGCCGATTGCCTGCTTTCGAGCGCCAAAGGATGCTTCGGCGTGTTGCCGAGGGGATCGCGCAACGCAAAGAAGAATTCTCGCGAACCCTGTGCCAGGAAGCAGGCAAGCCCATCAAGGCGGCGCGTACAGAAGTCGAGCGCGCCATCTTCACGTTTACAGTCGCGGCGGAAGAGTGCACACGCATTTATGGCGAGTACCTGCCGCTTGATTGGCAGGAGTTCACTGCCGGGCGGTGGGGCATCGTGAAGCGCTTCCCACTGGGTCCCATCGCCGGGATCACCCCTTTCAACTTTCCGCTGAACCTCGTCGCGCACAAAGTCGCGCCGGCGATTGCTGCCGGTTGTCCGCTGGTGCTCAAGCCCGCGCCGCAGACTCCACTCACCTCTCTGTTGCTGGGGGAGGTGGTGCAGCATTCCGGCTGGCCCGACGGCGCACTCAACGTGCTGCCTCTTTCAAACGAAGATGCCGGCCTGCTGGTTACCGACGAGCGTCTGAAGATGATCAGCTTTACAGGCAGCGCCGCGGTCGGATGGCAGATCAAAAAAAATGCCGGGAAGAAGAAAGTTCTGCTTGAACTGGGCGGCAACGCGGGCGTGATTGTCCACAAAGATGCCGACCTCGAATACGCTGCCGAGCGCAGCGTCGCGGGCGGGTTTGGATATGCAGGGCAGACGTGTATTTCGGTACAGCGCATTCTGGTCGAGCACTCCGCCTACGGCAAGTTCATGGATGTTTTCTTGGCGGGCGTAAAGAAGCTCAAGATCGGCGATCCCCTGGAAGATTCCACCGATGTCGGTCCACTGATTCGCGAGAGTGACGCCATTCGTGCGGCTGACTGGGTGCAGGAAGCGGTTCGCGGCGGTGCGCGCCTGTTGTGCGGGGGTAATCGCAAGGGCTCTGTGCTGGAACCTACGGTGCTTACCGGAACCAAGCCTGATATGAAGGTGAACTGCCAGGAGGTGTTCGCGCCGGTGGTTACCGTCGAGCCCTACACCGACTTCAACGAGGCGCTGCGGCAAATCAACAGCTCCGCTTACGGATTGCAGGCCGGCATCTTCACGCGTGACGCGAAGCTTTTGTTTCAGGCGTTCGATGAGTTGGAAGTCGGTGGCCTGTTGGCAGGCGACGTACCGAGCTTCCGCATCGATCACATGCCGTATGGCGGTGTGAAAGATTCAGGGCTGGGTCGTGAAGGTCTGCGCTATGCAATCGAAGAAATGACCGAACCGAAACTGCTCGTAATGAATCTACGTTAGGGACGAACCTGCATGGGGACGAGCCTGGCCGTCATGTGGGGGCTTGCTGAGTTGATGTATTCGTCGTGATTTCTGTTGAAAAACGAAACGCTGATTTGCATAGCAATTCACTTTCCAGGAAATTTTCAACACGCAACCCCTCAACCTGCCAGCGACACGGGCCTGCTGTTATAATCACAAGTTTTCGTGAGCGCCGTCACAGCCATCTGTCACCGGTAAACCCTGAGAAGCGATCTTCCGGGAGCTGCGTGCCGCTTCCGCTGGTTTGAAAGTATCGTTCGATGCAGATTTTTCACCGCAGCACCAACACACTTTCCCGGGCATCGATTTACGGGGCGGTTTTCATCATCGCCGGCATCGGCTGGGCGATGATGCAGTTCCAGCGTTCGCCCTACATCACGTACGCGGGCGTGGTGAAGCCGCAACCGGTGCCTTTCAGTCATCAGCATCACGTTACGGGGCTGGGGATCGATTGCCGGTACTGCCACACGTCGGTGGAGACTTCGAGCTTTGCGGGCATTCCGCCCACCAAGACTTGTTTGAACTGTCACTCGCAGATCTGGACGAATGCGCAGATGCTCGAACCGGTGCGCGCCAGCTATCGGTCGGGTGAGTCGTTGCAGTGGACGCGGGTGAATCAACTGCCGGACTTTGTTTATTTCAATCACAGCATTCATATCAACAAGGGCGTGGGTTGCAACACCTGTCACGGTCCGGTCGACCAGATGCCGCTGATGTATCAGTTTGCATCGTTGCAGATGGAGTGGTGCCTGGAGTGCCATCGCGCGCCGGAGAAGTTTCTGCGCCCGCGCAGCGAGGTCTTCAACATGCGCTACCAGCAGCCCACCAGGGAACTTCCGGTCATCGTTGATGGGCAGAGTTACACCGATCAGGTATCGCTGGGTAAGACGCTGGTCGCCAAACACAAGCTGCGCAGCGTGCAGGACATCACCAGCTGCAGTACTTGTCACCGATAGCAGACTTAGAACTTGGCGGGAAGAAGTCCGCAGAACTGAAGATGGAAGACGCAAAGCACAAGACGAAGGGCGAGGATGTTTGCCCCAGCAAGAAGCTGGATCGTGCGACGGTCGAAGCGCAGCTCGCGCAGATTAAGGGCCCCGAGTACTGGCGCAGCCTGGAGGAACTGGCGGGCACTCCTGAATTTCGGGAAATGCTGCACCGGGAGTTTCCGAAGGGTGCTTCGGAGTGGGTGGACTCGTTCTCGCGTCGCGGCTTCCTGCAATTAATGGGCGCATCGCTCGCGATGGCGGGAATGACGGGCTGCACCAAGCTGCCGCTCGAACCCATCGTCCCTTACGTGAAGCAGCCCGAGGAAGTCGTGCCCGGCCGCCCGATGTTCTACGCGACGGCGACGACACTCAGTGGATATGCGAGCCCAGTGCTGGTGGAGAGCCACCTGGGGCGTCCTACCAAGATCGAGGGCAACGACAAGCATCCCGCGAGCCTGGGCGGCACAGACATCTTTGCGCAGGCTTCGATTCTTGGGATGTACGATCCCGACCGCTCGCAGACCATCACCAAACGCGGCGATGTGGATTCATGGGCACAGTTCGTGAAGGAGATCAAGGGGCCGCTCGCGGTGCAGAAGGGACTAGGCGGGGCGGGTATTCGAATTCTCACGCAGACAGTCTCTTCGCCCACACTGGCCGACCAACTGCGAGCCATCCTCAAGACCTATCCGCAAGCCAAGTGGCATGTGTACGAACCGGTGAATCGCGACAATGTGCTGGAAGGCGCGAAGATGGCATTCGGGCAGCCGGTCGAGACCCGTTACGACCTCTCGAAAGCCGATGTCATCGTCTCGCTGGATGCTGATTTTCTGTATGCGGGATTCCCCGGGAATACTCGCTACATCCGTGATTTCGCCAAGAGGCGCCACCCCGACGCGCCCATGAGCCGGTTTTACGCGATCGAGAGTACGCCGACGTCGACGGGGGCGAAGGCGGATCATCGGTTAGCGTTGCGAGCGGGGGACATTGAGCAATTCGTCGGCTACATGCTCACGATTCCGATGAACAGTCATCGTCCGAGCAAGGAACTCGGAGGGAGTTTTACACCCGAGCAGCTAGAGTTCGCGGCGGCAGCAAATCGAGACTTAAGCGAACATCGTGGTTCCAGCTTGGTCATTGCGGGTGAGCATCAGCCGCCGATGGTTCATGCGTTGACGCATGCGCTGAATGCACAACTGGGCAACGTCGGGAAGAGCGTCATCTACACCGACCCCGTCGATGCCAACCCCGTGAACCAAACCGAGTCCCTACGTGACCTGGTTGCCGATATGCGGGCGGGCAAGGTCGACCTGCTCGTCATTATGGGAGGCAATCCGGTTTACGACGCGCCCGCCGATCTGGGATTTGGAGATGCTCTTAAGACCTCCAACATCTCGCTGCGTATTCATCACGGCCTCTACCAGAACGAAACCTCGGAATACTGCCACTGGCACGTGAACGAAACGCACAGTCTGGAAGCCTGGAGCGACGGCCGCGCGTACGACGGAACCATCAGCGTCGTGCAGCCATTGATCTCACCGCTCTACGCTGGCAAGAGCGCTCATGAGCTAGTCGCCTCGTTGTCTGGAATTGGCGATGCGACCGGGTTCGACATCGTTCGCTCCTATTGGCAGAAGCAACATTCCGGCACAGACTTCGAGGCCTTCTGGCGGAAGTCGCTGCACGATGGCTGGGTCGAAGGAACTTCTTATGCGCCGAAATCAGTGACCGCGAAAACCCCTGTTCCAGCTGCCGCGACCCCAGCTGATGCAGGTTCCCTCGAAATCAACTTCCGCCGTGACCCCTCCATCTACGACGGGCAATTCGCCAACAACGGCTGGCTGCAGGAGCTGCCCAAGCCGATGACCAAGCTCACCTGGGACAACGCCGTCCTGGTCGGCCCGAAGATGGCCAAGCGTGAGCAACTGAAGACGGAAGACATGGTCACGCTCGAACTTAGCGGGCGCAAGATCACAGCGCCAGTGTGGATTCAGGCTGGCCATCCCGACAATTCGGTCACGGTGTATCT
>UEXW01000367.1_pt1 | contig 39376 bp, 29 predicted proteins | sample 4301151 | NCBI WGS metagenome assembly UEXW01 (sample SAMEA4773176, study PRJEB27434) | metagenome | biome: 2259; feature: agricultural soil; material: soil | place: USA | collected 2014-09 | depth 0.25 m | reverse complement strand
TCGCGGCTCGATGATCGAACTCCCAGCGGAACGTAATGTACTGACTGGGCATGTAATCAAAGGTTGCCGAAGCATCCCAAGCCTTAAACGGGTCTCCGGGATTCTCCGTGAAATATGGGGTTCCCGATGCCGCTGTAGCACCATTGATGGGCGGCAACAGAACCAGATAGCGTCCGGGATTGTTAATTTTCCCGCCGCCCAGGGTCAGGCCATAGAGGCCTTTATGGAACCAGAAGCGGTTGTAGAACATATACCCCAGAAAACTCTGCTTCCGATCACTTCCATGATCGCCAAAACAACTCACTCCTCCTCCGGTTTCGCATCCCGCATCACCAGTCAACGAGAATGCCATCCTGTCAAGGAATCTTTCCGGCCTGTCGTAGTATTTCACCTCAATGCTGTCGTCGGTATGCAGGCGCGTGCGATTCGGATTTCCCAGCGCATCGGCGCCGACTCCATAATTGTTAGAAATAATCGAAATCCATTCATTAGGACGCCAGTTGATTTGCCCCCCAACTCCCGGCCGATTGTTAAACCTGCCGTAGGACTGCCATCCGTTGATGAACCACAGCTCAATTTTCAGTTTTTCCGTGGGGAAGATTTGTACCCGTACACCATTGAAAAACCATGGCGTGTTAGAGGAAACATATGAAGGTTGATAGGCCCAATTATCAAAGTTGTAATAACTGAAGAGGCCGATGTACGACATGAAAATTCCTGCGTCGACGTTGATCCCATGCAACCCATTGAAGTGGTATCCCCCGTAGGCTTCGGACAGGTACCGATAGGCGTTGTCCAGATTCCATTGCCCACGCGCGGGGCTGGCATCATTTCGCGGGGTCGTCTGAGAATAAAGACCAAACTGCGTCATCAGCCTGGCACGAACATTGTCATAGTGAAAGTCGCCGCCGACGCCAAGCTGGGTCACGTGGACTTCGTCGGACCGAAAGACCTCGCTTGATCCGCCAATCGTGTCATCTTTGGGATGATTGAAATCGTAGACATAATCCACGTCAGCTCTGATTTCAGGGGTGAAGAATTTGGTGTCGAAAGCGGGCTGTTTTGTGCGTGGGTTGCCGTTCAACCAGGTCCAGTCAGCGAATGCGAATGGCTCGGCTTTGGCTGGTTTTCCATTCGTTGTGGAAGTTTGCAGTGTTTGCTCACCTCCGGCTGGCACCATGGCCACTGCATCTGCAGCCGGGTTCCGCGCTGCTACACCTTGCTGTGAGCTTGATTCGGTGTTGCCGGGTGTCTCTTCGGTTCCGGAGGGCTGCTTAAGTTGCGATTCCAATTCGGCGATTCGGGCCCGCATTCTCTCGAGTTCTCGAAGGATCTCGGTATTTGAATTGTGCGTTGCCGTAGCATTGGGCTCTGAACTGGCGGATGAATCAGAAGCTGAGTTCTCGTTCTGCGTGGCAGTTTGGGCAAGGCCTCTCGGTTGGACCGTGCTAAGGTACACCGCAATCAAAACGACTGCGCTGCATGTTCTAACAATAATCGTCCCCTTCGCTCGGACATTGCGCTTGGTCAAGTGAATCACACCTTCCGGTTTGCGGCTATTTCGAGCAAACCACCCTCAGTAGATGTGCCCCCTCGTAAAGGTCATATAAAGAGATCATAAAAAAATCATAAAGAGGTCGGAAGTCTGAGCTCCGCCTTCGTAGGTGATGACGTCAGCTTTACGAACAATTTAGGAACCCTTTATTGGAGTTTTACGGCTTTTTCCATCCAATCATCGGGCTGAGTGATTCCGACCACGTTTCAAGCACACGGAAGAAACAAAAGACCCAGGGGGAAGGCTTATGTGTAAGGTAGTAATGTTCACGGTTTTGTCTATCGCAACCGCCACAGCTTTTCTGGCACCACTGCGAAGTCAGGTAGTTTCTGAAGCAACGACAGACAGCAACGTCACTTTCATCGGAACTGTGAGTTGTTCGCGGTGCCAGCGAATGCAACCGCTACACAAGGGACATACCAGATGGACTTGGGCGCTCCATTCCGTCAGTGAAGGTGACGACATCGTGCTCGTCGTCGGAAACGACATATACACGCTCCAATGTGACAAAGATCAACTCTTGAAGTACATGGAGAGCAAGGCAAGAGTTAGCGGAAGTCTGAAGGGGCGAACATTAGCCGTGCAAACAATCACTCGGCTGGATAGAAAAACGATAGCGTTACGCTCGGCGTACGATTAGGTTAGGAAGTCGGGGACGGTCTTTCCTGAGCCAGGGGTGTGCCGAACTGTTGTCGAAAGGTAATACTCGCTAAACGAGGTGGATCCTATGTTTTCAGCGCAGGCGATTACCAGGCTTGGCTGTCAGCGGCACGTGAACCGCTCCGCTCGGCATCCGTGCTGGCGCACGATGGCGGTATCTGCCGGGGTGAGTTGCTGGCGCTCCGGTGCGACTGCGTCAATCTACGGGACTCTGCGGATGACTTTGGATTCTGGGGAACAATCTCCATCCGGCGCGGCCTAAAGCGCAAGGACAGACGGCGCAACATTCCGATCACTGAACACATGGCTGCGGTCTTGCTGAAGCTGTTGGCTGAGTCGAAGTGCGAATATGTAGTCACTAATCTGCATGACCATTCAGCCCCACTGTCGGCCAATACTTTGGCCCATCAGCACCGGAGCCTCAAACGATCTTGTGAATTTCACTCAGATGCGGGCATTCATGCCTTGCGCCATACATTCCTCACAGAAGCGGGCAGGCACACGCAAAACGTAAGGGCACTTCAGAAGGTCGCGGGGCATTCAAAGATTGACACGACGATGCGATACATCCATCCCGATGAGGCGGACGTGCTTGAGATCGCAAGCGCATTGCAGCGGGCTCGTTCGAAGCGACTCACTACAGTTTTCACTACAGTCAAACCGCAGGAGGTTAATGAATCGCGTAAGATGTAAAATCTAAAAGCGGCCCCGTAGCTCAATTGGATAGAGCATCAGACTTCGGATCTGAGGGTTGGGGGTTCGACTCCCTCCGGGGTCGCCAGCTTCTGATTGCTTGGGACGTGCTGCATTGCAGGCATCTGGAAGCCATCACGTAGTTTTACAGAAGTGGACGGCGTGGCTGCTACGCCGCACTTTCGGACCCGTGCAGTCAGTTTCGAAATCGCCCGCACCGCCACCAGCGCTGTATTCCGCGGGCACCGCATTTTCCACCGTCGTCGTCAGGGGCGCCTGAACGTATGCCGGGAGAGTCTTGCGGGCCGACGAAAAATCCAGCAGAGCCTCGCACAGTTTGGCCATCCAGGATGGCGCTGCCTTCTCGAGGCCACGGAATGCAGGAGTTCTCAATGAATGCACGGATAATCAGGTTCGGCCTGCTTGCTCTAGCAATCCTCCTTGCCACATCCTTCGCCCTTTCACAATCAGCGCCGAAGTTTGCGCCCGACAAAATGGAGAACGTCCTGTACGGTGTGGCCTACTACACCGAATACATGCCCTACGAGCGTCTCGACAAGGACGTGGAGATGATGCAGCAGGCGGGCATCAGCGTCGTCCGCATCGGCGAGTCAAGCTGGGGCCTGTGGGAACCGGAAGACGGGCGCTTTGAATTTGCCTGGATGGATCGGGTTGTCGAGCGCATGCAAAAGGCCGGTATCAAGATGATTATGGGCACGCCCACGTATTCGATCCCGGCGTGGATGTACAAGAAGCATCCGGAAATCGTAGTCACGCGCGTGGATGGAAAGATCATCAGCTATGGCCTCCGCCAGAACACCGACCTCCTCAGTCCCATCTATCGCTTCTATTGCGAGCGGGTCATCCGCAAGATTGTCGAGCGCTACAAGGACAATCCCGCGATCATTGGCTACCAGATCGACAACGAGACCTCGTCTGCTGAAGCCGCCAACCATGATGTGCAGGTCGGATTCGTCGAGTATCTCCGGAAGAAGTTCAAGACGACCGACGAGTTGAACAAGGCCTGGGGGCTCAATTACTGGGGCCAGCGGCTTAACGACTGGACCGAGGTGCCGCCGCGCGAGGGCATCCTCAATCCGGGATGGAAGCTCGAGTGGGAGCGTTACTCGCAGTGGATCACCACCGACTTTCTGGCCTGGCAAGCGTCTCTGGTCAACGAATACAAGCGCCCTGACCAGTTCATCACACACGATCTCGCAGGTCCGCCGCGGGCGGAGGTGAACGAATACGAAATCGGGCGCTCGATCGAAATTGCCGCCGTCAATCCCTACCACGGTTGGCAGGATGATTTCGACGGCATCGGTTCCAGTTTGCCGGGCGATTACACGCGCTCCCTCAAGCAGACGAATTACCTGGTGACGGAGACCAATGCACAGACCATCGGATGGGATTCCAAGCGTCAGTTTCCGCCCTACGATGGCCAACTTCGTTTGGATGTCTACACTCACCTCTCTTCGGGCGCGAACATGGTCGAGTACTGGCATTGGCACTCCATTCACGCTGGACAGGAAACATACTGGAAGGGAGTCCTGTCCCACGACCTGGAGCCGAATCGAGTTTACGCCGAAGTCAGCCGGACGGCGCACGAATTGCAGAAAATCGGCCCGCGCATCGTGGATCTTAAGCGTGATAACAAGGCGGCGATCCTCTACAGCAACGATTCGCGCTACGGGATTCGCTTCATGTCATTCAGCGATCACGCCGACTACGCTTCGGTCATGAAGCAGATGTATGGCGCTCTCTACCGCGCCAATGTCGGGGTTGATTTTGTTTTTCCCGAAACCGCCGATTTTTCAAAATACCGTGTGATCGTGGTTCCTCCTCTCTATGTGTCCAGCGACGATCTCCTCAACCGCTTGGCTGACTACGTGCGCAAAAGTGGCCACGTCGTGATGGCCTTCAAGGGTGGGTTCACCAATGAATTCGACACAGCCCGCTGGGCGATGGCTCCCGGACCTCTGCGCGAAGCTGCCGGCTTTCACTATCAGGAATTCTCGAATCTGAAAACGCCGCTCGGTCTAAAGGGCGACCCGTTCAAGGTAGGCGATGACAACAAAGTCTCCGACTGGGCGGAGATGATTCTGCCCGATGCTGCACAAGCCTTGGCGTACTACGATCACCCATTCTTCGGAAAATATCCCGCAATCACGCGCAATCGCTTCGGGAAGGGAACTCTCACGTACGAAGGAACGGTGCTTTCCGACAAACTGCAAGACAAAGTCATGCTCGACGTTCTGCAACTCGCAGGACTGGTCGGTCCGGACCAGGGGATTCCCGCAAGCGTGCACGTGAAGCATGGGACCAATCGCAGCGGCAAGACGATCCACTATTTTCTGAACTACTCCAGCAGTCCGCAGACATTCAGCTACGCATATGACGGCGGCACCGATCTGCTGACGCAGGCTTCCGTCGCGCACTTGCAGCAGATCACGCTCAAGCCCTGGGACCTGGCCATCATCGAAGAAAAATGACGCTTGCACATTCACTCTGCATGCTAGATGTGAAAACCATCCGGGCGCTTCCCGAGTACCAGGTGAACTTGAGCCTCCAGCCTTGGAAACAGGCTCACTGAGAGTTTGTCGTCTTCAATCAGACGTTGTAGATTCATTCGACACCTATGAATCGACGACCTGCGGCAGTTCTAGCCCTCCTGGCCTTAGCCACGTTCCGTACATCATTTGCGCAACAGTCCGATGGACGTCCGCCCTATAAAGACCCGCAAGTAGCGGTCGAGCGCCGGGTGGCCGATCTAGTCTCGCGGGTGACGCTGGAAGAGAAAGTATCGCAACTCGTCCACACCGCTGGTGCAGTGCCGCGACTAGGGATTCCCGAGTACAACTGGTGGAACGAGGGGTTGCACGGGGTGGCGCGCGCTGGTATCGCCACGGTCTTTCCGCAGGCGATCGGGATGGCCGCAACCTTTGACGAGCCGCTGCTGCATCAGATCGGCGATGTGATCAGCACCGAGTTCCGCGCCAAATACTACGCAACCCTGCATAACGATCAGTCCAGCGACTGGTATCGCGGACTTACCGTGTGGTCGCCCAACATCAATATTTTTCGCGATCCGCGCTGGGGGCGAGGTCAGGAAACGTACGGCGAAGATCCCTATCTGACTTCGCGTCTCGGTATCGCGTTTGTGACCGGGCTGCAGGGCGATGACCCGAAATACTGGAAGACGATTGCTACCTCCAAGCACTTCGCGGTGCATAGCGGACCGGAGTCCACGCGGCATACGGTGGATGTGACCGCGTCGCGGCACGATATGGAAGACACCTATCTGCCCGCATTCCGCGCGACTGTAATGGAAGGGAAAGCTCAGTCCGTGATGTGCGCCTACAATTCACTGAACGGTCAACCCGCCTGCGCAAACACAACGCTGCTCGACGAACACCTGCGGCACGATTGGGGCTTCCCGGGTTATGTAGTGTCCGATTGCGGCGCCATGACCGATATCTCCGAGGGTCACCACTTCGCAAAGTCGCTTGAAGAAGGCGCTGCGGCGGCGTTCAAGGCAGGTACCGACCTCATTTGCGGATATCCTGCAACTCACGTCGGTCCGGAGCGGGAGGCAATCCTGAAGGCGGCCCAGCAGGGCCTGCTTCCGGAAGCCGACATTAATCGAGCATTAACGAGGCTGTTAACCGCGCGTTTCCGATTGGGAATGTTCGATCCGCGCTCGATGGTGCCTTACGCGAAAATTGCGCCGTCCGAGAACGATACCGAAGCGCATCGCCAGCTTGCATTGCAGGCGGCGCGCGAATCCATCGTGTTGCTGAAGAATGAGAATGGCTTGCTGCCCCTTAAGAACGCCTACAAAACGATCGCCGTGATCGGCCCCAATGCCGACAGTCTGGATGCCTTGGAAGGGAACTATAACGGGGCGCCGTCGAAGCCCGTGACTGTGCTGACGGGGATCCGCAAGCGGTTCCCACACTCCAAAGTCGTCTACGTCGAGGGCACGGGACTGATCGGGCCTGTAGTGAACGCGATTCCCAGTACCGCGCTCTTTACCGATCGCTCGCAAATGAAACATGGCCTGAAGGCGCAGTACTTTTCTAACCCGAAGCTGGAAGGGGCGCCTGCGCTCACACGCACAGATAGCAAAATTGATTTCGCGTGGGGCTTCAACGGAGTGTCGCACGCGCTCTCGAAGAATTATTCCGTCCGGTGGACCGGAGCGATTGTACCTAGCGAAAGCGCGGACTACCTCGTCGGATTCACGGGGCAGGATGGATACCGGGTGTGGCTCGACGATCAGTTGGTAGTGGAGGACTGGACTGCGCATCGCCCGTCAACTACTCAGACCAGCAAGGTTCATTTGATCAGGGGACAGCCTCACGCGATCAAAATCGAATACTTCCAGACCGTCCGTGGCGCCGAAGCTCGTTTGCTGTGGGGCGTACCCGGCAAGCAGGAGCAGGACGCGGTGGATGCTGCCAGCAAGGCGGATCTTGTCATCGTAGCCACAGGACTCTCCGCGCGGATTGAGGGTGAAGAGATGAATGTGCATGCGGACGGCTTCGCCGGCGGCGATCGCACCAGCCTTGACCTGCCCGCACCGCAACAGCAACTCCTGGAGAGAATTTATGCGACTGGCAAGCCGGTCATTCTGGTCTTAATGAGCGGCAGCGCGCTGGCCATCACTTGGGCCGACGAGAAGATCCCAGCGATTCTGGAAGCCTGGTATCCGGGGGAAGAGGGCGGGACGGCCGTGGCGGAGGCTTTAGCGGGAGACTTCAGCCCGTCGGGACGCTTGCCGGTCACCTGGTATAAATCCACCGACCAATTGCCAGCGTTCGAAGACTACTCCATGACCAGGCGCACTTATCGCTACTTCGCTGGGGAGCCTTTGTATCCGTTCGGCTACGGTATGAGCTATACATCGTTCGCCTACAGCAATGCCAGGGTCGATCGGGAGAGTGTGCCTGCGGATGGATCCGCAACGATTTCAGTCGAGGTTGAGAACAGCGGATCAATGGCCGGCGACGAGGTTGTGCAGTTGTATGTGACTCACCCGAATGTGGTCGGAGCCCCGCTGCGTGCACTGAAGGGAGTGCAGCGGGTTCATTTGGATCGCGGCCAGAAGAAGACCATGACCTTTACTCTTCGTGGTCGCGACCTGAGTGTCGTGGACGAGGCTGGCAAACACCGCATCGTCACCGGGCCTGTAGACGTCTGGATTGGCGGGGGCCAACCAGTCACACGCTCTGGTCTACCGAAGCCCAATGGAGCGCGGGCACAATTCGCGATCACAACCGCAGCCGAGCTGCCGGACTAAGCCATGCTGCCGAGTGATTGCTGAATGTCTGTATCTGGGCTTCAGCTACAGCTTGACCGTCTTTCCCGTATTCGCTGCCTCGTAGAGCGCATGCATGATAGTCAAGTCGCGCAAGCCTTCCTCGCCCGGCGTCAGCGGCTCCTTATTCTGCATGACGCAGTCTGACATGTGGTCCATTTCCGCGGCGAAATGGTCGACCACGGGAAGTTCCTTCTCCTCAATCATGTTTCCGCGATGGATGCGCATGCGCAATCGATCGTAACCGGTCGCCGGATCCATCTCCAACCATCCTTGATCGGTGACGACCCGGTAATGACTCTGCCACGCGTAGCCGTAGCTTGACGTGCAATTCGCCAGAATTCCACTCGGAAAGCGCAACTGAAAGTTGATCGCTTCTTCCACTTCCTTGAAGCGCGGATCGTTGGGCGTGCTGTACATCATCGCATTCACTTCGCTAGGTTCTTCGCCCGTCAGGTAGCGCGCCGCCTGCAGAGCGTAGATGCCGATGTCCATCAGCGATCCGCCACCCGCGAGTTGCTTATTCAATCGCCACTGATTCGGGTCCCCCATCGCAAATCCAGCATCCGCCAGGATGACCTTGATCGTCCCCAGTTCATGGGAACGCGCCACTCTTATCGCCTCTTGGTTGTAGGGTTCGTACCGGCAGCGGTAGGCTACCATCAGTTTCTTACTCGCCTTGCGCCCGGCGTCGATCATGTGCTGGCACTCCGCCGGGGTATTCGCCATGGGCTTTTCCGTCAGAACATGTTTGCCCGCCTGCAGGCCGCGCACGGTGTACTCAGCATGCATGCCATTGGGGAGCACAACGTAGATGATGTCGACTTCGGCATTATCCTTGATGGAATCATAGTTCTGGTAGGTGTAGATGTTTTTCGGATTTACTCCGTAGCGGAGCGCCAGTTTGTTAGCTTTGTCGGGATGGCCGCTTACCAGGGCTACCACCTTCGACTTCTCGCACTGTGCGAAGGCAGGCAGTATCTGATGAATGGCGAGGCTCCCCAGCCCGACGATCGCCCAACCCAGCTTCTCGCCGGGGGGGTCGGGCACAACGAGTTGCGCCTGAGCCGACTTCAACAATCCGCCCGCAACATTCGCTGCAACCAAGCCTTGTCCCACCTTGGTGATGAAGCCTCGACGCGTAATCTCCCTGCCATTCGAACCCGACATGGTATCCACCCCGTTTATTTTGAGCTTCGCTGTTTCCGAATTTCGTCCAGCCGGCGCTTCAAATATTCCTTGTATTCCTGCTGCAATTTGGGATCGCTGGGCGCGCCATAGATTTCGCTTGATTTGTACTTTCCCTCATCAAACTTCTTCTTGGTCCACTCGTCGTGAACGTGGGTCTCGTCGGCATGATCCAGAACTTCCTGAACGAACTGCGGTGGAACAAAATAGACGCCCTCGCGATCGCCGACGACCAGATCGCCGGGCATCACGGTGACGCCGCCAATCCGCACCGGAATGTTGATACCCGTCAGCATCACGTTCCCGATCGGCGTGGGATCCACCGCACGAAAGTAGGCCGGCATATCGATTTCCGCGATGCCATTAAGGTCACGGACACTGCCATCCACTACCAAGCCGCCACTGTGCGTGGCCTTCATCACATAGAAGAAGAGGTTGTCGCCCACAATCGTCCCATTCACCTTCTTACCGAAGAGATCGACCACCAGCACGTCGCCCGGTTGCAGCATGTCGATGGCAGTCTGATTGGTCAGCTTCGATAAGCCGTGTTCCTTGGCCTTTGCCTTGGCAACGTCCTCCACGTCCGAGCGCAGCGGCATGAACTGTACCGTGAAAGCTCGGCCCACCATCGGTTTTCCGGGGTGCAGCACCTGGAATCCGTCGGCATATTGATTGTGAAATCCCTTGTCCTGCAGAACGGCCCACACTTCCTCGGACGACAGCTCGCGCGCTCTCTCGATCAGATCGTCCGGTACCTTCGGTCGGCCGTCGGGCAAGCGGTCAAATGGGTTTACCGCTGTGTAATCGGTCAAGTCGTGCTTGGAAAATGAGATCAGCTGGGCTGATGCGAGCGCGGGCACGAGCAGGGCGCCCAGAATTGCAATCAGGACGAGACGAGCAGAACGCCTGCGCGCGAAGGGAATCATGAGGAGCCTCCGGCATCCAACGGCCGGCGGTTCAGGTCCGCAGCCGTGCGAGTGGACTTGGTTGCGATTGCGCCCCTGAAACTCTCAAATTGCCGTTGATTTGTCAAACACGATACGCGGGGCCGAGCGTACAATCTGTTGCTTACATTGAACGCTTGCGGTCACTCGAATTCATACACACAAGGGGAGAATCATGAGCAGATCCTCGAATACTCGACCCTTTCGTCCACTTAAAATCGCGTGGCTGGCTGCCATTCTATTGCTCTCTCTTTCCATCGGAGCCGGTCTGTTTCTTGTTCCCTGGGCATTCTCGACACCAGCAGAACCCATGGGGGATGCGGCCCTGCTGGAGGCATACCGGCACGTTGAAGTCGCGTCGGTGTCGGACGCGATGGAAAAACTCACAGGCCAGCGCATCTTCATGTCGCATCGTATGCGCCCAATCTTTCCCTCCAAGTTCGCGGGCTTTGCGCTAACGGTCCGACTGAAGAAAGAAGAGAATCATGACCCCGATGCTTTGCAGGGCATGTTGGCGGCGATTGATGGCGGGGGGGCAAACTCGGTCTATGTTATGGTCGTCGACGACGGCATCGACATCGCCGGCATGGGTGGGCTGATGGGCACCGCCATGGCTGCGCGGAATTTTTCCGGAGCGGTCATCGACGGCGGCGTGCGCGACACAGCCTATTTGCAGAAAATCGGCTTCCCGGTATTCGCGCTGGGCACGGTGCCGTCAACCTCGGTGAGCCACTATCGCTTTGCCGGAGCCAATGTCCCGGTCACCTGCGATGGGGTTCCGGTAAGCGCCGGCGATATCGTGGTGGCCGACTTCGATGGCGTGGTCGTCGTTCCGCACGCCAAAGCGGCCGAGGTACTCGCGCTTGCGCAGGATATGGATTTCAAAGAGCACTCCATGTACGCCTATATCGAGAAGCTTAAGTCCATCGAGGCAGCCGTTAAGAAATTCGGACGGCTCTAGATCAAACTCGTTTGGTCAAGAGGACAGCTCGTATGAGTGACAGTTATGTTTTCGATCGTCGCGAGGTATTGAAGACCTCCGCGATGGCTCTGGGCGGCGCTCTTCTGATCGGGGAGTCGGCCGAGGCCGATCCCAAAGCGGTCAACACCAATTCCAGCCCCTCGACGCTGAAGATCACGGATATGCGGGTGGCCACGGTCGTGAAGCCCGGCCCGAGCCCTTGCCCCATCATTCGGCTGGACACTAACCAGGGTGTCTACGGGCTGGGAGAGGTGCGGGATGGGGCAAGCGCAACCTATGCGCTGTTCCTGAAGAGCCGAATCGTAGGCGAGAATCCGCTGCAGATCGATCGAGTCTTCCGCAAGATCAAGCAATTTGGCGGCCACGCTCGCCAAGCTGGTGGGGTGTGCGCGATTGAAATGGCGCTATGGGACATTGCCGGCAAGGTGTACAACGCACCCGTTTATGCAATGGTCGGCGGTGGAAAGTTTCGTGACAAGATTCGTATTTACGCTGACACCACGGAATCCAAGGATCCCAAAGTCTACGCGCAGCGCATGAAGGAGCGCAAAGAAAGCATGGGCCTGACCTGGCTCAAGATGGATTTAGGCGTTGAGATGGTGTCGGACACCCCCGGCACGGTCACCGGTCCTTCAGAGTTGACGCAGTGGGAAGAGAATCAGTGGCCGCATCCTTTTTTAGCCATGGAGGTCACGGACAAAGGCATTGCCATGTTGGAGCAGTACGTTGCGGCGGTCCGCGATGCCGTCGGCATGGAGATCCCGCTTTCCATGGACCACCTCGGCCATCTGGGTGTGAAGTCGATCATTCGTCTGAGCAAAGCTTACGAGAAATACAATTTGTCCTGGCTCGAAGACGTGATCCCCTGGACCTATACCGATCTGCTCAAACAAATCTCGGACGAGAGCCCTACCCCCCTCCTTACGGGCGAGGACATTTATCTGAAGGAACCGTTCAAGGTGCTATGTGAGAGGCACGCTGTGGACAAGATTCAGCCCGATCTAGCCACCTCGGGGGGAATTCTGGAGACACACAAGATCGGAGATATGGCCGAGGAGTATGGTGTGCCGATGGCGATGCACTTCGCGGGCACTCCGGTGAGTTGCATGGCGAATGTTCATTGTGCCGCCGCCACTCAGAACTTTCTCGCACTCGAGAACCACTCGCTCGATGTACCGTGGTGGTCATCGCTGGTGGAAGAAGGGACCAAGACTCCGATCGTGAACCACGGTTGGATTCAGGTGCCTGATCGCCCGGGCTTAGGTGTCACGCTGAATGAAGATGTAGTGCGGCAACATCTGGCACCCGGAACCGGCTACTTCGAGCCTACCCCGCAATGGGATCAGGAACGGTCGTGGGACCGTCTGTGGAGCTAGGAACTCACCGTGAGCCTGCAACTGAAGAATAAGGAGAACTGCCGCTGGGACCTGCTCAGCCTAGGCGAGGTGATGCTGCGCTTCGATCCCGGGGACCGGCGCGTCTGGAGCACTCGCACCTTCGATGTCTCGGAGGGCGGGGGCGAGTACAACGTGGCGCGTGGTCTGAAACGCTGCTTTGGGCTCAACACTGCGGTCGTCACCGCTTTTGCCGATAACCCCGTCGGCCGCCTGCTCGAGGATCTGATTTTTCAAGGTGGGGTGGATCAGTCGTTGGTTCGCTGGGTTTCGTACGATGGCGTCGGCCGCAGCGTGCGCAATGGGCTCAACTTTACCGAACGAGGTTTTGGCGTTCGCGCGGCACTTGGATGTTCCGACCGCGGACACACTGCCGCGTCGCAGCTGAAGAGCGGCGACATCGACTGGGAGGCTATCTTCGGCAGGCAGGGCGCTCGCTGGTTCCACACCGGCGGGATTTTCTGTGCGCTCTCCGAAACCACGCCTGCAGTCGCCAGCGAAGCCATGAAAGCTGCGAAAAAGTACGGCACGATCATTTCCTACGATCTGAATTACCGCGAGTCGTTATGGAAAGCCGTCGGCGGAAAAAAGAGGGCGCAGGAAGTGAATCGCTCACTGGCCCCGCTCGTCGACGTGATGCTCGGCAACGAGGAAGATTTTTCCGCAGCCCTGGGGTTCGAAGTCAGCGGAGTCGACGAACACCTCTCCAACATCGAAGCCGAAGCATTCAAGAAGATGATCGAGAAAGTCGTGGCGGAGTTTCCTTTCAAAGTGGTCGCCACCACTCTTCGTACCGCAAAAACAGCGACCCGCAATGACTGGGGAGCGATCTGCTACGAGTCCGGAAAATTTTACGAAGCCAAGTACCGCGAAGATCTCGAGATTTTCGATCGCGTGGGAGGCGGCGACTCTTTCGCTTCGGGTCTCATCTACGGCTTTCTAACAGGACAGGGCCCACAATGGGCGGTAGAGTGCGGCGCTGCCCACGGGGCGCTTGCCATGACTACTCCCGGTGATACGACGATGGTAACGCTGAAAGAAGTCACGCAATTGATGCGCGGCGGAGGGGCTCGAATCGCCCGCTGAACCCAGTTATGACAAAGAAGCAAGTTGCTGACCGAATTGTGGAAATTGGGATTGTGCCGGTCGTGCGTGCGTCCTCTTCGAAGTTGGCCGCGCAGGCTGCCGAGGCGGTTTGCGCCGGAGGCATTCCCATCGTAGAAATCACGATGACGGTGCCCGGTGCCGTCGAAGTCATTTCGCAGTTGGCCTCTACGGTCGGTTCCCAAGTGTTGGTCGGGGCCGGAACTGTCCTCGATGCTGAAACGGCACAACGCTGCGTTGACGCCGGCGCTCAGTTCCTTGTGAGTCCTGGCTTCGACATTGAGACGGTGAAGCTTGCGAACCGCCTGGGTACGCTCGTCATGGCGGGAGCGCTGTCTCCGACAGAAGTGATTGCTGCCTGGAAGGCGGGCAGTGATTTCGTAAAAATCTTTCCATGCGGTTCCCTCGGGGGCGCCAAGTACATCAAGGCGCTAAAGGGCCCGTTGCCGCAGGTCCCGATGGTTCCTACCGGCGGTATCAACCTGAATACGGCCGCTGAGTTCATCCAGGCGGGCTCCGCTGCCCTGGGAATCGGCGGGGAGTTGGTTTCCGCTTCCGCTCTAGCTTCGGGTAACACTAGCGAAATTACCGACGCAGCGCGCAGCTACGTGAGCATCGTTCGAGAAGCACGAGCGTCTAAGAAAACCTAGGCGGCGCCCTCAGCGGAGAGTTTTCGCAGATGAAGAAAGCCAAGACCAGCTCGCAGTCTACGCGTCGGAAGGGCAGCGACGATGCGAAGGCCGTGGACGAGTATATCGCAGCTCTGCCGGAGCCCACCCGCAGCACGATGAAGAAGGTTCGGGCGATGATTCGCTCTGCCGCGCCCGCCGAGGCCACCGAGGGCTTCAGCTATGGAAATCCTGCCTTCAAGTACAAAGGACCGTTTTTCTGTTACGCGGCGTTTTCGAAGCACTGCAGTTTGTTCCCGATGAGCGGACGTGTCATCGAACAGTTCAAGAGCGACCTCAAGGGTTTCGAAACCTCCAAAGGCACGATGCGCTTCCCTGTAGACAAACCTCCTTCTGCCGCGCTCGTCAACAAGCTCGTCAAGGCGCGAGTCGCCCTGCAAGAACGGAAGAAAGCCCGCTGATCAGCGAAGGTATCGCGCCGCTTCCCTCCGGCTCTCCGATGGGCGTCGCCCGCCGGACTGTCAGCGCGCGAAACAAACGCCAGATGTGCCATCCCGGCGACTACTGCACATGCTCCGTGTTGTCCTTCACTCCGATGTAAACCCCGTCGTAAGGCGTGTTCCCCAGGTTCTCCACCATGTGTTTGAAGGGCGGAAACCATCTCGCCCCGCCGTGTTTGGAGGAAACTTCTTGTACGTTCCCATGCTGATCTGTGAACCTAAGATGTCCGTCGCTGATGTTCACTACGACGCCGCCCGGGTGATCGTGCATGACCGATTTCTCGTGTGGTCCGTAGTGGACATAGAGGACCTGCACGTGTGCGTTTTCAAAAGCCAGCCCGTAGTGTTTCGGTTCAACCTTGGTGGGATCCTGCGCAAGACCGGCATTGATGCCGAGCAGACACATTCAGACCGACAGGCACAAAAGCTTGCGATGCATACACGCCCCCTCGACAGATTTGTGTCGGCAACCCTAAGTCGCGCGCAACGCTACTTCGCGCCGGCAAGCCCTGTCAATCGTTCTCTGAGGCGGTGGAAGCTCATATATTTAACCAACGGGGCTGCACCACGCAGTGGATCAGCCTGCGAGGACGATCGCAGAACCGGAAGGAATCCATCGACGTGGCCGGGATTGGGGGCCCAGCGGAACCATGCCAACGCTGGCGGAGTACTACCGCTCACGCACATGGGCATGCATATTCTCTCGGTCGATGAGACCTTGTCCCGCCGGCCGGTGGTTTCCAACGGATGTTGTTTCGCTTGAAAGACTCTACAGAAGCGCCCCAGCTTCTACAGAGTTGACACCTCCGGACCGCTTAGGCCGATCGGCTCAGCGTATCGCCGACCGCACGGCCTTGCTTGCGCAAGCGCGCAATTTCAGAAATCCTGTGCCGGACGTGTCCGTTCTCGCTGAGGTGCGAGGCTGCGGAGTCCTCCGAGTCTTCCTGCACAGTACGATCAATGGGATTTCGCGTGGTGAAATCAGGATCGAACTGCAGGCAAAACTGGCAGTCGCGGCCCGTGCGGTAGTCCTTGTGCAGCTGCTGGCGGTGATAGGAATCCATGCTGAGGCCTCTATAAGGATGGAATCAAGCGGCGAAGTAAGTATACCCGCGTCCCCATAGCTCCGCCAAGATGCCTTTGCCCGTACCGGCAAGTCCGCGCGGTCTCCTAGACGCGCGCGCACAACGATCGCAACCGCTCCGCAGCTGTCTCGGCCGTGATGTCACGTTGCGGCGTGCCCAGCATTTCAAATCCCACCATAAATTTGCGCACTTTCGCCGAACGCAGGAGCGGAGGATAAAAATGCGCGTGGAAATGCCATTCCGGGTGCGGCGACTTGTCGGTGGGCGCTTGATGAAAACCCATCGAGTATGGAAAAGGTACGTCGAATACCCGATCGTAGGTCGAGGTCAGCTGTTTCAGAATGTCCGCAAGCGCTGATTGCTCTTCCGCACTCAGTTCCAGAAGAGTCGAGCGATGTCGTCGGCTGCAAACCAGCAATTCAAACGGCCACACCGCCCAGAACGGAACCAGAGCAACGAAGTCATCGTTTTGGCAAACGATTCGGATCTGTTGCGCTAGTTCCAAGTTCGTGTAGTCGCAAAGCAGGCAACTGCCACGGGCGTTGGCATAGTCTCGTTGTGATATCAGTTCCTTGCCAGGAGCTTCGGGCAGGGAACTGGTCGCCCAGACCTGACAATGGGGATGCGGGTTGCTCGCGCCCATCATTGCTCCCCGATTCTCAAAGATCTGCACATGGTTGATCTCAGGTAGGGCCCCTAACTCCTGAAACTGCACAGACCAGGTCCGCACCACGTCCTGGATGTCCCTCACCTCCATCGTCGACAACGTGAGGTCGTGTCGAGGAGAAAAGCAGATCACGCGACAGATTCCGGGTTCGCCCTCCGCAACCAGCAACCCCTTGCCGTCAACATCCAGCCGTTGCTTGGGAGTGTCGGCCTTCAGCGCCGCGAAATCGTTGTTGAACACGAACGTGCCCGCGTACGGGGGATTGTGAACCCCGCCTGCGCGTGTATTTCCCGGGCAGAGATAGCAGGTCGGATCATATTGCAGCGCGGGCTCGCTTGGTGTTTTCTCTACTTCGCCCTGCCAGGGCCGAAGGGCACGATGGGGAGAAACCACGACCCAGTCGCCGGTCAAGGGATTCAGGCGGCGGTGGGGATCCTCGGTCAGTTTCATAGTTCCTCAGCAACCAACTAGATCATTCCCGGGAAGCCATTCTCTGAGTATAATGTAAGCGCTTACATGAGCTCCGGCCTGACGGCTCGCCGCCGCCGGAGTCGGAACCCACCACATCGAAGCCGCTGGGTACGGTATCATCCTTCGAAAATGTTACCGACTGTCAACAGTTCGTGCGTTTGCAGCCGCCGTTTGCGGGGCGCGTTGCGAATTGTTGTTTTCGGTTTCCCCGTTGAGGAATTCTCCTGATGACGTCGGCTGCTTTGGCCCAGCGCTTCGAGGACCGGTTCGGTCTGCAGGCGCACGTGTTCGCCGCCCCCGGCCGAGTGAATCTTATCGGCGAGCACACCGATTACAACGATGGCTTCGTGCTGCCCAGCGCGATCGGGTTCCAGGCCCGGGTAGCCATTGCGCCCCGTGAAGATCGAAAACTCGTTTTGCACTCGGAGGAGTTTCCCGAGAAATTTGAGTTTGATGTCGACCATCTTCCGAAAACGCGACTGGGGTCGTGGTGTGACTACGTCCTTGGAGTCGCCGCTGTTCTTCAGCAGGTCGGGGCCACCATTCACGGAGCAAACGTGCTGGTGCGGGGCGAGGTTCCGATCGGAGCCGGGCTTAGTTCGTCGGCCGCATTGGAAGTCGCCAGCGCATTGGCCTTCATGAGCCTCAACGGCGCCATATTTCCGATGCCCCAGGTAGCCAAGCTGTGCCAGCGCGCCGAAAACACGTTTGTCGGGGCCCGTGTTGGGATCATGGACCAGTTTGTCTCCTGCCTGGGAAAAGCCGGACACGCATTGCTGCTGGACTGCCGGTCCCTGGAATTCAAACTCATCCCAGTACCTGACAACACACGTCTCGTGATTTGCAACACCATGGTGAAGCATGAGAATGCTGGCGGAGAGTATAACCGCCGGCGCGAGGAGTGCGACCTCGGCGTCAAGGCCCTGTCCAGGTGGCATCCGGGAATTCATGCGCTACGCGACGTCTCCCTTCCGCAACTGCAGCAGCATGCCGACGAACTGCCTGACGTCATCTACCAGCGCTGCCTGCATGTCGTCGGGGAAAACCAGCGAGTCCAGGAAAGTGCAACCGCGCTTTCCTCGGGCGACTTGCCCAGGTTTGGCGACCTGATGCGGGACTCACATCGCAGCCTGCGCGATCTGTACCAGGTCAGCTGTCCGGAACTCGATGCGATGGTGGAGGCAGCCGAGGGACTGCCCGGGTGGTGGGGCGGTCGTATGACGGGCGGCGGCTTCGGGGGTTGCACCGTGAACCTGGTAAACGCCTCCGATGCGGAATCGTTTGCTCAGCAGATTGCCGAGCGATACCACAGCAAGACCAAAATTCGCCCCGACGTCTACATTTGCTCAGCCATGGACGGGGCCGGTGCTGAACTGAACGGCTCACCTCGCCGCAGGGCGTGACACGGTACTCGCGATCAAATTGCCCGCGTGGATCGTCGCAGGACCAGGTGCGTCGGAATCGTGTATTCAGCGGGCGGGGATTGGTCTTTGCGCGCCAGTTTGTCGAGCGCCGCCAGCGCTGTGATAGCCAACTGCGTACGCGAAAGGACGATCGTAGTCAGCGGCGGCTGGGTGAGATGCGCAAAGGAAATGTCGTCAAATCCCACGAGGGAAATGTCATCGGGCACCTTCAGTCCGTCGTCGTGGATTGCGCCCAAGGCTCCAATCGCAGTCAGATCATTGGAGGCGATCACGGCCGTCGGACGCTGGGCGAGCCTCAACAGGTTCCCCATGGCCCGCGTTCCGCCTTCGATCCGGTGGTCGCCCTGTTGCAACATCTCGGGTTCTGCAGGAATGTTGCGCGCTTTCAGTCCAGCAACGAAAGCGTCATAACGGATGCGCGCCGATTGCAGGTGTAAGGGTCCCGAGATGAAGGCAATTCGCCGGTGGTTGAGAGAAAACAGGTGCTGGAGAGCTTCTTGAATCCCCTGCGCGTAGTCAATCGCGATATTGGCGCTGAGAGGGCCCGTTTTCCCGGTGTCCATCAGAACCGTGGGGATGTTTCGCCGGGTCAGGTCGGTCAGCAGGCTGGCATCGGCTTCAGACGTCATGATCGCGACGCCGTCCACCTTGCGCTCCACCATTCTGCGAATGCAGAGCGCCATGCGTTTTGGGTTGTAGTCGGTATTGCCGATCAACACTTCCTGGCCGCGCTGCACGGCATGATCCTCAAAGCTCTTCACCAGTTCCGGGAAGAAGGGGTTGGTGATGTCCGAAATAATCAGTCCCAACATACGGCTGCGTCCCGAAACCAGCGTCCGGGCGTGGGTATTGGGATAGAAATTCAGTTCCTCGATTACTTTGCGCACTCTCTCCGCGGTGCGTGGTTTCACCTTGTCCGGATCGTTGATGGTGCGGGACACCGTCGCCGTGGAAACCTTGGCGCGCTTGGCTACCTCTTTAATATTCATTCGAGTCTCGGAGAGGTGGGTAGCCGATTGTAGCAAAATGGTCTGCTTCCCGACCGAACCACGGTACGCGCAACTGGCCAGCCCGGAGGACGAAGAGCGACCCATGGCGGCGGCCCGAACTGGATGCGATTGTGCTTCACGCTCGAAACAGCCAGACACTTCGTCTGCTTGGAACAGCGTTTTCGTTGCATGTCGATTTCGGAGACTTTCAGTGGCACTCAGAAGAGAACGGAGGCTTATGCGGTCCATCTCATCGATCCTGCTGTTATCGATCTTCCTCATTGGTGCGCAGCCGGCATTCACCGAATCGCCGCGCTGGTCGGAACAAGCCGCTCATGACTGGTATGAAAAACAACCGTGGCTGGTCGGGAGCAACTTCATCCCTACTAATGCCATTAACGAACTTGAGATGTGGCAAGCAGAGACTTTCGATCCCAGCGAAATTGACAAGGAACTCGGCTGGGCCGAGGGCGTGGGTATGAAGACCATGCGGGTCTTCCTACATGATCTGCTTTGGCAGCAGGATTCGGCCGGCTTCACGAAACGCATTGATCAATTTCTGACGATCGCTGCCAAGCACCATATCCGTCCCCTGTTCGTGCTGTTTGATTCCTGCTGGGATCCAGATCCCAAACTCGGACCGCAGCGCCCCCCCATCCCTGGCATCCACAATTCCGGCTGGGTCCAGAGTCCGGGGCGGGCGGCGCTTACCGATCCGCAGCAATATCCGCGCCTTAAAGCCTATGTGCAAGGAGTGGTGGGAGCCTTTGCGAAGGATCAGCGAATCTTGGCGTGGGACGTGTGGAACGAGCCCAACAACATGAACGGTGATCCCTACCGCAAGATGGAACCAAAGAACAAGGTGGACCTGATCGTGGCGCTTCTACCACAGGTCTTTGACTGGGCGCGCTCCGCCAATCCCACCCAGCCGCTTACCAGTGGAGTCTGGGAAGGAGACTACTCGGCGCCCGAAAAGTGGAATGCGATGCAGCGCGTGCAACTGGAGCAGTCAGACGTGATTTCCTTCCACAGTTATGAATGGCCAGAGCAGTTTGAGAAACACGTGGCATGGCTGGAGCGCTATCACAGGCCGATCCTGTGCACGGAGTTCATGGCGCGGTCCGTGGGAAGCACCTTCGATGCGATTCTTCCCATCGCCAAGAAACACCACGTCGCCGCCATCAACTGGGGACTGGTCGCCGGCCGGACACAAACGAATTTGCCGTGGGAATCCTGGAGACATCCCTATATTGAGGAGCCTCCGCCGGTCTGGTTCCACGAGGTCTTTTATCCGGATGGCCGTCCCTATCGGGAGCGGGAGGCAAGCATTTTACGGGACCTCACTTCCGCCCCCTGAGCCATCCCGAGGCAGAGGGGTGCCCGTCCCGAGGGGCTGACTTTCTCGAGGGGCTGACTTTCTGTGGACTGAGGCCTCCGGGCCACCCCGGGCGACAGCCGCGCTAAGTCAGTTAAGAAGCTCGTCGGGGCGGTACGACGTCCCCTTCTGAGCTCAAAATCGTGGCGTAAGCCGCGATTTCACAGCCCTTTGGCAAGGCCCTCAATCGTCGTCGAAAGCAAAATAGACCCTGCTATCCGACATCTCGATCGGCCCGAACTGAAACTCCCATCGTAAATAATTTGCCTAAGGGGTTCTCTTTAGGGCCCCTTTTTGCGATGATGTGCTCCGATGACATTGTGTGTGGAGACACCGTCATGCGTGCAGTCCTGTTCTGTACGATAGTCCTGAGTGTCTTGATCCTTGTCCCCTGCACCGCGGCGCAAACCGTGGTCGACCAGTCCTCCGAAACCGCCACCTGCACCTTCGACGATGGCAAGCAGATCACGGCGCGCTACAACCCCGTTCCAGCCGGGAAAAACGACGGTCCCCCTGTCGGCAAAGTCCTGGTCCCCGGCGGATCCGCCATCACATTCTTCACGGAGAGTGATATCACCCTGGGCGGCACCACCATTCCTCTGGGCGGATACACCATGTACATCCTTCCCAACAAGAAGGAATGGACCATGATCGTGAGCAAGAATACAGAGGTCGTGGCCAAGTATGACGACAAGATGGATCTAGCGCGTGCGCCCATGGAAACCGGCCAACTCAGCACGCCGGCCGAAAGACTGGGGCTGTACTTTGGCCACCTCGGACCGAAGCGCTGCGAGATCAATGTCGATTTCGGAAAAACCAGAGGCTGGGTCGAGTTTAAGCAAAAGTAGCGTGGGAAAGGGCCACGGCTCTGTTCGTGGAGTGACGGGCATCCCCGCCCGTCGAATTTTCAGGAACTTCACGGAATCTAGTTCGTCCCCGCCATCGCCTGAAAATCTGTCAATCGAAGAAGCATGGCGCGCCGCGGCACCGGCATTGGCCGATTCCCCATGCGGTCCTTCCACAACATTCGGTTCAGCAACCCTGCATCCGAGGCGTCGGGCCGGCTGAAATCCAACAACCGGGCTTCGGCCGAGTCGCGGGCATTCACTTGGTAGATGAGCTTGTTCTCCAGGTTGCGACGATCCGCGTTGTAGGCCGGCTGGTTCCCGCTTCCTGAAAACAGTGGCGCCATCAGTGCCGCCCTCCCATCATTGTTGTTCATGGGCGGCACATCCAACAGTCTTTCCATGGAGTGCACCATGTTCACAGTCGAGTAGAAGGTGTGATCGACGAACGGGACAAGTTTGTCTTTCTCGATTCGCCGAGGCGAATACTTGCTGATCACAAGAGCGATGCTACGGTGCGCGTCCACGTGGTCGGGTCCGTCCTGGGCATCGTCTTCGATGACGAAGATGGCGGTGTCGTCCCAATACGCGCTGTGCGGACTGCCTCCACCACTCTGCCCAGCGCGAGGTCGTTGTCGGCCACAGAAGCCGATGGCGTTGGATAGCCCTTCTTCACTCCTCCGGTGTGATCATCCGGAAGGTACAGCAGGATGAACTGCGGCATCGTGTCCTTGCCCTGCGCCCGCGCTGAAACGAACTCCGCAAACTCGTTCAGGAACTCGTCCGCGCGTAATTGATCGGGATAGCTGGTTTCAAAGTCGGGGAATAGCGGATCAAAGTGTCCGCGCAGTTCCGGCTTGGTGGGGATGTCGCGCGCAAAAATTGGGACGGGCCACGGGTAAGGACTGGGCGATCCGTGCGGTTGCCCAACATTCTTGGGCAACGCCTCACCCGCATCGATAAAGCTCTTCGGGCACGGCTCCCCCTCCGGATGTGGCGGTCCCTCCGTCGGCAGGTTCGTGCCCGGCTTTCCATTGCACCACTTGGTGGTGACGAACTCCCCGTAGACTCTGTAGCTCACGTGATTGTGAGCGAAATTCGTCCAGAGATAGCCCGTGGAAGGCTCATTCACATCCGGATTTTCGTCTTCAAGGGGCGTCTCATTCAGTACCTGTCCCTGAAAGTCATAGGTACGCTCATGTCCGCGGTAGTTCATCGGCCATGTCTTCTCCGTGTAATCGGTGACTGTGGCCGCAGTCGACCACACGTGCCCATCGCCCGAGACGTCGCCGCTATCGTAGAAGTTGTCCAGAACTCCAAACCGCCGTGCCAGCCCGTGCACATTCGGAGTGATCTCCTCTCCATACATGGTGAGCGACCGATCCCCATCGCCGACTTCAAGGTCTCCGAGCACCTGATCGTAGGTGCGGTTCTCTTTCAGAACATAGATCACATGCCGAATGGGGTTCTTCCCAGAAGGAAATGGGTAATCACCGGTAGTGCCGCGCATGCGATTGCTGGCAAGCACTTGTTCGGTATGAGCGGACAGAGTTGCGTCCAGATTCTGCAGCGCCACGCGCGCCAGCGATCCATGAATCATCGCAACCACGTAGGGATAATCCGGTACTCCATCGATGGTCTTCAGAGGAGTCGCGATCGGTCCGCTATCCGTGCCCTTCGCGGAAGCGATGAAAAGATCATCGCCAACGATTGCCAGCGCAGTAGGGAAAACTTGCGTCGGAATGAAGCCCAGGCGCGCAAAAGAAGGTTCAGCCTGCTTGAGATCGAAAACTGCAAGCGAATCGGAGATCGCGTTCGCAACGTACAGCCGCGTGCCATCGGCGTTCAGAGCCAGCGCGTTGGGAGCGCTTCCCCCGTATTGCTGCCCCGGAAGTCTAGTCGACAGACGACGGATTACTTTTCCTTGGCTCCGGTCAATGACTACAACTTCGTCCGCGTTAGAGAGCGTTACGTACAGCAAACGCTCATCCTGGGAGAGCAGCATCGCTGTTGGATGCGATCCGGGTACGATCGAAGACGTGGGCAACTCCAGTTCGATCATTCTGCGCACCGTTCCACCGGCAATATCCAGTTCAGCCACTCGCGACGCGTTCCAGAGGCTTACAAAGCCCGTTAATCCATCCTTGGTCGCCGCCACTCCGAAAGGCAGGGACGAAGGCAGTCGCGGCCAGATCGATAGATCGAACCTCCTCCGGACTTGACCGGAGGTATCCATGAGCACCGCTTCATCCGACAGATTGTTCGCTACCAGCAGCAAGTCACCGTCCCTGCCACGAACAACGCACAAGCCCGAAGGGAAGGTGACATTCTGCATGTCGGAGCGCTGCAAACGTTTCTTTCCAGCGACCAGCCGTGGAGGCATCTTCAGGAAAGAACCGGCGGTGATTTTTCCGCCACCGAAGTTGTAGATCAGAATGCCATTCCCGCTGTTCCCCTTCTTCTCGCCTAAGGGGTCGGTCATCGATCCCACCGAGGCGTAGAGGTGCCGGCCGTCGCTGGAGAACGCCATGCCGTGGAAAAAGGTCTGGGCCGCGCCGCTGGCCATGAGCGGTTCTGGAAAGTCGGTCAACTGATTCGTGGAGAGGTCGACAATTGCCACCGATTGCCGTTGGTCTGAGGTGTAAGCTCCGTAGCCATTGTTCAGCACGGCCAGGTAGTGGCGATCCGGGCTTACCGCAAGAACGGTTGGAAGGTTATTGGTCTGCCTTGGTTCACCGGGCACCGTCCCCAGCGAGTGCCCTGACGGGAGATTTTTCTCTCCAGGCTCATTCATCATGAAAGCTACCAGCAGACCAGATAGCGGTACCGCCACCAGCGCAATGCGCAGAAGAGTTCTCAAATGTTCGCTCCGTGAGCCGACCATCATACGGCAACCTTTGGTTTGGCCCGTTAACAGGTTGTGACCGGTGTCATGGGGTGGATGTGGGTCGCGTTTCGCGGGCTGCAGAGGGGAGGGGAAAACATGACCCCTACAGGCATGGTTTCTGATTGTCCCTGACCGATGCAATCCGCCCGCCATTCCGCAACTCTGGCGTACCCCAAAACGCCGTCATTCCGCGAGCCCTAAGTTTCGCTTCCATCGGTAGTTACGCGTCGTCCTCAGGTCGATTCTCCGAGACCTCCGGACGCGCTTTTTGTGGCCAGAAAAATGCCCGAAACGATGAGCCGTTTCTCGTTCCGTGGCATCTTAGTGGGGAACGTTTTACGCCCGGGGAGGTCCAGCCACATGCTCGCAGTGCAGAAAGAGGTCGGGTTTCGTCATGAACTGCTGGAGCGTTTAAGTCAGGCCCGAACGCTTAGCGACCAGCTCTTCGACGTTGTGCGGCCGGACTCTCTTTATGAACGGCCTATACCGGAACGGCACCGAATCGTTTTCTACATCGGCCACCTGGAGGCGTTTGACTGGAATCTCCTGCGCGACCGGGTTCTGCATCTTGAAGCTCTACATCCTGAATACGACCGGTTGTTTGCCTTCGGCATCGATCCTGTGGGAGGTGGGCTTCCCACCGATCAGCCGCAGGACTGGCCGGCGCTGGCTGACGTCCGAGAGTATGTTGCTCAAGTTCGCAGCACGTTGGACGAGAATCTGCAGTCTCAGTTGACCGAAACACCTTCCGCTGACCGGCAGGAGTTCCCGATCACCTTGCTGCTGCAGGTTGCGATCGAGCATCGCCTGATGCACGCCGAGACGCTGGCCTACATGCTGCACCAGTTGCCGTTGGATCGCAAAGTACGTCCCCAACTTAGGCCGGCACTGGTGAGTCGCTCGGTGTCACCCGAGTTGATCGAGATTCCTGCCGGCCCCGCCACGCTTGGGCTGCTCCGCAATGATCCCGATAGCTTCGGTTGGGACAACGAACACGAGCAGCACTCCATCGATGTCCCTGCCTTCGCCATCGACAAATACAAGGTGACGAATGCCCAGTATCTCGATTTCATGAAGGCAGGTGGCTACGACAACCGGGAATTCTGGAACACCAACGATTGGGATTGGAAGACGAAGCACAACATCACGCGCCCCGGCTTCTGGAATCGACGCGGAGCCACATGGTATTTCCGGACGATGTTCGACGAACTTCCACTGCCTCTCGATTGGCCCGTCTACGTAAGTCACGCCGAAGCGAGTGCCTATGCCCGTTGGGCGGATAAGTCCCTTCCCACCGAAGCCCAATGGCATCGCGCCGCGTATGGAACCCCGCAAGGGGGCGAGCGTCCTTATCCCTGGGGCTCGGAAGCTCCTAGCGCGAAACGAGGCAACTTCGACTTCCAGCGCTGGGATCCGACGCCCGTCGGATCCTTCCCGGAAGGCCAGAGCGCCTTCGGCGTGGTCGATATGTTAGGCAATGGCTGGGAGTGGACCAGCACGCTGTTCGCGCCGTTCACCGGTTTTGAGCCGTTCCCGTTTTATCTTGGCTACTCGGCTGATTTTTTCGACAATAAACACTTCGTGATGAAAGGCGGGTCCGCCCGAACTGCCGCCTGCATGCTGCGCCGCTCGTTCCGTAACTGGTTTCAATCTCACTACCCGTACGTGTACGCAGGATTTCGCTGCGTGAGCCGCTGAACCAGCTCGCAAGAGGAAGGGAGCCGTTGCATGCTGACCCACGCCGTTGCCACCCAGCTTGTCCCGGAATTTGCCACCGATGTGCGAGCCGGGCTCAGCAAGCCGCAGAAAGAACTGCCGTCCAAGTATCTCTATGACGACGTGGGCTCGGCGCTGTTTGAAGTGATCAGCGTGCTGCCCGAATATGGCTTGACCCGGGCGGATGAGCGGGTGCTGCTGTGCAACGCTTATGAGATTGTCCAACGTCTGCCCATGCCGATCACGGTGGCTGAACTGGGCAGTGGCAGCGGAAAGAAGACGCGTTGGCTGCTGCGCGCCCTGGCTCGCCGGCAGCCCACCGCCTACCATCCCATCGAGATCTCGCCCACTGCGCTGGCCATGTGCAAGCGCGAGCTGGGCGACATCGATTCCATCAGCATCCTGGGTTTCGAGCGCGAATATCTCGACGGCCTGGCCGAAGTGGCCGGGCGTCGGAGGAAAGATCAACACCTGTTCGTGCTCTTTCTGGGCAGCACCATCGGCAACTTCGATCGTCCCGCCGGTCTGCAGTTTCTGCGAGACATTCGAAATGCGCTGAGGCCCGGTGACTCCTTGCTATTAGGCACGGACCTGCTCAAACCCATCCCCCAATTGCTAGAGGCCTACGCCGACCCGCTAGGCGTAACCGCCGCCTTCAACCTGAACCTGCTAGCCCGCATCAATCGCGAACTGGAAGCCGACTTTATCCTCGACCAATTCGAGCACGTGGCGAAGTTCAATCCGCAAGCTCGAAGTGTCGAGATGCACCTGCGGTCGAAGCGGGCGCAGACCGTGACCATTGGCGGAGCGGGACTTTCAGTTCGCTTCCGAGCCGATGAAACCATCTGGACCGAGAGCAGCCACAAGTACTCGAGGGAGGAAGTGTTTCAGATGGCGAAGGACACCGGCTTCCGATGCGAAGCCCAGTGGGTGGACGGGGAATGGCCTTTTGCGGAAAGCCTGCTGGTGGCGCAGTGACAGTGCCGCACGGGCAAACAAGGTTTGGCTCGGTCTATTGACCTACATCTGAGGCACACCTACCATTCGTTCAGTGGGCATTCCCTCCGAATCCGTCGGGCAGACGATTTCCCATTACCGCATCCTGCGCAAGATCGGCGGGGGCGGAATGGGCGTTGTCTACGAGGCGGAAGACTTCAAACTCGGTCGTCACGTCGCACTGAAGTTCCTTCCCGACGAATCCGCCAGCGATGCACAAGCCCTCAACCGCTTTCAGCGGGAGGCCAAGGCCGCGTCCTCTCTGAACCACCCGAACATCTGCACGATCTATGAGATCGACGAAGCCGATGGGCGAACCTTCATCGCTATGGAACTGCTCGAGGGCCAGACGCTACGGCATCTCATCAAGGGCAAGCCCTTGGAGGTGGAGGCAGTACTCGATCTTGGCATTCAGATCGCGGACGCCCTCGACGCCGCACATTCGAAGGGGATCATTCATCGAGACGTCAAGCCGGCGAATATCTTCATTACGAATCGAGGTCAGGCCAAGATTCTCGACTTCGGGCTCGCGAAGGTCATGCCCCAGTCGGAAAGCCTTGCCATCAATGCCCCGACAATGGACCTGGGGCAAAACCTCACTAGCCCGGGCGCTGCCCTGGGCACTGTGTCCTACATGTCGCCGGAGCAGGTACGGGGAAAACCACTCGATGCCCGAACCGACCTATTCTCATTTGGGGCAGTGTTGTACGAGATGTCCACAGGCATGCTCCCGTTTCGAGGCGACACTTCGGGAGCAATCTTCGACTCGATTCTTAACCGGGTGCCGGCCCCCGCAATCCGGTTGAACCCCGACCTACCCCCCAAGCTCGAGGAGATGATCAATAAGGCGCTCGAGAAGGATCGCGATGTTCGCTATCAGTCCGCTGCCGAAATGAGGGCCGACCTCAAACGTCTGAACCGCGACACCGAATCGGGGAAAACGGTGCCGAGTCCGGTCACGACTCCGAGCCGGTCACGTCGGATGATTCTGCTGGGCGCCGTGGTTGTTGCCCTTCTCATCGCGGCCCCGATTGCAGGAAGATGGGTCAGTCGCAGTCGCGGGGATATCGAGTCTATTGCCGTATTGCCGTTCGTGAACACGAGTGGTGATCCCGATGTTGAGTATCTCAGTGATGGCATCACCGAGGGCATCATCAACGGACTCTCGCAACTGCCTCAAATGCGCGTAATGGCGCGCAGTACAGTATTCCACTACAAGGGTCACGACCCCGATCCGCAGAAGGTGGGCCACGACTTGGCGGTTCGGGCAGTCCTCACCGGAACACTCGCTCGGCATGGCGATGCCGTGCGGGTGCAGACGGAGCTCGTTGATGTTAGCAACGGATCAGCGTTATGGGGCGAGCAATACGACCGGAAGCTGTCGGACATGGCGGCCGTTCAGCAGGAGGTTGTGCGGGACATTTCTGGCAAACTGAAGCTGCGATTCAGCGGTGACGCCAGCAATAAACTTAGCCGGCGAACCCCGGAGAGTTGGGAGGCTTACGATCTTTACCTGAGAGGGCGTTATTACTGGAACAGGTTCACAGAGGAAGGCCTGCAGAAGGCGATTGGATACTTCCAGCAAGCTATCGAGAAAGACCCGAGCTACGCTCTTGCCTATGCTGGACTGGCGGATGCCTACCATGAGCTTTCATATACCCATCCTCCGCGCGAGGTAATGCCCAAGTCTAAGGCCGCAGCCATGACGGCTTTGGAATTGGACGAGTCCGTCGCCGAAGCCCATGCGGCTTTGGGCTGGGTCAAGTGGTCCTACGATTGGGATTGGATTGGAGCGGAGAAGGAGTTTCAGCGAGCCATTAACCTCAATCCGAACTATGCCATAGCTCATGGAATGTACGCACTCTACCTGGATTCAATGTCGCGGGTGGATGAGGGGATGGCGCAGCACAAACGTGCGCTGGAACTGGACCCACTCTCCCTGATCACAAGCACCAATTTGGGAGAGTTATTGTTCGACACGCGCCATACCGATCAAGCGATCGAACAGTATCGGAAGACGCTGGACATCGATCCAAGTTTTACCCCTGTTCACAAAGAGCTCGGAGACGCCTACGGGAGCAAGGGTATGTATCGGGAAGCCGTTGCCGAGTGGCAAAAGGGCCTCATCGCAGAGGGAGACTCGACGACCGCAGAGGCTATCGGTCAGGCGTACTCGAAGTCAGGCCACAAGGGTGCATTGCGCACCTGGGTCGAACACTTAACAAGTCCATCCAATCACGGCTATATTCCACCTGCCTTCATCGCATCGATCTACGCCCGCCTGGGCGAGAATGACCGTGCGTTTGAGTGGTTGGAAAAAGCCTATCAAGAGCGCGACAGCGACCTTGTATTTCTCAAGGTTGAACCAGTTTGGGATAACCTCCGTCCCGATCCGCGCTACCCCGAATTGCTGCGCTGGATAGGTCTGCAGCCGTGATGTCTTTCAGATTTTGATCGATCTTTGCGAAGATGCCGCGCTACTTCGATCCGCCCCACGTGCACGTCAAAAAAGCGGCAGCTACACCAACCCCGGGCGTGCCAACAGTTCTTTCCTTATTCTCGCACCCGCCAGCGGCAACTCCACGCGAAAGATCGATCCCGAGCCGAGCATGCTCTCCACCCAAATTCTTCCCCGGTGCTGCCGCACAATGCACTGTGCGATCGCCAACCCCAGCCCGGCCCCGCCAAAGTCACGGCTGTGCGCCTTCTCGACGCGATAGAACCGCTCGAAGATCCGCGGCTGATCTTCCTCGGCAATGCCAATTCCGCTATCGCGCACGCTGATCACCGCGTTCCCGTCTTTTTCTTCAGCCGACAAGGTCACCGTTCCACCTGGCGCCGGCGTGTACTTGAATGCATTGTCGAGTAGAACATTCACCACGCGTCGCAATGCCGCATCATCGCCCAGCACGCGCAACTCTGCGTCCAGAAGCCTTTCGCTGAACTGAAGTCCCCGCACTCCGGCCACGGCTCGCCATCCCGATGCAAGATCCCGCAGTGTGACACGCAGATCGAGGGGGTGCAGATTCAGACTCTCCCGTCCCGCATCCGCGCGCGCCAGAGCCAGAAGTTCCTCGATCAACGCGGTGGTCCGCTCTGCTTCCAGCAGGATGTGGCGGAGCGCCTCGCGATATTCCTCTTCGTCCTGCGAGCGGCGCAGTGCCAGCTCCGCGAGCGTTCTCATGCGCGAGATCGGTGTTCGCAACTCGTGCGAGGAGTCAGCGTTGAACTTGATGGCGCGGGTAAATGCCGCTTCGGTTCGCCTGAGTCGCTCATCCAGAGAAGAGAGTGCCTTGCTGCTCAACCAGTACCCCACTCCGCCCACGATCAGCAGCAGCAAGGGCGTGAACAGGATCAGGGAACGCTGAGTATCCAGCAGATGCCGGCGTAGTAGGAACCAGCCTGCCATCCCGAAGATGCACTCCGCCAAGGCGAACACTGCGAGATACCGGAGCGTAAGCCGCAATGCGAGCGAGAGCCTTTTCATACGGGAGTTTCACCAGCAGCTTCAATGCTATCTAGGGGAGGGTCGAACCTAAACTCAGAAACCTTGGGTCGGGGAAACCTAAGGCGCAGCACCAAAGACATGCCACTGGCTGCATCCACATATTAACCCGAGTTGAGCCAGATTCAAGCCGCACTTGAGCCAGGAGTGGGGCGACGGGCTCGCCCGGTGTGGTGCCAACACACCTGCCCGCGTTCCCGAGCAGCGTGGACGGGAGTGTCCGGACCACTGGGCAACGCGCTTGCCACTGCGCTCGTCTAACCCTGTTGCCCACCAGTCCCGAAAGCTTATGCCGCGGCCCGACCCACGGTTTGTGCCGGGGATGGCATAAAATGGCTGGACTCAGTTTTCAATTCTCAACTAGACCTACGCCGCGCACTCAGCGAATGGGAATGCCCGGCGCAAAGGAGCCCCATCGGTGTTCATCAGAGTAAGCCTCGCGATCTGCACCTTGGCTATTTTGCTGGGCCTGCCGGCTTGCGGTGGCGGGAGCGGCCATCAGACCGCATATGTCACCACCCCTCTCAACAGCGGAGTTGCCGCTTATCACGTCAACAACAGCACGGGCAGTTTCACCCAGATCCTCGGATCGCCGTACCCCACCGGCATCTCGCCGACCGCGGTTCTCGTGCATCCTTCCGGCAAGTTCGCCTACATCGCCAATGCGGGAGAAGCCAACATTTCGTTGTTCAAGATCGACAAATCCGGTGCCCTGACCGAAGTTACGCCCCGCACTCCCACGGGGAAGAATCCCGCTGCCATGGTGATCAACTCCGCCGGCAACCTGCTGTTCGTTGCCAACACCGGCTCAAACACCATCACCGCCTATTCGGTCGACTCCGCCTCCGGCGCTCTAACGGCGTCATCTGCCGCCCCGGCCTTGACAGGCTTCAGTCCGGTGCGGATGGCGACCTCGCCCTCGGGGAATTTCCTCTATGTTGCCAATCAGACCAGCGCCTCGATCTCCGGATTCTCGATTGATTCTTCCGGAGGCCTGACTCCAATCCCCAACTCGCCCACTCCGGTCGGTCGGGGACCGAACTGGGTTGCGCTCGACCCGGCTGGAAAGTTCCTGTACGTTGCCAGCCTGCTAGACGGCAATTTCTCTGGATTCACCGTGGACTCCGCCTCCGGGGCGCTGACTCCCATGAACGGATCTCCTTACGGGATTACGGCAACTACCACTACTATTACTCCGCTCACTTCGCTGGTAGTGGATGCGTCGGGCAAATATCTGTATGTCACCAGCCAAAGCGGGAACAACGTTTACGCGTTTACCATTGATGCTAACTCGGGTGTGCCGACTGCCATCGCGACGTCTCCGGCCCCGCCGTACGCCGCCGGTACCGCGCCGTCGTTCATCATGAACGACACCACCGGGAAGTTTCTCTTCGTCGGCAACCAGTCGTCCGGCAGCATCACCGTCTTCCGGATTACGGCGGATACCGGCGTTCTGACATCGATTGCCACCGCCAGCATAGGCTCGACGCCCGCCTCGATGGCGGTCATCAAGTGACCTAGGACCTCGCAGGATCTGCGTCAGAGAGTCGTGTCGTCGCCAACTGTGAACCTCGGCGACTAAAGTCGTGATTTAGTGGCAGAGCTTTACGGTGCGGCTGAAGCCGCGCCCTTCCAAAACATAGGTTCCTTGTCCGTGTTCGCGTTTCGCGCCTGAATTATGCTGATCCAGGGACATAGACCTTGATCACGGGCGGGATTGCGCTGCGAAGCTGAGGCCGGCTATGCTGTCAAACGCGCGCGAGAGGAGCCCCCCATGGATCGCCGATCGTTTCTCGGAACCGTCACCGGCGCCGGCCTTCTGGCCAGCCGTTTAACGTGGGCTGCCGACGTCCACAAGATTGACAAGATCGGCCTGCAGCTCTACACCGTTCGCGACGCCATGAAGGAAGACTTCGACGGCACGCTCGCCAAGGTGGCTGCCGTTGGCTATCGCGAGGTTGAATTTGCCGGATACTTTGGCCGCTCACCCAAGGATGTGAAGGCATCGCTCGATCGCGTGGGGCTGCTCTCCCCCAGCGCGCACTTCGATAACAGCTACTTGGGCGAAAAGTGGTCGGGGGTGCTGGAATCCGCGAAGATTATCGGCCAGCAGTACGTGGTCTGCTCGTTCATCGACGAAAAGACCCGCGCGGAACCGGGCATCTGGCCACGCATGGTTGACATGTTCAATCGCGCCGGGGAAGAGGCTCACAAAGCCGGCCTTCAGTTCGCCTATCACAATCATTCCTTCGAGTTCCCCCCGGTCGACGGCAAAGTGCCGTACGACCTCCTGCTCGACAACACCGATCCCAATCTCGTCAAATTTGAAATGGATCTCTACTGGATCGCCAATGCGGGAGCCGACCCGCTGGCGTTCTTCAACCGTTATCCCGGCCGCTTCCCGATGGTCCACGTGAAGGGAAGAGCGAAAAGCGGCGAAATCACCGAAGTGAAGGGCGATAACGCGATCGACTGGAAAGCGATCTTCGCACAGTCGGAGAAGGCGGGGATTAAGCACTATTTCGTCGAACAAGACAAGTCGAACGCGCCTTTCGATAGCATCCGCACCAGCTTCAACTACCTGCACCAACTCCGCTTCTGAAAATGGAGCGACGAGCGTCCTGGCCGTCGGCACGAAGCGCTTTCGTGTAGCGCAAGATGCCGGCGCTGCTCATATGGAACAATCCCGTGTGGGCGGCAAAGGATTGCCCGTTCCGAAGACGAGATCGAGGTTACGGCAGCGTCGTTTCCGGGCGCAGAGCCTTCTCAGTACCCCGTTCGAACTCTACCGTTCCCTCGCTATCGATCAGGATGAAAACCCGGTCATTGGGGATCTCTGCCGGATTGCCGTTCACATCCAGGATCACCGAATCCGGTGTGATGGCCGCCACTCGACAATGCCGTAAGATGCGGACCCTCTTCTCGCGCTCGGCAGTCTCAATCAGATTCTGATTCCGTTCCGGCGCCCGTTGGAATTGATCCCCGCGATAGCTCAACGTAACTCGGTTGCGCGCGCCGTGGCTGAGCGCAATCGCCGCGCGAATGGCGGCGTCTCCGCCCCCCACCACCAGGATGTCGTTGTCGACGTACTTGGCGGCATCGTCGAACTGGTAGGACACCTTTGCCTGATCCTCGCCCGGGATACCCAGCCGTGATTCGGCAAACGTCTCGCTCGCCACACTTGGCTTGACCATGGGTGCAAGTGACGCCAACTCCGCCGGTTTGCTCTTCTCGACCACCGCCTGCTTGGCTTCGTGACTGCCGTCGTGGGTCATATCGCGCGCGCCAAATCCGACCCCGATCTTCTTGAGAAAATCGTTGGGTGGCGTGCCGCCCGCAAAGATCCATACGAAGTCGTTAGGAATCTCGCGTTGCTGCCCCTCTACATCGATCACGACCGACTCGAGCTTGAATTCTACGGGCAGGGAATTGAACAACACCTCGACCTTCCCGGATTTCATGCAGTCGGCAATGCGCTGCGTATTGCGTTCCTTGATGCGGCTGAACTGTGGCGACCGATAGGAAAGCGTCACTTTGTTCCCCACCTGGTGCGCGAGTCCCATGGCCGCTTCGACCGCACTATCGCCGCCGCCCACGACCAGGACGCGCTTGTTCACATAGTGGTCGGCCTCAATCAGGCGGTACATCACCTTGGGCAGGTCTTCACCCTTCACTCCGAGTTTCCGGGGCGTGCCGCTGCGGCCAAGTGCCAGCATCACGGCATGGGCGCGGTACTTGTCGTTCTGCGTCGTCACCGTGAAGATACCCTCTTCGTCCCGCTTGATATCCTCAACCCTCTCGCCGGTGCGAACTTTGAAATCCGCGCGATGCAGGACCTTGTCCCAGAAGGCCAGCAAGTTCTCTTTGGAAAGCTCGGTCTTCTTGAACTTACCGTACATCGGGAACTCGACCGGGCTGGTCATTACCAACTTCTGCCGCGGGTATTTCGCGACCGTGCCACCAATCTCGTCGCGCTCGAGGGTGAGGTACTTCATCTTGTGCTGAATGGCCCGCAGCGATGCCGCGATGCCCGCTGGGCCTGCTCCCACGATCACGACGTCATGCACGTCCGGCATCGTGCGCGCGGTTCCACGCGCCGTGAAGCGCTGCAGGATCACATCCACGCAATCCCTGCCCTGATTAACCGCATTCTTAATCAGCGCCAGCCCGCCCAGTTCGCCAACGATGAAGAGATTCGGCACGGTGGTTTCGCACTCAGCCGTCAGCGTCGGCATATCCGCACCCATGCTCGGACTGGCCATCACCATGGTGATGGCGCCCACCGGGCAGGCGTCCGCACACAGGCTGTGTCCAATACACTTGTAGCCGTTGACGATTACGGCCTTGCCGCCCAGCATGGCGAGCACGTCGCCTTCGGGGCATACCGTGGTGCAGGTCGCGCACCCGATGCAATAGTTATTGTCGATGTGAGGGTGTTGGGCCTTGGGACCTTCGGAGAACAGTTTTCCCTTTTCCGCTGCCGCGCGCGCTTTGATGTCCCGTTCCTTGAGACTCTTGAAGTAAGTGCGCAGGAAATACAGCGTTAAGGCTGCCGCAACGACGAAGGCTATCAGTGTATCCATACCACTCTTACCACTCTACCACCGATAGCCCATCCAGAAGACCACCGCGATATGAATCAAGGCCAGCAGCGCGAACGTGTAACTGAATGGCTTGTGGATCACGTGCCACAAGTGAAATACCTGCTCGGACTGCTTCAGGAAGAGGATGCGTTTGGTGAGTGCCGCGTCTTCGCGGGCCGCTACGATGGCCTTTTCAAGATGTTGATTTCCCGTGCTGAGGAAGCCACCCAAGGTTTGCAATCTCTCTCCGAAGCTGAGCGCATGCCGCCGTAGTCGCGCTACGCGAAATGCGCGCGCTATGTCCAGGGCAAACATGTAGCCGAGGGCCGAGAGTATGTTCATGCTTTGGATGTGCTCTCGGCTGGGCAGAGTCAGCAGCGCACGCAAGTCGGCCTCAGAAATCAGACGCTGCTCAGTCAGTCGTCCGGCGAACTTCTGATGCAATTCCTGCAATTCCTTCTGGGTCAACTGCGCGGCTTTCAAGTTGCGCGGAATCTGCCCATATAAGTAGCGTCCGACGATGCCGCTCACTGACACCGCGAACATGATCCAGAACGCCATACCCGCGAACCCACGGAACTTGAACGAGGAATGGAATGCAATCACGAAGGGCGCAGAAATCCCCAGAATCACGTGATAGTCGAGCCAGTGCCGCGAATTGCCCTTCTTCATCAACCAGCCCCAATGCTTGCGCAGGGGATACAGGAAGATGATCAGGAACATCGCCACACCCAGAAATCCCAGCTTGATTCCGATGGTTCCGCTGGGCTTGAGGGCGAGGTGCTTAGGCGAAAAGGGGCGATCGGCTGAGCCCAGGGTGTAGTAGTCGAACCCATAGACGGTCAGCGCGAGAATCAGGGTCGCAAATAGAAAATAGCCGGCCGCTACCCGCGAACGATGGCCGCGCTCACGATCCTGAGCCGGCGCTACCGCGGTTGCGACCGAAGCATTAGCGCTCATTTCGTAGCAACTTTCTCTTCCGTACTTACAGAAAATCTCTTGTAGTCCGTGAAGTTATGCGTATTGCGCCAGTGCTGGCGCGGTGTTTCTACCTCCACCCGGGCCTGCGCGGGAAACCAGTAAACATCTTTCGCGTCGCGAAACGGCACCGGCCCGAATTCTACCTGGGAATGCATGCTCTTCAGGCCGATGTCTTCCATGCTGTTGGCCAGGCCCGCGTCAATCCTGCCGATTACGCCGGTTTTTGGCTCAATCCATGCCACTCCGGCGAGTTCCAGCGGATACTCCCGACCCCGCAAGGCCAGCGCCGCCGGCGTGCGCATACCGGGAACGTGCTTGAACTGGATCTTGTGAAACGTCCGGCCCTGAATGGTATCTTCGCCCAGATCGGTGAACTGAAAGCCCGAAGAATAGTACGGGTGGAAGACCAGGAACAGGGTGGCGAAACCGTTGCTCACCAGCATGGAAACGCCCTTTTTTTGCTCTTTCTTCGCTTCGTGAACGGCCAGGCGCGATTCGTCCAGGTTAATCTCACCGCCGGCGTTGGTCAAAATGACCAGATAATCGTAGGTGGAATCTTCTTTCAATTCGATCTTGCCATCCGCCTTGAATTTCTCCTGGAGGACGTGCTCGGTACATTTTACGTCCGAAAATTGCTCGACAAACTTCGACACTTGGTCGTTCGCCCGCCCGATCGTATCTTCGAGTGGCGTAGTTCCTGCCCAGACAGCACTTACCGCAAGACAGACTAGGGCGCCGACTGTAAGGAATTTCACGACCCTTACAGTGCACTTGGGTTGCCAAATCATTGGCTTTTTGCCTTCTGACGCGAGTCGAACCGGTAGCCCAAGGTGAACAGCCACTGATCGTAATTCTGGGTCACACCCCGGCTCACGGTGTAGCCGCCTTGCAGGAAATAATGGAATCCGATGTTCATCTCGAGATCGCTGGTCACGAAATTAGTGTTGCTGTTGGTGGAAAAGGGCGAGCTGTAATTCTGCTTTCCACCCAGCACTTCAAGCCGGAAACTGTCGCTCAGACTCCGTGAAAGGGAAATCGACTCGTAATATCCGCTGCCAAACGAGCTGTTGAACCGCGTGTAATGCGCGTCTGCGCGAACCTTCACCCAGGGAAGGCGTCCGAAAGTCAGCCCATAGAGCTGGTTCAGGGAACTGCTCGTGTCGCCAGAACGGCTACTGCGGCCCAGGTTCGTGTACACCCAGATCTGCTTCAGCACTTCCAGCCGGACCCCGGCGCTGAAGCCCTGAAACAGGTACTTGTCCAGCAGCGTAGTGCCGACCAAGGTCGTATCAAATGTCGGGAGGTCCCGGAAGTAATTATAGTTCGCATCGAACTCGATGCGCTCGTGCGGCTGGAAACGGACGGTAAGGAAATTCCGTCCTATCCCCGCGCCGGGGGCTGCCGCGACCGGGTTTCCGGCGGGGCTATCTGCCTGCAGTGTGTCGTAAATCGACACATATCTCTTGTAGTAAATCCCGTTCTCGAAGAACACGAACGGCCGGTCCAGCTTCCATTTGATCGTGCTGAGGGCTACTCCGGAAGTGCTGCTGTACCGGAAGCTGTCGAAGCTTCCCCCCTCGAAATTGACGAACACGCCGCCGATGCGGCGGTCCGGATTGTAGCTCCAGGAGGTGGGATCGGGCGTTGAACCAGCGAACACTCCCATCGTGGATCCATGCCCCAACCGCGCCCCAATGTAGCCTCCATCGATGGTATCCAGGCTCACCGCCCAAGGCAGATACATCCGGCCGAACCCGGCTACCAGCCTTGAATCGGGATTGTCATAGGTCATGCTCAGGTGATAAGTCCGGTTGATCATGTCCTGGATCGTCTGCGTGTTGGAATAGCTATTTTTGTTGAGACGTCCGCGCCAATAGCCGCTCAGGTTCCAGTAGGTTCCCCCGATGCGCGTCATATCCATGCGCGCCACTAACCCCAGGTTCATGCTGGTCCCGCCCGTCGCCCCGTGGAAAGAAGTTCCCATGTAATCGATGCCAAGGCGCCCGCGCGCTCGGTTCACCGAAGGCATGGGGGGACGGGGAATCTCGGCGCGCGCTTCCTCGTCGAGAGTGTCGCCTTCAGTGAACGAAATCACCGTGGGATACTTCCGGGTCGCACTCAACGTGCTCTGCTGCACCAGGGCCTGCTCGTCCTGGGACGACAAGTATGCGAGATCGCCGGGCGTAATGTCGCGCTTGGGAGTGTGTACGTCGGTGACTGCTGACGTTTCTGCGACCGACGTGACCTCCAACTCCGCGATGATGTGATCATCGTTGCCATCCGCAGCCGCGACGCTAGAGTTCGTGGCCGTCTCGCGAACCACCAACTTCATTCCTTCGGAAAGACCGGCACTGCGGCCGCCATCCAGGTAAGCCGCTCCCGAAGCCACGTACTTAATTCGGAACGCCGTTCGAAAATCGGGGTGAGCTGCGCGGAGCGCAAGCGCGCCCGGGATGTCAGGCTGGATCGCCTTTGCGATGGTGGTCGTTCCAGCGGCGCTGCTGGATGCGGGTTTAGGGGGCACGGCACCGCCAATGGAATTCAAATCGAGAGAGTCCGCCACAGTGGACTCGATTACCGGGGCGCCCGCATCCGCTGGCGTTGAACTATCCTCGGCGGTTACGATGTTCCCCTTCTCGTCCAACTGCACCTGCGTGATCGGTTCTTCCCCGGGAGCGACGCCAAGAGGATTGTCGACCGTTGCGCCTTGTACCTTTGGCCTGGCGTCCGCAAATGACAATCCCGAGTTCGCAGCTGACGCCTCCGGCGGCGCTGCTGAGGTGGTCGCGGAGGCTTGCAGCGGGCTAGCTGCCTGCGAAGTCGCAGCCGTCGCGGGGGCAACGGCCGGCGCGCTGCCGACGGTTGCAGTCTGAGAACTCGTAG
>UEXW01000044.1_pt1 | contig 39487 bp, 30 predicted proteins | sample 4301151 | NCBI WGS metagenome assembly UEXW01 (sample SAMEA4773176, study PRJEB27434) | metagenome | biome: 2259; feature: agricultural soil; material: soil | place: USA | collected 2014-09 | depth 0.25 m | reverse complement strand
GGGAGCGCCGTGAAACACAAACAGGGACATTTCTATTGTGGACAAGATGGGGACATTTCTATTGTGGTATGACACTCGCAGTGGTTCGCGTTGACAATTGCGCGGGGGAAGGGCAAACTACCGGATTCGCTGGTCGGTTGCTTCGTATTTCGCATCCTAGGGTCGACCGGCGAGGGGATTTGAGCCTTTCAGGAACAGCCGCCAACTCACCATCATGAGCGCACACCGGGTCTCGTATACGCTCGATTCGACGCTGGACACGGTTAACAGCGCCGAAGAAGCCGCCAGCCAGATCGCGACCGAAGCCGGTTTTGGCGACGAAGAAGTCATGAAGATCGCCATGGCGGTGCGCGAGGCGGCCGTCAACGCCGTTCTGCACGGCAATGCCTACGATCCGGGCAAGAAAGTCACGGTTGATTTTGAACGTACCCCCAAGAACCTGGTGATCACGATTCGCGATCAGGGCAAGGGCCTCGATCTCGAGAAGATTCCCGATCCGCTCGCCGCCGAAAATCTGTTGAAGACCTCGGGGCGGGGCATTTTCCTCATTCGCTCCTTTATGGACGAAGTAGAAATACACCCGTCGACCACGGGCACAGAAATTAAACTCATCAAGCACGTCCACGGTTCTTCCGCGGACGGCAAGGAGGCTTCCCAGTGAGCATGAAGACCAGTAACCGCCAGGTGGATGGCGTCACCATTGTGGATTGCAGCGGCCGCATCACCCTTGGCGAAGGCAGCGTAACCCTGCGCGACAGCGTGCGCGACCTGCTTGGCAAGGGCAACAAGAAGATCCTTCTTAACCTCGGCGACGTAAACTACATCGACAGCTCCGGGATCGGCGAGCTCGTCAGCGCTTACACCACCGTCAAGAACCAGGGTGGCGAGCTGAAGCTGCTCAACCTGACCAAGAAAGTGCACGACCTGCTCCAGATCACCAAGCTGTACACCGTCTTCGACGTGAAGGACGACGAAGCAGCCGCCGTAAAGTCGTTCGCGAAGTAGACCTTCTCATTTCCCAGTGGCTGGGTGGGCCGACGCTTGCCGTCGGCCTGAACGTTTCCCATTTCGGGGAAGCGTTTGCCATCGTGCTCACTTACTTCCCCTTAGAACGCGCATATCTCCACCTACAATGAAAGTGGTCTGTCTACCATGGGTGGTTTGAGTTCCCCGGCGAAAGCTCTCTTCCCTCTAGTCCTGTTGGCCAGCTTCGTTCCGTCCAGTTTCGCGGATTGTGTTTCCTTCTCCGAAGCTATGAAGCATATCGGTCGCCACCAAATGTGTGACGCGCAAAGTCCTGCGTGTGCAACAGGGCAACAGTGGCGTCCACTTCTTCGATTTCTGCGAGGACTACGGTCAGTGCCCCTTTACGGTCGTCGTATTTCCCGGAGACCTGAAACGCATCGGCGATATCCGGCGCCTGCAAGGGAGGGAGATCGAGATTGACGTCGAGGTAAAGGGCTACGACGGCCGGGCCGAGAATTCTCCGGCGCGTGAGCCAACTGCGAGGCGATGCCGCCAGAATTCCTCCATTGCCGAAAGAATACGACGTAGAGGGCACGGCAAGTACAGCGCCGGACAGTTCAGCCACCCCAAAACCGCAAAGCGTCCACGCAGAAGGCCCAGCCCCCACCCGTCAAAACCGAAGACACCACCGAGCCCTGGTCGCCAACTGAGTAGGACCGTGGCGCCGGCATCTTGCCGGCTGTCCCGAGGGCGTCTCGCCCTCGAAGTGCGGACCGGACACCCGCACGACAATCGCCGGGACGTCGGCGCTGCTGTTGCGGTCGCTTTCATATGAGGGCATCACGTTACAGCTTGCGGAAAACCGAGAAATTCGTTTTGTTTTGAACGGGCCCGGCTTTCAGCCCGGCCGTAATGCGACCGAATCAATCGCGACTAGTCGCTGAGGTTCGCCCCATGCATCCATGCGACTCTTTCCAGAACGTTCTGACACGCGTTCGGATATGCACCGCGGACGTTTGAATGCCTAAAAGCCGGCGCGTGCCTCCGCCGTTCTCATCACACCGCCCCTCTCCGTAGCTCTTCCAGCGGATATTTCGTCCCTCGCCAAGTTACGCCATCGTTCCAGAGCGTAAGCACCATCGACCGCAACAGCGTATAAGCAAAAAGTAGCGTGCTCACTGGGTGCAACAAGAAGTAATAAGGCGGAATCGACGACTTGAACGACATCCCCAAATAGATCAGAAAAATCGAGCCCAGCGCGACAACATACGGCAGCCGCATCCAGCCATGCGTGAACCACACCGCCAGAAAAGGTAACAGATTCATGTAAAGCAGAGTAACTACTCCCATAATCGTCAGCCACCACCGGAACGAGAGCACGGCGAAAAAGTTCTTGGTTAGATTGTTGACCACGCCCATCGCCCCAATCGCCCACCGAATGGAGATCAGATCTTCGCCAAAAACATTCCGCTGCCGGAAGCGGCCATTCTTTACCACCTTCCCCAGCTTCATGTCATCGAGCACTTCCATGCGCAGAGCACGATAGGTGCCGATCGCGTCATATGTCGTCCGGCGCACCATGTTGAAGGCGCCCACTCCCATGTGGTCTTTGGTGTCAGGATCCGCGACCCTCCACGGCCGATGGCCAAAGGTAAACAGAGTCTGAAAGAAGGCGATCATCATGCGCTCGCCGGGGGTCTTCATGAGGATGCGCGGGAAGACCACGACATGGTCGGCGTTCTCGGATTCCGCGTAGGCCAGTGCCCGCCGGACTACGTCCGGCTTGAAGAGTACGTCGGCGTCGGTAAAGAGCAGCCAGTCTCCCGTGGCCTGCTCGCCCGCCGCCCACATGGCGTGCGTCTTGCCCAGCCACCCCGGAGGAAGTTCCTTCACGTGAATTGCTTTCAAGCAGCCATGCGCCTGCGGGCTGGCCGATACCCGCTCGATGATCTGCCCCGTGCGATCCGTGGAACGATCGTCCACCACGATCACTTCGTAGTTGTCATAGCCGAGGGCCAGCAGAAGGCTCAGTCCCTGCTCGATGGTGGGCTCCTCGTTGCGTGCCGGCACGATGATGCTGATGCGGGCGCGCCCCTTCGGTTGGAGATCCCACTGCGGCTTGGAAATGTCGGCGATCTTGGGAACTCCGAAGGCCGCTTCAACAATGCGTGAGAACCAGGCCAGGGCAAGAATGACGCCTGCAATCCAATCGACAACCGCCATCCCTAATCGGCTCCCACTGGGGCCGGCTCGGGTTTGCTGATGGGTGGGGCGAATCTCATTCCGTAAAACAGTATCGCAGATGAGAGCGTAATCGTGATTACCGGCGCTACGAAGGCCAGTTGCAGAGAATAGTGATCGGACAGGTATCCAATGAGCGGAGCTGAGGGAACGTCGCCCAGCAGGTGGAAGATGAAAATATTCGCCGCTAAAGCCATGGCACGCACATGCGGGCCGACCGAGTTGATGATGGCCGCGTTCAGCGGCCCGGTGTTGAGGAGGAGCAGGAATTCCGCCAGAAAGATTCCGGCAATCATCAGCTTGCCGCTGGCGAAAAGTGCGACACACATGGCCGGAATTCCAAGCCCCAGGCTGACAGCAGACACCAGATAGTGGGCGCCAGGTGTTCGTCGCAACAACCGGTCGGAGATCCATCCGCCTAACACCGATGCCACCAGACCGTTCACCATGGTGCTGAGGCCGAAGAGGAGTCCTGCCTGTCCCAAGGTGTAGCCGTGGACGCGGTGCAGAAAGGTCGGCATCCACACCTGCAGCCCGCCGAGGGCGAAGGTCATCATGGCCATGCCGAGCGTGGCCGTCAGAAACGCCGGATTGCGAACCAACCCCTTCAACGTGTCGCGCTCCGGCGCCTTATGCAGCGCGTCATCGAACTGCCCCAGCGGCGGTTCCGGGACAAAAAGCATAAGCAAAGCCAGGACAATTCCGGGAGCGGCACCCACGTAAAACGGCACACGCCAGCCGTACTTTGGAGCCATCAGTCCACCGAGCAGATAACCCAGTCCGGTGCCGACAGGAATGGCGAGATAGAAGATGCCCATCACCCGCCCGCGTTTCTCTTCCGGAAACATGTCCGCGACAAAGGTCGGGGACAGGACAACGAAGCTGGCCTCGCCAATGCCGACCAGAGTGTGGCGGATCAGCAGTTCGTCGAAATTCTTGGTAATGGCGGTGAGCAGGGTCGCCACGCTCCAGATCAAGGCACCCGCGATGATCACAGCTTTTCGGGAGAACTTCATCGACAACGGTCCCATGAAGGGCGCGGCACACATGTAGAAAATGAAGAAGACTGCCGTGAGTAATCCGAACTGCAGATCGCTGCGATGAAACTCGGCCTTGACCATGTCCTGCACCGCGAACAACACCGAGCGGTCGATGTAGTTCAGCAGGTTCAGCGCGGTCAGCAAAGCTAGCGCGAGTTTCGGGTAGAGCTTTTTGTCGGTCACGGGTTGGAGGAATCTAACACGGCGGGCAGTAGCCGGGCTAGCTCGTTTGGATTGTGCGAGGGGTCGTCCCGACGTGCTCCGTCAACAAAACGCGCACCTCGGAAATTTGCTCTGGCGTGAGCGCCCCACTTGGGCAGCATGTTGAACATCATCGGAGAGGTATAGAGGATGAACTGCGTTTTGGACTCTTGCCAGCGATGAAAATTTTTCCATTCCACGTCGGCGGATCCTCCATCCCACTTCCAACTAACGCCCTTCTCATCCAGCGTCGTGTTCCTTGGTCCCTGCACTGAGGGCTGCTTTCGATATTGGGTTCGAGCCGACCACCGGGGCCCACCCCACCGCAGAAACGCCCGTAGGACGCTTATCACAAAGAGGGGAGCAAAAGTCGACAACGTCTAAGTGCCAGGCTCTGCAACTACCAAAATCAGTCCGATGCCGGCAACTCCAAATGCAATCGAAAGAACCAAGCGCAACCCCCACTCTCGAACGGGTGTGCGGTCTCGATGCGAACGGAGTGCATCAACAAAATCGCCCTGCGTAATCGGATAGGTTATTTCCATATGCCACCCGTTAGTAAGTCAGTCGCGAATCGCTGGACGTGCTACTAGCATTCTGAGCGGTTTTACCGAGGCTTCGAATCGAATTCGATCAGCGCCCTTTCCCCCTTGGCCACTTCGCCACCACCACCGTCGAAATCCCACCTCGGGGCCGGAAGTCTCCCTTGACCTCAGCCCACACCGGCTTGGCCCAGCGCACTACATCCTCGAGCACGCGGTTGACGATGTTCTCCTGAAAGATTCCCAGGTTCCGGTAGCTTTGCAGGTACTCCTTCAGCGACTTCAATTCGAGGCACAATTTCCGTGGCATGTAGCGGATCGTGATCGTCCCAAAATCGGGCAGGCCGGTCTTGGGACAAACGGACGTGAACTCCGGATCGTCGATGACGATCTCGTAGCTGGGAAACTGGTTAGGCCAGGTTTCGATCTCGGGAAACTTGGCGTCGAGACCGGCGGCGGCGTGGTCCGCGGTGTAGCGAGGCTGCCTGGGCATGTGGGATATTGTAACGGCTGCCCCGACGTCGGCATCAAACGACGGGAGTGGATCTCGATGGGTGCGACTTTAAAGGGTGCGGCTTTCAAAGCCCGATCTTAATGCCGCGCGGCTTTGAAAGAGCGCGCCTTCAGGCGCGCTGTACGCTCGCGAGACCGGGGCGGCTTTACCGTCAAGGCTGGTCCTGAGCAATCAAGACAATGGTTTCCGTGGACTTGCAGTCAGCCCGCAGAGGCCATCCCGCATCTAAACAGACCATACGGAGCTCTGGATTGCGGCCCCCGGGGATCGGCTCGGGTGGTAAATTGTTTCTTGCACAACCCTCTTCATGGCATTGGCAGGTAAGGAAAAGTCCGGATTTTTCGGCCGCCACCGCTGGCTCGTGCTCTTTCTCGGAGTCGGCCTGGCGGTCATTCTGCTCGCCTCTTTTAACTCCATTCGCGACGAAGTGGTTCCGGTCCGCGCCGCCACCGTCGAACGCGCTTCGATGCGTAGCGTCATCTCCACCAACGGGAAGATCGAGCCCTCCCAGAACTTCGAGGCGCACGCGCCCGTAAACACCACTGTGCAACATCTATTCGTCAAAGAGGGCGATCACGTCCGCAAGGGCCAGATGCTTTTGCAGCTTGACGATTCCGAAGCGCGCAGCCAGGCGGCTCATGCCCAGGCGCAATTGAAGGGTGCGCAGGCAGAAGTGCAGGCCGTGCAAAAAGGCGGTTCACAGGAAGAAGTGCTTACCCTGCGAACTCAGATCGTGAAGGCTCGCGCCGACCGCGACGCCGCTCAACGCAGCCTGGACGCTTTCAAGCGCTTGCAGCAGAAAGGCGCCGCTTCCCTCGGCGAAATGAAGGAAGCGGAGAACAATCTGCAGCGCGCCCAGGCCGATCTCGACTTGCTCGAGCACAAAGAGAAAGAGCGCTACTCCAAGCCTGAGGTCGAGCACGTCGAGGCCCAGCGTTCCGACGCCCAGGCCGCCTACGACGCGGCACAAGACGTTCTGCAGAAATCCAATATCGTCGCGCCCTTCGACGGCGTCGTCTATGCCCTGCCGGTGAAGCAAGGCGCTTACGTGCAGGCTGGCGATTTGCTCCTGCAGGTGGCCGATCTCTCCCAGGTCCTGGTGCGCGCCTACGTCGACGAGCCCGACATCGGCCGTCTTAACCGCGGACAGAAGACGGAAGTGACCTGGGACGCAATGCCCGGCCGAATCTGGAACGGCGTCGTGGAAATGCTGCCTTCCACCATCAAGTTGCATGGCACGCGCAATGTGGGAGAAACCGCCGTCATCCTGGACAACCACGATTACCGGCTGCTGCCCAACACCAACGTGAGCGTGACCATCATCATCGCCCAGCACGACGCAGTGCTTACCATCCCGCGCGAAGCGCTTCGTCAAGACGACTCCAAGCCCTACGTGTACCAGATTGTGAACGACAAATTACATCGTCGCGACGTCGCGGTGGCTGCATCTAATTTAACCAGGGTCGAAGTCAGCGATGGCCTTAATGACAAGGATGTGGTGGCGCTGAATTCGATGTCGACTCTACGACCGTTGCGCGATGGCAGTCCGGTGAAGGTGGTGCAGTAACGATGAAGTGGACGGCGAAGTTTCTGCTCGTGGCCCTGCTTTCCTGGACAGCGGCGGCTCAGGCTTCCGATTCTCCCTCCGACTTGCTGGCTGCGGGTCGGGTCGATGACGCAATCACCACCCTCAGTGGCCAGATCAACTCCGCGCCCAACGATGCGGCTTCTTACAATTTTCTGTGTCGCGCATACTTTGCGGTGAACAACTGGGATCGCGCCATCTCGGCCTGCGAAAAAGCGGTGACGCTCGCGCCCAACAACAGCGAATTTCACCTCTGGCTGGGTCGCACCTACGGCGAGAAAGCCGATGCCTCCAGCTTCTTTACTGCGGCCGGCCTGGCCAAAAAAGTTCGCACCGAGTTTGAACGGGCTGTCGCACTTGATCCGAAAAATGCCATTGGCCGCACCGACCTCGCCGAGTTTTACCTGGAAGCGCCCGGCATCGTAGGCGGAGGCCAGGACAAGGCTCGCGCGCAGGCCGAGGCTCTTTCCAAACTGGATCCGGCCAAGGCCCACTGGGTCACTGGAAGAATCGCCGAAAAAAATAAAGACGCCGCGACCGCCGAACGCGAGTATCGCGCTGCCATTGGGGAGAGTCACGGCGGAGCCAGTGCCTGGTTGAATCTCGCGCTCTTCTACCGCAACACCAAACGATTCGACGAGATGCAGGATGCTCTAAAACACGCCACTGCCGCCCCCATTGACCGGGCCGACGTGCTGGTGGATGCGGCCTCCACCTTGCTCCGCACCAACCGCGACCTGCCCTTCGCCGTCCAGTTGGTTCAGCGCTATCTTGCCTCCCACACCGTGGAGCAGGCGCCGCCCTTCAAAGCCCATTACCTGCTCGGAAACATTCTGGAAAAGCAGGGCGACAAGCAAGGCGCTGCCAAGGAGTACCAGACGGCGTTGGCCATGGCGAAGGACTTCGGACGCGCACGGGAAGCGCTCAATCGAGTGAATCGATAGGTCAGTCGTCGGTTATCATGAGCCAGTGGCCGGTTCTGAATCGCGCTCCAGTCGTCCAGTCGGCGGGAAAAGCCGATTTGCGCTGACGACTGACGACCGATGACTGACGACTTTTTTATTCCCATCCGCTTGGCTATTCTTAGCCGACATGGTGCCACCCAAGTTCTCTCTATTTCATTTGAATTCCCTCAAAAGGTGATGCGATGAATGACTGCAAGTGTCATACAACGTGCTTTGCGGGTCGGAGCATTCTTTTTCTTCTGATCTCCTTGCTACCGGCGACGCTGGTGGCCGAGCCTCTCCCGTTGAAGCGCGCTGTGGAGCTCGCGTTGTCCCACAGCACTACTCGCGCCATCGCCGTGGCGGACGAACAACACGCCGTCGCCGCCTATCGAGAACTCCGAAACAACTACATCCCACAAGCAACGATAGGCTCGGGACTGGGCAAGTCGTGGGGATTCCCGCTCAGCCTGGAAGGCGCCGCACCTTCGTTGGTGAATTTCACGGCCACTTCTGCACTCTACAATCCTTCCCTACGCGAGGCGGTTCGCGCAGCCAAGGTCGAGTCCCAGGCCTCCGCTGCTCAAAGCAAAGACCAGCGCAACCAAGTCATTCAAGACACCGTTCTCAGTTACACATCCCTGAGCCGTTGGGAACAGCGCATGGGACGCCTGCAGGACGAACAGGCAGCCGCGATGAAACTGGAAGAAGCCATGGCGGAGCGCGTCAAGGAAGGAATCGATAGTCCCGTCGAGCGAACCAAGGCGCGCCTGGCGGCTGCGCGCCTACATCTCCGCCTGACGGAAGCGCAAGGATCCGCCGACGTTCTGCGCGAACATCTGGCCAAACTCACCGGTCTGCCGGCCACATCCATCGAAACCATCGCCGATTCGGTCCCGCCGTTTCCTGCGCTCCCCCTTGAAGAAGATCTTCACGCAAACGTGGATAACCACCCCGCCGTGGAATCCGCCCTGCAGCACGCCCGTGCCCAGTACTTGCGGGCAAAAGCGGAGCATCGGGCATTCTGGCCGACGTTCGACTTTGCCACACAGTACGCACGGCTCACCACCTACAACAATTACGATGCGTTCTTCAAAACCTTCGAACCCAACAATGCGACGATTGGCGTGGTCATTCGTTTTCCTTTCCTGAATCTTGCGCAGCGCGAGCACGCACGAGCGGCCGATGCGGAAGCTTCGAAGGCGAAGAAACAAGCGGAAGCCGCCAAGAACCAGCTCTCGGAAGAAACCCTGAAACTGGAACGCACGGTGCGTCAACTGGAGGCCGCCCAGCAGGTCGCTCAACTCGAGTACGAAGTAGCAGAGTCCAACCTGGACGCACTCCAGACGCGCCTGGACGCCGGCACCGCCACCCTGCGCGATCTCGGCGACGCCCGCACCCAAGCCAGCGAGCGTTTTCTCACCCTGCAGGACACAAACTTCGACTTGGAGCAAGCGCGTGTAGGCTTGATGCGATCCACGGGCGCTCTGGAGAACTGGGTGCGCGGCGGAAATTGAACGGTGAGGCAAAACCATGAACCGCCAAGATCGCGAAGAGGCCGCCAAGTTCTCATTAGCTACGGGATAACAAAACGCGCACAGACGCCTCCAGGCGAACGATCGGGCTGTGGACAACCAAACATTACCCGACACACACAGTGCGCCCTAGGAGCCTCTGTGAGCCAATGGCGGGCATCGTACGCGATGTCGCGACCATACTTTTCTTCCCTCGTCAAGCCTTGTACGTACTTTCAGTAACTTAGCTTGTAGTGAACGCACTTCTTCGGTACGGTCGCAGGGTCGGGGATCGGCAGGTCCAGATAGCGGAAAAGCACGATCGGAGTCCCGCTGTATATGCGTTGGGTGATTTCGCGAAGTGAGCGGACTACAGCAGTTCCGCGGTCTGGATGCCGGGATCGATTTTATGGCGCAGGTGGGCGGCGATCTGTTTGCCGTGGAAGCGGCCGTTTTCGATGAAAATCTCGCTGGTACGCGATCCAGCTACGATCACACCGGCTACGTAAATTCCGGGCACGTTGCTTTCAAGGGTCTCCGGATCGCAGAAGGGACGGTTCTGCGCCTCGGAGAGTTCCAGGTCGAGGCTACGCAGGAAATCGTAATCGGGATGGTAGCCGACCATGGCGAACACGAAATCGTTGTCGAGGCGTACCGGACCCCTGGGAGTGCTCAAGCTGACGAAGCCATCGCCGATCTCCTGCACGGAACTCCGGAAGAAGGGGGCGATTTCGTTGTTCTTGATGCGGTTCTCAAGATCCGGACGCACCCAGTACTTCACCCCGGGAGAGATCTTGTCATCGCGATGCACGAGCGTGACGCGCGCGCCATGCCGCCACAGATCGAGCGCGGTCTCGGCGGCTGAATTCTTACCGCCAACCACCAGCACGTCGCAATCGTAGTACGGGTAGGGCTCCTTGTAGTAATGGAAAACCTTGGGTAAGTCTTCGCCCGGCACGTTGAGGCGATTGGGCAGATCGTAGTAGCCGGTTGAGACGATGACTTTCTTGGTGCGATAGTCGTGAATCTTCCCTGACCGGTCGGTCGCCGTAACGCGGAAATCGCCGTCTTGACCGGTCACGGTCTTCACCCACTGATACTGGTGGATGTGCAGTTCGTAATGGTCGGCAACGCGGCGATAGTATTCGAGGGCATCCTGCCGGGTAGGCTTCTGCGTCGCACAAGTGAAGGGGATGTCGCCAATTTCCAGCAACTCAGGCGTGGTGAAGAAGACCATGTTGGTTGGGTAGTTGAAAATCGCATTCACCAGGCAGCCCTTTTCGAGCACCATCACTCGCAGCCCGATCTTCTGCGCCTCAATGGCACAGGCCAGGCCGGTCGGGCCCGCTCCGATGACGAGCACATCCGTCCAGCTCTCGGGCCTGGATTGCGCCTGTTTTCGGGGTAAGGTCTCGGGGATGTATTCCGTGGTGGCCAAGATGGAGTTCTCGGTTCTCCGTTCTCAGTTCTCAGTTAAACAGCCATGGTTGGCCCGTCCCACCAACGATCCTGACGACGGGTGACTGGAGACTGATCACGCTCGAACCATCGATTCTAGCATGTGAGTTGGAACGGCTTTTTTCACGTCACACGCGCCTGTGCGGGGACGCACAATACGGCGGGTTGGTCGCGCTATACTCTCCAGTTACCTCCATCCGCAGCGATCAGGAACTTATATGGCAACCACTACCGAACCGGCGACCCGCACACGCCTGGAATCCGACAGCATGGGACAGATCGAAGTCCCGGCGAATGTCTATTGGGGAGCGCAGACGCAGCGATCGCTCCTGCACTTCAACATCGGTCGCGACACCATGCCGCCGGAACTGATTCGGGCCTTTGGCATCTTGAAAAAGGCTTGTGCGCTGGTCAATCAGGATCTGGGAAAGCTTCCCGCTGACAAGACCAAGTTGATCGTGCAAGCCGCCCATGAGGTCATCTCCGGCAAGCTCAACGACCAGTTCCCTTTGCGCATCTGGCAGACGGGCAGCGGCACGCAGACCAACATGAACGTGAACGAGGTCATCTCGAATCGCGCCATCGAGATCGCCGGTGGCACGATGGGATCGAAGAAGCCGATTCATCCCAATGATGACGTGAACATGTCGCAGTCGTCGAACGACACGTTTCCGGCGGCGATGCACATTGCAGCGGCGGAACGAGTGAAGAACGCGCTCATCCCCGCGATTCGAAACGTGCATGACGCGATCGCAGCCAAGGCGAAGGAATTCAACGACATTGTGAAGATCGGGCGCACGCACCTGCAGGATGCTGTGCCGCTTACGGTCGGGCAGGAGTTCAGCGGCTGGGCCAGCTTGCTGGAGCGCGACATCAAGCGCCTGGAACTGGTGTTGGATGGTCTGTACGACCTGGCAATCGGTGGGACAGCGGTGGGCACGGGATTGAATGCACATCCGGAATTCGCGGAGCGCGCGGCGCGCAAGATCGCAGAACTCACCGGACTTCCCTTCCGGTCGCATCCCAACAAGTTTGCGGCGCTGTCGGCCCATGACGAAATCGTCTTCGCCCAGGGCGCGCTGGAGACTCTGGCCGCGTCATTGATGAAGATTTCCAACGACATTCGCTGGCTCGCTTCCGGGCCACGATCCGGGTTAGGAGAACTGGTGATTCCCGAAAATGAGCCAGGATCTTCGATCATGCCGGGCAAGGTGAATCCGACGCAGTGTGAAGCGATGACCATGGTGTGCGTGCAGGTGCACGGGGCTACTGCCGCGGTGGGGTTCGCCGGTTCGCAAGGAAATTTTGAACTCAATGTCTACAAGCCGGTGCTGATCTACAACTTCCTGCATTCTGTGACCCTGATTTCCGACGCGTGTCACGGATATGTCGAATACATGATCAAGGGCATCGAGGTGGATCGGGAGAAGGTGAACAGCCACGTGAACAACTCGCTCATGCTCGTAACGGCGTTGGCGCCGAAGGTGGGTTATGACAAGGCAGCCAAGATCGCGCACACGGCGCACGTCGAGCACAGCAGCCTGCGCGAGGCGGCATTGAAGCTGGGATTCTTAACGGGTGAAGAGTTCGATCAGTTGGTGCGGCCGGAGAAGATGACGAAACCTTAGGCGTCAGTTGGAAGTTGTTCGTCGCGCCGCACCCGGCCAGCAACGAACCTAAGAGCGTCCAAAGAACAGATGCGTACCCGGGGACCCGGCAGAAAAACGCGTGCCACACCCGCTCGAATGTGAAACCGCAGTGTCAGAAGGCGCCTCGCATGAGGAAACTTACGTCCATAAACATGTGCGCCAGGACCACGGGTACAATCCTTTTCTAGTTTGTGCATAGTAAATGGAAAAGATTGTGAAAACGGCTGCTAGCCTGATACCGGTGGTAACTCAATCTGAACCGCCACACTGACGATGATGGCCATCCCCCTTTGTCCCGCCGACGCACATGATTTCCGACATCGTGTAGGCTCGAACGATTAACTCCTCAAAGAACGGATTTAGACAAACAAACGCGATCAACAAAAAAGAGATGCCAAATCTGAACATCGCATCGAGATTTAGGGACGAGCCAACGCCCTGAATAGGCCCGATAGATGTATTCGAAAGGAATTGATGCAAAAACCGGGACAATAACTGCGACGACGAGTAGCCCAAAGCCGTGGGGAATGTCAGAAAATCGAACTTTCCAACCGATGTCTCTCCACGATTTACCCTGCCTGCCCATCACGTACCAGAGCAACAGGGACGTTATCTCGCTAATCAAAGCGCTGATCAGTCATTACTAACGGGGTCACGCAGGAACACGTCCATGGGTCGAAACACGAAACTCGATACTGCCCCTAGTACGCCCACCTCAACAGCGTTGCTCCCACCGTGAATCCCGCACCCACTGACGCCAGCAGCACCAGGCTTCCCTTCTTCAACTTGCCTTCCTGACGTGCTGTTTCCATCGCTAGCGGGATCGTGCCGGCGGTTGTGTTGCCGTAGCGGTCGATGTTGACGACGATGCTTTCCGGACGCAGGCCGAGACGGTCGGCGGTGGCCATGATGATGCGGCGGTTAGCCTGGTGCGGGATGAAGGCGTCGATATCACTGCCTGTCAGTCCGTTTCGCTCCAGAACTTTCTCGCAGAGTTCAGTCTGCTTGCGGACGGCGAACTTGAAGACTGCCTGTCCGTCCTGGTGAACGTAGTGCATTTTCTTGTCGACTGTCTCGCGCGTGGATGGGTGCAGGCTGCCGCCGCCGGGCATGTAGAGGGAGCACGCGCCAGAACCGTCGATCTCGTGGATGTAATCCATCAGGCCGACGGAGTCGTCGTCCGCCGGCTCGAGGATTACGGCTCCCGCGCCGTCACCGAAGATTACGCAGGTGGCCCGATCGGTGTAGTCGATGATCGACGACATCACGTCGGAACCGATGACCATCACTTTCTGGTGCATGCCGGTCGAGATGTATTGAGCGCCGGTTTGCAGGGCAAAGAGAAACGCGGAACACGCAGCGGAGAGATCGAATCCCCAGGCGCCTTTGGCGCCCAGTTTGTGCTGCACCAGGCAGGCCGTCGAGGGAAAGAACATGTCGGGGGTGACGGTAGCAACCAGAATGGCTTCAACATCAGCAGGCTCGAGACCGCGCTGGGCCAGGGCGTTCCTGGCGGCTTCAGTGGCCAAGTCGCTGGTGGCCACGCCTTTGTCGACCAGGTGACGCTCGCGGATGCCGGTACGCTCCAGGATCCAGTCGTTGGAGGTTTCGACCATCTTTTCCAGGTCGGCGTTGCTAAGAATGCGAGGCGGCACATAGGTGCCAAGGGCGCTGATCTTCACGCGCGCAGGTTTGCTCACTCTTGATTTCTCCAAACCGTGGATAAGAACCGTTTATTGTGCCATGCCGGACGGCAATGTCCAACTCGGTGGAGTTTCCAAGGATGATTCGCCATCAAGTGTGGCGCGGACACTCCTGTCCGCGGCTTACTAGTCCGCACTATTCGCGAAACACGGGCAGGAGTGCCCGCGCCACAGAACAATTCGGTTACTCCAGGACATGTACTGTCACGGCAAGAATGCACTTCCCACAATGGCCAGATAGCTCGTCGCAACAGTCATACAGGACAGCAAAAGCCGCGCCAGATAACGGATTTGGCTTGAGACTGTGGAGACCTGTCCTGATTTCCCACTCTTGCCCTAGCCTGCTGCGAGTGCAACAGCTCTGACTCGGGTCGCTGGGAAAGGGGATCAGAGATGCTGAGGTTGGAAGGCAATCGCTTAACGCGTATCGGCTCCACGCTCATGCTTTCACTCGGGCTGGCGTTGCTTTCGGGCTGCATCGCCATGGGTAAAGGTGGCACGGGCAATCAACCTTCCTCCTCAGGAGTGACGGTCACACCGGCGACCGCGAGCGTGCGCGCCGGCGACACTCACCAGTTCAGCGCCAGCGTCAAGAATGTGATGGACCAGTCAGTGACCTGGTCTGTAAACGGGACCGCCGGTGGAGACTCGACCGTGGGCAAGATCAGCGCCACGGGAGTGTACACGGCGCCTACAGTTCTCCCCAGTGCTGCTTCAGTAAGCATCGAAGCCACCTCTGTTTCCGATAAAACTCTCTCCGGCACAAGCATCGTTTCGCTGGAGAATCCGGTGCCGACCTTGACGGCCGTGTCCCCCGCGTCCGTCCCGGTCGGTAATTTTTCGCTCACCATAACCGGGACCAAGTTCGTAAACGGGGCGAAAGTGATGTTCGGCGGACAGGCGTTGACTGCGAAGTTTGTGTCAGCGACCCAATTGACCGCGACCGGAACGACCACTGCTTCGCAAAAAGGCATGTCGGTGCAGCTGAGCGTATCGAATCCGGATCCGGGAGGAATGACCTCGGCGGCCTTGATGGTGAAGGTCGGGGAGCAAGTCACAGTGACAATTACGCCGTCCCATGCTGACCTTCGACCGGGACAGACGACACAGTTCAAGGCGACGGTGACGGGAACCACAAACACGGCGGTGAAGTGGGAAGTCAATGGCGCCGTGGGAGGCGGTCCCGTGGTAGGCACGATCTCGACGACCGGCCTGTACACGGCTCCAAGTGTGTTGCCCGATCCGGGCCACTCCCTGGTGACCATCAATGCCCCGACGGTGGAAGGGGGCTCCTACAATCCACCGGCTTACGTCCAGTTGCTAACCAACCTACCGGCGGTGTCCGCGGTCCTCCCCACCCCGCTCCCGGTAGGAAACTTCACGATCTCGGTCAGCGGAAGCAACTTCCTGGCCGGAGCCCAGGTTGTCTTTAACGGAACGCTTCTGACTACGACTTTCATTTCCTCGAGCAGCCTAAGCGCGACCGGAACGTCATCGGCAGCGGGCACCGCGATTGTGCAGGTGATTAACCCCGGTGCGGGATCGCCCACTTCGAATGCGTTGCAGGTACAGGTGGGAGCGGCGAATAACGGCGTGGCGGCCAGCGCTGCCGCGCGCCTACTGGAGCAATCCACCTTTGGGCCAACGCCAGCATTGATTTCGCACGTGCAGCAAGTTGGGTTGCAGGGATTCCTCACCGAGCAGTTCAACGCCAGCGCCTCGACCTATGCAACGCCGGGCGCGAACGACGACATCAGCGTGGTGAAGAGGCGTTTCTTCACCAACGCGCTGACGGGAACCGACCAACTGCGGCAGCGCACGGCCTGGGCCTTGGCTCAGATCTTCGTGGTGTCGAACCAGAAGATCGGCGATCCGACCGCCTTCACCGAGTGGATGAAGATGCTGCAGAAGGATGCGTTCGGGAATTTCTCAACCCTGTTAACGGACGTGACATTGAGTCCGACCATGGGCCGGTATCTGGACATGGTGAACAATGACAAGCCTGATCCGAACTCCGGGTCGGAGCCGAATGAGAACTATGCCCGCGAAATTCTGCAGTTGTTCTCGATCGGACTCGCGCAGCTGAATGCTGATGGAACCCCGCAACTAGATGGCAACGGGATTCCGGTGCCGACTTACACGCAGGACACCATTATCGGTTTCGCCCATGTGTTCACAGGGTGGACCTACCCAACAAAGTCGGGCGCAACGGCACGCTTCGGCAATCCCGAGTACTACGTGGGTCCGATGATTCCGTTTGATAATCACCACGATACCGGGACCAAGCTGTTGCTCAATGGTGCGACTTTGGCGGCAGGTGGAACCGCCCAGGCAGATTTGACCGCCGCGTTGCAGAACATCTTCCTGCATCCCAACGTTGGGCCGTTTATTGCGAAGCAACTCATCCAGCACCTGGTCACAAGCAATCCTAGCCCGGACTACGTCACTCGCGTCACGGGCGTGTTTAACGACAACGGCAGTGGCGTTCGCGGGGATCTGAAGGCGGTCATTAACGCGATCTTGATGGATCCGGAAGCACGGCGTTGCGATGATGCCGCCCAGGTGCAGTCGAGCGACGGGAAACTCAAGGAACCGGTGCTCTTCATGACCAACCTGCTCCGCGCGACCAATGCGACGTCCGACGGCGCCAATCTGGATGGCTACTCCTCTGACATGAAGGAAGAACCCTTCGAGTCACCGACGGTCTTCAACTTCTATCCGCCGGACAACGGCATCCCCGGAACAACGCTGCTGGGGCCGGAATTCAGGATCTTCAACAGCACGACCGCGATCACGCGCGTCAACTTCGTCAACGACCTGGTGTACGGAAGCATCGGCAGCAGCACGACCACGGATATTTCCGCGTATGTAGGGCTGGCGCCGAATCCGGGTGCACTGGTGGATTCGTTGGCCAACGTGATGCTGCATGGCCAGATTTCCGACGGCGCGCGCAACACGATCGTCACAACCATCACCAGCATTACCGACAACACGCGGCGCGCCAAGGCCGCGATTTACCTGATCGGCAGTTCGTCGCTGTTCCAGGTCCAGCACTGAGGAAAAACCATGGGTAAATGGAATCGCAGAGAATTTCTACGCACCACTTGCTGTTCGGCCGCCGCGGGCTTTGCCGCGGCCAGCTTCAGTCGCTTCGGCATGGTCAATGCGCTGGCGCAGACCGCGACGGACTATAAGGCGCTGGTGTGCGTCTTCCTGTTCGGAGGGAACGACAGCAACAACATGGTGATCCCCTTCGATACCGCGGGGTACGGCGCTTACAAAACTGCGCGCGGTGGTCTGGCACTGGCGCAAGGCTCGCTGTTGCCCATCACTCCGATGACCTTGGGACAGCCGTTCGCGTTTCATCCCAAGTTCACCGGAATGCAGACATTGTTCAATCAGAAGCAACTGGCCGTGGCGGCCAACGTGGGGACTTTGATTCAGCCAACAACCCGTGCCCAATTCCGGAGCCGCGGTGCGCAGGTGCCGATCAATCTGTTCTCCCACTCGGATCAGGAAGCCCAGATGCAGACAGCGATTCTGAACAAGGTCGCAGAAACCGGTTGGGCGGGCAGAACAGCGGATAAGATCCAGCAATCTTTTGGAGGCAGCTTCCCGATCATCATTTCGCTGGCGGGTACGAATATTTTCTGCGAAGGCGTCGTGGCGCAGTCGATTCAGTCCAACGGGAATCCGACGCGATTGTTGAACGGCTTCGGTGGCGGCTCGGCAGAATCGACCGACCGGTTGAACGCGCTGCAGAGCCTGTTGACGTTTGATACTGGACTGTCGCTGGTGCAAGCAGCCAGCACCACGACGGGGAATGCAATCCAGAACGGGCAGACCTTGGCGGCCGCCCTGGCGTCCGGCACGCCACTGGCCACCGTGTTTCCCAAGACCGGGCTCTCCAACCAGCTTCAACAAGTAGCCAAAATCATTCAGGTGCGGGCGGCACTAGGGCTCCAGCGACAGATCTTTTTCGTGTCGGTGGGTGGCTATGACACTCACAGCGACCAACTCGCGGCGCACGACAACCTGTTCAACGACCTCAGCCAGTCCTTGAGCGCTTTCTACCAGGCCACGGTGGAAATGGGGGTGGCGTCGAACGTAACGACCTTTACATTGTCCGATTTCGGACGCACCTGGCTCCCGAACAGCAACGGCACCGATCACGCTTGGGGCAGTCACCTTATGGTGATGGGCGGAGCCGTGAAGGGCGGGGATTTCTACGGGACGTTCCCCACTTTGGTAGCGGGCGGACCGGATGACGCGACCAGCGAAGGCCGCTGGATTCCGACGACGTCGCTCGCTCAGTACGCGGCCACGCTCGCGAACTGGTTTGGCGTGGCAGCCGCTGATCTGCCTTCCGTGTTCCCGAACCTGGGGAATTTCGCGACGCCGACGCTGGCGTTCATGGGGTAGTGCAGCCAGCTCACCGATAGCTCGAAGGATGCAATTCGTTAGCCTCGCTGTAACCTCGGGGCTAACGCTTGCTAACGCCAGGCTGGCGCACTTCGCAGCTTCACGGTGCCAAGACTTTCTTTGTCAAGAATGCAGCAATGGCTTCGCTTTCGGTGCTGTGTATGTCGAAGAGAAGGTCCAGCCCAGTGATGCGCAAGACCTCCGCAACTCGTGGGTGCAGAGTGGCCAGCTTGACCTCCGCATCCCGGTGGCGGGCCGATATCAAGACCGAACCGAGGGCACCAACTCCGCCACTGTCGATCTGAGTCACCTCAGCCATCTGCAAGACAATCTCCTTAGTGGTTTCGAGGGCTAGCCGTGCGGTGCGCACCAATTCATTCGTTTCGGGACCGTACGTCAGCCTACCCCGACAACGAAGTACGGAAACGTTCTCGTACGAAGCGATTTGAAGCTCAAAGTTCACGAGTAGGAACCGGTTGGGTTGGCTTCTGGAGGCTGAAGCAACTCACCTGAAAACGTCGACATAATGGTTCGGGCAACCGGCTTTGTCAAGGGCGTCCTAAGTTTTTGTCCTGGCCGCGTCAAACGAGAATACGTCATGCAATTCCATGGGTTTCCTATTCCGGGGCTTGACCAGCCTCACGGACAGTGTCTTGCGGTCGTTTTCAGAAAGGGTTACGACTTGGGGCTCTGACTTAGAAGGAGTCCTTCGGTCGCGTACGGCGGCCGCTTATACCGCCATGCGGTCGGCGGACACAGCTTCCGCGGGCTCCTCTGCGGGAGGCAGGAACTGCAAGTGTTCGGCGAGGGCGGTCAGATGGGCGAGCCAGGCTTGCGCCTCAGGATCTCCCTTAGCGGCCCTGGAGCGGAAGTCAGCGTAGGCTCGTCCCATCCACTCGTGGCAGAGGTTCTGCACCCACCAGAGATTCACGGGAAAAGGCAACGTTCGGGCTAGCGCGGCCGCCTTGTGAAGCCGCTCGATCGATTGCAGGTCGCCGCCTTTCGCCGCCTCGGCCATTCGCTCCATCTTTTTGCGCAGCACAAACTCCAGGGTTGCGGCGTCCAAATGAACATCGACGGCTTTCGTTTCCTCGAGGAGCTCTTGAACGCGCTTGGCATCCAAGTCGTCGCTAGCGAGGGCATCGCGCAGCTGGCTGTTCAGGGCCGACTTGGCGGACGCGCGGAAGCTTTCCGGCAGGGGCATGCCTGAGCTGATCAGGAAGCGCATGAGCCCACCGTGGCGGCTGTAGGTATGGCGATGAGCAGCTTCGACCTCGGCCAGCACGGAGTTCGACAGCACGGCGAGGATCTTGCGTTGCTGATCTTTAAACAGGGCATTCAGGGAATGGACGTCTCCGAAGATGCGCGCCAGCAAAGCGCGGCAATCGGCTTCGCTCGCGTTGGGGAAGGTATCGATGAGTTCCTGCCAGGCTGCGCGATCCTGTTCATCGTGGCGACTGGCGCGGACTCCCGCTGCCACGTTGTGCTCGCCGAAATGGATGACACCAAAGTCCAACTGGGCCGATTCACGAGTAATGGTCGAAGTGAATAAGGCTTTCCCCAAGACCAGCGTAGTGCTACCAGCTTGATGCGCGGAATGTTCCTGGCGATCAACCGTGTAGCAGTAAACCTGGGCCTGGTCCTCATAGGGCTCAAACATGGAACTGATTGCGTAGTGGCTTGCAACACGGGGCAGGTCGACCCGTGCGGGCCTCACGAATTTTTCGTAGATGCGGGCGCCATCGCCCTGTTCGGGCAGATTGCTCTTGGCTTTCGCGATCCGCTGCAGGAACCCCTCCTCCAGACGATCTCCGAAAAGCTGCTGCCCGAGTTCTACCGCGCGTCCGGCATATTGCATGACCTGGACAGTCTCGATGCCGGAAAGCTCGTCGAAAAACCAGCCGCAGCTGGTGTACATGAGCATGGTGTGCCGCTGCAGTTCCAGCATTTTGAGGACCGAGACTCTTTCGTCGCGGCTCAGTTCGCGCAGGGCGTGCTTGGCGAGAAATCGCTCGATACTTTCGTCGGAGCGATCGAGGACGACGTCGATATAGTCATTCCGCGCGGCCCACGGATTCTTCAGAAGGTCGCCGGCCGCTAGTTCATATTTCTGGGCCAGGGTGTCACCCAGCCAATCGAGCGATTCGCGCAAGGGCTTCCGCCACTGCTGGTTCCAACCGGGATGGCCGCCGGAGTTGCAGCCGCAATCGCTGCGCCAGCGCTCGATGCCGTGCACACAACTCCACGAACTGCGTTCGAAGATTTCCACCCGATGAATCGGCGGATGTTGTTCCAGGTACTCTCCATAGTTGGTGAGTTGGGCGAACTCGTTGGACTCGATGTAATCCAGGGCTGAGGCCAGGGCCATTTCACCGAAGCGGTGGTGGTGGCCGTAAGTTTCGCCGTCGGTGGCAATATGGACTAGTTCCGGCCACGGGCGCACATCCTCGGCGAATCCGGCAAGGATGCGCTTCGCGAACGCTTCTCCGTTCCCTAACAGATCCTCGAAGGCCACGGCACGCGAAATCGGCCCGTCATAAAAGAACAAGTTGATTTTGCGGCCGGACGGCAAGGTCAACAGATAGGGCATGGAAGGATCGATGCGCTCTCCGCTGACGTCTTTCCAGGAACGTCCGCCGAGCTTACCCTCCCGGCTGGCCTGCCGCGGAGCGAGGATCGTGAACTTGATTCCGGCTTCGGCCAGAACCTCGAGGGTCTCGAGATCGGCGGCGGTTTCCGGAAGCCACATGCCTTCCGGAAACCGGCCAAAGCGAAATTCGAAGTCGCGGATGCCCCATGCCACCTGGGTTTCTTTGTCTCGACGATTCGCCAAAGGCAGGATGATGTGATGAAACGCCTGCGCCAGGGCCGAACCGTGGCCGCTGAAGCGTTGCTGGCTGGCACGATCGGCCTCCAGAATGGCAGCGTACACTCTCGGCGACTTGGCTTCCATCCAGGAGAGCAGAGTGGGACCAAAGTTGAAGCTGATCTTCTCGTAATTGTTCAGGATGCGAACAATTCGATTTTCACTGTTCAGGATGCGGGCGGCAGAGTTGGGAGCGTAGCATTCCGCGGTAATGCGCTCGTTCCAATCGTGATAAGGATAAGCGGAGTCCTGCAGTTCGACTGCTTCCAACCAGGGATTTTCCCGGGGTGGCTGGTAAAAATGGCCATGAATACACACATATCCCATACACTTCTCACATCGGCCGGGGAATTCTTCACGTTACTACAAAAGTGCGAGGAAAGAGAAATCCAACTTAGCTCGCGGAGTCAATTCGCTAGCGAAAAGCTTTTGACCGCAAAGGACGCAAGGGTTCGCAGGACGCTGGGAGAATCAGGCCAACGTGATAGCCAACGGGCTTAAATCGAATGTGCAGGTCGAATGCAAAGAAAATGAAAAAGCCAGGCACCGGGAACCCACTGCACACGTAAGAGCCCGTTACCGTTGCTTCCTTCCGGACCTGGCGGGGTTGGCGGGAAGACGTTGCGTGGGACCGATACCTGACCCTGAGTAGTTTACCATCCAGGTTGGGCACCATCGTACCCTTCCCTTCTTCGCAGCAATCGCGAAGAATGGAGCCTTTCCATGTTTCCCACGACTCCAGCCAACAGCGTCATCACGCTGCCGGAAGCCATTGAGCGTTACTTTCAAGTATCACTCTATCTCCTGGTGCTGACCGGCTTCGGCACGCTTGCCAGCACCGGAACGCTGGACGCACCCACGGTGCTGCTGGTAGGGATGGCTCTGCTGGTGCGGGGATACTTTCTCAGTCGTCGGATTGACGCCAAAATCTCGACGCGCTGGACCAACTACCTGACGATCGGTTACGTGGTGTTTTACCTGCTGGACTATACGCTCCTGTCTGGCACCTTCCTGACAGCAACGGTCCACCTGGTGTTGTTCGGCATGGTGGTTCGGCTGTTTTCTGCACAAAAGGAACGCGATCACTACATGCTCGCGGTCCTGTCGTTTCTGATGGTTCTGGCAGCCGCCGTCCTGACGGTGGACAGCGTCTTCCTGATTGCATTCGCGGGCTTCATGCTAATGGCGGTGGCGACATTTGTGCTGATGGAAATGCGCCGCTCCTCGACCACGGCCACCATCCCGGCGCGCGAACCGGGCGATCCCTTGACGTATCGGAAAATGGCCTTCTTCCTTGCGGGCGCGTCCCCGGTACTGGTGGCGCTGATCCTTGCGGGAGGGTTTGGGATCTTCTTTATTTTGCCTCGCGTGTCGGTGGGCTACCTCAGTTCTTATGCGGCCGGCAACGACGTGACCACCGGATTCAGCGACCAAGTGCAATTGGGCCGCATCGGGCAGATTCAGCAATCAAATGCAGTCGTCATGCATGTGCAGATTGAGGGAGACACGCGCGGCGCCTACGACTTGAAGTGGCGTGGAGTAGCTCTTCACCTGTTCGATGGAAAAACTTGGTCGAATCCGACGGAGCGGTCTCCAGTTTACCGGCAACGCGATGGGCGTTATGTATTGGAGCAGAAGCCGGTGGCGAAACACGCGAATGCGAAGCCGATTCACTATCGCGTGCTCATGGAGCCGATCGGCACAAACATCTTCTTTCTAGCATCGCAGGCGCGTTTTCTGACTGGGATCTACCGCGTGGTGGCGAAGGATCTCGCAGACTCGGTCTACGATCTTGATTCAGCACGTCCAATCAGCCTTTATGAGGCAGACTCCGATCTGGCCATGCCTGGACCCGAAGCTCTGCGCTCGGCATCGACATCGTATTCCCCCGAGTATCAACTGAAGTATCTGCAGCTTCCGCCAAGGCTAGATACGCGAATCCCGCAGCTGGCGCGTCAAGTCACCGCGTCCGCCAACAACAACTATGATCGGGCGGCGTTGCTTGAGCGCTACCTCATGACCAACTACGGCTATACCTTGCAACTGCCGCGGGTAACGCGGCAAGATCCGTTGGCGGATTTTCTCTTCGTGCGCAAGCGGGGCCATTGTGAGTATTTCGCCTCGTCGATGGGGATCATGCTGCGCACGCTGGGTATTCCCTCGCGGCTGGTGAACGGATTTCGCACCACCGAGTTCAATGACGTGACTTCGAACTACGTGATTCGCGCCAGCAGCGCGCATTCCTGGGTGGAGGCCTACTTTCCCGGTTATGGCTGGATCAGCTTTGATCCGACGCCAGGAGCGCCACGGATGGGAACCACGGGATGGAGCCGAATGTTGCTGTATGTCGACGCGATGGCCTCTTTCTGGCGGGAGTGGGTGGTTAACTACGACGTGAATCACCAGAGGGCTCTGGGAGAGGGCGCGATGCAGGGCAGCCGCCTGCTGGTTGAGCGCGCTCGATACTGGGTCCAGGTTCACTATGCCACGCTTCTGGACAAGGCTCGGCGCATGCAGCAGAAAGTAGTCGAATCGCCGAAACGCTGGACTGCACTGGGCCTTGCGATTGCGTTATTGGCGGTGCTGACGACGAACATTCGCGTGCTCTTGCGGTGGATTCGGGAGCGCCGGCTGCGACGCCATCCAGAGGAAGCACCGCAGGCGGCAGCGGCCTTGTGGTACCGGCGGATGGTGCGGCAGCTCGCACGAAACGGATGGAAGAAGACGGCAGCCCAAACACCAGAAGAATTTCTTGCCAGGATTGAAGATGCCGAGATCCGTCGCCGCGTGGAGCAGTTTACGCGCTCCTATGAGGCGGCGCGCTTTGGCGAATCCGCAGAAGACGCGCGGCGGCTGCCTGCACTGTACGAGGAACTCACAACCATCGGGCGGCGATAGGGGTTAGCTCTTACCGAAACGCCAGATTACCCCGCCTCCGACAAAGAAGTTGTGCTGGCGGCTCTTAGGGTTATCCACGTTGAGTTTGGGCGTTCCCGACCAGAAATCGCGCACTTGTCCGCGCAGGCTCAGGGTATGCGTGACTCTCACGTCCAGCCCAAAGCCCATCTGGAAGATTCCTGTGAACGAGCTCTTGCCGGGATTGGTACCGCCGAATTCGAGATGATCGGCCACTCCGAAATGCCCCATCCCGCCTCCAAAACTGACCCAGGGAGAAACCGCATTTGCCCCGAAAACATTGGCGCGCAGTGAAGGGGTGACGAAGTAGGTCGTGTAGCTGCTAGGCACCAGGTTAGAGGCGAAGTGGACGTCCTGGTCGAAGTCGAAGACGAGCGGAACCTCGAAGGTCAGGCGAAGGAGTCCTTCGCCCATGAGATGACGACCATAATTACCTTGGAGGCTCAGGCCCTTGCCAAGTGCAAATTGTTGTCAAAGAGGTTGGTATTCAAAACGCCCTGATCGCTGACAAAGGTACGTCTGATGATGCCCGTGAGTTCGTTCTTCTGAGCGAGAGCACTTGCCGTCAGCGTAGTTACTGCCACCAAGGCTGCCATCAAAAGCCGCTTCGCGGACATCGTCCCTCCAGAACAATGGCTTAGGTGTGACTGGGTCCCGAATAGGGCAGCACGTCAGTTCCCGTTTCTCGACCAAAGTCAGCTGCTTCGTTGAGAGCCGGGGTTACCGCGCGCAGGCGCCACTAGTCGCGGCCGACCGGGATGTTAAAATAACAAGATTGCATGCCTGATCGCGAAACATCTGTGGTGCTTCTGGACCGCGAAAACACAAGCGGCGAATCCCCCTCCCGCCCGAAGAGGGTCGGATTCGTCAGCCTGGGATGCCCCAAGAACCTCGTCGACAGCGAGGTCATGATGGGCATGTTCGCACAGGCTGGAGCGCAGTTGACGGCTCGAACCGAGGATGCCGACGTCATTGTTGTGAACACGTGTTCGTTCATCGAAAGCGCACAACAGGAGTCGGTGAACACCATTCTCGAGATGGCCAGGCACAAGAGCGGCGGCAAGAAGTTGGTCGTGGCTGGTTGCCTCGTGGAGAGATTCCGGGACGAGATCCGGAAGAATATTCCGGAAGTGGACGCGGTGGTGGGAACGGGCGAACTCGAGAACATTCTGGCGGCAGCAGGCGTCGCTCCGCAGCCCGATCAGAATGGACCGTTCCGGATTCTGACCTCTCGCGCGGAAGGCGATGCTCGAGAAGCACAGGGTCGGTTCTCGCGGGAAGGGTGGGATGGCGCTATCAGCGATCTTCCTAACTACCTCTATGACGAGACCACGCCGCGCATTCTGGCAACGCCCCGGCACACGGCGTACATCAAGATTGCCGAGGGCTGCGATCACCCGTGCAGCTTTTGCATCATCCCGCAATTGCGTGGGAAGTTTCGCTCGCGCCGTTTTGAATCAGTAGTGGCTGAGGCGGAGCGATTGGCTCGTTCCGGGGTTCGCGAGATCACGCTGATCGGCCAGGACACGACCTGTTACGGCGAAGACTTCGATCTGAAGGATGGTCTGGCCCTTTTGCTCGGAAAACTGGCCGGTATCGAGCAATTGCGCTGGGTGCGATTCCTCTACGCCTATCCCAACAAAATTACGGGGCGGCTGCTCGACACCATCGCCGCACACGAGAAGATCTGCTCCTATATCGACGTGCCCCTGCAGCATGCTTCGCCGTCAGTTTTGAAACGCATGAAGCGGGGAGGCGGAGCGGATGTGTTTCTGCGCACACTGGAAAAGATCCGGCGCACGATTCCGGAGGTGACCCTTCGAACGTCATTCATCGTGGGGTTTCCGGGCGAAACTGAAGAGGAATTCGAAGAACTGTGCGATTTCGTGCGCGAGGCGCAATTCGACTGGATGGGGGCGTTCGAATATTCCGATCAGGCCGGAGCCGGCGCTTATTCGGAGGAAAAGAAAGTACCCGCGCGCGAGATTGAACGCCGCCGCAAACGGCTGATGCAGATTCAGCGCCAGATCAGCAAGAAGCGCAAGAAGGCGCTGATTGGGCGCGAGTTCGACCTTCTGCTGGAAGGGACCTCAGAGGAAACAGACCTGCTGCTGGAGGGCCGGACGGCGATGCATGCCCCGGAAATCGACGGCAAGGTGTTCATCAACGAGTTCCCGGAAGGACAGGAACCGCAGCCCGGCCAGTTCTACCGTTGTGAACTCGTCGAAGCGCACGACTATGACCTGGTAGCGCGGATCGTATAAGTCGTGAATTCCCGGTCTTTCGTACAGTATGGCCAAGCCTACGGTCAAGTTACGTTGCCCAATCTGCAAGAATCCTGTGAAGAGTTCTGATCCGGAATTTCCTTTCTGCAGCGAGCGCTGTCGCACCATCGATCTGGGCAAATGGGCCAGTGGCCAGTACGTGATCCCATCGCCACTGCGAGACACGGACGACGACTTCGAGCAGCGGCAAGATTCCGACCCCCCCGATGACGAATGAAACCCGCCAGGTCGAGAGGATGGCTGAAAGCCGGCTCGAACCCGCACACTCTGCTCGCGCGTGGGCAACCACGGTAGCCACGTTCTTCGGGGTGGGGCGAATGAAGCCGGGTCCCGGAACCTGGGGCTCGCTGGCAACGGTCCTTCTCTGGGCGGTGCTGTCGCGCGTCTTGCCGGCGGGATGGCTAGTTCCGGCCAACGTCACGCTAGCGGTGCTTGCCATTGCCGTGGGAATTCCCGCGGCCACGCAGGTCGTCCGAGCTTCCGGCGTGAAAGATCCGCAATTCGTCGTGATTGATGAAACCGCGGGGCAGTTGATCACGCTGATTGGCGCACCATTGGCTTGGAAATCTCTTTTGGCGGGCTTTATACTTTTTCGTGTCTTCGATATCGTGAAACCGCCGCCCGTCCGGCAACTGGAACGACTGCCGGAAGGGACCGGGATCGTGGTCGACGATGTTGCGGCCGGACTGTACGGCCTGGCCGTCATGCAGCTTCTTCTGCATTTCGGCCTGCTCGGCCATTAGCCATCGAAGCTGGGGTCTCATGGGGATTTCGAATCGTCTGCTGGGCAAGAAGAACGTCAACGGCAAGCCGCACATCGAAAGTGTGTCGCCTGCGGCGGCGCTGCCTGGCGGCGAGATTCGCATCAGTGGCAGCAGTCTGCGCCCGGCGGAACTGAAGCGTCCACGAGTGCAATTTGGGGAGGTGGAAGGAGCTGTGGTGATCAGCTCCGACGACTTTCTGGTGGCACGCGTTCCCGACGGCGCCACCTCCGGTCCAGTGGTGGTCGCCACCAACGGTCACGTCAGCAACGCACAACTGGTAAAGGTTGCGGTCCCCATCGCGGACAACCTGCATCCGGTGAACAATCCCGCCATCGACAGTGAAGGCAATATCTACGTTACGTTTTCCGGTTCGCGCGGTCAGCAGGTTCCGGTCTCGCTGTTCAAGATCGACACGAACTATGTGGTGAAGCCGTTCCTCAGTGACCTGATGAACGCAACTTCGATCGCCATCGATCGCGAGGGACAACTGTATGTGTCTTCTCGACATGATGGCACGGTCTATCGGGTCGCTCAGAATGGAACCATGACGTCGTATGCGGAAGGCATGGGAGTAGCGACCGGCATCGCATTCGACGCGGAGCAAAATCTTTACGTTGGAGACCGAAGCGGAACGATCTTCAAAATCGCTCGCGACCGGCAGATCTTCGTGTATGCGACGCTGGAGCCGAGCGTGTCGGCTTACCACCTGGCGTTCGGTCCGAAGGGCGACCTGTTCGTGACCGGCCCGACCACGTCGAGTTTCGACGCTGTGTACCGGATTGACGGGCACGGAACCGTGACGAACTTCTATCGCGGCCTGGGGCGTCCGCAGGGCTTGGCCTTCGATGCAGAAGGCAATTTGTACGTGGCAGCGTCCCTCGCAGGAAAACGCGGCATTGTGAAACTTACGCCGGACGCGAAGGCGTCGCTGGAAGTTGCGGGACACAACCTGGTGGGATTGGCGTTTGCGCCCGGACGTTCCGTGGTGCTGGCGACGACTGGCGCAGTGCATCATTTGTCGTGGAATATTCAGGGCCGGCCCTTGCTTCCGGAATAGGACGATCTCGCACGCCAGGTGAACTTAACCGGCCTGAGTGCTGGAAGCTGGACTCATCCAAATCTCAAATCAGGAACTTGGAACTTACAGTTCTTGCCGCCCTCATTTCGGCTCTCCTCCTAGCGCGATCATTTAGACTCTACCCGTGAATGCCGAGATCATCGCCATTGGTTCGGAGCTTCTGACTCCGTTCCGGCAGGATACTAATTCCCTTTTTCTAACCGAGAGACTGAACCAACTGGGCGTAGAAGTCGTCATCAAGACCATCGTGGGCGACAGCCGGGAGCGACTGGTTTCGGTCGCCCAGCATGCGCTGTTCCGGTCCGATATTGTGATCTTCATGGGCGGGTTGGGACCCACCGAAGATGATTTGACGCGCGAGGCAGTTGCCGAGACATTGGGGCTCGAACTACACCGCGATCCGGAAATTCTCGCCGAGCTCGAGCAGCGCTTTGCGTCGCGTGGCTACAAATTCACACCGAACAATCACAAGCAGGCCGATGTCATCGCGGGCGCTACGGTGCTTCCAAATGCCAACGGCACGGCGCCCGGGCAGTGGATCACCGGCAAGTATGAGGACCGGGAGCGCCTGATCATCCTGCTGCCGGGGCCGCCTTTCGAACTCAAAGCCCTGTTCGATGAACAGTGCTTCGAGCGGCTGCGCAGTAAGTTGCCCGCATCTTTCATCGCAACCCGCGTTTTGAAAGTTGCCATGATGGGGGAGTCGCTAGTCGACTCGCGCGTGGCGCCCATCTACACGCGTTACAGTGATGTGCAGACGACCATCCTGGCGGGAGCAGGCGAGGTTCAATTCAGTCTTTTCGCCCGCGCCAATTCCCTGGAGGCCGCGCAGGCACGCGTTGACGAAGTCGCTGATGCGATTGAGGACGAACTGGACGATGCCGTCTACTCGAGCAAGGGGGAATCGCTGGAACAGATCGTCGGTTACTACCTGCAAATGCGTGGCGCCACCCTGGCTGCGGCGGAATCCTGCACGGGCGGCCTTCTGGCAGAGCGCATCACCTCGATCAGCGGCAGTTCGCGCTACTTTGTCGGCGGGGCGGTCGTGTACTCGAATGAACTGAAGACGAAATTCGCAGACGTCCCGGCAAAGCTGATTGCTAAGCATGGAGCCGTGAGTCGCGAGGTCGCGGGCGCGATGGCGGAAGGCATCCGCAAGCGCTGCGAGGCAACCCTGGGAATTGGTATCACGGGAGTGGCTGGTCCGACTGGGGGAACGCCGGAGAAGCCGGTGGGCCTGGTTTACGTCGCGCTGGCGAGTGACAGCGGGACTGAAGTCGTGGAACGCAAGTTTCCCGGCGACCGCAAGCGGATTCGCTGGTTCGCTTCGCAACAGGCGCTGGATATGGTGAGAAGAAAGCTGATGTAAGCAGTCGTCAGCCGTCAGTCCTCAGTCGTCAGTCATTTTACGAGCCTCGGGGGATTTTCTTCGCGACCTTTTGCGGTCAAATGTTGTTGCCGAATCATTGCTATAAAACCATGAGAATCTTCATTGCGCTCGACATTGACGATGGAATCCGCCAGCGGATTCGGACTTTCATGGACGGAGTGCGTGGCTTCGCACCTGACGCAGGATGGGTCCGCACCGAATCGTTGCACGTGACCTTGAAGTTCGTCGGCGAGAAACCGCCGGAGACGGTGGAGAAGATTAAAGGGACGTTGAAGAACGTGCAAAAGCCTCCGTTTGAAGTTACTTTTCGTGGGTACGGGTTCTTCCCGTCTCCCAAGGCAGCGCGTGTGTTCTGGATTGGTATCCAGTCCGGTCCGCAATTGTCGGAGTTGGCCGCGGCGATCGACGCAGCCACCCACACTCTCGGCATTCCCAGGGAAGACCACATCTTCAGTCCTCACCTGACACTGGCCCGCCGTCGCGGAGGCTCGGGCGCTCCAGGCCGAAACAGAGGGGATGGACCCAATCGAGACTTCCAGCGCCTGCAAGAGAAACTGGCCGCGCTGCCGACACCGGAGTTTGGTACCATGACGGCCCGCGAGTTCTTTCTGTACGAGAGCCAACTCTCACGGGGTGGAGCGCGCTATACCAAACTGGAGCGCTTTGCTCTTCGCGAGGGCGATTCGGCCAGTTGCCCTGGCCCGCAAACACCGTGACTCCTTACCTGCTCACCGCCGCTTTCAGCTATCTTTCGGGATCGATCCCATTTGGTTACTTGCTGGTCCGCATTTTCCGAGGCGAAGACATTCGCAAGACTGGCAGCGGGAACATAGGAGCCACCAATGTTTCGCGCAAGTCGCCGGTACTGGGAATCCTGACGCTGCTGCTGGATGCGCTGAAAGGCTTCGCACCCGTGATGCTGGCATTGTTTTGGTCGCAACACGGTGGACACAGTACCGCCACGCTTGCGGCCACAGCGGAACAAGTCGAAGCCGCGCACAATCTGGCGCGTCCCTACATGCAGCACACTTACCTTCTGGCGTCGATGGCTGCTTTCTTCGCTATTGTGGGGCACGTCTTTCCGGTCTGGCTGCATTTTCGTGGCGGGAAGGGGGTTGCGACCGGACTGGGCTCTTGGATTGGGTTGGCGCCCCGAGGAGTGCTGGTGATGGTCGTTGTGTTCATCCTGGTGGTTGCGGTGTTCCGTTACATTTCGTTGGGCTCGATCACCGCGGCGGCCATCTTCCCTCTGGGGGCGCGGATCCTGCACGACTATCACGACACGCCCGGCATGCTGTGGTTCATGACAGCCTCGTCTTTGCTGATCATCAGCAAGCATCACGCCAACATCCATCGGCTGTTCCGCGGTACGGAAGCGCGCTTCGGGGCCGGACACGCGTGAGCGAAATCGCAATCATTGGCGCGGGAGCATGGGGTACGGCGTTGTCCGTCGTTGCCGGTCGCGGCAATGCACATCGAGTTCGTTTGTGGGCGCACGAAAAAGAAGTCTGCGAATCCATCAATGCTCGTCACGTTAACGACCTCTTCTTGCCCGATCAGTTGATTCCGGCGAGCGTGTCCGCGACGAATGATCTGGCGGAAGCTCTTCAGGGAGCGGAGATCGTCGTCAGCGTCATGCCATCGCATCACTGCCGGCGTCTGTTCGAAGCCATGCGGCCGTTGCTTCAGCCCTCGATGCTTTTCGTCAGCGCCACCAAAGGACTGGAAGACGGCTCACATCTGCGTATGACGGAGGTTGTCACTCAGGTTCTGTCCGACGGCAGGGCCTTCCGCCCGCGGCTGGGTGCAATGAGCGGACCGTCCTTTGCGAAAGAGGTCGCCCGTGAGGATCCGACAGCGCTCACGATTGCGTCGTCGGACGCGGAACTGGCACAGACGGTTCAACAGACGTTCAGCGATCCGCGATTCCGGTTGTATACCAACGAGGATGTGATCGGCGTCGAACTGGGCGGCTCCCTGAAGAACGTAATTGCCATCGCGGCGGGCGTTTGCGATGGCCTGGGGCTTGGGCACAACTCGGTCGCGGCCTTGATTACCCGCGGCCTCGCCGAAATGACGAGGCTGGTCGTGGCCTGCGGCGGGCAGCGCGAAACCATGGCGGGGTTAGCCGGGCTGGGCGACTTGGTGCTCACTTGCACGGGCGGGCTTTCGCGCAATAGAAGTGTGGGCGTGGAGCTGGGGCGTGGTCGGCCTTTAGCCGAAATCATCGCGGGAATGCACGGCATGGTCGCCGAGGGTGTGCTTACCACCAACGCTGCCATCGGTCTGGCGAAGGCCTATGCAGTGGAGATGCCGATTACGGAAAAGATGCACGCGGTGTTGCACGAGGGCAAGTCGTCTCGCGAAGCCATGCACGAATTGATGACTCGGAGCGTCAAGAGCGAGTCGTGGTTGTGAATCCACCTACACAACTGCATTGAATCCGTCCTATCGGATCGTTCCTAGTAAGCGGATTCACTGTGAGTGAGTGGTGGGTGCTGTCTCAGAAAACCGTTGGCTTCCTGCTGGATGGCCACGGCCTGTCCACGAGTTAACTGTGAGGTCATGAAAGCGACACGGACCTTGCTGGCTTCCTTGCCGGCGGTGCGGGCCAAGATCGACCAGAAATAGGCACGCGTCACATCTTTTGGAACGCCGCGTCCCACCCAATAATAGGTGCCTAGTGCGTCTTGAGCCCCAACGTGGCCCTGCTCGGCTGCCCTGGTGAACCAGCGGACCGCCATGGCGTAATCCTGCGGAACGTCTTCTCCCGTGGCATAGCGGGTGGCCAGTGCGACCTGCTCGTAAGGATCGCCTAGCTCGGCACGCTTCCGAATATCCTCCAGGTTCAGCGCGGGCGGAGGAACGACTACGCTGGGCATGCTTGCCGGCACAGCCTGCGTCTGCGCGGGCGGCGGGGCGGGTTCAATCCGTTTGGGATGATGAAACTTTCCGAGGACGGTAGGCACCAGCAAGTAGGTCAGTACGGCCACGATAGAGATCGCGGCAATGACCAGCAGGATCAGGTGACGTTGCGGAAAGCTGAGAGTGGATCTCGGCTCGGGTGGCTCTAGCGACGAACGAAAGGGGAAATTCTGGCTGGCAGCGAACGATGGGCCAAAGGTGGGGATGCCAATATGCCCGTTGTTCGGAGCAGAGGTCGTCTTCTGACTTTGTACTTCGCGCGAACGCCCGGAGCGGTTTACAGCGGCGAGAATTGTGTCAGCCAAGCGCTGCAGGATCGTTCCATGGCGTTCATTGAAGGCATGCGGCCTCGAGGAGAAGACTTCGAGGAGCCCGATCACGGTCTCGCCCAGGCGAATGGGCACGGCAATCATGGAACGAATTCCGAGCGCCCGGCAGCCTTCACGGTCTACCCGGGAGTCCGTCTCAGCATCGTCGCAACGCTGCAGAAAGCCGGTACGGGCACAGTAGCCGGAAAAACCCGAACCGATGTCCAACTTCGCTCCGATGGGTGGAGCATCGCCCGCACTGGCGCGGCAGACCATGTCCCGACCTTCCGCAATCGCGATGGCAGAACCTTCGGCCACGGTAAAGGTGCGGGAACGCTCGGCAATCAACTGCAAGGCGGAATCCAGATTCCTGCCCTGTGCCTCCACTTCGCGCTGTATCGCCGACAGCGCGGTGAGAGTGGCAGTGTAGTCGGCTCGTGACTCCGCCAGGCTGCCTTCGGCTTCCGGCAGCCTGCGGGACTGGTTCGTGCGCTGCCCGCGGCTCTGATGGGGCAACTCCGGCTCTCCATGTCGCGCTAGCCAGTTGGCCGCACCCACCATGGCATTGAGGAAAAGCCACTCTTTAAGCTTTCGGCGCGCAGCCTCGGGGAATTCGGGGAACCGCACTCCGATCCGCCCTGTGCGGTCAGCCCACACGACGTAGCCGGTGGTTTGCAAATAGGTTTTCGTCTCGGAAAGGTCCAAGCAAAGATTCAGGACCCGGCTGATTTCCCACGAGGAGGAAGTTTGAATAGCGGCGCCACTCTCGCTGATGTCGAGAATCTCGCTCAGATCCAGCACCATGTCATCAGAGCCGCCGTTCAGGCTGGCGTAGGCGGGCGTGTGTACTTTCTGGCGAACAGCACGCCTGAGGCCGCGCGTAACAGTCTTCGAAACGCGGTTGGACACGGCGTTGTGGGTCCCGAGGGGCTCCATGTGGGTACTGGACCCTTAATATTACCCAGTTCTTTCCAGAAAGAAAGTGATTCCGCCGTAACCGGAAGGGCAGGTCGGCAAAAAGCGCAGAGCCAGTGCCAGAGGGGGAATCGGTACAACCCTCACGCCGGCCATTTTCGCTGCCAAGGACGCATGCAGGACAGGCGCGTCATGGCAGCAACCATGACGCTGGAGAGCAGTTGCATGGTGGAAATGTCGCGATGATCGAAGGCGTAAGGAGCTCCGGAGAGCACTTCGAAGACCCCGAGAGTCTGCCGGTAGTGGCGCAAAGGGGCGACAAGAATCGAGCGCGCACCCAAGCGGCGACAACTGGCCAGATCGACGCGGGGATTGGATTCCGCGTCGTGGCAAAGCAGAATTTCTCCTGTACGCACGCACTCGGCGGAAAGGCCGGAATCGGTCTGAAGGCGTACGCCCAAGTCCGGCGCGGTGCGGCCGCTGCGGGCTCGACAGATGATTTCGTTGCCGCTGTGCAGCGCGATCGCAGCCCCGGTAGCCCCCGTCAGCGCTTGAGCACGTTCGGCGATGATGTTGATGCCGGGCTCAAGGTTCAGCTCAGCGGGGCAGATTTGCACTTCGCTGGGGAATGCCTCCGCGCCCATTCCTGAAGTGGAGAGGCCGGCGGTTCGCAGATGGTGCCGGCCGGGATGCAGCGCCACCGATGCTGCAGGCTTCTTCTCGCTGTATACGGGCGATTCCGGCACGGTGCGCAGCAGATCTCGAACCAGGCGATCCAGTTCCGCATCCACGATCAGGTGAGCGGTTTCCTTGCCGCGCAGGGATCCGCCGAGTACGCGCGAAAGGCTGAGCATCGCCTTGCTGCCGCAGGCCAGGCAGTGCGGCGTGTTGTTCTCGCTGATCAACTCGCATTCGGCGCAGAACACAGCGGCCTGAAGTGACAGGAAGTGAGCTTTTTGAGCGGTAGCCCAGCCCAAGTACATTTTTCGGTGTTCCTCCACCTACGGCGTTTGGAGAAAGTAAATGCACCCATAGGGTGACAAAAGTGTCGGTGCTGGTTCGGGGCTGTGGAAATTCGGCGGAGCAAAACCTGCGTGAGACGGACGGACCAAGACTAGCCAAGAAGTAGCCAGGAGTATCGCAGGCAACGCCTATAATCGCTGACACTGCTTAAAGCGGGGTATATACTTTAGCTTCTCGCGCGGGGCGGCTGATAGGGGGATCGGCCGGCCCTTGGTTCCCCTCTTGCGAGAGGTTTCAATACCCCTTTGCCATTGCGGATAGCTCATGGGAGAACACGGCCGACCACGGCGTGACGGAGATTCGCCGGCGCAACGCGACGGAGGGGCGACGCTTCGCACGCCTTCCGGCACCGGCAGTTCTCCTTCCGACCTACCTCCTCCCTCGGACGCTCCGACGGTCGTTCTTCCTTCTAGTGTTTCCGGGTCAGACGCTCCCACCCTGGTGCCTCTCTCGCAGGTTTCTCCTTCCGACGCGCCTACTCTGCTGGAAGGAGTGTCTCCGCCTCCTCGCTGGACACCGCGTACGCAAGCGTTCCAGATGCCACAAACTGTGCTCGCGCCGGGCACGATCCTTGCTCAACGTTACGAGATCCTGGAGACGTTGGGCGAAGGTGGCATGGGCGCCGTCTACAAGGCAAAAGATCTCGAACTTGATCGCATGGTCGCGTTGAAGGTAATACGGCCGGACCTCGCGAAGAATCCTGCCATCATCGACCGCTTCAAGCAGGAACTTCTGCTGTCGCAACGTGTGACGCACCGCAACGTGATTCGCATTTACGACCTCGGCGAAGGCGATGGGGTGAAATTCATCACCATGGAGTTCATCGAGGGGCAGGATTTGCGCAGCCTGATTCACGAACAGAAGAAGGTACCGCCGGAAGAGGCGGTCGAAGTGATGGAACAGGTTTGCCTGGCGCTGGATGCGGCCCACAGCGTAAATGTGATTCATCGCGATCTGAAACCGCAAAACATCATGCGCGACAAGACGGGCCGCTTCCTGGTGATGGACTTCGGCCTGGCACGCACGGTGGAAGGCGAGGGCATGACGCAGACCGGAGCGCTAGTGGGGACGATGGAGTACATGTCTCCCGAGCAGGCCCTGGCAAAGGAACTTGACCAGCGCTCCGACATCTTCAGCGCCGGATTGATCTTCTACGAGTTGCTTTCGGGCCAGATGCCCTATCGAGCGGACAGCGCCCTGGCAAGCCTGATTCGGCGCACTCAGGAGCGTGCCAGGCCGATTTCTGAGCACGACAGCACGATCCCAGAACCGCTGAGCAACATTGTCAGCAAATGTCTGGAACGCGAACCCGCTGCCCGCTACCAGAGCGCGAAAGAATTGCTGGCGGATCTTGAAGCCTGGCAGGGCAAGCGTGCCGCCGGAGCGATTGCGTTCCAAAGCGTGAAGCCGTGGGGACAGACGGTGCCCTGGCAGTGGATTACCGCCGTCGTCGTGGGGATTGCGCTGGCCGGTGCCGGCTATCGTTGGCGCGACAAGGCGTGGAATCCGGAAAAGCCGAAGATCGCGAATGCGAATCCGGAAGTCGCGCTAGCCATTTTGCCTTTCCGTAACGCTTCGCAAGATCCGGCGCTCGAGTGGCTAGGGCCTAGTCTTGCCGACATGTTGAGCACAGACGTAGGCCAGTCGGCCCATTTGCGGACGGTGTCCCCAGACCGCTTGCATCAAGTGCTGCACGATCTGCGCATCGGAGGCGACACGTCCGTGGATCCGACCGTGCTACGCCGGGTCGGCGAGTCGAGCAGCGCGGACACGGTGATCTGGGGCCAGTACGCCAAGTTCGGCGATCAAATACGGATCGATGCGAACGTTCAGAATCTGAAAACAGGACGAACCACTCTTCTGAAAGCGGAGGCGACCGAGAAGGGTCTGCCCGCTGCGGTTGACACTCTAGCCGATTCCATCCGCAAGAGCCTGGCGCTCTCTTCTGACTTCATCAAGGAATTGCAGGCACAATCTTTCAAGCCCTCGACGGATTCGGTGGAGGCGTTGCGGAACTTCAACCAAGGCGTGCAATTGATGCGGCAGGGCAAGAAGCTCGAGGCGATCAAACTGCTGCAGGCGGCCACGAACAGCGATCCCAAGTTCGCGCTCGCTTACTCGAAGCTCGCCGAAGCGCAATCGGCCTCAGGTTACGACAACGATGCGGACCAATCGTCGCGCAAGGCGGTCGATCTCAGCGGGAGTCTTCCGGCTCCGGAGCGATACCGGATCGTGGCGAGCAGCGCGCGCCTGAGCAACGACACCAAGAAGGCCATCGAGAGTTACGAGACGTTGGCGAAGGCTTCGCCCGACGATACCGATGTACAGTTCGTCCTTGCCCAGTTGTATGAAGACAACGGCGACTTCGGCAAGGCGCGAGAGCACCTGGCAGTTGTGTTGAAGCAGGATCCGAAGTTCATCGATGCATTGAAAGCGGGCGGCCGGATCGAGAACAAGAGTGGAAACCTCCAGGGTGGGTTGGACTACTTCAATAAAGCATTGAGTGTAGCCGAGCAAGTGGGCAACCCGGAGCAGAAAGCCTCGAGTCTTCAGGGCATTGGCATCACCTATGGGCTCTTGAATAAGCCGGAGGACGCGCTCACCAAGTATCAGGAATCCTTAGCCCTTCGTCGCCAAATCGGCGATCAATCGGGCATTGCAGGCAGTCTGTACCAGATTGGCCAGGTCCAGGCTCAGTTGGGCAAGCCCGAGGCTGCGAAGAAAAGTTTTCAGGAATCGCTGCAGATTGATCAGAAGATCGGTGACAAGATCGGGGTGGGCAGAACCCTGATCGACCTCGGGAACCTATATGACGATGGCGGCGACCACGACACCGCTCTCACCCACTACAAGCAGTCGCTGCAGATTCAACGCGAGGTAAACGACGAATATTTGCAGGGAATGTGCTTGAACAACATCGGCAGCATCTATCTCGAAAAAGCGCAATACGAGGACGCCCAAACCTATTTCCAGCAGGCGCTACTACTAAGGGAAAAAGCGAATAACTCGAACGAGATCGTGGAGAGTGTGCACAACCTGGCCGAATCTCAGGCCAAGTTGGGTCAGTACGAACAGGCTGTGAAGCAGTATCTGCGCGCTCTGGAATTGCGTCGCAATGCCAACGACGTTCGGGGAGCGGCGCAGGAATCCTATAGCCTGGGAACAATCTTTGGGCTTCAGGGGCGTTACGGTGCGAACTTGAGTTCCAGGCAGGAAGCCCTCAAGACCTTCCGCGAGCTTAAGGACAGAACCTTCTGGGCGGCAGAGATTCTCAGCGGTTACGGGGAAGCGCTAATTCTGGCTGGCCGGGGAGATGAAGCTAAAGCTCCGTTGGACGAGGCGCTCAGCGTCTCTCGTGATCTCAAGAACGATGCCATGACTGCGCAAGCCTTGAACTATCAAGCTGACGCGTTGTTTTATACGGGCGACATGAAAGGCGCAAAGGCGCTCTATGAAAAGGCGCTGCGCACAGCGGAAAAGTCCAAAGATCGCGAACAGATTTTGATCTCGAAGATCGATCTTGCGAAAACGGCGGTGGGCGAACAGCACGCGCAAAGCGTGTTGGGCGGTCTACGTTCCATGATGAAACAAGCTGAGGATCAGGGCCTCAAGTACAGCGCCATAGAGTGTTCGCTGATTCTCGCCGAAGCTCTAATGCAGGCGCACAACTTGCCGCAGGCGCGGACGGAACTGGAAAGCGCGTTGAGCCAATCCCAAAGGTTGGGGCTGCAACCTTTGACCGTAAGGGCGCATTATCTGCTTGCGACGGTTCTGCGAAATACCGGAAACGCGGCTCAAGCGGAAAGTCACTATCGCGATGTCGTCGGGCTCCTGGACGCCATGCAAAAAGAGTCTGGAGCGGACAAGTTGTTGCTGCGGTCCGATCTTGCGGCGATCTACAAGGATTCCACCCGCTGGTCCCAGAGCAAGAGCTGAGGATTCCATACCGCGGACCAGCATTTGATCGCGGATCAGCTACAGGGTGGCAGAAGCCGTACCCTCATCAAAAAAAGTTCTGCATCAGATTTTTTGAGCACTTTTTCCCGGCCACCTGCAAGCCCCGGGCCGAACTGAGGGCGCCCGGGAGACGTTGTTCGAAAACCGTCGTAGACGGATAGGACGTTTTTGGGGTCAAGCCGGCAAGATGCCGGCGTCACTTCAATCGGGTAGGAGGCGGGATTACTCCCGCCGTCCTCCCACACCACCGGACGTGCGGTTCCGCATCCGGCGGTTCATGA
>UEXW01000241.1_pt1 | contig 39937 bp, 31 predicted proteins | sample 4301151 | NCBI WGS metagenome assembly UEXW01 (sample SAMEA4773176, study PRJEB27434) | metagenome | biome: 2259; feature: agricultural soil; material: soil | place: USA | collected 2014-09 | depth 0.25 m | reverse complement strand
TCTGTTTGAACACGATCGAATCGACCGTGATCTTCAACACGTACCCGTTGAACACCGGATCGTTTTCGCGCAGGAAATACGCCTTGTTCAATCCGTTGGTGACGACGGCGATCATGCCGTTGTCTGACTTCACGATGCCGTGCAACGCGATCTGTTCGATGTCCAGGCACTTCTTGCCCGTGCTGCAACCCGAACCCGACTGCCGGTTGACCACCGGGCTGATGAACGGATCGCGCTTCCCGGTCATCGAATATTTCCGTTCCTTCTCTTTTTCCTCGGGCTTTTCGGCCTTGGCTTCCGCGCCAGCCGAGGGCTTGGCCTCTGCCTTGGGCGCGGCAGGCTTGGCTGCCGCGGTCTTGTCGTTCGCCGGAGCCGCAGCTTTCGCAGGCGCGGTCACTGCGGGCTTGCTCGCTGCGACAGCCGGTTTGACCGCCGGAATCGGAGCCGCTTTTGCCGGAGCAACTTTGACGGCTGGTTGAGTTGCGGGCGCCGGACTGGTCTTGGTCGGAAGCACTTTCACAGCGGAGTTCGCCGCCGGCACAGTCTTCGCAGGAACAACTTTCGGTGCCGCACTGATAGCCGGGGCCGTTTGGGCCGGGGCTGTTTTCGCGCTGGCATTCGCCGCCGGCGCCTGTGCAGGCTTGGCCGGAATCACTTTAATGTTTGTGGACGAAGCCGACGCTGCAGCAGGCTTCAAGGTCGCGGGACTATTGGCCGCTGTCTTTGCCGGAACGACCGCAGGCTTCGTAGGTACCACCGCCGGCGCAGCTGCCACCTTTACTGCAGGCGTGGCTGGCTTGGCCGCGGATTGGGTCGACGCGCTGGTCGGCTTGGAGGCAGCCTGGCTCGCAGCAGTCGCCGGTTTGGCCGGAACTGATGCGCCGGGTTTTGCCGTCGTGCCCGCCGAAGGTTTCGACGGAGCACCGCTCCCCTGCAGTGCGGCATTGCTGGCCGCCGTCTTCTGCTGGGCGACATCCTGCAACGAATTCTTGGTGTTCTGCAGGATGGTCGCGGGATTCTGCGCCGCCGCAGTGCCCACCGTGATTGCCAATGCAACGATGCCAGTGGTCAGCTTCATAGAATCTCCTACCTTTTCACCGATGCCGGGACGGGGGTTGCCACCGGATCCAGGTTGTGGCTGAAGAACGTCGTCGCCGTGCAGGTCGCCACAATGCTTTCATTAGGCGCGTACTGGTAAGTTTTCCGGGCCTTGGCGTCGCTCGGCTTGCGGGTAGTCGAGACCAGCAGTCCCGACACGTTCACGATGCGCTCCAGCTTTCCGACGCGGTCAAAGAAATTCAGCATCGAGTAATACGGCCCATCCAGCTCCATCTCAAACGGCACTTCCGTATAGAACTCCTTCTGTGCCGTCGGCTTCGAGCTATAACGCCGGATCTCGATCCCCGCCTTGGACGCTTCCGCATCCATCATGCGCATGAAGCCGTCAACTTCCTTCTCGTCGGGCACGATCCGCCGTTCGATGTCCAGCTGCTGCTTCAGGCTGGCCAGCTGCCGTTCAATCTCCGCCAGCTTGGGCCGGTACGCTTCCAGCTCCGCGTTCTCTTTCATCTTGGCTTCAAGCTTTTGCTGCGCAGCCTCATTCTGGTCGCGCTGCGTCTTGAAGACGGTGTAGTACAGGCCGGCCGTGACCAACCCGGCTCCGAGCGCCACTGCCGCCCACTGCTTGAGGCCCGACATTTCCCCAAAATTCGCCATAATCTCCCCGCCTTTAGGACTTGGCCTTCTCGCACGTCAGGGTGAACTGAAACGCCTGCATGTCTTTGATCTGCTCGTCCTGCACGCTCTCCTTGATCTCGACGGTGCGGAAAAATCCTGTCTTCTGCAGGTTGGAGATCAGGTTGGCAACCGCGTCGGAACTCAGAGCCATGCCTTCGATATCGACGCTCGCGCCCTGGTCCTTCATATTGTTCAGCCACACCGCTTCGGTGTTGTTCACCGTCTCGCCCACCATGGCCATCAGGTTCACGGGCCCAGCCTGGTCTTTGCGCAATTGGTCGATCACATCGACGCGCCGCTTGTAGTTTTCCGCCTCACGCTGGCGTGCCATGTAGCGTGCCTTGACGTCGGCCAGTTCACGGTTCTTCTGTTCGGCCTTCGCCATGTTCTGCTCGATCGACTTCTTCTGCGCGTCCAGGTGGTACCAGGTGTACAAATTGAAGGCCGCCGCCAGGCCAAAGGCCAGCAGCACTTTGAGCCGCGGTGATCCCATGTCGCCGACTTCGATGGTCGGCATGGAAGGCATCGACGACCGCTTGCCTTTCGCTTTCGGAACTTCCAGCAGGTTGATTCGGATCATAGGTCGCTAAAACTCCTCAAAGCCAGGCCGACTGCCACGGCCAGCTGGCCCGCGTTCTGCTCAATCAGTTCCGCTCCCGTTCCATCCGCCGGGGGCATGACCCGCTGGAACGGATTGAACAGTTCCACCGGCATCGAGAACTCCTGGCGCAAACCTTCCACGAGCCCCGGCACTTTGGACGAACCGCCCGCGAGATAAATCTTCTCGATATGCTCGCCTGCCGCACTGGCCCGGAAGAAGTCGAACGTCTTCTGGATTTCCAGCACGATGATCTCGGTCACCTGCTGCAGGATGGGGGTCTTGGCGTCTTCGCTCACCGTGCCCACCTTGTGGCCCAGCTTGAGCGCTTCCGCGTCCTCAAAGCTCAGGTCCAGTTCCTTCTGCAGCGAATCGGTGTACTGGTGCCCGCCCACGCTGACGTCGCGCGGGAACAAAGGCGTCGTACCCTTGACGATGTTGATGTTCATGACGCTGGCGCCCAGGTTCAAAAGCGCCACCACCTGCCCCGTTGCGGGCTCGTAGTTGTACTCGTAGCAGTTCTGCAGGGCCAGAGCATCGATGTCCACAATAGCCGGAGTGCGCCCCGCCATCGAGAGTACGTTGGTGTAGTTCAAAATCTTGTCCTTCTTGACGGCTACCAGCAAAACATCCATCTGCGGGCTGCCGGCTTCTTCGGACAAAATCTGGTAGTCGAGGTTCACATCGCCCAGATCGAAGGGAATGCAGCTGGCGGCTTCTTTCTGGATCGCCTCCGCCAGTTCCTGGTCGCTCATGGAAGGCATCGGGATGCGCTTCACGATCACCGAGTGCCCGCTGACGGACGTGGCCACGTTCTTGGACTTGATCTCGTGCTCGGTCAGCAGCTTCGAAATCGCGCTCGACACCGTGCCCGAGTCGACGATCATGGAGTCGACCACGATATCCGGCGCCAGCGGCTCGAGCCCGAGGTGTGCCACCTCAATGTCGCGACCCTTCCGCTTCAACTCCACCGCCTTGATGCTGGAGGAGCCCACATCCAGACCAACAATCGTCTTCGATCCGAATCCAAACATGTAGCCCGCCTTTACTGTGATCCGGCGGCCTTGACGGCCACCTTCGGTTTCTTCTTCGTCCGCACTTCCATCTGGCTCGACTTCTCTTCCATCCACTGGTCCAGCTTCGATTTCTTGAAGCGCCAGCGGTTGCCCAGCTTGAAGGCCGGAATCTTTTGCTCATTCACGTACTTGTAGAGCGTGTCCGGACTCACCCCCAGGTACTGCGACGCCTGCCGTATATTCATCACTTCACGCGAGTCGGCCATAGAGTTCATATCCCTTCCACAGAATCGAGCCTTGCCTGCCGGTGTCTCCGGCCGCGAAGGCAACCTTTGAGAGGAAATCCCTCGATCAAAATCGTGCTTCGAGCGGATTTCGGTGTGCAGAGCATATCTCAACCCCGGAAAACCCGGAGTCAAGCCAGATTTCCGTGTTTTACCGAGTTTTATACCTGTTTTCTGGAAAATTACTTTAGTGTAGTTGCAAGTGAGTCCTACGCCTTGCGATTAACGAACTAGTGACTACTACGGAAAGGGGTAGTTATTCACAAGATGCCCGGTTACCCCGCTCCACATAACCAAAGTACTAGCTACGGTACGAAGGTAGTAAGACAAGCGGGAAGTTACTGAACCCTAAGGGTTTGATCCACGTCGAAGGTGGCTCTCTTGAGCCCTGTTCCCAAGCCTTTTTTAGGGGCGTCGGGAAGCCTTTCTCGCCTTCGAAATCGGTGTCGTGCGTCACTGAACGTTGGCGGATGCCGACACTAAGCGTGCGCGCGAAGTGGCTGCGCGCATCAACCGGCTACGAGGCGACAAGAAAGTTAAGGCGGTTTCGGTCGATGCTGCCAGTCAGAAAGCGGCCGCGAAACTGATGAAGGGCCACGATGCCGCCTTATCGGCGGTTCCTTATTTCCTGAACCTGGGATTGGTCAAGGCTGGATTGGTCAAGGCTACTTTGCCGACCTGGGCGGAAACAACACAGTTGGCCGTCAGGAACTGGCGCTGTCGAGCAACGCCGAGAAACGCGGGGTAGCCCTCGCACCCGACTGCGGCCTTTCCCCCGGCATGGCCTCGATCCTTGGCGGCGAGCTTGTGAAGCGACTGGGGGCAGAGCCAACGCGCTACGGCTGTACGTTGGCGGCCTTCCCGAGAAAACCGCGGCCCTTTCACTACCAACTTGTTTTTTCGGTCGAAGGTCTGATCAATGAATACGTCGAGCCCGCCCGGATCCTGCGCAAGGGCAAGTTGGTGACAATCGAACCGCTCACCGAACCGGAACAATTCCACATGTCCGGATTCTCCCCGCTGGTCGCTTTTCACACTTCAGGTGGAACCTCGACCTTGCCGGAAAGCTTTGGAGGCAAAGTGGGCGAGTGCTTCGAAAAGACAGTGCGCTATCCCGGGCACTACGATCTGCTGTGCGAACTCAAGGAACTGGGATTGTTCTCCAGTCGAAAAATGAAGGTCAACGGGGCCGAGATCACCCCACGCGCCGTGATGTCGAAAATCTTCGAGGGCAAGTTCGCCAGCAACGGGCCTGATGTCTGCATCATGCGCCTGGAAGCGCATGAATCGGTGAGCGCCTACGGGGTACGTGGATTGCTCGGGGGACGACTCAAAGGCCATGTTGCGACCTTCACGCTGGTCGAAATGGAGAAGCGGGGCATCAGAATTCAATACGCGCTGGAGCGATGGGTCAGTCTTCAGACTTCAGTCGTCAGTCTTCAGTTCTCCGGCATAGGCATTAGAAGAACCGGACGTGCGATGCAGAACATCCGGACGACTTGCGAACCGAAGACTGACGACTAAGACTAGCGGCTGTGACGTTCTCTCATGTACCCTGATGTCTCAAATCCTTGGAGGCTTCTTTGCGTTTCCTCGACCGCCTGCAACCTCTGGCCTTGCTGGCGCTACGCGTGACGCTGGGCGTGATCATGCTCGCCCACGGTTCCATCAAAGTGCACCGGCACATGCATGAATTTGCCAGCTACATTGCCAGCATGGGCCTGCCGCTCTGGCTGGGTTACGCTTCCGCGTTCACCGAATTCGTCGGAGGAATTCTGCTGATCACGGGCACGTTCACGCGCATCGCGGCTTTCTTCGTCTTCCTGAACATGGGCGTGGCGATTGGCAAGGTGCACTGGCAGCATGGACTGCTGGGCGCGGGCGGATACGAGTTCGCGCTCTCACTTGCCGCCATCGCTTTCGCGCTGATTTTGTACGGAGCCGGACCGATTTCGATCGACGCCATCCGGGGTGGGCACGGCAGCCGGAGTAAGTCGAAACAGTCGATTTAGCCGCAGTCTTCCATCTGTGGGTGGGACATCCGACCGTTCAATGCTTTCACGAATCTGGCTTCCTTCTCCGGACCGACCGGCCGTTCGTTTTCCGCCCGAATGCCGCATCCATCAAGGCAACTCGGCGAACGTCTATCTAAATAAACACCGCGCATAAACACTTGACAGCGCTCAATCCTGACACTTAGTCTTGCGCGCCTACCTGCCAGGGCGGCACCCCAGGGATCTCACACAGCCACCCATCTTGAGGTGAAGATGCGCAACCCATGGGAGCGTCTCGCTGTCTTGGCACTGATCGCTCCCCTAACGTCTAGGCCCACTCACATCTTTCACAAGGAGTAACTCGCTATGTTGAAGGGCTTCGGATTCTTTTCCTTTGTGTGCCGTTCTTCTTGCAATATCAGGAATTACCACGGCACAGAAGCTTCCCAGGATCACTCTTAGAAAAACACAGCAAGAGAAGAACCATATGTCCGCGATGGGTCAACTGGCGGCCAGAGTGAATTCCGCTCTATGGCAGAAAGGGATTGTGACCGGGCGCGCGCTCGTCGCTCCTCCCAATCCGACCGGTGACCAAGGCTGCACCAGCGCTCCAGATTGTTTCGATGACGAGGATGGTCCTGCGGGCGGGCAAGCCGAAACCTCGATCGCCATCGATGCTACCGGCCAGCATGTCGTGATCGGATTCAACGATACCCGCGATTTTGCGCGGAATCCGATCTCGGTCTCCGGCTTTTTCTACTCCGATGATGGCGGCAAGACCTTCGTGGATGGTGGACAACTTCCATCACCGGGCACCGACGTCATCGGCACCACCAAACTCCCGCAAGTCTTCGTCGATCCCGATGTGAAATACCTGGGCGCCTGCACATTCATCTATTCGTCCATCCTGGTCGCGAAATTCTCCAACCGCGGCGGTGCAGACCATGGGCATTCACCGCTCCGCCGATTGCGGGCACACCTGGACCGGCCCAATCCCAACGGCTTCGTCGACCAAAATGGCAATCCCGTGGATGCCGCTGACAAGGAATTCATCGACGTGAACCGCGCTAGCGGCCGACTGATGATTGGCTGGACGCGGAATACGTCACGCTCGATACGTCAACATTCAGGCCTACGATGGCATGTTGTTGAGAATTACAGATCAGACCACCGGCCACGTTCTGCGCTCGGTACAGCTGGAAGCCTTTGAGGATGAATTCACCACTGGGCCTATCCAGAACATGCCGAAACACCAACCCCGCAGTGGAACTCCGGCGTACTTCCCCAACGGCGACATGGGCATCTAAGCGGGATTCTCCAACGGACCGCAGCATGTCCGCTTGCGCTTGCCCGGTATGGGCGGCACCACGGTGCAGTTACGCTTTGAATTCGCCCAGAACAGCGGCGGCACCTGCACGGACGTGCGGCCAGGCCACAACGACTGCGGCATCTCGGTCGAAAACATCGTGCTGAGGAGTGTGGTCTCCGCTTCCGCGCAGCCTTGAACGACTGAGCGAAATAACCCACGCAAGAACGGCAGACCGCAAGGTCTGCCGTCTTTGTTATCCAATGGACTATCTGACTGGCTTAGCCACCAAGAGACCGGCGGTTCGCTATTCGAGATCGAGAGGTTCGAAGCGGCGCCGCAAAGCGACCACGAACTCTCGATCCATCCGCCTAGAAATCATTTCAAGCGCCGAATATCCCCGCAACCAGGCCAGGTACAAAGTCATGCCCAGCAGCACCAGTGTAATCGCAAAGTTCGGCCAAGCGTTCAGACTCCACTGCCCGTGCCAACTCAAATTCATCGCGGAGGAAAATGGTGCCAAGTATGGAATCGGCCACTGATCGCCATCAGGCCCGCGAGATCCCAGCAGGTCCTCAAAAAGATGCAGGTGAAATCCCAGAAGACACAGCAGAGCAGTCTTCCATTTCTGCTCAGCCACTCCATAAGCAAGCAACGCGATCACGACTGCAAAGAAAAGGGCGTGCAGCGAGTGGTGATATCGGGAGAACCAGAGCAGAGGGTGTTGGGAGTTGCGTGTGAGAATCTCTGGAACGATGCCGAGGCCATCGACGTCGGGCACGACCGCCGAGAGCGTGACGAGCATGCGGTCCCGGCGGTCCAGCCCAGCAACGTTCGCCAGCAACCACCCAGACAGGAAGTGCGTGACTGGACTCATGAGAATGGTCGTTTGCCGTCGGTCCTGAGCGAGCTTCCTATTGCTCGCTGATACGCACTTTGAGCTGGTCGCCAACGGCCGACGGGCGGGGACGCCCGTCGCTCCACTAACAATGCCTAGTACTCCGCCAACTCCTTCATGCCTCGATAGAGGTCGCTGGCCTGCGGCAGGATAGCGTCTTCGAGCACCGGCTGGTAGGCAACGTAGACGTCCATGGCGGCCACGCGCCGCACCGGAGCGTCGAGCTGGCCGAACATCTGATCCGCGATGCGCGCCGCAATCTCGGCGCCGTAGCCCCAACTGAGCGAATCTTCGTAGGCCACTAGCGCACGATTCGTTTTCGCCACTGAGGTGGCAATCGTCTCCCAATCGAAGGGATTCAGGGTGCGCAGATCGATCAATTCCACCTTCACGCCCTGTTCGCGCTCCAGCTTCTGTGCCGCTTGCAGAGCACGCGGAACCACGGCACCGTAGGTGATCACGGTCAAATCCGTTCCCGGCTGCACAATCTTCGCTTTGCCGAACGGAATCATGTAGTCCGGGCCGGGATAGTGTGAGCGCCCATAGGTCTCGCGGTACAGACGCTTATGTTCTAGAAAGAGCACCGGATCGTCACACCGAATCGCCGTACGCAGCAGTCCGGCGGCATCAAGGGCGTTCGACGGAAACACTACCCGCAATCCTGGAATATGCGTGAAGATGCTCTCCCCGCATTGCGAGTGATAGAGGGCGCCACCCGTGAGGTAGCCGCCAATGGCGACGCGAATCACCAGCGGCGCCGAGAACGCATTGTTGGAGCGCCAGCGGATGACCGGTAATTCGTCGCGCAATTGCAACATCGCCGGCCAGATGTAATCGAAGAACTGAATCTCGACCACCGGTTTCAGCCCGCGAGTGGCCATCCCAGTGGCTGTACCGACGATGTTGGCCTCGGCAATCGGCGAATTGAATACACGATCGGAACCGAAGGCCATCTGCAGACCGGCGGTCAGTTTGAAGACTCCGCCCTTCCCTTTCACCAGCTTTTTCATGAGATAGTCTTCGCGGCTGACGTCGGCCACGTCTTCGCCATAAACCACAATGCGCTCGTCGCGCTTCATCTCATCGCGCAGAGTCGCGTTGATGAGTTCGGCCATGGTCTTCGCCAACACCGGCTTCTTGGCATCGCTGGCCGCGGCCTCGGGAATTTGCGGAAATACTGGCTGGGTCTCGAAGGTCGCAGATGTCGGGTCGAGGTTGGGCGAGTAGATGTACTTCGTGATCGTGTCGGGCGTGGGGAATGCGGCTTCCAACGCGCGATCGACCGCCACCTGCATGTCGTCCTCGACTTTTTTCTCCAGTTGGTTGATGCCCTTCTCATCGAGGATGCCTTCGCGGATAAGGAACATCTGCATGCGGGTGATGGGATCACGGGCTGCATCGCGCTGGCGTTCGACGTCCGGACGATAGAGCCTCTCATCATCCGAAAGCGAGTGCGAGTATGGGCGGATCACGTGCGCGTGCACGAATCCGGGCCCTTTGCCGGCCCGACAATAATCCACCGCACGCTTCATGGCGGCATAGCTGACCACCGGATCGGTGCCGTCGACTTCTTCAAAATGAAAATTCGGGAAGCCGGAGACCAGGCGCGAGATATTTCCGCCTGCCGTCTGCACTTCTACTGGAACGGAGATCGCATACTCGTTGTCCTCCACCACGAAAACAATGGGCAATTTCCGGTTGGAGGCTGTGTTCATCGCCTCCCAAAACTCGCCCTCGCTGGTGGTGCCATCGCCGAGCGAGACGTAGGTGACTTCATCCCCCTGGTATTTCACATCCTTAAAGTCACGGTAATCGCCAGCCGCTTTCTGGTTGGCATTCGGGTGGGTGCGCAGGTAAACACCCGCTTGCGCGCAGCCCACGGCCTGAAGAATCTGCGTGCCTGTGGGGGAAGACTGGGTAACGATATTCAGCCGAGGACAAGCCCAGTGCGACGGCATCTGACGCCCGCCAGAACTCGGGTCGTCGGCCGCGCCTACTGCCTGCAGCAGCATGTCGTAGGCCGTGCCGCCCAGCATCAGCACCAGCGCCCGATCGCGATAGTAAGGATAGAACCAGTCGTAGCCCGGCTTCAGGCAGAATCCAGCCGCCACGCCGATGGCTTCGTGCCCGGCACCAGAAATCTGGAAGAAGATTTTCTGCTGCCTTTTGAGCAGGATCTCACGGTCGTCGATCCGCCGCGAGGTGTACATAATGCGATAGGCTTCAATGAGTTGCTGGCGGGTGAGACCTTCGTAGGTCTTGGACTTCTTGTCGTCGGCGAGCGCAGTCAGCTTGGGGTCGGTCTTCGTCGTAGCCATCCAATACCCTGAGCCCCTTGGGGGAATCGCTGGGTGCATTGTAAATGCAGAGGAATGGATTCGGGAATACGGGATTTCCGGGAAAGGCCTTATGCCGCGTATTCACTATGTCCAGTGAGAGTTCAATAGACGCCGAGGTCACGGCCGACTACCACGGGTCCCGAATAGTGTGCCGATACTTCATCTAACAGTTCCGCAGGGGATGAGGCTTGTGGACGGACTGCGGGCCGCAGAACAATTGAGGCGTGATAAATGACCAGCAGGGGTGGCTTCGCCTTGCTCGGCAGTTTTGCCAGCTGAACGGTGGTGGTGTGATATTTGGACGGTAGCCTTGGAAATACGGACGGCTTGCCAACCAAGCCAAGCTATTGGCCTCGTGAATCAGGATGTCGCATCCCTGACACGCATCGATCGTGCTCTGCGCAGGGGTAGCATCACCTGAGATCACGATACTACGATCGGCAATATCAAACCGATAACCGTAAGTTTCCGGAAATTCGTGCTTCGTGGGAAACGCTGTCACAGTCACGTTCGCGTCTTTGTAAACCACTCCCGGGCTATTTTCGTGTGCGTTTACTTTGTATCCTTCCGGCGGAATAGGGAGGCCGTTTACTGTTCGTACCTTGATGTCCTGGTCGTAGGCCTGCAAGAATGTGCTCGGTCATCGCTTTAATTCCCTTTGGGCCGTAGACCTCTAACGGAGCTTTTCGACCCATCACCCAAGGCGTAAAAATCAAGTCGGGGTATCCGACGGTATGATCCGAATGCAGATGGGTCACAAAGGCCACTTTCAAGTTGACGGGCTCCAGGGCATTGATTCCCTTGTCGATCACCGCAGCTTGCGCGCGACGCACAACTCCCGGCCCAAATCCACCAGATAAGCACTGTCGTTGACAACGATTGCAGTTGCGGGACCGGAACGGTCGGGATCGGGGAAGGGACTACCGGTACCGAGGAGCACGACGTGCGTACTGCTCTTTTTCGTGTTCGTGGTTTGAGCTAAAACCCAACACCGAGTCGACGGCAATACCGTGACCATTAGTAAGCACAACAGAAATTGTGCAGTCCGCTTGCGGTTCTTCACGTTAACACCCCTCGCGCTGCTTGCCACGCCACAGCGCATTCTACGCCTCAGACATTCTTGCTCCTTCGGAGGGCGTCCTGGTTAAGCGGCAAAATCCGATTCCTGGGGAGAAGGCCGGAAGGGGTTCGCTTGCTTTATCCTGAACAGTCCAATGATCCGCACACTGCACAGGTTCGATCCTGCCACCATCAAACTCCTGATCTTCGACCTCGACGGCACACTGATCGACTCGCAGCTCGATTTGGTTCACTCCATCAATGCCATGCTCTGGCACTTCGGCAAAGCGGAGTTGCCGGGGGAAGTGATTGCAACCTATGTAGGGGACGGCGCTCCGATGCTGGTGAGGCGTGCGCTGGGCGATCCCGAAGACGAAAAGTTTGTGCAGGAAGCGCTCAGCTATTTTCTCGCTTACTATCGCGAGCACAAGCTCGACAACACCGTCGTCTACGACGGCGTGCGCGAGGCACTGGCATCGATCAGGCAGTCGCGCAACGGGCAGCCGCGCGCGATGGCCGTGCTCTCGAACAAGCCGGTGAATCCATCACGGGCAATTATCGAAGGCCTTGGTCTGGCGGAGTTCTTCACCCAAATTTACGGCGGTAACAGCTTCCCTACCAAGAAGCCCGATCCCCTGGGCGCGCAGAAACTACTACAGGAGACCGGATGCCTTCCGAACGAAACTGCCATCGTAGGAGATTCTTCGAACGATGTGCTGACTGGACGAAACGCTGGCCTCTGGACGATAGGCGTCAGCTACGGCTTCGCGCCTCAATCCCTGGATTTGACCCCTCCGGATGTGCAAGTGGATTCCCCGCAAGAACTGGCGGAAGTGTTTCGGTGAGGGCGACTCAGTTGTCAGCTGTCAGTTCTCAGCACTACGTAACTTGGCTCGAGCCGCAGGTAGCGCCGGCGTCCCGCCGGCCGTCGTGAGGGCATCTTGCCCTCGCAGTCTTTCATTTGCGACACGTGGACAGGCAGTCGATGCTATGCTCGCACAGCCTCTCAACCGAACAACGATTCTGTCCGCAAGACTAGATTGTGTCGGCTCCCCAAAGGAGGTCCTCACGCGTGATGTCGACTGGGCTTTTCCGCTCACTGCTGATCGGGGTATTCACCTTCTGCTTGGCGACTTCCACCTTTTCGGCGGAAATGCCGAACTTGATCAAACAGGACGGGCGTTTCGCGTTTCTGGTGGACGGCAAACCATTTCTGATCCTGGGTGCGCAGATTAATAATTCGAGCGCCTGGCCAGCGTCGCTGCCCGAGGTGTGGCCGGCCGTCGAGGCCATGCATGCAAATACGGTCGAAGCCCCCGTCTACTGGGAGCAAATGGAACCACAGCCGGGAAAGTTCGATTTCACGAACGTCGACGAACCGGTGAAACAGGCACGCGCTCATCATCTGTATTTGGTCCTGCTCTGGTTCGGCACCTGGAAGAACGGGAAAATGCACTATGTACCGGAGTGGATCAAGACCGACGCTACGCGTTATCCACGCATGATCGATCCCCACGGCGATCCGATCGATGTTCTTTCGCCCAATGCTCCAGCCAACCTCGAGGCCGACAAGCGCGCTTTTGTGGCACTGATGCGCCACTTGCGCGAGATCGACGGTGACCAACACACCATTCTTCTTGTGCAAGTGGAGAACGAGTCTGGATCGCTGGGCAGCGTGCGGGATTATTCCGCCACGGCGGAGAAGCAGTTCCAGGCGGAAGTGCCTGGAGAACTGGTGAAGGCACTGCACAAGCGCTCCGGAACATGGAGGCAGGTTTTCGGCGCCGATGCAGACGAGACCTTCGCGGCCTACTCCGTTTCGCACTACATCAATGAAGTAGCGGCTGCCGGAAAGGCCGAGTTCGCCTTGCCTTTGTACGTTAACGTATGGCTCAAGTATCCGACCGGTTCTGTGCCGGGACTGCACTACCCCAGTGGCGGCCCCACGCACAATATGCTGGATGTTTGGAAGGCGGCCGCTCCTGTGCTGGACATGATTGGTCCTGATATCTACACGGACGACTCCGAACTCTACCGTCTCGCGCTGGCTGCTTACCATCGTCCCGACAATCCCTGCTGGGTCCCCGAGACTGGAGGAAGCGACGCCGACGCAGAGTATTTCTTCTACGCGCTGGGCGAAGGCGCCATCGGATTCTCGCCCTTTGGCATTGATTACACCGGCTGGACGATCACTGACGGCAAGCCGCCCGCGCTCCACAGCGAAAACTACGCTTTGCTGGCCCCCATGAACCGCGAGATCGCCCGCTTGAACTTTGAGGGAAAGCTGAAAACGGCGGTGGAGCAAGAGGGACAAGCGCAGACCTCTGTCGATTTTGGCAAATGGCAGGCGACCGTCTCCTTTGGGTTTCCGCAGTTTGACGGTGGACCTAAGGCACCGGGCACAAAAGACCATCGTGGACGTGCCCTGGTCGCGCAGCTCTCGCCCGATGAGTTTCTCGTCACAGGCATGGATGCCCGCATCGAGTTTCATCTCGCCAGTTCCCCGACTGGACACATGCAGATCCTCAGGGCGGAAGAGGGCCGGTACGAAAATGACACGTGGAAATTTCTTCGCCTGTGGAACGGCGACCAGACTGACTTCGGTCTCAACTTCACGCACCAGGGTAAAGTTGTGCATGTGAAGCTTGGGACATATTAGGGTCGCAGCCCGAGCACTCAGCAATCGGCAATCAGAAGTTAGGCAACTGCTGCGTTTCTGATTGCTCCCTTGCATCCCGCACCTTCTACGGCAACCGGCTTCTGCACAGACTGCGCTACACTCACACCAGCCCCTGATGAACAACGACCACCTCGGCTTTACGCCGCGCGAACTTCGCAAGCTGCGCAGCCTGAAGGATCCCCATGGCATCCAGGCCTACCTCGATGTCATGCCGTACCACCTGGCGGACACGGCCTGGTCGCCGCGGCGCGTGCTCGAGGAAAACACTTCGCACTGTCTTGAGGGCGCGATGTTCGCCGCCGCCGCGTTGCGCGCTAACGGCTTTCCGCCGCTGATCATCGATCTCGAGGCCGACCATGACACCGACCACGTGATCGCCGTATATCGCGTGGACGGTTGCTGGGGTTCGGTAGCGAAGTCGAATTACACCGGCTGCCGCTATCGCGAGCCGGTCTATCGCACTCTGCGCGAACTGGCGCTCAGTTATTTCAACATCTACTTCAATCTCCGCAAGGAGCGGACGCTGCGCCGCTTCTCCCGGCCCGTGAACCTGGCGCGCTTTGACCACCTTGACTGGATGACCACCGACAAGCCGATCTGGTTCATCGTTTACCATTTGCTCGAAATCAAGCACTACCCATTGTTCAGCAAGCGGATCGCAAATCGGCTGCACCGGGTGGACGAGCGAGTGTATCAGGCAGAAATTCTTGGCAAGGCGTACAAAGGCAGCCGTTAGTCTTCAGTCTTCAGTCGCTAGTCATCAGTCCCCAGCGCCAATCGCCAAAAAGCTCCCGTTGACCACTTGCGACGGAAGCGTGACGACTGATTCTTCCGCAACTCTTTCCGGATCTTCGGGTTCCCTCCAAACGTATGATGAGGACATGAGGATGCGCGGCTGGCGTGTGCAGTTCTTCGTTCTTGCAATTGTGGGAGCGGTCACGTTCGGGCAGTCAGAGACGACTGTTCCCGATAGCACCTCAACGCCGCAGGTCTCTCCGCAGCGCGATGACAGTGCGAAAACTGTTTCTCCGTCCGTTCCTGTGAAATTGACGAGCGCGGAGATCAAGGAACTAATTCAAAGGGTTGCGGATAAAGACATCGAGAACAACAAAAAGCTACACAACTACACCTACTCCGAGCGTCAGGAGGAGCACAAGCTGAATGGAAAAGGCGAGGTGGTCTCAACCGAGACCAAGACCTTTGACGTGCTGCAGATTTATGGCGAGTCGGTCTACCGACTGGTGGCCAAGAACGAAAAACCCTTGTCCGAGAAAGATGCGGCCAAGGAAGACGCGAAAATCCAAAAGATCATCGACAAGCGCCGCAACGAATCCGACTCGGAGCGCGAGAAACGGCTGAAGAAAGAAGAAAAAGAACGGGAAGACGACCGCGAGTTTGTGAAGGAAATTGCCGACGCCTACAACTTCACCCACGTGGGCACCGAGCAACTGGATGGCCGGGACACCTACATCATCGCCGCCGAACCGCGGCCTGGCTTCGAACCCCATCGCAAAGAAGCCAAAATTCTAAGCAAGATCCGGGGGCGGATCTGGATCAATGCGGCCGAAAACCAGTGGGTGAAACTCGACGCCGAAGTGATCGACACCATCTCGTTCGGGCTGTTCCTCGCGCGCCTGCACAAGGGCACCCACATCCTGACCGAACAGACGCGGGTGAACGACGAAGTCTGGCTGCCGCGGCACACCGCCGTGCATGTGGACGTGCGCTTGGCACTGCTCAAGAATTTCAACGTCAACCTCGACGTGACCGACAAGGACTACAAGAAGTTTCACGCCGAGACCAAGATCGTGGGCGGCATCCAGGAAGTAAAGGAGTAAAGGCTGTTCGACCTTTGGCTGCTAGCTGACGCCTACCAACCACTCCTTGATTCAACGCCGGGACCTGGCGAACGCAAACGGATGCTCGAAGCTGAGATAGAGGATCACGCCTTTTTCCCCAGCGCTGGGGCCGATCCCGATAGGCGCGGCGATCCCAGGGACAATCTGCAGCCCGTTGCGGAAGTTGTACGCCCAGCGAATCCCGGGACTCACCAAGAGATGGTGCGCCCACTGGGTTTTGTTCGAGGCAACCACGCTTTCATCCGCGATCCAGACGGTTTCGACGAGCAGGTTCATCCGCGGGTTCGCCAGCCACACAATGGATTGCCCCAGGCTTGTCGCCACCGCGGATGCTGAATCCCCGAGTTCATTGCGCGCATGCGGCAGCCAGGTCGCGCCGGCGTTCCAATGGGTTACCCACTGCCGTGAATGCTGAATACTGACCGGTAGGTTGGTTTGCAAACCGAGACTGCCGAAGCCCCGCCCCAAGGACGATTGGCCGGTCGGCAGCCACAAGCTCAACCTAGGGGCCATCGCGATTTTTGCTCTTCCATTTCCTAGCAACTGATAGCGATAGTTCAAAGCAGAATCACCCCAACCCGCGCCTGAACCCGAGAAATCACCAGCGTGGATAGCCGATAGAGTCAGGCTCAACTGATGCTTCAACGACCGTAGGGGCCATTCATCGGTCTCGGTGTACACCCAATCCTGGCTCCTGCTCAGCCACAGGAACGAGTTGATGTGCTGAAGGACGCCATCTTCCTGGTTATAGGCTTCTTCGATCAGGAAACTATTGTCCTGGATGGAAATGGAGTCATGGGAAGGCGGGGAGTCCGCACTTCCTTGCGCATGGCAAACCACGGCCAGCACCCCCAGAACGAGGAGAAAGAGTATGAAAGCGGTGCGCACCAGCCCTCCTCAAATGAAAATGAATTTCAATTTCATTTGGAAGAATACAACTTTCTGGGTGCATCGTCGTGTGATCGAGGTCACGAATCGCAGTGATCTCATATGGCAGGCAGCCCTTTATCTTTTTTCCTGTTCTTTTTCCTGTTCGCGTTGAGCACTACGTTGAGCACTATAAGAGCTGGCGTGAATCTCGATGGTTGGTCTTTCCTTAATCAAGGGTGTCTCCCCGAACGCGTTATAATCATAAGATTCTGGGCAGGGTAAGATTGCCGTCTGTGGCACTGGCCACAGAAAACAGATTCACCTCCCTCCGCTTCGCTCGGGTTTCGGAATGACAAGCGCTCGCGTCGTGTGTTATTTGTCCGGCGGGGCGGGGCTATCCCTCGCTCCATCGCTACGGTTTTGAGCTGAAAGCTGAGAGCCAAGGGCTGAGAGCTAAGTTATGGATTTCAAACTCGTCAGTGATTACAAGCCGCAAGGCGACCAGGGAAGCGCGATCAAGTCCCTGGTCCGGGGGGTCTTCGACCGCGAGCAACACCAGGTTTTGCTGGGGGTGACCGGGTCAGGCAAGACCTACACCATGGCAAAGGTGATCGAGGAGGCCAACCGACCCACGATTGTCATGGCACACAACAAGACGCTGGCGGCGCAGCTTTATCACGAGTTCAAGAGCTTTTTCCCACACAACGCCGTCGAGTACTTCGTCTCGTATTACGACTATTACCAGCCGGAAGCCTATGTTCCGGCCGCCGATCTCTACATCGAGAAAGAGTCGACCATCAATGACGAACTCGACAAACTCCGGTTGTCGGCGACCAAGTCGTTGTTTGAGCGACGCGATGCTCTGATCGTGGCGTCGGTGAGTTGCATCTACGGCCTGGGATCTCCGGAAGCCTATTACGGCATGTTGCTGTTCCTCGAGAAGGGTCAAAAGATCAAGCGGCAGGACATCACCCGCAAGCTGGTCGAGATTCTTTACGAGCGGACCGACGGTGACTTCCGGCGCGGTACCTTTCGAGTGCGGGGCGATGTCATCGAGATCTTCCCCACCTACGACGACATGGCGTATCGCGTGGAGATGTGGGGCGACGAGGTCTCCGCGCTCTCGCAGATTGATCCCTTGTTCGGCACGGTGAAGCAGCGCTATGTACGATTGCCGATTTATCCCAAAACGCACTACGTCATGAAAGAAGAGACCAGGACATCGGCGGTGGAGTCGATCAAGCAGGAACTGGCCTGGTGGGAGGTCGAACTCGAAAAGCAGGGTCGGGTGGTCGAAGCGCAGCGCGTTCACCAGCGCACCATGTTCGATCTCGAGATGATCAAGTCGATGGGCTACTGCCACGGCATCGAGAACTATTCGCGACACTTCACCGGACGACTGCCGGGCGAGCCTCCGCCCACACTGCTCGATTACTTCCCGCGTGATTTCCTCATGTTCATCGACGAGTCGCACCAGACCGTGCCGCAACTCCGCGGCATGTATGCCGGCGACCGTTCGCGCAAGGAGACTCTCGTCGAGTATGGGTTCCGGCTGCCTTCGGCGCTCGACAACCGCCCACTGACGTTTGAAGAGTTCGAGCACCGTATGAACCAGCTGATCTATGTTTCAGCAACGCCGGGGCCATACGAGTTAACGAAATCGGCGGGAGTGGTCGTCGAACAGATCATTCGTCCGACTGGACTGATTGATCCGCCGGTGGAAGTGCGCCCGGTGAAAGGTCAGATTGACGATCTTCTACATGAGATCCGCGACCGCGTAGCCAAGAAAGAGCGCGTGCTCGTGACTACCCTGACCAAGCGCATGGCCGAAGATCTGGCCGAGTATTACAGCGAAGTCGGTGTGAAGTGTCGCTACATGCATTCCGAGATCGAGACCCTCGAACGCGTCAAGATCTTGCGAGACCTGCGCAAGGGCGAGTTCGATGTGCTGATCGGCATCAACCTGCTGCGCGAGGGACTCGACTTGCCGGAAGTGTCGCTCGTTGCCATTCTCGATGCCGACAAGGAAGGCTTTCTGCGCTCGTCGGGATCGCTCATTCAAACCATTGGACGGTGCGCGCGCAATTTGAATGGTCGTGCCGTTCTCTATGCCGACCGGATGACCGAGTCGATGCAGCGCGCGATGGATGAAACCAGCCGGCGGCGGGCGATCCAGACCGCTTACAACGAAGAACACGGAATTACCCCGGAGTCGATTGTGCGGCCGCTGGAGATGTCGCTGGCATCGATCGTGGCGGCAGACTATACCGATCTGACTTCGGTGGACGACACTGGCGTTCCAGATTTCAAGACACAGGACGACCTGGATGTTTTCATCGCGAAGCTGGAAAGCGATATGCGCGAAGCGGCCAAGAAGTTCGAGTTCGAGAAGGCGGCGAAATTGCGGGATACCATCAAAGAACTGCGGACCAAAGAGTTCCTGTTCGCTTGAGGAAATTTCCTAAACCACAGGGAACACAGAGGAACGAAGGGCTTAAGAGCGTAAGCCGCCAAGGACAGGTGCACGAAGGATTTTAAAAGTCCTTTGTGTTCCTTCGTGTCCTTTGTGGTTTATGGTTTGTGCGTCAAGCACCCCAACTCGCAGGAACATCCACGTACGACCGATCGAGCGCGCTCACCGAAGGACAACCCAGCAAACGAAGTGTGCGTTCCACATCGGCGCGTAGAATCTCGAGTGCGCGTGTGACGCCTGCCTCCCCGGCAGCCGATAACCCGTAGGCATAAGCGCGCCCACACAACACCGTGCGCGCGCCAAGGCACACGGCCTTCACGATGTCGCTGCCGCGACGCACACCACCGTCCATCCACACTTCCGCTTGACCGTTCACCGCAGCCACCACCTCGGGCAATGCTCGAATCGAGGCGGGCACGCCATCGAGTTGCCGCCCACCATGATTCGAGACGCTCACCGCCGCGGCGCCTTCACCGACCGCGCGCTTCGCATCGTCCCCGGTCAGGACACCTTTCACGACGATTGGTCCACGCCAGAACTCGCGAATCCAACGCAGATCCGCCCAGGTAACGACGGCAGCGGCGAGGGCCACCGCTACATCCACCAGCGGCATCGGACCTTTACCGGGAACGACAACGTTCGGAAGCGCAGGAATGCCGCCGTCGAGCAGAAAGCCGAGCAACCAGCCAGGCCGCGACAGAATCTGCGGAAGAAATGGAATCTTCGCGAAAGGATTCGTGCCCATCAGTTCTTTCATGCCGTTACGGAAATCGCGTTCGCGCAAGCCCGCCACGGGCGTATCGATAGTGACCACCAGCCCGGAAAAGCCTGCACCCCGGGCCCGCTCGATGGCGGCTTCAGCCGCTCCACGGCCTCCCATCAGATAGAGCTGATAGAACACGGGACCCTGAGACGCCGCTTTCACCTTCTCCAGAGCGTGTCCGGAAATGGTCGAGAGAATGTACCCTGTGCCGGCCTTCCCTGCTGCCGCTGCGGCCCCTGCCTCGCCATCCGGGTGCATCAGGCGGCTGTACCCGACAGGGGCCAGCATTGCGGGAAAGGCAAGTTCATGACCGAGGACTCGCGTCTTCATGTCGCACTGCGCGAAGGCTACGGCTTGGCGCGGGCGGAACGTAATGTCGTCAAACGCGCGGCAGTTCTCGCGCAGGGTGATCTCGCCGTCGGCGCCCCCGTCGAGATAATCAAAAACCGCACGCGGCAAGCGCTGCTCGGCCAGGGGGCGGAAGTCTTGGATGCTGACGACGTGAGGGGAAGCAACGGCACGTGAGGTGGCAGGCACGATCATCCCTTGATTGAAGTTGGCCGTTTCGCTGCATGAAACACTGGGCGGCGCCCCGGTCACCGCAAAGCCTAACATCCCGGTCAATGCTATGAGCATTGACTTCTGCCGGGCTGGCGCTCTACTCTCAAGAGCGGTTCCGATTCCGGCAGTACCGAGTTGCCTATGACTGCCATTGCTAGCCTCAGTCTCTAGAGTGCCGTAGCGGCACCCGCCGCTGCAGTACGGCCTCTACACCTGTACGTGTCGAAACACGAAAGCTTCTGAGGTTGGCTGCCATGACATTGCAATCGCTGGGCTGGAGTGCGTTCTTTGAGGCGCATTTCGAGAAATCAACACTGCATCCCTGTCGCGTAATTTCCGAGGGCATGGACCTGTTTCTGGTGCACGACGGCTCGCGCGAGAAGTTCGCGATGATGCGGGGCCGAGTACGCAATGCCCCTTTGTTTCCGCCAGTCGTGGGTGATTGGGTGCTCACGCAACGGGCCGATGACGAACAATACGTCATCGAGAGCATTCTGCCGCGACGCACCGCGATGGTGCGCAAGCAAGCGGGCACGACCACAGCAGCGCAGGTGTTGGCCGCGAACGTCGACCGGGTTCTTCTGGTGACCTCGATGAACCAGGACTTCAGCGTGCGGCGCTTAGAACGCTATCTCGCTCTGGTTTGGGAGAGCGGCGCCACCCCAATCATCGTTTTGACGAAGACGGATCTGGTGGGCGACGAGGCTCCTTTCCGGCGCGAGGCGGAAGGGTGCGCGCTGGGCTTTCCCGTGATTTGCACCAGCAGCGTCACGGGTGGCGGTGTCGACGAACTCCGTTCGTTGCTGGTCCCCGGTGAGACTATGGTCCTGCTCGGCTCTTCGGGCGTCGGCAAGTCGACCCTCGTGAATGCGCTCGCTGGGGCGAGTCTCCGCCCGACCAAGAGTATTCGCCCCAAAGACGGCAAAGGCCGGCACGCGACCACCGACCGCCATCTTGTTCGCTTTCCCTCGGGAGTGTTGCTCATCGATACGCCCGGCCTGCGCGAGGTGCAACTCTGGGCGAGCGACGCCGCCGTCGACGAAACGTTTCCTGAAATCTTCGCGATGGCAGCGCATTGCCGTTTTCGCGACTGCCGGCACACTGGGGAGCCGGGATGTGCGGTGATGGCGGCAATTCAGACCGGCGAGATCGACGCGAACCGGCTTGCGAGCATGCAACGACTCAGTCGCGAAGTGGAACGTCTCGAACGGGAGCGCGATCCCCTGGCTGCGAGGGAACACAAGCGCAAACTCAGATCGCTGTTCCGGGCGGTCGAAAAACAATACCGGCAGCGGGAAAAGCCGTAGGACCCGCACAAAAGCGCCAACCCGTTCATGGAGAAGCGGGTGATGGAGTCGGCCGAGACTCCCGCCCCTCCACCTTTTGCGGGGCCGGACAACCCAAACGCCGCAGTGAGGATCAGGCGGGAAACCCGAGGTTCAGCGACTCCTGCAAAGTCCCGGCACACCTGGCGATGATCACCGTGATGTCGTCGTACTGCTCCTTGGGACTGAAGCGCTGCACCTCGCCCACGAGCGCTTCCACCATGGCTTGCGGAGGCAATGCGCGATGCCTCCGCAACGCCTCGATCAAGCGCTGTTCTCCAAATTCTTCGCCCGCGGGATTCATGGATTCGGTCACGCCGTCGGTGTAAAGCGCCAGCAAGTCGTTGGACAAGAGGCGGCACTCCGCGACCGTGCAATCCCACTCTTTAAAGAGACCCAACACGGTGCAGGTGGAATCAAGCCGCAACAACGTGTCGTCTCCGCGGAGCAGCAAGGAGCAAAGATGTCCGCAGTTCACGTAGCGCAGGCGTTGCGCCTGGTCGTCATACTCCCCAAAGAAGAGGCTGGCATAAGAACTGTCCGGGGTGTTGTCGTAGAAAAGATCATTCACGTCTCGCAGCAGGCGTTGCAGATCATCGACAGCGCGAGCACACTGACTGCGCAGGTTGGCCTGCAGGTTCGCCATCAACAGCGCCCCCGCAATGCCCTTTCCCGAAATATCGCCCAGCACCAGCCCAAGCCGTTCCCGGCCCAGGTTCAGGAAGTCGTAGTAGTCGCCGCCAACCTGGCGTGCTTGAATGCAAACTCCCGCGTAATCGAGCGTTCGGAGGGGCGGGAGCGTCTGCGGAAAGAGCCGGGCCTGCACCTGCTTCGCAATCGCCAATTCGTGGGCGCCACGGCGCTCAGCCTCCAACTTCTCGGCCGCAGCTCGCCGCTGAGCTTCCACCGCCGCTGTCATTTCGTCGAAGCTGACCAGCGCAAAAGAATTGCGATCGATGTCCTCGAAGCGCGTGAAGACACCACCCCAGATCGGCTCCCGCTTCCCTGTTCCTGCAGGCTGCGGCTGCGTAGCGCGCCCCGGCTGCTCAAACTTGACTCTTCTCAGCCTGGGCACGTGACGAAAGCGAACTCCCCGCTTTCTCCACGCGGCGTAGGTTGCCAGAACATCTTCCGTGACGAAGACCACCGGCGTGGGCTGGCCGATCAGCTTGTATTCGTCCGTGTCGGGTTCGGGCGCGATCAAATTCAGCACTGCCGTGCCGTCCGGGGGCGAAACCGCCACCCAGCGCTGCCCAGTTTGCAGCCGGACATCAAACGCCAAACTAAATCCCAACTGATCGAGGTAGAACCGCAGGCTTTGTTCTTGATCCCGTACGTAAATGTTGACCGCGTGAACGCGCAGGTAAGCGTTGTGCTGCTCCGAGCCAAGTTCGGACTGATCCACCACGCCGACGCTCGGGGAGTTGGCCATGGACGGAGATTATAAAAGGCCGGACCGGCCTTCGCCGAACGGTGCCGGCTAAGGGGTAGAACCTCGCACGAACGCCCCGCCTTCGCTACCTTCGCGGCGCGGGTGCGGGACCGGGCGGAAGAATTTCTGGCTCGCCCGGCTTCACTTGCGCACGGGTCACAAAGAACACTGCCGCCGTCCAAGTGGGGAACAGATCGAACCCAGGCAACAACTCGGCGGCCAGCGAGGGCAAGAATGCCCAGTGCCAGCCCAGCAGACGGATCAGCAGAGCCGCGACCAGGATGTCGAGCACCGTGTCCGCAGGCGAGAGCGCTCCTTCGGCAAAGAGCGGGAAGGCAGCAATTTGCACCGCATCTGCGAGGATTGCGATCGCCCACGCCAAGCGGTGCTCGGGAGTCTTTAGGCTTTTCCAGATTTCACGAAGTTTCATCCTCTCCTCCCGGCCAGGTACGGTTAGGATACCGCGGCTAAGTGCTGGAGGAAAGCGTCTCAGGGCGGCCCCTTCACTGCATTGCATTGGTTGAATGCTTCAGTTGTCAGCCATCGGCTATCAGGGGCCTGAAGGCTGATGGCTGACAGCTGACACCTTGACGTGTTGGTGTGGTTGCGACGTCGACAACACTGCAGAAATTTTAGGCCCCTCAAAAGATCGCCTAAGCCTGTTGTGATTTTCAACCCACTATCCAATCGGAAGTCCCACAGCTGCGCTTTTTCTTTGACGCCACTCGTCTGCCAAGCTATGTTTCGCGCAAGGAAGAGGATTTCTCTGTGGGGTGAACATGCGACTCTGCGGTGCCTTCTTTTGCGTTCTTGCTGGCCGGGACTTCTTCGTTCGCCAGCCCTGCCTGCAAAGTAGTCATGATTTTCCAACACCCTCCCAGGGCAACCAAGAACCTTGGGCGCGTTCTGGCCAAGGCCCAGGCCGGAGACCATGCCGCACAATTTCAAGCTGCCTTGGCGTTCGAAACCGGAACTGGCGCCAAGCAGGACTGCGGCGAGGCCGTGAAGTGGCACCAGAAAGCCGCGGACCAGGGCGACGCCGCAGCCCAAAACAACCTTGGCGCAATGTACTTGAGGGGCATGGGTGTCGCGCAGAGCGACGTGGACGCTCTTCGCTGGTATCTGCGCGCGGCGGTGGAAGGATATCCGGCGGCACAAACGAACGTTGGCTTCCTGAACGCCGCTGGCCGCGGCACACACCAGAACGATGAAGACGCGGTGCGCTGGTGTCGCAAAGCCGCCGAGAAGGGTTATGCGCCCGCGCAATCGAATCTGGCCTTCATGTACTCCGAAGGTCGCGGACTGCGCCGCGATGGAAATGAGGCAGTCCGTTGGTCCCGGAAAGCCACCGCACAAAACTACGCCCCGGCCGAGTACAAACTCGGTCTCCTGTATATGGCGGCGGAGCACGGCTCGGCCGCGGCCGAAAACGAGATTGGACGCGCATATCAATATGGCCAGGGCGTACCGCAGAGCGACATGGAGGCGTTGAAGTGGTACCGGAAAGGGTCTGATCACGGACTGCTTGAGGCGCGTCACAGCCTTGAGGTTCTACAGTCAAAGTGGCAGCAATCAGCGCGGGCGGCGTCGAATCCTTCCTTGCAACCGATAGCGAATTCCGCAGAACAGGGCGAGGAGTTCGCAGGTACGGCGCTGCGCAAGTAGATTCTCTGGAAAGTTCAGGAGAAAGACGAGAGAACCTTGCGGCTCCCTGTTTGCTTTCGGCCGTCTCCGTTTCAGAAGTGCGCGAATTCAGCGGGCGGTGCTGGAAGGAATGTACCGCGGAGAAGTTAAGACGATCGACCGGCCCTGGCTGCGGCTGCGAGTGGCTTGCGAAACAATGTGAAGTTCTTGTGGGTTTCCGATTGGAAGGTTACATCCGCAGTCTGCAGGTTTTCCCCATCGCCCAGGAACAAATATCCGCCTGGCTCCAGGTAAAGATGAAGTCGCTGGGTCAGCGCAATGCGTTGCGCGCTGGAGAAGTGCGGCAGCACGTCCATACAGAAGATGCAATCGAAGCGCCCCAGGTAGGCCGGTCTCGCCAGGTTCATTTGGGTGAAGGTGATCAGGTTACGCAAGCGTGGCTTGGCCAAAACGTGCTGGCCGACCTTGGCGAAGTAAGTTTGCACTAGCGGGCGCGCCAAATGAGCAAGGTCCGGCTGCGGGTAGAGGCCGCGCTCGGCAAAGGTGAGGGCTTTCTGCCGGATGTCGCTCGCCAGAATATGAATGCTCCAACTACCAGTACGGCCGTTCATCGCTTCGCACATCGCTAGCCCGATGGAGTAGGCCTCTTCCCCGGTCGAACACCCTGCACTCCAGATACGCAGGCTTTGCGGGCTCTCGGCGGCTTTGCGGGTGTGCAGCTCGGGCAGGACCTGGTTCTGAAATACCCAGAAGGCAGCGGGGTGGCGGAAGAAGCTGGTTTCGCCATCCAGCAGGTGCCCCAGCAACATCTCGCCTTCGGTGTCAGAAGCTTGCAGGCGCCCGAGCAGGTCGGCGACGGAATTCAGCCGGCGACCTTCCAGATATTCGCGTACCTTGCTCCCCAGAACCTCCTGCGGGCAATCCAGCAGGACACCGCCCTGGCGCTCCAGCACGAGTCGCAACTCGGAAAGCTCGTGATCCAGTACCAGATTGGTGGGAGGTTCGTGACCTCTCCCTGATCGCCCGAGATTGAGACCGGTATTCATTGATCCCGAAACATCGATGCTTGACCGCCGGCAACTCCGGGCACGAGCCTGGCGTGCATATCGGCGGTGAGGGGAGGGCTTCAATCCGTCGCGAAAACAAATCCAGATTTTTTGAGGCAACCCGCGACGGCTAGTGGCCGACTGCGGCTGCCTGGGTGTTACTCGCCTGTTCCTTTGCTGCCTGCTTCTCAACGAACATCATTTCTTTTTCCAGCGATGAGAAGCGCTGCAGAATTTCGTGCAAGCGTAGCGCCATGTTACGAATGGTATCGATCTGCGAACGCACCCCGGCCGAGAACGTGCCCGGCTCCAGCAGCATGAGTTCCGCATTACCCAGCACCGAAGTCAGGGCGTTGTTCATAGTGTGGCGCATATCGATCACGTATTGTCCGAGCGTCGCGTGACAGCGCAGCAGCGCGTTCACCTGCTCAGCGCGTTGCGCGCGGTTCACGGCCTCGATTCGCCGCAGAACCTCATTGGCCACGAGAACCAGCGTTTCCCGCCATTCCTCGCCCTGGCGAAGGACCAGCAGACGAGGAAATTCCTGGCGGCACTGTTCCGCCGCGGCTCCCGTCTCACAGAGCAGGATCACGGGCTTGCCGGACGAGTCTAGAGCACGCAAAACCGCAGGGAGGGCCTCGTGTTTGAGCCCTCCCACAACGGCAACTTCAAAGGCGTCGCGATCCAGGTCACGCACCCGAGTGCTACCCAGGGTCGTGAATGTCGGCACCACGCGTTCCATCTGCCAGCAACTGGAGATCTTCCGTGAAAACTCCGCATCGTCGGTGATGATCAGTACCGTGCGCGAATCGATGCTGGGCATCTCGGGTTCTTTCCGTCTAGACGCCATCGTTGTCTCCGGTCCCACCCGGATTCCACCCGCTTCCGCTGGAAATCTCAAATTCGGGCGAATCGTCAGCCGTCGCTTTGAACTTCGGCGACTCCGCCGCCGCGCCCGCCCGCGCCGCCATAGCAGACTTCGGGGAGTTGGCCGGTTTTGAGGTTCCGGCCGCATTTCCCAGCGCGTCATCGATCGCGGCTCGCAGGTCCACTAGCATGCGCAACGGTTGCCCGGACGAATATTCCGCCTGAAACATCACCTTCCAGGATTGGCAGATCATGCGCAGCCGGACGATCGGCTCCTCAGCGGAGAACTGTGCGCGCCGGCAATCGATGGTGCTCACGCCGCGTTGCTCCAGTTCGTGCAAGCCGTCGAAGATCGCGTTCAGGTCCTGGTGCATAAGCCGGAAGAATGCCCGCCGCATCAGGAAGCTGAAGCGGGCGAACGAGATCATCGCCACCGGCAGAAAGTAGTTCTCTCCACTCTGCACCTTGATCTTGCGGCCCTGCTCAAGAATGCCGCTGTGCAGCAGTTCGTTCATGGTGCGGGCCTTCTGCGCGGAGTGCAAAACGTTTTCGAGGGGCTTGAGCCAGCCGGGCACTGCGAGGTCCACGCTGCCCAGCACCGGAGCCAGCAACTTGGCCACGTACTGGAGGGTCACCGCCTCGTCTTCCAAGCGGGAAGGAGCTGCCAGGGAAAATACTTGGACGAGCAAAAAGTCGATCTTGTCGCGATCAGAAGGCGACCGCTCCGGCTTCTGCAAATGGTGCAGCAGCAGGGTCTGCAACAGCTCCGGTGTGAGGATGGTCGTGGTCTGGAGGAACTGGCGTAGCTGGTGAATCTGGATGCGGTCGTCCATTTCGTCGAGCCATTGCCGCGCCTCCTCTACCGACTCCTGTGGCGGCTGCTCGACGCCGGTTTCCAGGTCGTTGCAGGGCGTGAGGTCAATGACAAATTCGCGGGCCAGGGCGGAGTAGGTCGGATACAGAATGCGGGCCGTTTTCCACTCGGCAGACAATTGGTTGAGGTCGGTGGCGCTCATAGTTTCACAATCCAGTCGGGAACATCCCCCTGACAAGCGAAGTGCTTTGGCAAAATTGTTAGGGGAGGGCGGAGGAGGGCAATACTTCGCGAGGCGAGCCAAACGAACTGCGAGCTGCACGTCGTCCAATGGGTCGATAACTTAACTGGGCACGTCGCTGTTTTCGGCGTACCTGGATCGGCGACTAAGCTCTCATTTCCCAAAGTGACCACGTGCTCAGCCCAAAGGCGGTCAAGGGCTCGCCTCTTCCCGGTTAGAAAGATCTGGTGGGGAGCCGTCGGGTCCGCAGTTTACGGGTGAGACAAGTGCACGGGAGTGGCCAAAGCGAATACCCAGAGGTACAGGTAGTAAGCGATTGAAAACATTGAAAGAAGGCCCAGCTCCAGCAGATTAAAATGTACCAATCCCGGAACCAGTCGTCTCAAAATGAAACGGCGTCTCACCCAAGGCTGACCTTGCGCTCTTCCAACCTACTCAATAGAGAACATCGCCGTCGGTTCCAAAGTCTCCTTGGAGACCTCGTCGTTCACCCGGACATGCAGTTCATAGATCCCGGGTTGCAGGTCAGCGGTGGAAAGGGTTTTCTGCAGTGTGAGCTGAGCCCCGATATTTCCCATCTGGCTGGTGGTCTGCTCGGAGTGGATGACCGACTTGCCGCTGGCCGCGCTGACCACGTCGTAGTCGACGATGGTCGACGGCTTATGCGTTTTCTCATCGACCCCCAGGTTGTACACCTGCATCCAGAAGCCGATTCTCTGACCGCGCTTGAAGATGACAGGCTTGCCGTCGGAACCCGGCACCCGCGGACGGACATAGGTATCACCAATGACGAAACTGCCTCTGCCAATGTTGGGGGAAGGCACCCCTTCTATGCGGTCAGCCATAATCAGCGAAGAAGCGCTTAGCCGATCGTCGCTGAAGTCGGGCACGTGCAGTTCGTGCCGCCAGGTGCCCAACCGTCCTCCGTTCCCATCTTTGGCCACCACTTCCAGGAGGTATCTGCCCGAGCGCAGGGGCAGCGCCTTCCAATACACCGAGGCCTGCTCCGCGCTTTTGGCGAGAAGATCGTGGGGAACATCGATCTGCACCGTATCCTCAAAGGTCTGCGCGACGTGACCTGTGAGAGTCGTCAGGCGACCGTAGATATTGATCGTGGCCCGCTCGACGCCGTTGGAGTTCGCAAACGTGAGGTCGCGATTCCGGATCTGGACTGTGATCGGCACCAGCACGGTATCGCCCGTCGCCTTGACGAAGCTAGCCAGTACGTCAAATGGCAACAGGTTGTAATTGATTTTGCTGATCACCACTTCCCGCAGGTCTTTGAATCTGACCTTCGGAGCCCTGTTGATGTCGACCATTCGTTGCAAGGCTTCGAATTGCTTGGAGATTTGCGGTGTGGTCAATGGCCGGCCCATGGGCGGGTGCGCTAATGCGTCCTTTTCGGCTGGGTCGATCGTCATGTGATAGTCGCCGCACATGCAGCTATCGACGAACTCAATCACTACATCCTGTCCCACACCCTCGAGATAGCGATATCGCCATTGTTCGAACGGGAAGGTGGAGGTGCTTCCGCCGGCCTCCTGAAAAGGTCGGTCGTGGGTTCCGCCGGAGGGATGGGATTCGATCTCGTCCGGCGGCCCATGCAGGATGTAGATGCGGCCACGGTCAGTTTTTGATCCCGCGACGCCGGCGCTAAAACGTTCGTTCGCATAGGCGACGCGCTGGTAGTACTCGTCGCGATATTCGTTCTCCTCGGTGTCGGGCGTGGGATCACGATTTATCCAGAAGAGGTCGATGAAGCGCTCACGCTCTGCTTCGTTGGAAAGTTGATTGAACGCGTCGCGTTCTTCGGGCGTGATGATGAGGGAAACGTCTTGTTCCGGCCACTTGCGCAGCGAGTGCTCGTGACTGTCCAACTTCAGGGCGTCGTGAGCCGCTTTCTGTTGTTTCCTGGTGAGCGGACGCTTGAGCGGATCCAGCGGCGCGGCTTGAGGTGATATGGCGTCAGGCGATTTGCGGTCGTGGCTTTGAGCGTTTGAGGATTGGGCCAGCGAGAAGCTGGCAAATAGCAGCCAGACGGCCAATAAGGATTGAGGACGAAAACGTGCCCAGGACATGAGGAAATGCCTTCACACGGACACAGTCGGGCCCAATTCCCGCAGTTGGATGCTGGAGGAAGAAACCGGGATGGCCGGTGGAAGGCGTACGGGTGGCGCCTATATCCGATCTATGCGGTAAAGCTTCTCTCCGGTGCCTCGCTACTGCAACGAGTGGCTGGCCGCCAGCGAGCGGCTTCCGATATTGTAGCGCTTCAATTTGCGATACAGCGTGGCCCGGCTGATGCCGAGCATCTTGCCGGCCAGCACCTTGTCGCCCTTCACCTGCTGAAACACGCGTTCGATAGTCGTGCGCTCGATGTCTTCGAGATCGGTGGTCGAGTATCGATCGCTGGAGCTCGGCTCGCGCTCATGCTCTGCCACACGCTCGGAAGCGATCGCGGGCGGTAAGTCATCCATGTCGATCGATTGCTGATCGCCCAAAGCGACCGCCCGCTCGATGCAGTTCTCCAACTCTCGCACATTTCCCGGCCAGTCATATTGCAGCAGCGACTTCATGGCCGCGTTGGTGATTTGCACGCCGCGCCCTGGGGCGCACCGCTCCAGGAACGAGTGGCTGAGCATGGGAATGTCGGAACGGCGCTCGCGCAGCGCGGGCACGTGAACCGTCACAACGTTCAAGCGGAAGTAAAGGTCCTTCCGGAAGGTGCCGTTGCGGTATTCCTTCTCCAGGTCGCGATTGGTGGCGGCGATTACCCGCACATCCACCTTCGTCCGCTGATTGCTTCCCACCGGACGAACTTCTTTTTCCTGCAGCACGCGCAGCAACTTGGCCTGTAGTTCCAGCGGAAGTTCGCCGATTTCATCGAGAAAGATGGTACCGCCATCCGCGGACTGAAACAGTCCTGTCCGGGCCTTCAGCGCTCCGGTGAATGCGCCCTTTTCGTATCCAAACAGTTCGCTCTCGATCAAAGTGGGGACGAGTGAGCCGCAATCGACCGCCACAAATGGCCGGTTGGCAAATGCTCCGCGGAAGTGGATGGCGCGAGCCACCAGTTCTTTGCCCGTGCCACTCTCGCCCGTGATCAGCACCGGGGTCCGCGTGTCCTTGAGGCGCGAGACCATGCGCAGTACATCCTGTATTTTCGCCGACGAACCGACGATTCCGTGCAGCTGTGTCTCCGTGTCGATACGCTCGCGCAGGAACTGGTTTTCTTCCACCAGCCGCACCTTCTCCGCCATCCGGCGCAGGAACAGGCGCAGTTCCTCGAGCGGCGAAAATGGCTTCGCAATGTAGTCGTAAGCCCCGAGTTTCATCGCCTGTACGGCGGTCTCCACCGACCCGTGCCCGGTCATGACCGCGACCTCGGTGCGCGGCAGCATCTTCTTCACTTTTTCCAGAAACTCGAGCCCGGACATGTGCGGCATGACCATGTCCGTCAGAATCATGTGGGCGGGTTGCTCTTCCAAGACAGCGAAGGCGGATTCCCCGCTGGCGGCCTCCAGACACACGAAGCCTAAGGCCTCTCCCACAGTAACGCAAAGGCGGCGGATGCTCTGTTCGTCATCAACAATCAGCAGGCGGATACGTAGGTCTTCACTCACAGCGCTTTCCCCATGGTCTTCTCTACAACGGAAAGAAACTGCTGGACTCGGAAGGGCTTCTCCACGCAGGGAGCGCCCGTCTGGCGCAGCGTATCGACGGTTTTCTCGTTGGCAATGTCGCCCGTAATGAACACCAGGCGCGGCGCAAGGTCGGGCCGGTTCGCCGCAATCCAGGCATAAACATCCGCTCCATTGACGCCGCCGGGCGTCACCATGTCGGAAACCACACCCAGGAATTCGCCGGTTTCGAGCATGCGCACGCCCTCCGCTCCCGAATTAGCGCACACCACCCGGTAGCCGTTGCGCTCGAGCGTGGTGCAGACGTAGGCCATCACGGCAGGTTCGTCCTCGATCAGCAGAATGGGCAGAGCATCGGGCCTGAACGCTGGGACACTCATCGTTGGACCACTCCCGCGGCGACTCCCTTGGAGGCCGGCTCGGAAACGGCAGGTAAGCGGACGATGAAGGTGGCGCCTTCAGCGTCGGTGTTGTTGTGGCAGAGAATCTCACCGCCGTGCTCGCGCACGATGCCGTAGCAAATACTCAGCCCCAGGCCAGTCCCCTTCCCAACTTCTTTGGTCGTGAAAAACGGGTCGAAGATTCGGTCGGGCTGGCTGATTCCCTGACCGTTATCCCGAAAAGACACCTCGACATAGGTGCCCAGACTCGCGGTCATGATTTCGATACGCGCCGGGCGACCGGTTTCCCGCACGGCGTCGTAGGCATTGTTCATGATGTTAAGAAAGACCTGCTGCAGTTGGTGGGAATCCCCCACCACCGGAGGCAGGCTTTCATCGAGGTGCTCGACAATTTCGACGCCGTGGCTGTTGAAGTCGTAGGCGCGCAGTTGCACGGTCCGGCGCAAAATTCCGTTGAGTTGCACGGGCTTGCGCTGCGGCGGCATCTGGCGTGCGAAGCTCAGCAGGTTCTGCACGATCTGCTTGGTGCGCTGTGCTTCCTGCAAAATGACGCGCAGATCCTTGCGGGCTCCGTCCGGCACTTCGGGGTTTTCCATCAGCAAGTCGGCGAAGCCGAGAATCGCGGTCAGCGGATTGTTCACCTCGTGCGCAACGCCAGAGACCAGTTGTCCCACAGCCGCCATTTTCTCCGCGTGAATCAGCTTGGACTGCAGCATGGTGGAGTCGGTGATATCGGTCAGCACCACCACGATGCTGGTCACAATCCCCTGCTCGTCGCGCATGGGACTGAGGTTGACGGAGAACTGCCCCACGCGACCATCGCCGCGCAGCACGGCGAGGTCGAGGTTATCGACTTGGTGTCCTGAAAGCGTAGAGTTCAACGCGTCGTTGAGGACCGGACGGCGCGTTGGCGATACGAGATCGGCGAGCGGACAACCCACAAGTTGTCGCTGCTCGTACCCGGCATCGAACCAGCGGCGGTTCGCATAACTGATGAGACCCGCGGTGTCTACGACCAGAATCAAGCTTTGCGTATTGTTCAGAATCTTCTCGGAGAAGTCCCGCGCGCGCTGCAGTTCGGACTGGTAGGTCTTCAGGCCGGTGATGTCCAGCATCAGCCCGCGATACTGCAACACTTGCCCGTGCGCATCCGGAACGGCGAAAGCATTGATCAGGACGTGAATGGCACTGCCATCCTTGCGGCGCAACACCTCCTCGTGATTGCGCAGCACAGCATGCTTCTGCATCACGTCATTCAGGTACTTGAGGCGATCGGGCGAATAGTAAAGCTGGGTGGAGATGTCGATTTTGAGCAGTTCGTCGCGATCGGAGTAGCCCAGCATCCGCACCAGGGCGTCGTTGACTTCGATGAAATGTCCAGTGGGAACCGCGAAGAACAGGCCTTCCTGGATATTGTCGAACAGTTCGCGATAGCGACGCTCGGCCTCGCGCCGGTCGGTGATGTCCTTGAGCACATGAATCGTATGTTGTCGCTCGCCGCTGGCGCCGTGAATCCGCGAAGTCGACACCAGGTACATACGTTCCAGAACGGTGTGGACGTATTCGTCGGGCCCCTCGGTCGAGGTGCGGCAAAACGGGCACGAGTGAGAGGGCGACGGAGTCGTCAAAGCCAACAGGGCGCGCATATTGACGCCGATCAATTCGCTGGGAGCGACTCCGATGAACTCCGAAAGCGAGCGATTGACGCGCAGCACGTTGTGGGCTTCATCGTGCACCACGATGAAGTCGGTGATGGCGTCGAAAATCTCCATCCAATGACGATTCGCCTTGTCCATGCGCGTGAACAGGCGCGCGTTTTCCAGGGCAACCGAGGCATGGCTGGCGATGGCATGCAGGAGTTGTTCGTCCTGGCTGGTGGTGTGTTTCCCGCGATTGGCAAGGCAGAGCACGCCTACCGACTCATCGGCGGAGCCCTTCAGGCGCAGCAGGGTGCAATCCTTCCAGCCGAGCGCTGTGGCCAGTGCCGGACCGAGCAGGTCCGCAGCCGGACCGCTGTGGCTGCGCTCGCAATGGCGGGCGAGGGATTCTGAAAGTGCATGGCTGAGACGCCGCTCGAGAACACGGTCGGACCCTCCTTCGTGCGAGGAATCATGCAAAACCACTGTTTCGAGCACGGCGTCCTGAAACAACGCCAAGGCCGCGGCCTTCGCGCCTACCAGGTCGGCGGCACGAGAGACGAAGCGGTTATTGAAATCGGGCAAGTGGACCAGGCTGCCCAATTCGAGGGCCAGCCCCATGAGCGCTTCTGCGCGCTTGCGGTGCTCCTCGGAGCGATGCAGGTTGCGCATCACCTCCAACGCAACCGCCACTTGCGCGGCCAACGCACGAGCCCGGCGAATGTCTTCGGGCGAAATGCCTGCCTGATCTAGGCGATCGAGCACGCCAAACATTCCCATCACCTGTGAATCCGAACCCAGCAGGGGCACGGCCAGCAACTGCTTGACGCTGAACCCTTCGATCGCCTCCAGGTTCGCGCCAGGAACTTGCGAGGCGTCGTCCGTCCAGAAAACTTCTTTGGCCGCGAGCGCACGAGTGGCAATTCCATCGGGAAACACTACATCCACGTGCTGCGATGTTCCTTTGTCGGCGCCCAGCCGGACATGAAAGACGCCGTCCTCCAACAGCCCTATAAAGCAGCGGCCAAAACCCAGGAAGTCCGCCGCCCGCACCACGAATGCTTCCAAGAACTTATCCAGCTTTCCGATCGAGCTGAGTTCGGAAGAGATCTCCAGCAACTGGTGCAGTTCATGCGCCTGGCTGCGGGCCGTGGCATACAGTTCGGCATTCGCCAGCGCCACCGCTCCAAAGCCGGCGATGGCAGCGACCAGCGACCGCTCGTCCACCGTGAAAATTCCATCCGGTCGCGGGTACACCAGAATCGCCCCCTGCGTGCGCGAACTCCGAAAGGGCGCCGCCAGCAGCATGCCGGAAGGCACCATATCGCCCAAAGCATGCGATTTCGAATCGATGGAGACGGTAACTGGCTCGGAGGCCGCCACCGCGCGCGCCGCCAGGTCGGCGGCGAAACGCAGGCCGGTGCGATCGTGCCGAGAGCGCGCAGTATTCGCGAGTTGCGGACTGTCGGCGGCCACGCCGCGTAACTCGAAAGGCCCGTCCTGCCGCATGAATACACACACCAGGCGCGTCCGCAACAGCACACGAATCCGGTCGGCCAGCGCTTCAATCACGGCGGCCACGTCGGGATTGCCGTGCAGCGCGTGCGCAACTTCCGCCAGGATTTCGGCGCGACGATGATCTTCGCGCGACACTTCGGTGAGCCGGCGAGCTTCCATCAGGCTGCCGAGTTGTCCCGCAAGAATCGTGGCTTTTGCGGAAAGATCTTCGTTGAAATAACCCGGCTCGGAGTCATGCAGGAAAGCAACCGCGCCCAGTACTTCATTGGAGACCACCAGCGGCGCGGCCATCATCGAGCGCGCGTGAAACTGGGAGGCGCGCGGGTAGCGACTAGGATCCTGAAAGTTCGCGAAGATGGTGCGTCGTTTGCGGACCGCCTCGCCGGAAACGCCGCTGTCGGCTGCCTTCACGCGCAGCCCCAGGAAGGAATCGGCCATCCGCCCATCCGCTTCTGCGCAGACTAATTCATCGCTCGAAAGGCTCTGCCAGAAATAAACGCCGCTGACCTGGAAAAACTCGCGGGTTTCACGGCAGAACAGGCGCATGAGCGCCGCGGCATCGGTCCCCTGGGCGGCGGCCGCCGAAAAACGCAGGAGCAATTTCTGAAACGCCTCATCCGACCGCGGATTGGGGTCCTCGACGAGCGTCATGTCTCCCGCATGCATGGGCAAGAAAGCACCCTGTACGCTCCGGCCAAAGCGCTACAAGTCATTTGAATATAAGGGGAAACTATCGGTAATCTCATTTTGAGTCAAGGGAATTAGCCTCGAGGTGCCGAAATGTGAACTTTCGAGGTTTCCGCCCAAGTGGCGGCGTCTCACCCTGAGAAGAGCCGGACCGAGTGAGACGGCTTGCAAGTCTACCCTCGACCTGACGGGTACAGACCGGGATTCAATTCTGTTCTCCCACAACCACTTATCCGCAGTCACCAAAGTAACGTTCCTAGCGATAAAGCTGGTACGGCCCTTGCACGTTGCAGAGTACGATTTTTTGTGTTCACGGGAGGAACTGTGTCTCGACGGTCGGCTCAACGGTGGTTCGCAGGAGTTCTACTGGTGGCGGTCAGCGGAATGATCGTGCTGCATTCGGTACCCAGCCGTGCTCAAGAGGAGTTGACTCGCAAGGCCAAGACCAAGGTGGCGCCCATGTATCCGGAGCTGGCCAAGCGCATGAGCATTGCGGGCGTGGTCAAGGTGCAAGTCGTGGTCGCCCCCAATGGTTCGGTGAAAAGCACAAAGGTTATGGGCGGGCATCCCCTGCTGGTAAATGCAGCGGTGGACGCGGTCAAGAAATGGCGCTTCGAAACGGCTTCGGAGGAAACCACCGGAGTGGTGGAGTTCAAGTTCGATCCGAACGCGAATTAGTAAGCGAGGGTGCCGAGGTCGTTTCCCGGTGATCCGCGAACGGAGCCGGGGTTGGGATGGAGGAGCAGCGATGACGCTGGGCAAGAAACTTTACTTGAGCTTTGGTGGCGTCCTTTTGGGCGTGGTTTTTCTGTTCATCGTTAACTGGATGGCCGTTCGCCGCGAGCATGACGCCAAGAAAGCCGCTGCCTCTTCGCTGGAACTGGCCGAGGCGACTGATCTGGTCAAGTTCCAGATGATGCAGAACCGGCTCTACCTGAGCAACTACCTGCTCAGCGGCGATACCCGCGAAGTCGACCGCATGAACGAAGGCATTCATTCGCTCAGCGACAAGCTGGAAAAAACCCATAGCCTGGCCAACTCCGAACAGCAAAAAGTGGCCCTGGAAAAGGTGCAGCAACTGGAGCAGAGCTGGGCCAAAGAATTTGCGCAGCCCCTGGTCGACAAGCGCCGCGACGTGGACAGCGGCAATGCCACCGTCGCCGAACTGCAGATCTTCTACCTGCAGAAAGATGCTTCCTCGTGGGTGAAGAACTCCACCGAATTTCTGGACGTGGCTGACAAGGAAAACAAGAAGATCGTCGAAGAGCGCCGCAAGTCGGATGAAACTGCCGCCAACTTCACCATCGGCTTCTCCTTCCTGGCGATGGCCCTTGCGCTGGCCGTGGGTGGCTTCATCGCTTACCGCACCGCCCGCTCCATTACCGAACCGCTCTCGAAACTCATGGCGGTCGCCCACAAGATCGGCAACACCGGCGATCTGGATCACGACATCGTCACCGATACCCAGCGGCAGGATGAAATCGGCGAACTGGCCCGCACCTTCGCGAGCATGGTCAAGTATCTGAAGGAAATGGCCGTAGTCTCCGAAGCCATCGCGGCCGGCGACCTCATGGTCGACGTGCAGCCGCGCTCGAAGCAGGACACGCTGGGTCACGCCTTCCAGCAGATGGTCAAGAGTCTGCGCGATTTAGTCCGCAGCGTGCGCGACCTCGCTTCCCAAGTCGCCAGCGCCTCCAGCCAGGTGGCGGGAGCGTCGGATGAGTCCGCCAAGATCAGCCTGCAGGGTTCTTCCGCTATCGACGAAGTCACCAGCACCATGCACGAGATGAGTGTCAACGTGCAGAACATGGTGAAGAGCACCCAGACCCAGGCCTCCAGCGTAAGCGAGACCTCCGCCTCGATCGACCAGATGGTTGCTTCCATCCAGCGTGTGGCGGATACCGCCAAAGTGCTGCTCGACATCTCCAACCGCTCGCGCGAGGAAGTGCACAGCGGCATCACCACCATGGACAAGGCCACCGAAGGCCTAACCAAGATCAACAACACCATTCGCTCCTCCGGCGCCATCATCGATGCCCTGGGCACGCGCGCCGACGACATCGGCAAGATCATCGAGGTCATCGACGATCTGGCCGAGCAGACCAACCTGCTCGCGCTCAACGCGGCCATCGAAGCAGCCCGCGCCGGCGAACATGGCCTCGGCTTCGCCGTAGTTGCCGACGAAGTTCGCAAGCTGGCCGAGAAGTCGGCGCAATCGACCAAGGAAATTTCCGAGCTGATCCAGAGCATTCAGAAGGAAGCCCGCAAGGCAGTCGAGAACATGGACGAGAGCACCACCATCGTCAACGAAGGCCTCGAACTGGGCGGCGAGCTGAATGCCGCGCTGCGCAAGATTTCCAACGTGGTCACCGAGGTCTACAAGTTCGCGCAGGAAATCGGCGCCGCCACCAACGAGCAGTCGCACGGCTCCTCGCAGATAGCCCGCGCCACCACGCGTCTGAACGAAATCACGCACGAGATTAATTCCGCCGTCGAAGAACAGGCTTCGGGCGCGCAGGCCGTCGTCAAGGCCATGGAACGCATGCGCGAACTGATCCAGCAGTCGACCTCGGGCTCAACCGAACTGGCAGCTTCCGCCGAACAGATGTCCAAGATGTCCCGCGAATTGCTGGATGCCCTGGAGCGGGTGGCCGGCCGTACCGGCGAAGTCGAGCATCGCTCGCGTCTTGACGAGCCCGCACGCAGCGCCCGTCATGCCGCCGCCGGGTTCCAGGGATAGCCGAGGAGCAGTTTATGAGCCGAGAACTGCACATCGTCGGGTTCCAGGTGGGCCGCGAGACCTATGGCGTGCCCATCACGTCGCTGCACGAGATCGTGCGCGTGCCCGAGATCACCGCCGTGCCCGATGCGCCCGAGTACATGGAAGGCGTCATCAACCTGCGCGGCAAGATCGTTTCCGTGATGGACCTCCGCAAGCGATTCGGGGTTAAGGAAGGCGGCGGAAACCGCCGCAACCGCATCCTGGTGGTCGAATTCAACGGACGCCTCTCCGGGTTGATCGTGGACTCCGCCTCCGAGGTGCTGAAGATCGCCTCCACCGACATCGAGCCGCCGCCCGCGGTGCTGCAGGAAGGCGGCGCCAACTGCGTCACCGGACTGGGCAAGTACAAGGGCCGCCTCATCATGCTGCTCGACATGAACAAGCTTCTCGATTTCAGCAGTGATGCCGCGCAGAAAGCAGCCGCGGATCAAAAAGCGGCACCCACTCCCAAAGCGGAGGTCCGCAGCGCAGCGGCCCGTTAGGCGCGGCTCACACCCCATGGGGACACTAGGCGCAGCACCCGCACCGACACCCACGCTCAGCGAAGCGGAACTCAGACTTTTGCAGGCCCTGGTTTACCAGGAATGCGGCATGCACTTCGACGATCGCCGCACCCCCTTCCTGCGTGACCGCGTCCAGCGCCGCATGCGCGAGTGCCGCGTCGACTCTTTCTACAGCTACTATCGCCTGCTGATCAGTGACACGGGCAAGAGCGAACTGTCGCAACTTCTCGAAAACCTGACCGTCAACGAAACCAGCTTCTTCCGCAACAAGGCCCAGCTGGACCTGTTCCACAAGCATGTGCTCGAAGACCTGTTGCACCACAAACAGGAGCGGCGTGACTTTTCCCTGCGCTTCTGGAGTGCGGGTTGTTCCACCGGGCAGGAACCCTACACCATGGCCATGCAGGTGGCGGACGCGCTCGCCTATTACTACATGCGCAATCCGCTGCCGGTGGAGTCACCTTCGCCCAAGCCCCTGGTCCCCGCGCCCTGGAAAGTAGAAATCCTGGCCAGCGACATCAGCTACTCCGTGCTGCGCGCCGGGCAGGACGGCACTTACAGCGAGAACCAGATGTCCTCGGTCGACTACAGCTATCGCCTGCGCTACTTCGACAAAGTCGGAGAGCGTTATGCGGTTAAGAAGAGTCTCAAAGAGATCGTTCACTTCGACTTTCACAATCTGAAGACCGAGTACCTCCCCCAGCGCAACGACGTCATCTTCTGCCGCAACGTCATGATGTATTTCGACGAGGCCGAACAGAAGCGCCTGATCAACAAGTTCTATCGCTGCCTGAATCCCGACGGCTACCTGTTTGTGGGCCACGCCGAGAGTTTGCTCGGCCTGACCGACCGCTTCCAGATGGTGCACCGCAACAGCGGCACGGCGTATCAGCGGATTGAGGTGAAATCGTGAGCCAGTCCGACGAGCGCATGGCGGAACTGCGCGAGCTCTTCTTCGAGAG
>UEXW01000174.1_pt1 | contig 40589 bp, 36 predicted proteins | sample 4301151 | NCBI WGS metagenome assembly UEXW01 (sample SAMEA4773176, study PRJEB27434) | metagenome | biome: 2259; feature: agricultural soil; material: soil | place: USA | collected 2014-09 | depth 0.25 m | reverse complement strand
GTTCGATAGTGGGTATTGCAATGAATGGCGTCAATATCCCAGAGGTACACTTGGTGCTTCGGAAGTAACTAGTTCAGGCTGGGCCAAGACTCTGCTGTGCAAACGCCGGTTCAGGTGGTTGGCTAAGCTCTTCGACGTTTGAAAGGTTTCACGTTTCGTGATCGTGCGCCTGGAGCGTGGTCGATCGTGAAGTGGACCTTCTGTAAGGCATCGTTGGCAGTGAGGGGGCGCCTTAAGCGGTGAATACGGGCAACGGCCCGGTCGACCACGCGGGCGAGTTCGGCTCCGTCGCCGGAGGTTCGGTCTTCACGCAGGCGACGCTTGGCTTTTTCCGGAGAGTACCAGGTCGGATTCCGACCGGACTCCTGCGCGGGACCGAGCCACAGGACCTCGCACAAGTGGGCATTCACAGCCAAGGCGACGGCGGAGGCATCGCGGCGGCCCTTGCGTCGCGTGTAGCGCGCGAAAGAGGCCTCTTCCATGCGACCGTGGACACCGGCCTCTTCGAAGGCTTCGAGGGCGGCAGCCTGAGCATGGGTAAGGCCCGGTTCCGTGTTGCCTTTGGGGAAGGTCCAGCGGCCTCCGCGGGTTTGCACTAACAGAAACTCGATGGCTGTGCCGCGAACGCGATAGCAGACGGCCGCGACCTGTTCGCATCCACGCAGACGGCGGAGGTGGGACAGGGCGACGAACTTGGCGGACTGCGAAAGGGGTCGGGCCTTGGCCCACGCGGGCGGCAAGCGAGATTCTCCGGCACTCATGAGAGTAGAGTGCGCGATGGCGGCAGGTCCTGGCTAGAGCACAGCTTGGTTCGCGTCACCGGCAGGCATCCAATAATTCGTGTCGAGGCGCAACACATGAATGGGTTGTGGAATCCCTTGCGCACAGAGCGCGCAAGGCTGGGGCAACCACGTTTGGTTCGCTGCACGAGGTCAGAATCGAACGGGTCGCGTTAGATGCCAGCGGAGAGGCGTCTTGTTTTCTTAAGGCGTACGTAGGCTCACGCCGCCTGCCGCCGGAATCCGTTTACGCACTTGCGGTTTGCACCCGTGGAAGACAGTATTTCTGAACGGCGATCAAAAGGCGGGAAGGAACGCTTGGAAAATCTTTATTGTCTTCGTTGCAACCGGGAACTTGAGTCTCGCGACAAATCGGTTGCGGTGTACATGTTTGCGCAGACGGTGGGCATTAAGCCACGGCAGAAGTCGTCGGCACAACGGATTTGCTTCTGCCCGCAATGCTCGGTGTCCCTGGCCATGGGCCCCCCGCCAGAGGGCGCACTCAACATCGCTGCCTGGAACATGATTCGCGACCTGGTGGGAGCCGATCCGGCGCTGAACCAGGCGGCGTGGGACACCTTGCGTGGGGTCGTCGGCTCACTCCCCTCAGGCGAAGCTGATCGTGGCGCGCGCGCACCGCACACAGCCGCGTACTTCGAATTCTAGGAGGAACGGATTCCGTTCCTCCTATTAAGTCCCTCCCCCAACAATCATCAAACTGCAATACCACTACCTCGTCGAACCAAACGGTGTGGCAGGCGTGCGCCACCGCAGGGGAGCCGGCGTTCCCGATAAAACGGTATTGGGCGATTGGACGCGCGCGGCACCGGCCAGAACCGGGGTGGCGGAGCAGCCGTCCGTGCTTATCGTTCCAGTATTGGCGAAATTATTCGATCCATGGAATCCCGTTGGCACCTGGTCCAGACCGACGGCGGCGTCGTTAACGGTGTTATGAGAGACGACACCGCTGAAGCAGTTGAACTCGACTGCTGCGGTTGTCGCAAGCGTGATGCGATTGGATTGAATGGTTGCACCGTCCGAGATGAGGAAGACTCCGTAGTTTGCGTTCAAGATATCGTTGGACTGTACCGTACCTCCAGCCAGGAGAAGAACCCCGATTGACGTATTTGTGAACGTGTTCGATGAGACGCGGACTCCGGCAGCGAGGTCGAAAACGCCCGCCAAGGCATCGGTTACATTGTTCTCTGCAACCACGCCATTGTTGCCACTCACGACAATACCGGAAGGCGCAGAGGGCACAGATACCAGATTGCGCCTGACAAAGGCGGTGAGAGTTGGAGATGCGCCACTGCCCACGAAGATGCCCGTGCCGTCGACATCGTGGACGCTGCTGTCGTGAATGGATACGAACCGATTCGAGCCGTCTCCGTTCTCCGCCCAAATTCCAACCCCGCAGTTCTCATCGAACTGACCACTCGTCCGCACCCGCTCGACTTCACCGGAAGACCCGGATGCGTAGAAAATCCCTGACAGCCAAATATTCGAAGTGCCACACGCCTGATCGCCGCCGGTGCCGTCGACTACGATATTGGTGATGTCGACCTTACCGGGGCTCTGGACCAAGAGCTGAGCAGCCACCGGTTCCCCAAAAATACTGGTCACGTTTGCAGACAGGCCCGTACTCGGTACGGTAATTACGATTTGATCCTGGTTGTCACTTGCGATGCCTTGCAATGTCAACGGCTGGGAGATCGTGACTTGCTCCGCATACACCCCTGGGCAGACTAGTACCGTAGAGCCGGGCGGCACGCTCGTGACCGCCTCCGAAATCTTCGAAAAGCTGGTGAGCCTGGGCTTACAAGTTCCCACCGCAAAATTACCGGCCATCGCTGGAAACGATGCAAGAAGCGGCACCGTTGCAAGTAGCAATACTTTCAGCCGAACCATAGGCACTCCTTCTACATTGATGGGAAACGGTCAAGTTGAATCGACCACAACATCGAGGAAACCTCGATAGTCAAAGGCGGGTCGGAAGTTTGGGGAGAACTCTCGGCCTGGGGGGAGTTAGCGTGGGCTGGACAATTCCAGACACTATCACAGCGACGATCACCCTTACACTGAAAATCGTCGACGTTAGTAAAGGAAGTGTAAAAAATCTGTCGTTAGTATCGAGTCAGGTTCGTTGACAGAATTGAGCGCCGCGGATTCGACCAACTGCGACGAAGACTGAGCTTACTTTTTTCGTAGGCTGAGTCTTCTGTACAAAGTCCTCTCGTCTCCCACGACTAACGACCCGATCATGCGGTCACGCACGACTCTGAATTCCCAGAAGTCTTTTTTTGAGTTATGGCTGGTGCAGAATAGAATCTGGCCGACACGACACTGGCAATCGAGGGTTCCCGTGAACTCCTGCTTGCCCTCCACAACCTTGTAGCCGTCCAGGCGGACCTTGTCGGAAGCGGTTTTGTCGGCCGCGATGTGATAGACGACGTGTTCGTCGTGACAGGGAGAGCTGGGAATCGTGCACTTCGACTCTCCCTCCCAGGTACCGACCGCGGGAGTTACGTCGACTGGCTCGGTAGCCAAAACAAGGAGGGGTGCGAGGGCGAGGGCGATGATGAGCAGATTTTTCATAATCCGTGGGCCTAGAAGTTGCCCGCTACCGGGTTCGCCGGGTCTTTGTAGTCGTAGAATCCTTTGCCGGTTTTTCTGCCGTACCAACCCGCCATCACCAGCCGTTTCAACAACGGAGGGGAGGCAAAGCGGCGTTCCTTGAACTCCTCATACATCACCTGCGTGATGTAGTAAGTCGTGTCGAGCCCGACGAAGTCGAGCAGAGTAAACGGGCCCATGGGATAGCCACAGCCCAGCTTCATGGCATTGTCGATATCCTCGATTGACCCAACGCCTTCCTCGTACGCTCGGATTGCGTCCAGCAAATAGGGCACCAGCAGCCGGTTCACGATGAAACCGGTCTTGTCGAAGGTGCGTACCGGCACTTTGCCCAGTTGCCTGCCGAACTCATACGCCGTTTCGAAGACCTCCGGCGCGGTGGCGATGGTCTTCACCACTTCCACCAGTTTCATGAGCGGCACGGGATTGAAGAAGTGCAAGCCGACGAACCGTTCCGGACGCTTCACCGAGGTCAGCAGCTCGGTCACCGAGATCGAGGAAGTATTGGAGGCAAAAATCGCGTCTTGCTTTGTGATGGGATCGAGCGACGCGAACATCTTCTTCTTCTCTTCGACGTTCTCGATGATCGCTTCGATGACGATGTCGCAGTCCGCGAGGTCCTGCTTGGTGGTCGTGCCTCTCAGGCGCGCGCGGATTGCTTGCGGCGTCTCTTTTATCGTGCCTTTCTCAGCGAACTTTGCCAGTGACTTCTCGATCGCGGCGAAACCCTTGTCGAGATACTTCTGTTCGACTTCGAGGACGGTGACGTCGAAGCCGGACATCGCTGCCACTTGCGCGATGCCGGATCCCATAAGGCCGCAACCTAAGACGCCAACTCTTTTGATTTCCATAGGCACCCTTTGATCAACCACCAAGGACACTAAGGGATCACGAAGGAAGTCAAAATCTACGACTTCGTCTGCTTCGTGGTTAAAACCTCTCTCCGTGACCAAGAAGCTTCAGTGAAAGCTCTCCACTACCATGGCGATCCCCTGCCCGCCTCCAATGCAAGCCGTAGCCAGGCCGTACTTCTTCTTCCGCCGCCGCAGCTCGTAAAGTAGCGTGATGACCAGCCGCGTTCCGGTCGCTCCCAGCGGATGTCCTAACGCGATTGCTCCGCCGTTCACATTCACTTTGCTGCGATCGAGGCCGAGCTCCTTCTCGACTGCCAGGTACTGCGCCGCGAAGGCCTCGTTGACTTCGATCAGGTCAATGTAGTCCAACGTGAGCCCGGCTCGCTGCAATGCGAGTTTTGTCGCTGGGACTGGACCACGCCCCATCAGCTTCGGCTCGACACCCGCGATTCCCCAGTTCACGATTCGCCCCAGGGGACTGAGATCGCGCTTCTGGGCCTGCTCCAGAGACATCACAACCACCGCGGCTCCGCCATCGACGATTCCGCTGGCATTGCCGGCGGTCACGGTCCCATTCTTGCCAAATGCGGGGCGCAACTTTGCCAGTCCTTCCATCGTCGTCTGCGGTCGGCGGTGATCGTCTTCGGCAAACGTCTCATGGTCGCCCCTGGCATTTTTCAGCGATACGGGAACGATCTCTTCCGGAAGCCGTCCTTCTTTATAGGCGGCATCGGCAGCCTGCTGGGAGCGCAATGCGAATTCGTCCTGCATCTGGCGACCAATGCCTTGCTGCTCACCGTAAAGCTCAGCGGTGTTGGCCATGTAAGATCCACAGTAGGTATCGAGCAGCGCGACCATCAACGAGTCTTCCAGCTTCCCGCCGGGGGCCAGGGTGAAGCCGTCGCGCCCGCGGATCACGAACGGGGCCTGCGACATCGCTTCCATTCCCCCCGCCAGCACGATCTTAGCTTCGTCGGTTTGGACCATCTGGGCGGCGCTCACCATCGCCTGCATACCCGAACCGCAGAGTCGATTGACCGTCAGAGCAGGCGTTTCGATGGGAAGGCCCGCTTTCAACCCGACGTGCCGTGCTCCGTAGAGCGCATCGCCGGAAGTCTGTTGGGCGTTGCCGAAGACCACGTGATCGAACTCCTTGGGATCGATGCCCGCGCGTTCGATCGCCCCCTTGGCCGCCACCGCGCCGAGTTCCTGTGCGGTGAAGTCTTTAAGTTTGCCGCAGTACCGCCCCATCGGCGTACGTGCGCCACTGACAATGGCAATATCGCCCGGTTTCAGCATGATGACCTGCCACTAGAAGAGCTCGCGAGGATGAGAAAACTAATTAGTGTAGCAGCGAGAAAGAGCTATCAGCAATCAGCTCTCAGCCTTTGACCGAGAGTGTCTCTTCCGCGTTCGGGAAAGGTTGTGATTGGAAGGCAGCTACGAGCGAACCCTGAAGCGTTTAAGCGAGATGTGAAGCGCTCAGTGCTGAATGCTGAGTGCTGACAGCTTCTACGCCACCGCTGCCGATGCGAGCGTTGGTGCTAGACACACCACGCTGCCGGCACCTTGCGTCACCGCATCGTGCAGTGCCTGCTCTGCGCGATTAATGACCTCGGTGACGATATCGACCGCGTCAAAGCCGGTTCGCATGACGGCCTCGGCCAGTCCGGCGGTGAAAGGGATGGGCTGATCTTTCCCTAGGAAGCGGACGTCGGCAACCAATTTGCGCAGCTTCTCTACCGCGAGCAGCGCCTCTTTTTCGGCAGTATCGCCGAGAATGATGGCGACCGTCGTGGTGTCATAACGAAAGGCGAGATCATTGGAACGGATGTTGGCCGTAAACAGTTGGCCGATCTGCTCCATGGTGGCGTTCACGGTGGGCTCGCCAAACTCCTTGATCAGGGCGGAACTGCGCCCGAAGTGCATAAGGAGGATAGTAAGCGGAGCCGCCTGTTGGACGCCGCGTTGCGCCTCGGCCAGTGCCAGGTCGAGATAGGAGGCGCGCTTCAGCAATCCCGATTTTTCGTCCGTGACCGAGAGATTGCGGACCAAGCGCCGCAGGCCGGCATTGTTCAGCGCAATCACCACCTGCTCGCCCAGGGTCTTCAAAACCACAATTTCGGAAGGATGCCAGTTGCGTTGCGAACTCTGCATGCAGAGCAGAATTCCAATGTGGTCCTCGCCATCCATCAACGGCAGCGCCAACAGCGAAGTGACTCCCAGTTCGGCCAACACGCGGCGTATCGGCTGTACTTCGGGGGCCGTGAGCGTGTCCGGAATGTTTACGGTGCCGCGCGCCACAACCAGCTCCTGGCAAGCGGAGATGACGGTTGCCAGGGCGCCAGCCTCGGCAGCCGCGACACCGTCGGCGTGATACTCCTGCAGCGCGGTGGGAGGCAATCCCGGCTTTCGCATGGCGGCGACGCAGCGTGTCACTTTCCACTGGCTTCCCATTTCGTTGGCGGCGGTGGAGAGCACGGCGTTGGCATTGTTCTGGTGATAGAGCTTGCGGGTGATCTCGGCCACGCGCGTGAAGCTGCTGACGTCGGCTTGCTCGCCGTGCGTAGGGGCAGGAGCGGGAGCCGGCGGGGAACCGCCATTGCCAGTCGGAGCAGTGGCCACCGGAACCGCAGGCGCAGGCGCCGAACCGGCATAGCGCGGTGTAATTCCCGCGGCCAGGTAGAGCCGCTGCAGGTCTTCGTTGCGCTCCTCTTCCCGGGGAAACAATTCTTGAATGCGCTGCAAGCGCTCGACTGCCTTGGACCGCATGCCGTATTGCACGAGGATTTCAGCCTGCAACATCAAGTCCTGCAGAGCCGCCGCCCCCAGCGTGGGCTCTTCGACCCGGGCCTGTTCGGGCACCGACTTGTTCATCTGGCTCAGGCGGGAGGCAATCACTTTGTAGCGGTCTTCCGGAATTTTTCCGCGAATCGCCTCCAACCGTTTTTGATGCCCGCGTTCGTAGGGATCGACGTCGGCGGCCCGATCCAAGCACTCTCCAGCCTTCTGGAAATTCGCGGTGCTGACGTAAAGATCAAATAGCTTCAGGAGGGTCTGACAGTAGTCGTTCTCGCGATTCGAGGAATTAAACAGCTCGCTCAAGAACTCGAGCATTTCCGGCGAGGATCGGTGTCCGGCGACAAGGTCCTGCATGGTCGCGACGAAGGCTCGCCGTTCGCCACGCCGCCGCTGGAACAATTCCAGCTTGCGGGCCAGGGCTACGGCCTCCGCATCCTGCTGGCAGTCGACCATCTGGCCGATGAGCGTGACGACCTGCTGCAATCTACCCGGGTTTTGTTCGAAGAGCTGCCAGATCAGGGGCTCAGCCTCGGCCAGTCGATTGGCCGCCAGCAAAGCCTGGCTGTAGTAATCGCGCAACTCCATGGAGGGATTTCCGGCAATCACATGGGGCTCAAAAATGAAGATCGCGGCACCCACCTGCCCCTGTGCCATCAAACTCTTGCCATACGCCAGCGCGATTTTGGGATCGCTGGGATCTTCCGAATAGGCGCGCTCGTAGTACTGCGACGCATCCGCGCCCGCGGCCTCCGCCAGTTCCGCCGCTTTGTGAAAGGCTGCGGCCGCCGCTTTGCTCTCGCCCAATTGGGAGCACAGTTCGCCCATGCGTAGTTGGTTTCCCTGGGTAGGCTCAAGGGCGACGATACGCGTCATGACCTGCAGGGATTCCCCCTGCTTGTGTTGCTTGGCCAAATCGTCGAGGGCGTTTTCGTAGGTCCCGACCGCCAATTTCTTGTTGGAATTCTCGAGCAGCTGCCCGAATCGAAACTTCTGCTGCCAGGTAGGATTGCCGTGGCGCGCCAGTTTCTTGTAGGTCAGGCTAGCCCGCATGGCGTCTCCAGCCGCCACCTGGCGCTGGAATAGATCCCCCAGCAGGGACACGGCCTCGGCGGTCCGGGTCAGCGACAGAGACAGATCCGCGGCCATCGAGCGAACATTGTCATTGTCCGGATCTTCCCGAAGGACTTGCAAATACTCTTCGAGCGCGTCCCCGGTCTTGCCTCTTTGCAGAAGCTTCTCCGCTTGCGCGACACGTTTCGCGATTTCAGCCCGATCCGGCATGGAGTAATGTGCGGAGTAACCTGCAAGGTGATTTTAGGAGTCAGGGAAAACAGCGGCAATGAAGTAACGGTTCAGCCCAGTTACGAAGGTCATCCAAATTCCCCACATTGGGACTGGGACTGGTTTCTGTTATACGTTGCAGCATGCCCGAACCCGGCAACGCTAACGAAGAACAGGGACTTCGCCACCAACTCACGGCCGGGCAGATGGCCATGGTTGGGGTGGGCGGCTCGATCGGCACCGGGCTTTTCCTGGGCTCGGCACCGGCACTCGATCTGGCTGGACCGGCGGTCATCATCAGCTTCCTGCTGGCGGCCTTGATCAGCCTGACGGTGGCGCTGGCACTGGGCGAGTTGGCCTGCGCCCATCCGGCGGCCGGATCCTTCGGCGTGTACGGAGACCTCTATCTCAACGACTGGACCGGATTCCTCTCGCGCGGGGGATATTGGGCCGCGGTGGCGGTCTCCATTGGGGCGGAGATGGTCGCCTCCGCCACTTACATGTCGTACTGGTTTCCCAAAGTACCGGCGGCAGTCTGGGTCGGATTGTTTTCGCTATTTCTATTCGTCGTGAATGTTCGGCGGGTGGGCTCCTACGGTCGATTCGAGTTCTGGTTCGCCATGGTGAAAGTGGTGATCATTGCCGCCTTCGTGGCGTTGGGCTCCGGGCTTCTGCTTTCGGGACGTGTCAGTGCGCAATATTCGGCGCACGGCGGATTTTTTCCCCGGGGCTATCTGGCTCCGCTGCTGGCGATGACCTTTTCAATCTATTCTTTCGGAGGAGTGGAGTTTGTAGCCGTGACCTCCGGCGAATCACGCTCGCCGGCAGAAATCGCCCGGGCCATGCGCATTACATTTGCGATGCTAACTGCCATCTACCTGAGCTCCATTGCGGTTTTGGCGGGAGTGATTGCCTGGAACCAGGCGGGTGTCGGGGAGAGTCCTTTCGTGACCGTCTTCCGCTCTGTGAAAATTCCCGGAGCCAGCCACTTGATGAACTTTGTGGTTTTGACTGCCGCGCTCTCGGGCGCCAATGCCGCGTTGTACATCACTTCGCGCATGCTGTTTTCGATGGCGCGCAGCGGTTGGGCTCCGCGCCGACTGGGACATCTGAACGCGCAGGGCTCGCCCAATCTGGCCTTGCTGGTTTCGTCATTCGGCATCGTGGTGGCGCTGGTGCTCGAGCGGTGGGCGCCGGCGGATGCCTTCATCTTTATTTTGCGCGCGGCATTCTTCGGGATGATGTTGTCCTGGGTGGTGTCGCTGGCAGCGCACGTCTCCTTTCGCAGACGCGTAAGTGCTGAAGCTCTCCAGAGGCTGCCTCTGCGCTCCCCACTGGGAGCGACAGGTTCGGCGATTGGATTCGTCGTGGTGTGCGCCGTCATTCTGAAGGGCTGGTGGGATTCACCAGTCAATCGCATCAGCGGAGTGTTCTATTTACTGGTTTTGACAGTGGCTTGGTGGGCCATCAAGTCAGGACGGAAGAAATCAGAAGCGGTCGGCGAGCCCAGCCTCAAAAGATGGGAGTGAATCGAAGCGTCCCCTACGCCGCTGAGGTTCGAAATCTATCTGCTCGCTGTCTTCCCGTACAATGTCCGCATGCCGGACCCGCTGCTCTGCTACCGCGCAGAATTCCCCATCCTGGAGCGGACCAACTACCTCATCAGCAATTCCCTGGGGGCGATGCCGCGAGGTGTGTACGAGTCGCTGAAGGACTACGCCGACACCTGGGCCACGCGCGGCGTGCGCGCCTGGGAGGAGGGCTGGTGGATGCTGGGAGCAGAAGTGGGCGAGGAATTGGGAGCGCTCATGAATGCGCCCAAGGCGAGCGTCTCCACGCATCAGAACGTCACCACCTGCCAGGCGATTGTTGCATCGTGTCTCGACTTCTCAGGGGAACGGAACAAGGTTGTTTACACCGACATGAACTTCCCCTCGGTGATGTACTTCTGGGAAGCGCAGCGGAGCGTGGGCGCGCAAGTTCACATGGTGAACACCGACGATGGCATCACCGTTCCTACCGAGCGGTTGCTGGATGCCATCGATGAACGGACTCTAGTTGTTCCCGTTTCGCATGTGATCTTCCGCAGCGCTTATCTCAATGATGCAAAGGCGATTGTTGAGAGAGCCCACAAAGTCGGGGCCCACGTGGTGCTGGACACGTTCCAATCGCTCGGAACGATTCCGGTCGATGTGCAGGCACTTAACGTGGATTTCGCTTGCGGCGGTGTTCTGAAGTGGTTGTGCGGAGGCCCGGGAGTCGCCTATCTCTATGTTCGTCCCGACTTGGGGAGAAAACTGGAACCACGTTTCACGGGATGGGCGGCGCACCAGGAGCCGTTCAATTTTGAGGTCGGACCCATCCGTTACACCGATCCGCCGTTCCGCTTCATGAACGGCACACCACACATTCCGTCTCTACACGCTGCCCGCCCCGGAATCAAGATTATCCGTGAGCTTGGAGTCGAGAAGATCCGCGAAAAATCAAAGCGTCAGACTGCCAAGCTAATCGAACTGGCCGATCGGCGCGGCTGGCGCGTCAACACTCCCCGCGATCCCGAAAAACGCGGCGGCACTGTCTCCATTGACATGCCCGATTCGCACGAGGTCAGCCGCGAACTATTGCGGCGAGACATCCTGGTGGACTGGCGGCCACAAGCCGGGGTCCGCATGTCTCCTCACTTCTACACGGCTGACGAGGAACTCGAAGCCGCCATCACAGCCGTGGATGAGATAGTGAAAAGCAGAACAGTTCCTACGCGCTAGCTCCTGCAGAACGAGATTTCCTCTCTGAGTTACCAACGTTCGCGCAGTAACATTACTGACGTAAGACCGCTGTTCGTCTTTTCTGCTGACCTCGCTCTCCAGGCCTCGCTATGCTCATTCCACGCCCGACGCGGCCATGACGCGGGCTCGAAGACCTTGCATCACACTTGGCCAATTCTACTCAATCGTGCCGACGTGCCTATGATCCCCGTCGTGATGGGGGCGCTCGTCGGGCTCTACTTCTTTTTTCGGGGATGCGTGCTGCTGCAACGGCGAGCTGTCGCTCCCGATGAGAAAGCGCCGGGCTTAACCGCGATGGTCGCCGGCACACCGGGTGAACTGAGTCCACCCCGATCGAGCACACGAGAAATTGTTCGTCTCACTCCTGACAGTGATCCCGACAAGAGCACCCAGCAGGGAAAGATTGCCGCCGCCCTGTTGAGGGCAGGCGTCTCATCGCTGGAATCATGGATTGCAACAGCAGATCGCAGTCCGATTGCGGTGGATTTGGCAGATGAGCACCTTCCGGTCGCACCCAAGCCGGGCGGACTGGTGCGATCGCTCGACCGGACTGCCTCGAATGCTCTAAAAAAAGCTATCAGCCATGTTCCACCACTGGCTCTCAACCCGGTCAACCCGGCTCAACCATTTCGCTGGAAACCTGCGCTAATGGTGTGGGGTGGCCCGACTCTCACGATGGTCTGCCTTTATATTTTGGTGCTGCACTTCGGGTTGCTGTGAATTGGCTGTTGGCTGATGGTCGTTAGTTGGCTTGCCATCGAAAATAGCCCGCGACTCGACCGACAAAAACTCCTAACCGCACAGTTCGCCAACGGACCGCAAAGGGCTCCGAGGGCTGTGATTCTTATGATTGCGTTTGCCTGCATCTGTCGGGCCAATCGCCAATTACTAAGAGGCATGTGCGAACCCGCACCTTCCTTCTAACCCGTCCAGCCCAATTCCTCCCTGCGTTCGCTCCTCATTCATTAAAATGACTTAGTGCCTGACACCGTCCGCATTGGGATTCTGGGTGACTTTACGCCTGAGTTCCGCTCCCATCACGCGACCAACGACGCGCTGCAGCACGCTGCCGCAAAACTGAATCTCGCCGTACAATCGGAGTGGCTGCCCACCCCGTCGCTGGTGGATCCGAGTGCCAAAAAGATTCTCGAGAGCTTCGATGGCTTGTGGGCCTCGCCCGGCAGTCCCTACAAGAGCATGGAGGGCATGCTGAAAGGCATCGAGTTCGCGCGCAGCCGGGACTGGCCCTTTCTGGGCACGTGCGGTGGATTCCAGTACGCGGTCATCGAGTGCGCGCGCAACGTGCTGGGGCTTAAAGACGCTGACACGGCGGAAAACAATTCAGGATCGAAGAACATCATTATTTATCCAGTTGCCTGCGCGGTCCCGAATCGCTCGGGCGATGCGCCCAAACTCTCGGGAGTGGTGCCCGAGATCCGCATCCGTCCTGGCTCGTACATGCAGACGTTCTACAATCAGGAAGTCATACAAGAAGAGTTCTTCTGCAACTTCGAACTGAATCCCGACTACGAATGGTGCTCGATCGAAGCCGGATTCCCCATCGCCGCCCGGGGTCCGAATGGCGAAGTGCGCGCGATCGAGTCACCCACTCACCGCTTCTTCATTGCCACGCTATTTCAGCCTCAACTCAGCTCGAAGCCTGACAAGCCGCACGCTCTGGTTCTCGCGTTCGTGCAAGCGGCCGCCGATTGGGGCAAAAAGAAACTGGATGACAGCGTGCTCGAATAAGTAACGCCCGCCCTGGGTGGCAGTCTCGGATATCTTTCGCTATTCTTCCAACACCCATGGCCTCAACTACCCTGTCTGCTCCCGAGAAACGGCCATTTCTGTCCGACGGCATGCCGGCGGTCCTAGCCATGGCGGCCGCTCTGCTCATCGTGCACTGCGTTTTCAACAACCGCTATGACTACTTCCGCGATGAGTTCGACTATCTGGCATGTGCAAGGCACCTCGCCTGGGGATACGTCGACCAACCTCCATTGATCCCCTGGCTGACGCGCCTCTGCCTGATGACGTTAGGCGGTTCCATGCGGGCGATACGATTTCTGCCTGCTCTGGCAATGTCAGGAACCGTGGTGCTGGCCGCGATGATCGCGCGTGAACTGGGCGGGCGCGCCTTCGCGCTGATTTGCGCTGCGGCTGCGGTGGTAGCTTCGCCGGTCTATCTGAACGCCGGAAGCATTCTCACTACGAACTGTCTTGAACCGGTGTTATGGGGCGGATGCGCGTACTTAGCGATCCTCGCGGCCAAGCACAACCAGCCGCGCTACTGGTTCTGGTTCGGAGTGGTCGCGGGCATCGGCATACAGGAGAAGTATTCGATTTCCATTTTTGGCTTCGCGGTGGTGGTAGGGCTGCTACTTACCGAGCAGCGGCGCTTCCTTTTCAATAAATGGATCTGGCTTGGGGGGCTGGCGGCCTTCGTCATTTTCTTGCCTAATTTGCTTTGGAACATCCACTACCATTGGCCGTTCGTCGAACTGATGCGCAACATTAAAGCGGAAGGCCGAGACATCGCGCTCTCCCCGTGGCAATATTTTTTGCAGCAGTGCCTGATCATGCAACCCATCGTCGCACCGATCTGGATTGCAGGCGTGGTCGGCTTCCTGCTTTGTCGCCAGTTTCAGCCGTACCGTTTTTTGGGATGGAGCTACCTCGTCGCCTTTGCCGTCATCGCCGCGCTTCACGGTAAGAACTACTACCTTGCGCCGATCTATCCGATGCTCCTGGCGGCGGGCTCCGTCCTGTTCGAGCAGGTGTTGAACCGGCCGCGCCTGGCCTGGGTGAAGCCTGTCAGTGTTGCACTGATCCTGCTGGGGGGAGCGTGGTTCGCGCCGGTTGTCGTTCCCATCCTGCCGGTGGAGAAATACATCGCCTACCAGGAGAAGTTGCCAATCAAAGTGCCGCGCAGCGAGCACAGCCACGTAGGCGCCGTGCTACCCCAGCACTACGCCGATCAGTTCGGATGGCACGAAATCGTCAGCGAAGTCGCCCTTGCATGGAACCACATTCCACCGGGCGAGCGATCCGATTGCGGCATCTTCGCGCAAGACTACGGCGCCGCCGGCGCGATCGATTGGTACGGTCCCAGCTATGGACTGCCTCCGTCCCTAAGCGGACATCAGACCTGGTTCCTGTGGGGACCACGCGGTTACTCGGGAAACTGTCTGATTGTTCTAGACGATCGGCGCGAGCGGCTGGAAGGCATCTTCAATCAAGTCGAATTCGTCGGCCGTTCGCCGGACAATCCGTACGCTCTGGAGAAAGAGCTCCCAGTCTTCATCTGCAAGGGGTTGAAATCGGGAACGCTGGCGGAAGCTTGGCCACGATTGAAGAAGTGGCGTTGATTCAGCTTTCAGCTGACAGCTATCAGCCTTCTTGGCCAGCCGGGCAACTGTACGATGCGCTGGATTTCTGTAGTACTCTCTGCGTCATGCGAATCGTTGGATTCTTTCGCTTCTTAATGTTTATTCTTTTGTGGATTCTGTTCTGCGCTTGCGCCGTAGCGCAAAGCAAAGCCGCCGCGACGGCTACCATCGCAATCACGCACGTCACCGTCATCAATCCAGGCAAGTCTTCGGTGACATCCGACGCCACGGTTGAGATCACGGGGACTCGGATCAGCAACCTTTCCACGTCATCACACTTCTCGCCACCTAAGAATGCCCGCGTCGTTGACGGTCGGGGGCAGTACCTCATCCCTGGTCTGTGGGACATGCACGTGCATTCCGCCTTTGGCGACTGGTTTCCGGGCGGACGCGACGTAATTCTGCCACTGTTCGTCGCCAACGGTGTGATCGGCGTGCGTGATATGGGCGGAGACCTGCCGGTGCTTTTCGACTGGCGAAGGCAAATTGCCGATGGAAAGATTTTGGGTCCCCGCATGGTTGTCTCCGGGCCCATGTTGGACGCGAACCTGTCGAGCGGGAAGCTGCGCTTCCCCAGTTCGGTTGCGGTCACCACTCCAGAGAGTGCGATGGCGGCCGTAGATTCGTTGAAGGCGCAGGGCGTTGACTTCATCAAAGTACAGTCCGTCATTTCGCACGACGCATACCTGGCCGCTGCCGCGGAGGCCCACAAGCAAGGCCTACCCATCGTGGGGCACGTGCCTGACAAAGTGCGTATTTCCGAAGTTGCCGGGGCAGGACAAAAGAGTATCGAGCACCTGATGGGCATCTTCGAAGCCTGCTCCACCCAAGAGGACAAATTTATCGAGGGGAAAGGTAACTTGCAGTTACTGCTCACGACCTACAATCAGCAGAACTGCGACAACGCGATCAGCCTGCTCGTGAGCAAGCAGGTGTGGCAAGTGCCTACGCTGGCGTGGCAGCGCGGGGGCACATTCCTTGACCAGTTGGACTGGAAGAATCAACCGCTCGACAAATACGTCCCGGCGTACTGGCGCGATGTAACCTGGCGCAGGTTCAACGATGAGATGATGCCCGATCTGCAACGCGATCCGCTCGCCTCACGACAAGAGTATTTCGCGCGCAATCTGAAGATGGTGGGCGCGATGCACCGGGCAGGAGTGCCGTTCCTGGCAGGCACGGACGCGGCTCCCGGCATCTACATCACGCCCGGCTTCAGCCTGCATGACGAGTTAGCCAACTTCGTGGAAGCTGGATTTACAGCGATGGAATCGCTGCAAACGGCAACCAGCAATCCCGCCAGGTTTCTAGGTTTGGAGAGTAGTCTCGGCTCCATCGAAGCGGGCAAAATCGCCGACCTGGTGTTGCTCAGCGCGAATCCTCTGGACGACATCCACAACACGCGCAAGATCAGCGCCGTCGTCGTGAACGGTCGGCTGCTGGATCGAAGCGCTCTCGACCAAGTCCTCAGGCAGGTGGAGGTCTCCGCAAAGTCCTTGAAGTGAATCTTCCCCATGGCCCAACTCATCAAAACGCTCCGTCTTCGCGACCTGATCCTGCTGACTATTGGGTCGGTCATTGGCTCCGGCATTTTCCTGGTGCCCGGCCCCATCCTCCGCCAGGCCCATCAGTCGGTTGGGGTAGCGTCGCTGGTCTGGATTGCCGGCGGTATTCTCTCTCTACTGGGTGCGCTGACCTATGGCGAACTGGCCGCCATGCGGCCCGCCTCGGGAGGCCTGTACGTCTACATCCGCGAGGGCTTTGGCTCCCTGCCCGCCTTTCTCTACGGATGGGCCATGTTCCTTGCGATCTCCAGCGGTACCATCGCCTCGCTTGCCGTCGCTTTCAGCACCTATCTCGGCGCGGTCGTTCCCTTAAATCCGCTCGCCGGAAGGGTCGTTGCTGTAGGAGTGATCGCAGTGATCACGGTCGTGAATGTTTGGGGAACCCGCCGAAGCTCTGATCTGCAGAACTACACGACTCTGATCAAGGTCCTGCTCATCATCATCATTTCCGTAATCCTTCTGGCTCTCGGGCGAAATTACTCTGCCATTCCCGCCGCGCTCTGGACAGAACCCGTCAGTGCGTCACTCATATCCAGATTCGGGCTGGCGATGATAGCGGTGCTCTGGGCGTACGAAGGCTGGCAATTCGTAACCTACTGCGCCGGCGAGACGGTAAACCCGCAAAAGGATTTTCCGCGCGCACTGGGTTCTAGCGTGGTGTTCCTGGCGGGAGTCTACTTGCTGGCGAACCTCGCCTACCTGGCCGCGCTCGGTCCCGCCGACGCGGCCGATTCGGAGACGATAAGCGCTACTTCGATCGCTACAGTACTCGGTCCTTCGGCGGCCAAACTGGTGGCGCTGACCATCCTCATTTCGGTGTTCAGTGCGATCAATAGTGTTTCACTCACCGCGCCGCGGGTATTCTTCGCCATGGCCAGCGATGGGCTCTTCTTCCGAAAGCTGGCGGAGGTCCATCGCCGTTTTCACACGCCCGCCTTCGCGGTGGTGGTTCTGGGCGTGTGGTCTGCGGCTTTGTCGTGCATGGGGAAATTTCAGGCGTTGGTGAACTACACCATGTTTGTGGCGTGGATCTTCTACGGACTCGGCGCTGCCAGCATCTTCTCCTACCGGCGCAGACGCCCGGACTTGCCGCGCCCCTACCGGGTTCCCGGATATCCCTGGACGCCCCTGCTGTTCGCGGCCGCAGCCGTCGCTTTGGTGTTCAATGTGATTGTTTCGACGCCGAGAAATGCGGGAATCGGCCTGGGGATTGTAGCGCTGGGACTGCCCGCGTATGCCGCGTGGAAATTTCGAGAGAAGAAAGATGACGAGACCAGACAGAAAGTTAGTAGCAAAACCGAAGTGACCGAGCCGTGAGGGCCGTACCTGATAGCTGCGCTACCGTGGAAGCGTGACCACTACTTTGCTCCCGTTCAACGTGTACTCCAACTGAAGGGCAGCATTCTTCTTGCGCGCGACCGGGAAGTACACATAACCGGAGACCGGCGCTGAAGCTGATCCCTCCGGCAAGCCTTTCTCGCTAAGCTCAGTTTCCATCACGGAGCGGTCCTTGTCGGTGGAGGCAGGTTGAGGCTCGCTTGCTCCAATTCCCACCATGACCCCGGCTGTTCGGGTTATGCCACCTCCTGCCTGCCTACCTGTGACCGGGTCGTAGCCCCCGCTCTCGTAGCCGACACCGACGGTGGGCGACACTGTGATGTCGCGATCCGATCCCGCCTTTTTTTGCAGGCGCGCCGCTACTACCTTTGCGCTGGCTGGCTTGGCCGAGGTCTCAGGGTCCTTCACGCGCAACACGAAGTCGTTGAGCGAAACATCGAGCGCCTTGTCCTTCGCGGGATACAGAGCGATCTCCGCCACTACGCAGCACCGGTTCACGTCAGAAACGAATTCTTTTCGCGCCTGCTCAGGGTATAGGAGCACAACACCAATACCGACACCATCACGCACCGCGTGTGCGGCGTAGCGGTCGGCAGACGTTCGCGGCACGGTCCCTCTTGGGCCAGCAGTTGCCAGGGAGGCGACACACAAGACCACCGCCGCCCACCCGATCCTCCGAGCGACAACTTCTCGAGTCATAACTTCTCCTTGCTTGCGTCCGAGCCCAGCTTAGCCGTAATCTTCAGCGACTTTCCGCTCAAGACGTACACGCGCTGGTGAAAGGACTCGCGATCCGCAGCCGACACCGTTAAGTCGTAGGCCCCCGGATCCAGCCAGATGCTCTTCAGGTGATCGGCTGTCCCCGCGTAAGCGCCGTCGATGTACACCTCAGCCAGCTTAGGATCCGCGCTCAGCTTCAACTCCCCACGCCCGTTGTTGTAATTGAAATAGCCCGGCGGGTAGTAAGGATAGCCTCCCCACATGGGATACCAGAGCGAACCGTAAACCCAGTCTCCGGGATAAAAGCCGTAGGGACCGTATGGGTAGTAATAAGGACCACTGAAATGGCTGTAGCCCGCGCCCACCCAGACCGTTCCGAGACGAAGATGGAGCTTGCCCTTGTCAGCGCTCGATTCTTTCGCTGACTTGTCCTTGCCGGAGTGGTCGTCGACCTGGGAGGAGTTGGCCTGGTCAGAATTCGCAGCCTGGCCGGCGGAGGCCTGGGCTTCGCTATCGCTGGGGGAGCCAGTGGATTGGTCGGCTCGAGCACAGAGCCGTGTAACTGACAATGCCGAGCCAAGGAGCAGGGTAGCGATCCAAAGGGCAAGGTCTCGCATAGACACCCCCATGCGCTCCGATTCTACGCCTGATCGGAAAGTTGCCCCGAGTTCAAAAATGGGGGTATTGGATCACCTGGGGCGTCCCGATTTTGCACGGCAGAAAGCGGGGTCATCAGGTTCCCGGCTCCTCCGCAGCGGCACTCGCGTTAGAAAGTCCTTGGTGTCGTGTATGTGCTTCTTGGTTTGCCTTTGTCTGATGCTTCGGACGTTACTTCCCTGCCACCCTTGGCAAGTAGAATCGGAAGAACTCCTCGGGATTCGAATCGAGACAGACTTCGACATTCGGGGGACCCGCTTCGGGCAGAGTGTTCCCCTTCTCATCGACCCGAATGCGCATAGGTTGAACCGGGCAAAGCTTTGGATTCACTACATAGGCAATGGTCATGGGATCAAACAGAGTTGGCGTTTCCTGGCCCCACTGGTGATAGAGCAGGGTGAGGGCATCGGTGATCGGCGTTCCCTGGCTGAACAGGAAGGCACGCTTCACTTCATCCAGCTTTAACTGGGTAGAATCGAGCGGCATCATGGCTACCGGCACTCCTGAAGCGAACAGCTTTTGCGCGGAGGCAACATCATTAAGAATGTTCCACTCGGGCTGCGGACCACGCGGCGGTGTGTAGCCAAGGTCGCCGTAGCCACGCTTGATGCATCCACCCATGATGACGACGCGTTTGAGTTTGCGAAAGGTGGCGGCGTCCTTATCGATCGCGCCGCCCACGTTCATCAGGGGACCGATTGCAACCAACGTGATTTGCCCGGGGTAGCGTCGAATTTGCTCGAGTAAGAAATCCACGGCAGCGGGGTGAGAGGACTTCGCAAAGTGGCCGCCCTCTGCATAACGCCGCTGGGTGAGTGGATTCTTGGTCTGCGTGCGCACGCCGGCAGCCACGGGGACGTCGGACCGCCCGGCTTCTCCCAGAAAGCGGTCGGTCAGGCGCGCGCGGGTTTCGGTATCTCCGAAGCCTGTGGTTACTCCGAGGATTTCAAGTTCGGGACTGCGCAGGGCGAGAGCGAGGGCAAACGCATCATCGATGTCGTCGCCGATATCGGTGTCGATGATGATCTTTTCGGGGCTGGCGGTACTGGCTGTCACTTGAGCGATAGCGCCGAAAAGCTGGAACACCGGTCCAAGCACCAGAACAATCAGGATCAGCAAGCGTGAGATGGGCAAACCGTCTGACCTCCAGGGGGAGGGCAGACGCGTCTACCCGTCACCCGATTTTGACGAACCTTAAGGCCGCCGAATTCATACAATACCGCAAGCCCGTGGGCGGCGGCCCATCGTCAAAGACGTGCCCTAGGTGAGCGTCGCACAACGTGCAATTCACTGCCGTTCGGGGGATGCCGAGGCTCAGGTCGCGCTCCTCGCGCACATTTTCGTTGGCGATCGGAGCCCAGAAGCTGGGCCATCCTGTGCCCGACTCGAACTTGGTATCCGACTTGAACAACGCGTTGTCGCAACAGATGCAGCGATAAAGACCCTTGTCATGCAAATTCCAATACTGTCCAGAAAATGACAACTCGGTGCCTGCATGCCGGGTGATCGTGAAGGCTGCAGGAGACAATTTCTCTTGCCACTCCGCTTCGGTTTTCACGACCTTGGGCACACGCTCTTTCTTCAGTCGCTTGCCATCGTCGGAGAACTCCACGATCGTCACCTCGCCAGGTGTGCCCTTCGCCGCGGGCGCTGCCGCCTCAAGCACACTGGGCTTGCGCAGCGACCACAACACGACTCCCGCCACGGCCGATGCCGAAGTCACCAGAAATGCCCGCCGTCCCAGCGTGCCTGACGACCCGTCCCGATCCAAATCCGAATCAAACATAAAGCGCTCCCTGCCGCGATGCCGCGCGGATTGGTACAAGTGTCCGATTGTCCTGGCAATGCAATCGCCAAATCCCCCCTACTTGCCAGCCCACAACTGGGGGAATTCCTTCTTCAAGTGGTCGACCTTCGGCAAATCGTTGTACTGGATATACGGACTCTCCGGATGATGCGTCGCATAATCCTGGTGATAAGCCTCGGCTTCATAGAAGGCTTTCAGGGGTACCACTTCGGTCACGATGCGGTGCTTGAAGACGTGCCCCTCTTCCAACTGCGCGATGTATGCCTTGGTGATCCTTTCCTGTTCCTCGCTGGTGTAGAAGACCACCGACCGATACTGCGACCCTTCATCCGGACCCTGGCGGTTCAGCTGGGTCGGATCATGCGCCACTGAAAAGAACACGTGCAGCAACTGGCCATAGGTCACCTGCGACGGGTCAAAAACAACTTTGACTGACTCGGCGTGCCCGGTGCGCCCGGTGCTGACCATCTCATATTCCGCTGTCCGGCGTTCTCCCCCCGAATAGCCCGAGCGCGCGCTGACCACGCCCTTAACATGCTGGAACACCGCCTGAATTCCCCAGAAACATCCACCCGAAAAGACGACGGTCTGCTCGCCACGCGACGAAGCCAACGCGGAATCTGTTAGGGGCGGCGGCACCAAGGTCTTGGCGGCGTCGGCGCCCGGCACCGCCAGCAAGCCAAGGCTGGCGACCGCAATCGCCAGAGCGGAGCCTTTTAAGAATGTAATAAAGAATGACCTTGCCATGACTACCCTCCTCATGGGAACGGACGAACCCGTCTTCTGGATTGGAGTCTCGGAACCCATAAAAGTTTCGCGCTTCCCAGCAGAAGTGGCAAGGGGAACCGAAAATCCGAACTGATGCTGCCCATCCAAGGCCGGGTTAGCTGGGGGCCGCCCCGATGTTCCGGTGAGTCTCTCTGAAGCCGCGTCGCGATTCCGCCGATAGAAGAGGTTGGTGCAATTCCTCGCGTTCATTCTAGGGATGTACTTTCCGAATCAGCGCGATTCCGATAAGGGCTGGGGCTGATTTATGCCGGGAAGACAAAACCGGGGACGGGTATTGCGGGTACCGTTGCTGGACCGCGTCCGGATCTTCTTCGACCCACGTGTGGGAACTCCGCCGCCAGTCGACCCGCTGCACTCCGATATCCCTGCCCTGCGCAACGCCGAGCTTGCCGCCATCTACCTTGATCAGCGCATGGCCGGCGACTTCTACGAGTTCCTGCGTGTCGGTCGGTCGCGTGTGCTGTTCGGCCTGTTCAACATCGCGGGCCGCCGCGAGGACACGCGTCAGGTCCTGATCGCCGCCCAGACCACGCTTCGAACTCTCGCCGCTCAGCTTTTCCGGGCAAGGCAGGTGAACGAAGCGGATGCCATGATCGAGCTCAGCCAGCAGATCAATCGCACAATCCTGCAGTTCGAGGGCGGCGTGCGCAGTTGTCCAGCTTTTATCGGTTGCTACAACGAGGATCTGGGCACAATCTGCTACGCCAATGCCGGGCATACTCCCGCGCTGCTGCGCGATACAGCTGGCATCAGGCGCCTGGAGGCCACTGGTTTGCCCCTGGGCCTCTTCTCTCACACTACCCGCGATGCCCACACCGTCTCACTATCGCCGGGTGCGATCTTCCTGGTTGTCTCGCTCGGCATTGTGGAGGCGGAACAGGAGGGCGAGGAATTCGGTCTGGAAGGCGTGGAAGCAACTTTGCAAGAAGCCTCCGCAAACACGGCGCGTGAATTGTGCGGGACGATTCTTCAGGCTGCCCAGAAATTCATGGGGACGGCGCCCACACACAACGACGTGACCGCGCTTGCATTGGCCCGCACATCGTGAGGGAGACGGCGGAGCTAGTCACGATCGGGGCGTTAGCGACGGCAACATCACGCCCCCCGTTTCTGGTTCACCGACGCCTTCGATTGCACGCCTTCGATTGCACACCCTTCGATTGCACACCCTTCGATTGCACATTGACACCCACAGGGGGGAGGTGTAGAGTCCGGTTCCGAAATAGGCCCACCGTCACAACCCAAAATACCTTCCTCCCCAGGAAAGGAGAGAGTGCATATGGCTAAGTACCTTGCCATAGGACTCGCGGTGGCGTGTGCATGTTTTACCCTCGCCTTCGCGCAGGAAAGCAAATCGCCCGATCAACCCAGCAAGTACGTGTGGTACGGGACAGAAAAGGTCAACAGCGGCAAGTTTCCCGTTTACACCAAAGTCCTCTCACAGTTCCGCGATGCCGTGAACACTGCGGCGCCCGAAGTTGAGTGGATCGCGGGTTCGCCCATCACCGGCGATTCCGATCGCATCACCTATGTCACCTTCCACGAAAACCTGGCGTCCATCGACAAAATGATGAAGGCCATGGATAAGGTCAATCAGATCCTGCTAACCAACACCAGCATGTCCGCACAGCAGGCCGAGTCGTCCGCAGGCTCTCACTGGGTGCTGGCAGAGTACAACAAAGAAATCTCCTACCGGCCCGACATGGTTCCGATCTCACACACTTCATGGTGGGTAAGCGAACTGGTTGGCCTGAAACCCGGATGCGACGATGAACTCAAGGATGTCGCCAAGCAGGTAATCGACCTGCACAAGAAAGCTGGCGACAACGAGCACTGGATTGCGTACAACATCCGCGCCGGATATCCCGAACCGAGCGTCCTTTTCGTGGAACCCATGCGCTCGCTCGCGGATGGAGACGAGGAACCGCCGGCTTCTGCCAAGGAGGTATTTGGAAATCCTATGGTGAAGCAGGCATTCAGCAAGTTCGACCGGGAATGCGTGACCCACGTCGAGACCACGTACACGCGCGTGGAACCCGGCCTCAGCCGTGCGTCGAAGTCACTGGTCGCCGCTAACCCAGATTTCTGGACAATTAAAGAAGAGACACCCGTGGTGGCCACGAAATCGAAACCCAAGAAAAGCGTAGTGCAACCCGCCGTGTTAAAGGAGACGGAGAAGAAGTAAGAGAAGCGAGTAGAAATGTGCGATTGTCATTCGATCCCTCACTCTTCCTTTACTGAGAAAGGAAGAGTGGGGTTCCTTGGACAAGTGGAACAACAACCGAAACAGATACCATCCTCTTGATAGAAATCTGCGTACGTCAGAAAGTGCGGCCCGCGTTTCCCCCTTTCGCGCACCATCCCTCGATGGCGGCCAACGAAAAACCCTGCTTCCCTAAGTCCGGTGGAATTGGCGCAGATTTCGGACCACTCACACCCTTCCGAGACACTTTCCCACTTGCTTCTGCAAACGACTACCTGCTTCTGATCTCCGCTCGCAAACGGCTTCCGCTCGAAGTTCCCACACTTTGCTTCGATCTCAAACCCCTGCGAACGAACTAGCAGATCCAATTCCTGTGGAAAGAAACACCGCAAGCGCAGGTCTTCGATGCGGAAGTCCCTCTCGTCTCCATTCGGGCTGTTCCGACTGAAAAACCATCGAACATGACTTACTTGCGTCGCGTCGTCATAGACGAGTGTCTGATCCATCGTGATCCTGCCTCCGGCATCCGGGTCTTCGTACTCCCGCTCTCGCGATCGTTCAGCATCACGCGTCAGAATCGCAATGCTGGGATTGAACACGTCGAAGACAAACTTGCCGCCCGGCGCCAGATGCCGGCGCACATTTGCGAACAAGGCGGCGAGCGACGCGAGGTCGTGCAGGTGCTGCATGGAATTGAAGCCTATAAAGATGAGGGCGAACTTGCGTCCCAGATCAAAGGCTCGGCAGTCGGCCTCGACGAGGGGAATCTCCACTCCCGCTTCTTTGGCTTTCGTTCGCAAATGGGCCAGCATCGACGGCGATTGGTCGAGGCCGACGATCTCGACCCCGCTCTGCGCGATCGGAATCGCCAGCCGGCCCGTGCCGCACGCCAGTTCGAGGACTGGTCCCGCGGCGCGACGTGCCTCCTCGACGTAGAACGGGATGTCGGCCACCATGTGACGGTTGAAGGCATCGTAGTGACGGCCGTCGCGGTAGAGTGGGGTGGACCCGGGTTCGGACATGGATCATTCTCCAGTTCTATGTAATCGCCTTTTTGAACGTCGCCGGCAAAAAGCAGGTTCCTCCGCCTGCGCTGCGCTCGGCATCGGAATGACAACATCGTTAGGGCAGCGGCTCATCGGAACGACAGCATCGCTAGCTCGGCTCGTCGAAACGAGCATCGAGTACGTCACGCTGGTCATCCATGAGCGGCACAAAGCTGCGGACAGGGGTGTCCACCCCACACACTGCGAACACCCCCGCCGTCAGTTGACCTCGGCCGTTGACTCCAGCGCGCGGATGTACTCGACCACCGACTCCGACCAGCCGTCGATGTGCGTCCACTTGCCGTAGCCAACGCCGTTCTGGTAGCTCGCTACGTTGATCACGTAACCCTTCCCCTTCGGATTCGGCACCGTGTCGTGCGCCTGCTCGTCGGTGATCACGATCAGGCGATCGTAGCGCTCACGTGCGTTCAACTTCTCCACGGCCTTGCCGAGGTAGGTTGCGCCGTGCGACTGCGACTGATCGATTGCGTCGCGCAGAGCAAACCCCCGACGCGCCGGGACCTCGACCAGATCGTTCGAGAAGGAGAACACCGTAACCTTCTCGCCGATCTCGCGCAGCAAGACTGCCAGTCCGTAAGCAGCGTCGGTACGCTGCATCTCGGAACGGCGCGACAGCGGCGCCGTCATCGAGCCGGAGACGTCCACGAGCAAAACGGTCTTGCCCGCAAGCTTCCCGTTCTCCTGAGCAGTCTGTCCCGCGACCGACTTCAGCATGGCTTGCTCAAGCGCCAGCTCCCACTGCGGAGCGTAACGGGCCGCGGCGAGAAAGCGGAAGGGCAGAACGCGCTGCGTGTTCATGCCCTCGAGTGCCGAGAGTACGAGCTTCTCGTCCACTCCCGCCTCGCGCAGGTTGCGCAGGTTGCGAAGCAGGGCGAGCGCACCCAGCTTGCTTTCGGCGAGCAGACGCTCCCAGGCAGCGCGCTTATCGCTCCCGGTCGCGCCCGCCGAAGAGAGGGCGACCTCCCAGGTGTCAGGCACGGCGAGACGTCCCCAGATCAGCTTCCTCCACACGGCGGCCTGCTTGTCATCGCGCGGCTTGGCGTGCGAGAGGAACAGGACGTCGCGAAGCTTGATGGGTCCGCCGCGATCGTACTTGGCGAGCTGGTACTCGTCGAACTTTGAAAACGCGGCCGCCAGCCCCTTCTTCACCTGGCCGGAGAGCGGCACGCGCCCGTCCTTCCAGTAGATGGCAACGAACTCGCAGAGTTCGTCGGCACGCTGGACGATGCGCTCGAGGGTCTCAGCCACCAGGGCACGATGCGTCTTGTGACGAGCCATCTCGCGTACCAGGAGCAGCGGCGCGTGACGAAGCTTCATCTGCGCACGCCCCTCCAGCGCGAGCGCAGCCACGCGCTCGGCTGCAACCTTGGGCACGAGTTCTGCAATGCGGCCGGCAATCTCAACGCCGTCCTCATAGAACTGCTTTTCCCAAAGCAGGCAGGCGAGGACCGAACGGCGCAGTTGCAGTTCGGGCGAAATGTGACGGGCCGGCGCGCCCTCGTGAGTGCGCACGCCGCGAGCGAGATTCAAGAGATTCAGACGGGCCATTGATTGCTCCTTGCTGCTAGCTTCTGGCGGCTAGCTTTGTTCTTCTTACTCCTATCCCAGTGGTTCGGAATTCTGAAGCTGATTCGCCGCGGAATCAGGCGACGACGGTATTGGGTCGGATGCTCTTACTGCTGAGCTACAGGGTGCGCCTCGCTGAGACATCGAGTGCTCTCGCGCACGCGGCGCCCATGGCCGGGATTTGCACCCGCGGCCTTCCGATTACGAAGGAACCGTAGTCTTCACCACCGGCGACATCTCACTGAGCGACCGGCTCCGAGTCCGGCAACTCAAGAGCGAACTGCAACGTGCGACTTGCACGATCCTGCTCCAATCCCAGTAACAGGCCCTGGAACTCGGCCATGGTCTTCACCTCCAGGTGAGTTGCGATGAACTCCTCGGCTTCAAGAACTGAGGTGTTCGGAAAGAACCGGCGGTAAAGTTCCAACTTCTGCTCATCCGTGGCGCTTCCGAGGTACAACCTATAGTCAATGCGTCCGGGCCGCAGCAAAGCCGGATCCAACACCTCAACTCGATTACTCGTCATCATGTACAGAACATTCTCAGGAGCGCTAAAACCATCCAACGCGTTCAGCAAGCCCGATAGCGTGACACCAAAGCCTTCGGGTGGATCGCTTCTGTCACGTGGACTCTTCGATGCTTCCCGTCTTGCCAATTCTTCCGGGCTCAGCCGCGCTTTGCCTCCCTTCATGCAATCGATGTCTTCGAAAAGAATGACCGAATTGGGATCGACGTCGTTCATGGCCTTCATCAGGGTCTTGTCATTGAACTCAGCAAGGCTGAGCGCATAGATTGACATCCCGAATTTGGCGGCTACCGCTGATACCAGGGAGGTCTTGCCTGTTCCCGGTGGTCCATGGAAGAGATAGCCGCGGTGATAAGGCACGCCAAGACAGCGATAACGCTGCTTGGATGCCCTGAACTTTTCGATATCCTGAATCAGGCGCTCCTTCTCGCCTGGTTGCAGGATGACGGACTCCAGTCTTCGCGGCGTATATCCCTGCACTCTCGACCAGTATTCGTCGTGAACGAAGAGGCACGATCTTGCTCCCACGCCCTTCTCGTGGTATTCAACGATCTCGTTGACGAACTGCCGCAGAAAGCTCTGCTTTCTGCCAATCGTCCTGAAGGTGAACAACTCCTGGCGTTTCGGCGTCCACCCAGTGGACTCCTGGCTCCGATAGAAACCACTACGGAAAGGCCTGCCGCCGTACCAAAACCAGTGCGCACCAGGGGCTGGGACTAGCGCCAGTTTCTCGCCGCGGAGCGTCGTGTCCACGTCCACACGACGAATGCGTTTGAGGAATGCTTGTTCCAGAAGCCACTCTTTCACCCACACAAAGGCGGCGTCGTCGTCCTTGACGGTTAACGTCAGCGTGGAATGTTCGACGACCCACTCCCATACCTGCATGGGCACGGCGCGCAGATATACACTGAGGCCGCCGATAATCATCAGCAGCAGGCCGCCAGATGCGAACTGGTTCTGGCCGGCCAACATGCGCTTCAAGAGTTTGAACATCGTTCGAGTTACTTTCTAACCGGCACGTAGCCGGGATAAGAGTTTCGTTGTCCACAAGTTTCGCGGGCAGGAGTGCCCGCGCCACATATCAAGCAGCCGGGGAACAGACGACAAAGGTACATCAGGTGCTCTACCGCTGAGCTACACGGGCACAAATTCCCGTGGCAGGATTCGAACCTGCGACCACCCGCTCCCTAAGCGAAGTAACCCTTGTCTTCACCACCGGCCGAATTGTTATTACCTCGAGCGTGTTCACTCGCCGGGGAACGTGCGAGAAGAGGGCGGCTCGGGGAAGAAATCTCGAGGCACCTGATGGTTCGGGGCTACGCCCTGGGCTACGCCCCCGTCCCTCGAGTTTCAGAGCCCCGGCAAGGTTCGCTACCCTGCGCGCCGTTCGGTCAGAGCGAAGTAGCTCTTCTCTTTCACCACCGGCGAAAACTGGTTCTGCCGAAAATGCTGGTCAGGGAACATGCGGACACGGCGGATTTGCACGAGGGGGATTCGAACCCCGGCATCCCGAAGGACACCTGCGCCAGAAGTAGCCGTGGCCTTCACCACTGACCCTGTGAAGCTAAGCTGGAGGAACTGACGGCAGCGGTTTAAGTCGATTTACAGTCGACGGAACCGCAGCCTGCACGACCCAGCGGTGTTATTGGTGTTACCTGGATTGCAGTGGAGTGAAGTTAGTAACTGACGTTACTAAATGACGCCCACATGCAATCCAAGCCGTCTAGCGGCCGGCATTGCGTCGGTGCGATTTGCTTATCGAGTCGCAGCAATGGGCGTCCTTTCTTCAGAAGATGTTTGAAGATGCCATGACTTTGAAATTTTCGCAAGAGAGAAAACAGGAATTTTGTAAGAATTTTGTCGCGATGGGATGCATGTTCTTGGTTCGCGATTGAAGATGTTGTGCGCGAAGCACTTGTCTGGGAGCGGCGCGTCTTCCGCGTTGAGCGGTTCTTTCGCCTTCGCGCACAGGAAAACCCCAAAACCGCAGAGAACGCAGAGCAAGGTCCGCAGAGGTCGCTGAACCGTCAAAGCCCACCAGTCTTGGCGTCCTTCGCTCCCTTAGCGCCCTTTTGCGGTTAAGAGCTTGTATCTCCTCACTACGGTGGGCTACGACCATCCGACTCGTTTTGCGTGGCAGCCACGCTTTTGGTAGCTTGTACACCGCCCGAAAGAATGAATCCCAAGGAGAGTCCCCGGTTGAACTATCCCAAGGCCGCGTTCTGTGTCTCCATTCTAGTTTTCCTCTTAACTTCGACGTCGCCTGCTCAACTCGATGATGCGACCCGGCAGCTTTCCCACGATGTTTTCAAGCAGTTGATCGAGATTAATAGCACCGACTCGGTGGGCAGCGTGACCGCGGCGTCGGAGGCTATGGCGAAGCGGTTCCTCGATGTGGGATTTCCGGAGAAGGATCTGCAGGTGCTGGGGCCGAATGACCGCAAGAAAAACATGGTGGTCCGGTACCATGGCGCCGGCAAACACAAGCCCGTACTTCTGATCGGGCACCTCGATGTGGTCGAGGCACGGCGCGAGGACTGGACCACCGATCCTTTTCAGTTCGTCGAAAAGGACGGCTATTTTTACGGCCGCGGAACCCAGGACATGAAGAGCGGCGACGCAATCATGGTCACGACTCTGCTGCGCATGAAGAAAGAGGGATACGTGCCGGACCGCGACATCATCCTGGCGCTCACGGCGGATGAAGAGGGCGGAAAATCTAACGGAGTGGACTGGCTGCTCAAGAATCATCGCGAATTGGTCGATGCGGAGTTCGTCCTGAACCACGATGGAGGCGGCATTCTTACCGAACACGGCAAGCCGGTGATGATGAACGTCGATGCGACCGAGAAGCTTTATGCCGATTACCAGTTGAGCGTGACCAATCCGGGGGGCCACAGTTCGTTGCCGGTGCCCGACAATGCGATCTACCACCTGGCCAACGGACTCGTGCGGCTGGAGCATTTTGAATTTCCGGTTGAGTTGAACACGGTCACGCGGGCCTACTACGAACGCATGGCGGAGGTGGAGAAGGGGCAGCGATCCGCGGACATGAAAGCGATTCTGCAGACGCCTCCGGACCCGGCGGCCATCGAGCGGCTGTCCCATGATCCCATCGATCACTCCAAGATGCGCACGACGTGTGTGGCGACCCGGCTGGAGGCCGGGCACGCGAACAATGCCTTGCCGCAGATGGCGCGCGCGAATGTGAACTGCCGAATTGCTCCGGGGAAATCGTCGGAGGACATCCGGCAGAAACTGATCGAGATACTGGCCGACCCCAAGATCGCAGTGAAGTATGTGGGAGCAATTGGAGAAGTCACGGACCGGGGATCGGAGAAACAGTCCTACGCGCCGCCGCCTTTGCGCCCGGATGTATTTCAGCCACTTGAAAAAGTTGTGAAGGAGATGTGGCCGGGAATGCCGGTGGTTCCAACGATGTCCACTGGGGCATCCGACGGTGTGTATACCAACGCCGCGGGATTGCCGACCTACGGAATCAGCGGGACGTCGGAGGAGCGAGGCGATCATCGATCCCACGGCAAGGATGAACGGATGAACGCGGAGTCGTTTTACCAAGGCGTGGAATTTTATTACCGGTACTTGAAGGCGGTGACGTCGCAGTAGGCGCGCTGTGCAGTAGCGTAAGCGCTGCACGTTCTTCTTGACATTCGCTTTTTATTCGCTCACAATCGGCCTATGGCAATCACCCGTCGACAGAGAGAGCTATACGACTTCATTTCACGCTTCGTCGCCGAGAAGGGTTATTCGCCCTCTTTCGAAGAAATCGCCGAGGGACTGGGGTTGAACTCGCTGGCCACCGTGCACAAGCACGTTTCGAATCTTGAAAAGAAGGGGCTGCTCACGCGCGACTACAATCGCAGCCGTTCGATCGACCTGGTGGCTCCCAAGGGGAAACTGAAGCAGTCGATGGCCGTGAATACCGGATTGGTGCTCCCGGTGCTCGGGCGCATTGCAGCGGGGCGTCCGATTGAAGCGGTAGAGCAGCGCGATGGGAACACCATTTCGCTGGCTGACTTCGTGCGCTCGAAGGAAGTTTTCGTGCTCGAGGTGCGCGGCGAGTCCATGCAGGATGAGCACATCATGGACGGAGATTACGTACTAGTCGAGAAGACGAAAGGGGCGCGCAACGGCGAACTGGTGGTCGCTCTCGTGAATGGAGACGAGACCACGCTCAAGCGGCTTTATCGCGAAGGGGAGAAGATCCGGTTGCAGCCCTCGAATGCGACCATGCAGCCCATTGTCGTGCCCGCAACAGCCGTGGAGTTGCAGGGGAAAGTCATTGGGGTATTGAGGAAGTATTAGTCGCAAGTGTGTGGTCTTAGGTCTTGGGTGTCAGGTTTCGGATGCCCGGTCTTGGCGGGCTCTTAGTCTTGGCGCTCTCTTGACGGTTGGATTGCAGTGGCGGTTTCTCCCGCTGGTTAGACTTCCACACTCACACCCAGTAGGATCTATCTCATTTCAGACTTAAGCTCTCACGGAATTTCTTTGGATACGTGTGTGGAGGGGCTACATGGCTCTTGGGCAAATTGCGGGGTCGGTTGTTTTGAGTGTGCTGCTGGGCTGCGCGTCAGGGAGGGTTTTGGCGCAGGCACAGACGACCGCTGCGGGAGCGCCTCCGAAGGTGTTGCTGCTTGTCTATCAGCAGGTCCTTTCCGGGAAAGCGGGAGAGCGGCAGAGGCTGGAAGCGGACACATCACGGAGATTCGACGAGCTGAACGTTCCGATCACGTGGATCGAACTGGAGGCAGTCACCGGGCCGCCGCAAGCCCTGTTCTTTGATCCGGCCAATTCGTTCGCAGAATTGGATCGGGCAGGGACCATGCTGGCGAGCACTTTCGCAACCCATCCGGAACTGGCCCAGCAGCAGCAGCAGATTGAAGAGCGGCTGGCCAGTTCAAAGACAGTTGTGGCGGCGCGCCGCGACGAACTGAGCCTGGCGCCGGAGCGGATCGATTTAACCAAAGCACGGTACCTCCGCATCACGATGGTGAGCCTGCGACCGGGGCACGAACGCGACTTTGGCGAGGCGCAGAATATTCGCAGTGCTGCAGCTCGCCGCGATCGATCGGAGCCAGCCTGCGTGGTCTATGAGATAAATTCGGGTGCGCCGAAGCCAACCTTCCTCGTTGTGGAATCCCTTCGATCGTTGGCCGATGCGGATAAAGAACTGGACCGGGAGCGCAGCCTGCAGCAGAACTTAGCGGAGGCCGATCGCGCGCGATTGGAGCAGATCGGGCGGGAAGCCTACCTATCGGTCGAAAGCAACCTGTACGCTATGCACCCCGACATGTCGCACGTACCGAAAGAATTTGCCGCCGGCGATCCAGCATTCTGGAATCCCAACACGAAATAGCTGATGATGCAGGTGGGCGCTTTGCGAAGTGCGTCGTAGGCGGAGGGAGTCAGCCTTCCGCGACTGATGGGGACGGTTTGGTCGACCGCTGAACCATTCGCTCAAACCCGATCGAGATGATTCCACGAAATGCTGTGCAAGCAAAAACGCCCGGCATCGAACCGGGCGTTCAGAGTGGTGATGAAGACTGATTAGCCGACGTGCTTGTCGAGTGCCTTCTGGATTTGCTCCTTGGGAACGTAACCGACGATCTGTTCCTTCACCTGGCCGTCCTTGAAGACCAGCAAAGTGGGAATGCCGCGGACGCCGTAACGCATCGGAGTAGCGGAGTTGCGGTCGACATCCATCTTGCCGACCTTGATCTTGCCTTGGTACTCCGTCGCCAGTTCGTCCACGATCGGCGCGATTGCGCGGCAGGGACCGCACCAAGTGGCCCAGAAATCAATCAACACGGGTTTATCGGACTTCAATACATCAGCGTCGAAGTTTGCATCAGTGACCTCGACGATTCTGTTGCTTGCCATTGTTCCTCCCAGATACCTCGTTCCGGCCCCGGTTTCCAAACTTGCCGGCCGTGGCACCGGTAATGAGTGCCGCCCTTGCGGGCGTGACGATTCTAACACTGCATATAGATGCGGCACAGTGATGGAAGGTTCAGGGGCAACTGTCGGGGCCGGTTGCCCGGAAGACAAGGGCTTTTGGCTCTAGGATTTGGGTTCTAGGTCTTGGGTTTTGCGTCCTAGGACTGAGTAGCGGAGGGTCAACGTTAAGGCTTCTTCCGGGAACTCAAGAGCTAGCGACCAGCGACTAGCGACTGAAATTAAAAAGCGTCCTGAAGTTAATCAGGACGCCCCGGCAGCCCTCCCCCAGAACTGCCAAACCACGAGTGGATAGTACGTCGAGAGTGGGGGAGTGTAAATGTCACTTTCGTAATTCTGATTTTTGATGAGTAACCTCGCGACGTCTGCCAAAAGTAACCGAGATTCAGGGCGCGTGCAGAGCTGCGTGGCTCGGCCTATTTTTCTGAAAGCAAAAGGGAAAATCCGTCGACCTTGTACTCGCGGCGCCCATCGGTTACCTCGAATGGAACTGCACCGGATCGGACTTTTTTCACGACTTCATCGAGGCGAGTGAGAACGCTGGGAGACGCGACAGGCAGGTTGTGCGAAGGCAGAAGCAACTGCAAGTGCGGGACGAGTTGGGCTAAGCGATGTACCGAACGCGCGTAGGCGGCGAAGTCGGTTTCGGGAGTGAATAGGTAGATGGGGCCGGGATAGAAAGTGTCCCCCGTGAAGAGCAAGCTATGCTGCCTGTCGAGAAGCGATATCGAGTCTGGCGTGTGGCCCGGAGTGAAAAGGATTTCGAGCTTGCGACCGCCAAGATCGATCCGCTCCCGATCATGGATCCAGTGAGTTGCTTTCCAGGTGCGCTTCGTGAATTCATCTGAATGAACTCCCGCAGGAAGAACTCCGCAGATGCGCTCGGGAGAGAGCGCGTCGCGACCATAGATGCTGGTGTGAGTTTGAGCGTTGGCGCGACTGTAGGCAGTGTCTTCGTTCCAGATGTCGGAGAAATCGGCATTGCCTCCAGTGTGGTCGAAGTGAGTGTGCGAGTTGAGCACCGTGACCGGCAAGTTGGTTAGACTTGTGACAACATCTCGAATGGCGCCTACGCCCAGGCCCGTGTCAAGGAGCAAGGCGTGGCGCGTGCCCACGATCAGGTAAGAGATAACTTCCTCGAACTGGTGCGGCTCGTAAATGGCATACACACCCGGACGGATCTGGTAGACCTCGAACCAATCGCTGTGAACCTCCACGCGTTGCAGCGTCTTATATTCCGGACGCGGCAAAGCGCCGCACCATTCCGGACGGAGGGGTTCCGCCCTGTGCTGAGCAAGCAGGGATGCGCAGAGCAATAGTGCAGCGTGGAAGCATGCAATGGATTTGATGTTCAACGGGGCCTCGTGATGGTAGGGTATCGCGAGTCAGGACTCAGAACAGCCCCAATGGCAGAAGTTTCGGAGCGTCGCCGCCCGAGTTGAGCGCTGTGTCCGAATCGTCGCAGAGCCTGGTCACGCGTCTGACTTCTTTTTCACGGTGGCAACGATCTCTCCCCGCGCCACCCGTGCTGAAATATCCTCCCCCACCCGCACCTGCGTGGCATCCTTCACGAGTTTCCCCGACGAATCAAACACCAACGCGTATCCCCGCTCCAAAATCGCTATCGGCGACAGCGCTTCCATCTGGCTCGTGATCCGCTCCAGGCGCGAGCGCCGCTGCATCAACAAACTCCGCGCCACCGCCCCCATCGCAGCCACTTTGGCGTCTAACTCTTTCCGAATCCCCGACAGTAGCAGCCGCAGATCGTAGTGCCGGACTGCCGCAGAGAGATGATCGAACCTCCGCCGTTGGGCTTCCAGCATTCCGCGCTGCGCGTGTGACAACCGGTACGCCAGGTCATCGACCTTTTGCTGCCGCCGCCGGATCAGGTCCATCATCCGCCCGAACGCCCCATGCTTCGCCAGTTCCGTCAGCCGCTGCCGTCCCATGAGCAGGCGGTACCTCAGAGCCTTCTCCAGCCGCCCATCCAACCGCTGGACTTGTTCCTCCACCTCTTGCCGCGAGCGGATCACCATTTCTGCCGCCGCCGACGGCGTAGGCGCCCGCAGGTCCGCCACAAAATCCACGATGGTGAAGTCGGTCTCGTGCCCCACTGCGGAAATTACGGGCAGCGTTGATGCCGATACCACCCGCGCCAGTCCCTCATCATTAAACGCGGCCAGATCCTCCGCCGAGCCGCCCCCGCGCGCCACGATGATCACATCCACATTCCGTGCCCGGCTGAAATACCGCACTCCCGCCCCAACCTCGCCAGCTGCTGCCTCTCCCTGCACCTGCGCGGGAAAGATCAGCACACTCACCGAGTGATGCCGCCGCCGCAATATGTTGAGAATGTCGCGCAAGGCCGCCGCCTGCGGCGAAGTCACAATCCCGATCCGCCTGGGCAGCGCCGGAATCTCCTTCTTCCGCGCCGACTCAAACAGGCCTTCCGCCGCCAGCTTGGTCTTCAACTGCTCAAAAGCAATCTGCAGCGCCCCAGCGCCCTTGGGCTCCACATACTCCGCAATGATCTGCAGCTGTCCGCGATCCTCATAAATCGCGACCCGTCCCCGCACCACCACTTGCATCCCGTCCGCCGGGCGAAACCGCAACAACCTCGCCGACGATCGGAACACTACCACGCTGATCTGCGCCCCCTCATCCTTCAGGGTGAAATAAAGATGCCCTGATCCCTGCGCTCGAAAATTCGATATCTCCCCTTCCACCCACGCATCCGAGTATTCCCGCTCAATGTGCGTGCGCACCGACGCGACCAGTTCTCGCACGGTCCAAACTCGCCGCTGCGGAGGCCGAAAACTGAATCCCAGCTGATCGGTTGCACCCATGGCACGCAGTGTACAGCCTACTGCCGAAACCGTCCCACCAGGTACAACACCACGGAGAGCAGCACACTTAGAACAAAGGAAGTCGCCAGCGGAAGATAGAACGTAGTGTTCTTTCCCCGATAAACAAAATCCCCCGGCAACCGTCCCAGGGGAATCCCAGTTTTACCCACGAAAACCAGCACGAGCCCAAGAACGACAAGGCCCGCTCCCGTCCTTAGCAGTACTTTGCCCAGCTCCGTCACAGCCTTAGTGTAGCTCCGGCAAGGTAGTGCCGGCTGTCGCGAAGGCGTCTCGTCCTCGTCGACGACTCGATCCATACTTTGCAACACAAAGTACTTGACAAGCGGAGGCTACAGCCGTAGCCTGCCCGCATGCTCGACCCTCGCCCCCACCGCTTACGCCGTCCCCACACCCGCTTCCGTCCACTGCCACAGCGCGCCTTGGATGACCTCCGCTTCATCCGCGAAACCATGGAGCGTTCCACCTTCACCGCCTTTCCCGGATGGGGCCAACTTCTGATAGGGGCTACCGCCATCGCCGCCGCTGCCGTCGCCGCGCGCCAATCTACCCCCGGCCGTTGGCTCGCCGTCTGGATGCTCGAAGCGGCCCTCGCCGTCGCCATCGCGCTTCCCGCCACCCAACTCAAAGCTCAGCGTTCCGGACTCCCGCTTACCAGCGGTCCTAGTCGCAAATTCGCCCTGGGATTTCTCCCGTCAATAGCTGCCGCCGTCCTGCTGACCGCCGCCCTTTTCCGCGCGCATCAGATCGCACTACTGCCGGGGGTTTGGATCGCACTCTACGGCGCTGCCATACTCAGTGCTGCCGCCTTCTCCACCCCACTCCTGCGCGTCATGGGCCTAGGCTTCCTACTGACCGGCGCCCTTGCACTTTTCCAGCCCTCGTGGGGAAATTTCCTGATGGCTGCCGCCTTCGGTGGACTACACATCGCTTTCGGTGCCTGGATTGGAGTCAAACATGGCGGCTAGACTCAAACTCCAGCAGCCGCGCTCGGCCAAGCCTGGCCCGCAGCCCAACACAGCCCCCCGGCACGCCGACGAACTCCCCGACCTTGATCGCCTTATCCACGAGCGTATCCGCCTCGGCATCGTCAGTGCATTGGCCATCAACGACTCGCTCAGCTTCAACGACCTGCGCCGCCTGCTTAAGACCACCGACGGCAACCTCAGCGTCCACGCCCGCAAGCTGGAAGAAGCCAGCTACGTTGCCTGTCACAAGTATTTCGAAGGACGCATTCCCCGCTCGGAATACCGCCTCACCCCCACCGGACGCCGCGCTCTGGAGCAATACATCAAGCAAATGGAAGACCTGATCCGCCGCACCCGCAAGGAATAAAGAAAACGTGCGGGTGAAGGTTACCGGAATCTTATGACTCGCGACTTTGCATTACAAAGTACATTGCAAAAGGTGAAAAGGCATGTGGCATCTGGATCTCCACAGCAATATGAATTTCCTCCCTCCCGCCTCCATCCTCGGATTCATGGCCGCGTGCGCCGGCTTGGCCCTGTCGACATTGGCCATCGTGGTCGCCTGCTTTGTGCGCAAGCTCCGCGTCGCCCAACTCCTGTTCAAGATCACCGCTCTGGGGGCCATGGCCTATGTCGTCCTCCTGCTGACCTTTGCTTGGGCAAGTCACGACTACGTCCTCACTCCGGGGCAGGAGAAGTATTTTTGCGAGATCGACTGCCATCTCGCCTATTCGGTAGTCCAGGTAAAAACAGAACCAGCAGGACGGGGCCAGACCTACACCATCACCCTGCGCACCCGCTTTGATGAAACCACCATCTCTCCGCAACGCCCGAAGGATGCGCCCCTGACTCCGAATCCGCGAAGAGTCGAACTGATCGACGCGCGGGGCGAACGCTGGCCACTTTCCACCAGCACCGGCGTCGCACTGACGACACCGCTCAGGCCCGGCGACACCTATCTTACGGAACTTCTCTTCCAGGTCCCTGCCCAAGCGCACGGCCTGCGTCTCCTCCTCACCTCCAACGGCTGGCCCGAGCGCCTGCTCATCGGCGACGAACAAAGTCCTTTTCACGCTAAGACTTGGTTTGCTCTGTAGACCGAAAGACGTGGCGCATTCTTCAAGAAGAATGTCATCCTGCGCGCAGTAGGGCGCCAGCCGAACGTACTCGCCGGGCCCCGCGCCTGCTGGCAATATCGCTGGTGCTTGAGAATTTCTCCCACACCTGCATTTGTCACTCCGACGACGAACGAAGCGGAGGCAACAGGAATCTGCTGTTCCGAGCTCGAAGTAAACGTTCCGCCAGTTCGTGAGAATCTCCGTCACCTCGATGCTAGAATTCCGCCCGATGAAATGCTGCTCTCTCGTTCACGCGATAGTGCTCTCCGCGCTCGCCCTTGCCCAACCCGCCGAAGTCGAAATCACCGCTGAACCCCATCATCACTTCGTTCTCGAGAACGAATCAGTGCGCGTCTTCAATCTCGAAGTGGCGCCTCACGAATCCACGCTGGTGCACCGCCATCGCCACGACTACCTCTACGTCGTCCTGGCCGCGTCTGAAGTGGAGAATGCCATACAGGGCAAGGCTCCCATCCAACTCAAATTCGCAGATGGCGACGTCCGCTTTCTAGCCGGAGGCTTCGCCCACGCCGCCCGCAATCTGGCCTCGACTCCATTTCGCAACGTGACCATCGAACTCCTGCAGGATGAAAAGGCCCACAAAATACCCGCGCCGAAGTGGGACGAAGAGCGCGGCCTCCGCGTGCTTGATCGAGGCACACAAGACATCTTGTTCGTTAAAGACGGCGTGCGTGTCTCGGAGATCGAATTGCAACCCGGCGGCATGATTCCCACCCACCATCACAACGGCCCGCATCTGTTGGTGGCAATTACAGATCTCGAAGTACGCAGCGACGTAGAAGGCCAGGGCTCGATGCCCGGCAATTTCAAGGCAGGTGCAGTGAAGTGGCTCCCCGGCGGTTATACGCACACGCTGACCAACGTTGGCAAGCACTCCGCAAAATTCGTCGCTCTCGAGTTCCCCTGATGCGTGCACTGCGATCCGGCGAGGTTCCCGCCACCATCCCAGCGCGAATTCTTCGAATTGGCAAACGGCGCTTCCTATCGAAGGCTTGGTTGTTTCGGCGCTATAATCGCGCGCATGAAATCCCGTTATCGTGATGTCCAGCTCTTCTTAGCGATCGGAGTGGTAGGTGTAGCTTGCATAGGGCAAGCGGCGAGAGCGCAGGCGGCGGCACCGTCCGACGATGCGCAAGCGCTGGTGAAACAGGGGCAAAAGCTCAATAGCGAAGGCAAACAGGACGAGGCCCTGAAGCTCTACCAGCAAGTCCTCGAGAAGTCGCCGAATTCCTACGAAGCTCATCTGGAGTCGGGCGTGGCTCTTGATCTGAAAGGCGACTACAAGGCCGCGCGCGAACACCTGCAGAAAGCCATCGATGGGGCCCCGCCAGACCAGAAGAATCGCGCTCTCCGCGTCATGGCCCTTTCGTATGCGTTCGAGAGCAACGCGCGCCAGGCGGAGAAATACGAGAAGGAGGTGTTTGACGCGTTACTGGCGAAGCCCGACTTCGAGGCCGCGGCCGGCGTCGCCAATGAACTCGCCCGCATCAAGCTCGAGTCTGGAGACATCGAGGGCGCAGCAAAATGGTACAAGACCGGCTACGACACCGCGATGCGCAAGACCGACATGAAGGACGCAGACAAGAACCTGTGGGCGTTCCGCTGGGCGCACGCCCAGGCCCGTATTGCGGCGCGCCGCGGCAAGAGGGACGAAGCCCAGAAGCAGGTCGCTGCGGCAAAAGCCGCGCTCGAGAAGGCGAACAACCCGGACCAGGCTCTGTTCTTTCCTTATCTGACTGGATACGTAGCGTTCTATGGCGGTGACTACAAGACCGCAATCACGGAACTGGGGAAGGCGAATCAGGAAGATCCCTTCATCCTGATGCTTCTTGCGCAATCCTATGAGAAGTCCGGCGACCCGGTGCGCGCGAAGCAGTATTACGCCAAAGTCCTGGCCAACAACGGGCACGGCCCGACGAATGCTTTTGCGCGTCCTGTGGCAAAGAAGAAGTTAGCGGGCGGTTAGCAAACGCCCGTCAACCAACCTTCTCGTCTGCTTCCGGTACTGCGGGCGAGGGCCCCATCTTCGCGCTCGTTGCGCAAAGGTGGGATAGGATCGCTCTATCGAACTTGGAAGGCCTGGGGCTAGTTGAACGGTCAACCCGGGCCTCTGCTCTCAACCCCCGAACCAACTTCATCACCACCCCCTTGCGCATCTCCGTTCGCCGTGATATAAAAAGACACGTCGAGAGCAGTGTGTGGCTAGCCGGACAGGGTTTTGCAACTCTCGTCGCCGTCCGGCATCAAATGTATTAAGCCAGTGAAATCTGGAAATTAGCCCCGGCCACGGGGTTCGCATTCGGGGACAAAGCTCCTCGAAGGGTTTAAGCGTTTAGCAAGAACCTCCAAGCGATCTTTTTTCAAGTTTGAACGCTTCCGTCTCGGCGCGTGCCGAAATCAGGCCGTGTCCTGTCGGAAGTCGCGTTTTGTCGTGTGCATATGGCGTGGGCACTGTTGTCCGCGGCCTTTGCAGTCTCCGAAGTCGAGTCCGCCACAACTGTGCAAAAGTTGTGGAAGTCTTGTGATTCCTTAGGGTTGACAGCCTCCGACGAGCGCGTGTAGTTTCAGAAGGTTTCGAGGACAGACAGATTCGCATTCGTGTGATCTGTTCTGGACTGAATGAGCGCCGCTCAGGCGGAGATGCGATTCGGTCTTTGACAAATAGGTTGAACGTGCCAGTTATGAGTAGGAAAGGTTCGGGCTCAAGTCCGAGCGTACTCACAAAACTAGCAGTCACCAGTCGCAAGTCTTACGCCTTCAGGTTTTCCTGAAGACTGACGGCTGCAGACTGACGACTGCCTTCAGGTTTCAAACGAGAGTTTGATCCTGGCTCAGAATCAACGCTGGCGGCGTGCCTAACACATGCAAGTCGAACGAGA
>UEXW01000013.1_pt1 | contig 41815 bp, 43 predicted proteins | sample 4301151 | NCBI WGS metagenome assembly UEXW01 (sample SAMEA4773176, study PRJEB27434) | metagenome | biome: 2259; feature: agricultural soil; material: soil | place: USA | collected 2014-09 | depth 0.25 m | reverse complement strand
GGGAGTAACTCAGTGGTAGAGTGCGACCTTGCCAAGGTCGAAGTCGCGGGTTCAAATCCCGTCTCCCGCTCCAGATTTTTTTCTGCGGCTCCGCTCTTCGGCGCGGTACCCAAGTGGTAAGGGAGAGGTCTGCAAAACCTTTATACGTGAGTTCGATTCTCACCCGCGCCTCCATAATTCTTTTCTCTTGATTCTCTGTCCTGGCTGTAGTTGCCCCTCTCAAGCGAACCCTTTGCTCGTGTTCGCAACTGGTCCCGGGCTTTCCGCGGCTGAACTGGGCGAACGTCTCCGAGGGTTGGGACGGGAGCCATTGCTGTGACCGCGTCAACTCCCGGTTTCCATGCGGCATTCTCAGGCCAGCTGAAACCGTTCATGGAGCACGCACACGCTCACCATGGTCATAAGAACTTGGTCGTTGGCAACGCGGGCGCCGTCATCCATCGCGTCCAAGCTGTCCAGCAGGCGCACAACTTTCCTTCGGTCGAAGAATGGAATTGAGGCCAAAATTGGCCCGCGTAGCGTGTCTTGTACAAAAGCGTTGAGCCGTTGGTCGGGATTCAAAGTGGCCGGCGGACTCAAGAATGGATGCTTCTGTCTGCGATACACCCTATCGGTAATCACGTCCCGCGCCGCTTCTCTTAGGACGTATTTCTCCGTCATGCCACGGACCTTCTGGTTCACCGGCTGGGACCGTATTACTTCGACGACATGATGACCGAGAAACGGCACGCGTCCTTCGACCGAGTGCGCCATTCCATGCGATCGCCGAGCATGGTGAGGATGTAACCTGGCAAGGCGGTCTTCGCCCACATGGAGAGCGACTGGTGCAGCGGGTCGCGTCCGGCCAATTGACCGCGGACATCAACGTCAACTAGGAAAGGCTGAAATCCCTCGCGATCTCCAAAACTTCCAAGAAAGCTCTCCGAAAACAATGCCCGCATCTTCCGTGCCCGAGCCAAGAAGGCTTCGATCCAGGAGGGGACAAAGCCAAGTAGCTTTTTCACGCGCTGCAGCGGCCCGGCTCCGCCGTCGGGCAAAAGCAGTCCGCGCGACACCTGGTTGCGGTTGTCCAATTCCTTAAGGAGCGTCGCGACCACTGCGGAGTCTTGCCCCTGGCTGTTGTAAAGGAGCATGTCACGGCGAAAGTGCGGATAGCCTCCAAGAATTTCATCGGAGCCTTCGCCGGTGAGAACAACCTTATAACCGGCATCTCGCACGGCGCGGCTCAAGAGGTACTTGGCTACTCCGTGTGCGTGAAAGCAGAGGGTCTCGGACTGCGAGATCGCGTCGGCAAAGTGATCTGCCAAGTCGTCTTGCCGGATGGGAATGGGGAAGAAATGAGCACCTGCCTTGGCGGCCATCTCCCGGGCGATTTCTCCCTCGTTATATTCAGCACGATCGAAGGTCAAGGTAAAAGCCCGAATCGATCCGCGATGATGTTTCGCTGCCAGGCCGAGAACCGCGCATGAGTCCAGTCCACCGCTCAGATAACAACCGACTGGAACGTCGGCCCGCAAACGGAGACGAACAGCTTCCTCGAGTGCTTGGCGGAATTCAGCGGCATAGTCTGCATCAGAACGCGCAGCTGTAGCTCCGTTGACCTTGGGGTAGTTAAAGTCCCAATACTGGTTCTCAGGGCCTTGACTTCGGAAGCTAAATAGAGCGTGTCCTTTGCGTGCCAAGATCTTCGTAAAGGTGAAGCGCGATTTCGCTATCCGAGCGAGTGCGCAGACGATACCCCGCTTGTCCGAGTTCACGTTGGATTGCTTCATAGCCATAGAATTCCCCGTTGACCACGATGCGGGTCCGCCCGTCTTCGCTCGCAATGGGCTGGTCGCCAGTATTCAGGTCGATGATGCTGAGCCGGGAGTGCCCGAGGGCGACGTGGCCGTCCTGCGACCTCCAATGGCGCTGCCCATCCGGGGCGCGATGGTAGAGACTCCGCGTGGCCCGCTGCAACGCTGCCTCTGATGTTGGGATGTGGCGTGAAAAAAAGCGACCATTCCACACCTAGGTTTCTCCTTGGCTTTGGCTCGATCTTTAGGATTTGTGTAAGTCTGGGATTGCGCTGTCTATGCGCGAGTCGTACTAAAGAGCCGTTTCAATGTCTTCACACTCTTGGTTGACGATGCACCTTCAAAGCAATTGTGATCTTTCATGCATTTGCCTCCGAGCACAACTCATTGGCTATGCGATCCAGAAACTCCAACAGCTCCCTTCCGCATTTGAAGAATGGCGGTCCGCCCAGGAGGTGTGCTCGACTCGCCTGGCAAGAGGTTTCCTACTGTCAGGCAGAACTGCATCACAAACGCGCTCACGTGTTGCCATGTGTCCGTCGTGAGCTGAGGATAGTGGCAGATCGCTACTAAGTCGTAACGTTGATGTCACTTTGGTGTAATGTTTTTGTAAGGCCAGCCAGCCAAAGACACCTCCTTCGGCAAGTGCCTGCCGACCCTCTCGAGACGCCGTCCCCTCCGCGTTTAAGCGGCCTTTTCGTAGTTATGCGCTACGCGCAGGATGGTGGCCTCGTCGAAGTGCTTGCCTAGAATCTGCAGGCCGATGGGTAACTTGTCGCGCGTTTCGCCACATGGGATGGAAATACCCGGGATTCCCGCCAGGTCGGCCGTCACGGTGTAGATATCAGCCAGGTACATGGCGAGCGGGTCGTTCACCTTTTCTCCCAGTTTGAATGCGGGTGTGGGACTTGTGGGCGTCACGATCGCGTCCACTTTTTTGAAGGCCTCGTCGAAATCGCGCGTAAGCAGCGTGCGCACCTTTTGCGCTTTTAGGTAGTAGGCGTCGTAGTAGCCCGCACTCAGGGCATACGTACCCAGCATGATGCGGCGCTTCACTTCGGCGCCAAAGCCTTCATCGCGGGTGCGGCGGTACATCTCAGAAAGCGTGCGGGCATTCTTTGCGCGATATCCGTAGCGGACGCCGTCGAAGCGCGCGAGGTTCGAAGAAGCCTCCGCCGTGGCCACTATGTAGTAGGCGGGAATCGCGTACTCCGTGTGCGGGAGTGAAACGGGGACGACTTCGCACTCCAGTTTCGCGAGCTTCTGGATCGCGTCCTCAACCGCCTTGCGGACTTCACTGTCCAGCCCTTCGCCGAAGTACTCCTTGGCTACACCAACCTTCAGGCCGCGAATCGGCCTCGCGAGTTCCTGCACATAATCCGGGACAGGCATCTCGGCGGAGGTTGAGTCCATCGGATCGCGGCCGGCGATGGTGCGCAGCACGATGGCCGCATCTTTCACAGTCTTGGTTAGCGGCCCGATGTGATCCAAGGAGGACGCAAATGCGATGAGACCGTATCGGGAGACGCGACCGTAGGTTGGCATCAGACCGACCACTCCGCAAAACGAAGCTGGCTGACGGATCGAGCCTCCGGTATCGGAGCCCAGCGTGACGACGGCCATGTCGGCGGCAACGGCCGCTGCCGAACCCCCGGACGAGCCCCCGGGAACTCGGGTTTTATCGCGGGGATTGCGTACCGGGTGAAACGCAGAATTCTCGGTGGAGGAGCCCATGGCGAACTCGTCACAGTTCAGTTTGCCGAGGACAACCGCTCCGGCCGCTTCCAAGCGAGTGACTGCTGTGCAGTCAAAGGGAGGGATGAAGTTCTCGAGAATCTTCGAGCCGGCCGTCGTCCGAACTCCCCGCGTGCACATGACGTCTTTAATGGCTACGGGTACTCCCCCCAGCGGCGGCAAGGGCTTGCCTTCCGCCGCCATACGATCCATGCGATCGGCCTGCTCGATCGCGCGCTCCTTGCAGAGTGTCAAATAGGCGCCGATCTGCGAATCCTCTTTCTGGATCCTTTCATAGAACGATTCCACCAGTGCGGACGATGAAGTCCGACGTTCCTGAACGGCGGAGCGGGCGGCGTCGATGGTGAGAAGGTTCAGGTCCATGAGGAGCTGTGGCTACTGGTTAATAACTAGTGATCCAGTTCTTACCTTTCAATCACCTTCGGGACTCTAAAGAAGTTCTCGTCCGCGTCGGGCGCGTTCTGCAGAGCTTCCTTGTGAGGCAGGGACTTGCGCAAACCATACAGGATATCTTCGCGGCGGGCGTAGGCGAAGCGCTCGCTGCCGACTTTGGATTCATCCACTCCGTAGCGATCCGACACCTGGGCCATGGGTTCAACCTTGCTGGTGTCGAGTTGATTTAGGCGCTGGATGTAACCGAGGATCGAGTTCAGGTCGCGCACCATGTGGGTACGCTCTTCCTCGGTTAACTCAAGGTTCGCCAGGTCGGCAACATAGGCGACATCTTTGTCGGTAACATTCATACGTTTTTCGATGGTAAGGCTGAGTGGTGCGGTTCTGCGACGAGGTGGGGGCTCGCTACTTGCGAGATCCGACCACGAACTCAATTCGCGTGACGCTGTCGGCCACATATCGGTTAATGGCGGCCACATATCGCGGCGCGAGCGACTGCAATTCCTTCCGCCAGCCCGCATCGGTGACTTCCACCCGCAAAATTCCTTCCGCAAAATCCAGGGCATGGGTGCGCTCGGCGACGGAACTTCCACATGCCAGGGGCCACGCCAGCAACGGCCCTTGCCCCGGCGGAGCTTTGCGAAGAGACCGAGCTACCACGTTACGGAGCCCGTACTCCGCAGGCTGCATATCACATGGGGCGGGTTGCAAGGCGTGTCTCATTCTGGAAGGGATGATTCTAGCATCCGCCTGGGGGCACATTTGCATCTGGTTTTCTGTATCGCCGTTCCTTCAATTTCAGTTTCACGACAAAGGGAATTCACGATGGACGAATTCCATGGCGTCCTGTTTGGACTGCAATCGGCTCTCGAGTTGCCCGTCCTCTACCGCTGAGAGAATTTCCTTGAAACGGGGGCTTGGACGATATCCGACCGCGATTAAGTCGTCTCCCGTCACCAGGGGGGCCGGACGCATCTTTTCGGGAGGAATCGAAGCAAGCTTTTCGCGAGCGAAATTGTACAGGCTCAAGTCGCCGTGGCTCGCTTGGCAATCAAGCCGGTGCAATTCCAGGTGCTGTTCGAACTTCGGCATGCGCAAGAATTTCTTCAACGTCGATTCCTTCATCTGGCCGACCTGAGCAAAGCGCATGTGATGATTCACCAGGGCCAGGATCTGTGCGGTATCCTCACCGGAGAAGCGAAGCCGGCGGCAGATGCTTTCCGCCATTTTCACGCCTACTTCCACGTGCCCATCGAAGCGAATGCGGTCGGGCGCAACTCGGAACGTCGGCGGCTTACCCACATCGTGCAGCAGCGCCCCCCAGGCTAGCGTTGGGGGACACGAGTGGGGCAGGTTTTGAAGCAAGAGCAGTGTGTGGACGAAAACGTCGCCTTCGGGGTGGTACTGGGGTGGCTGCTCGATTCCTTTCATGGCGGAAATTTCGGGCAAGACCTCTTCCAACAGGCCTGACTGATCGAGCCGCAGAAAAGCCTGCCGGGCGTGGCCTTCCGTCAGCATCTTCGTCAGTTCATCGCGCACCCGTTCGTGACTTACCTGATCAATTTCTGGGGCTAGTCGTTCGATGGCAGCGAAGGTTGGGACGTCGATCTCGTATTCGAAGCGTGCGGCGAAACGGACCGCCCGCAGCATGCGCAGCTTGTCCTCACGAAAGCGCACCTCCGGGTCTCCGATGGCGCGAATGATCCGCGCCTCGAGATCTCTCCGGCCGTCCACAAAGTCCCGGACTTCACCCGTGATCGGATCCATGAGCAGGCCATTGATGGTGAAATCGCGTCGTGCGACGTCTTCCCGCGGGTCTTTGCTGAAGCGCACTTCATCAGGATGCCGCCCGTCGCTGTAGCCGATGTCGGAACGAAAGGTGGCGACTTCCACGACACGAGCCTTCGAGGACTCTCCGCCACTAACCTGCTCCTCGGGACCTCCATCCGGAATCGGTACCAGCACGACACCGAACTGCGCGCCGACGGCGTACGTCTCGGGAAAGATGCGCATGACCTGATCGGGCGTGGCATCCGTCGTAACGTCGTAGTCGGCAGGCTCGCGCCCAAGCAGAAGGTCGCGCACACATCCGCCGCACAAGTAGGCCTGATGGCTGTGCTCGCGCAGGGTGCGGATGATCGCAACGGCGTGTTGTCTCGCGCTGGTCATGTGCGAGTCCCAATTTCAAATAATATAAGAGGTATGCCAGACGCTCACATCCTCGGCATCGAAAGCTCCTGCGATGAGACCGGAGCGGCTGTGGTGCGTTCAGGCGAGAAGATTCTTTCCAATGTTGTGTTTTCACAGATCGCCACTCATCAGCCTTACGGCGGCGTCGTTCCCGAGCTAGCTTCGCGCGAGCATCTGCGGGCGATTGTTCCGGTCGTGCGCAAGGCGCTCGCGGACGGGGGCCAGACCTACCACTCGCTGGACGCGCTGGCCGTCACGCAGGGCCCTGGGCTGGCGGGCGCATTGCTGGTCGGCATCAGCTATGCGAAGGCGCTGGCGTTTGCGCTTGAGAAACCGCTGATCGCCGTCAACCATCTGGAAGGACACATTCACGCCGTGCTGCTGGAGGAGCGCCGGAAGGGCAACCCGGAAATGAACTTTCCGGTGCTGGCACTGGTGGTTTCCGGCGGGCATACCCATCTCTACCTGGCCGAGCAAAAGGAGGAAAACTGGTCTTACCGAAATATCGGCCACACCCGCGATGATGCCGCCGGCGAGGCGTTTGACAAGGTTGCGAAACTGCTCGGTCTTGGATATCCCGGCGGTCCGATCATCGATCGCCTGGCGCCGCTTGGGAATTCAGCTGCCGTAAAATTCGCCAGCGCGCAGATCAAACATCGCGACCGCAAAGATCGGGAAGGGAATGCTGATGGTCATCCACGCTTCGACTTCTCTTACAGCGGAATTAAGACTGCCGTTCTGCGTTACGTGGAGACGCACGATCTGAGTACCGCGATCGCCCAGCGGCGGCAGGCGTTGTCGGCAATGGCAAAGCCGAAGCTGGAAGACTACCTTGCGGCTTCTGACCGCGAAACGCTCGATCTGGTGGCATCGTTCCAGCGCGCCGTTGTTGAGGATCTGGTGGAAAAGACCCTTGCGGCAGCTCGCGCGTACGATGCTGCGACCCTTTTCGTTACGGGTGGTGTGGCGGCCAACAACGAATTGCGCCAGCGGTTCGAGACGGACGCTTCACAGGAGGGGCTGCCGGTTTTCTTTCCTTCGAGACCTTTATCTACGGACAATGCGGCCATGATCGCGGCGGCGGCCCACCCGAAGTGGTTGTCGCGAGATTTTGCTGCGATGGATTTTTCGGCGGAAGCCAGCCTCCGGCTGCAGAGGCTTTGAAACTATCTGGCGGAAGCCTGCCCCTTAGCCGCGGGTCCGTTTAGCGCAGACGAAAGAACTTTCTCGAGTTGTTCTTCGATATCGATATCTTTGAAGATGACGAACTGGGCCCGGGTCTCTTTGCCGTCGAACCCCTGGGAACGGGACGTCACGATCACGATAGGAATGTGCGCGGTTTCCGCATTACTTTTCAGCACCGTAATCAATTCACTGCCGCCCATGCCTGGCATTTTCATGTCGGTAATGATCAGGCCCGGCTGCACGCGCTTGAGGACAGCCAACGCCTCCACGCCGTTGGAGGCGGACTCCACGGCGAATCCTCGTTCTTCGAGGAACCGGCACACGGTATGCCGAATAACCATCGAATCATCAACAACTAACGCAACTACTGGCATTTGAGCCCCGAGCAGGCAGAGTGTTTCGTTATGAAGCTAGCAGGGGCCCATGGCCCGAGACAATCCCGAAACTGTTCGCGGCGGTTACCTCCGTCATGGAAAGAAGGCAGACCTTCACCCTGGTCTCACCGTGACAGTCCAACTCAAGGAGGGGCGGCGGGCGGGCTCAGGTTTCTTCTGACGGTATGCGCTCTTCGATCGCCATGTCCTTGAATTCACTGGACTCAAAGACCTCTCGACATTCCAGACACTCGACGTACTCGGTGTCCTCGTCGCGGCTGACGACCTGCACGCGCGGGTGCTTACACTGATTCATGATCCTTCTCTGCTGAGGTTTGTGCGGCGGTGGTTGGCTTCATAAATCCGGAGGGCAGTCCCGCATCGCGAGCGCCGTGCGGTACCGATTATTGCCGGAAATTTCGGGTATTTTAGACCCGTCCGGGCACTTGTCAAGTCCCCATGAGTAATACCCTCCAGTCCTTCTCGAAAGGATCGGGGCGGGTGTGGGGCGGCCGGATCTCCGGTGGATGGGCCTAACGGTCTCTCCGCAGTAAGCCATTCAGCACACGTTAGTTACCGGTGGATGCCTGACTTTGGCAGTTCGCTGCTCGAGGTTGCGCTGGGCGCTGACACAGGGCTAAAATAAAAGGCGACTCAATCGGTCGGAGTTTAATCCGATCCAATTGGTCGGATTGACCTCTGCGTCCAATATGCTGAAGCTTACCAAGAAGGCAGACTACGGGCTGATGGCCATGAAGCATCTGGCTGAGCACGCTGCCGAGGGAGCCTGCAGCGCGAAGGATGTTGCCGAATCGTACGGGATTCCGCCTGAGGCGCTGGCCAAGATCCTTCAGCGGCTGGCCAAAGCGGGGCTGCTGCATTCGCAGCATGGGATCAACGGCGGATACACGCTGGCGCGGGAAGCGCGCGAGATTTCCGCCTATGAAGTTATTCGGGTAATTGACGGGCCCCTGTTCATCACGGCCTGCATTACGGTGCGCGGCGAGTGTGATCAGACCGAGCGTTGCACGATTCGCGAACCGTTGCGCAAGGTGAACCAGAGTATTGAGGACGTGCTCAAGAACATCAAGATTTCGGAAATGACGGAAGGCAACGACGGCAGCGGCAACGGACCTAAGAAGACGCTGGCTGAGTTGATCACATTGAGCTGACCCAGGATTGAAGCCAAGGTAGGAGAGAAGCACTTATGAGTACCGACTTGAAGACCGCGACCCAGGAGCAGCGCACTGCGGCTCCCGAAGGCATCAAGCTGCCCATCTACATGGACAACCATGCCACCACCCCCATGGATCCGCGCGTGCTCGAGGCCATGCTGCCCTACTTCATGGAGAAGTTCGGCAACGCCGCCAGCCGGAATCACCCGTTCGGCTGGATTGCCGAGGAAGCCGTGGAGCAGGCACGCGAGCAGATTGCGAAGCTTGTGGGTGCGACCACGAAAGAAATCATTTTTACCTCCGGTGCGACCGAGAGCGACAACCTGGCCATCAAAGGCGTGGCCGAGATGTATCGCGAGAAGGGTAATCACATCATTACGGCGGTCACCGAGCACAAGGCGGTGCTTGACACCTGCAAGCGGCTGGAGAAGTACGGCTACCGCGTGACCTACCTGCCTGTGCAGAAGGACGGGTTGGTCGATCTCGAAGATTTGAAGCGCGCCATCGACGATAAAACGATCCTCGTTACGATCATGGCCGCGAACAACGAAATTGGAGTTCTGCAGCCTTGGGCCGAAATCGGAAAGATCTGCCGGGAACGCGGCGTCCTCTTCCACACCGACGCTACGCAGGCGGTAGGAAAAGTGCCTGTGGATGTAAACAAGCAGAACATCGACCTGATGTCGATTTCCGCGCACAAGATGTACGGTCCGAAGGGTGTTGGGGCGCTGTACGTTCGTCGCAAGAATCCGCGCGTGCAGATTTCCGCCATCATCGATGGCGGCGGCCACGAGCGCGGTATGCGCTCCGGCACTTTGAATGTCCCCAGCATTGTGGGTTTGGGCAAAGCCTGCGAACTGGCGCGGGAAGAGATGCCGCAGGAAACCGTCCGCTTACGCGACCTGCGGGATCGCCTGAAAGATCGAATCCTGGGGCGCCTGGATGAGGTGTACATCAATGGCTCCATGCAGCATCGTCTTCCCGCGAACCTGAACATCAGCTTTGCCTACGTCGAGGGCGAGTCATTGCTGATGGGCATTAACGACGTGGCTGTCTCGAGCGGTTCGGCCTGTACGTCGGCGACGCTCGAGCCCTCCTACGTTCTTAAGGCGTTGGGGACGGGCGATGATCTGGCCCACAGTTCGATCCGCTTCGGCATTGGCAGGTTCAATACGGAAGCCGAAGTTGACTACGTGGCCGACCGCGTTTGCGAAACCGTCGAGCGCCTGCGCGAGCTTTCCCCGCTGTACGAGATGGCGAAGGAAGGCATCAATTTGAAGGACGTGAAGTGGGCAGGCGAGTAAGTAGCGAGTAGCGAGTTGCGAGTACCCAGAGATCCATAAAGTTTAGGAGAGTAAGGACAATGGCATATAGCGATAAAGTTCTCGATCACTATTCCAATCCACGCAATGTCGGTTCGCTCGACAAGAACAGCGCCCAGGTGGGCACAGGCCTGGTGGGCGCCCCGGAGTGCGGCGACGTCATGAAGCTGCAGATCAAGGTGAATCCGGAGACTCAGATCATCGAGGATGCGAAGTTCAAGACCTTCGGCTGCGGCTCGGCGATTGCATCGTCGTCCCTGGCAACCGAGTGGGTGAAGGGTAAGACCGTGGAAGAGGCTCTGCAGATCAAGAACACTGAGATCGTGAAGGAGCTGTCACTGCCTCCGGTGAAGATTCACTGTTCCGTGCTGGCAGAAGACGCGATTCGAGCGGCGATCCACGACTGGAAAAAGAAGAACGGGGCAGCCAAGGAAAAGAGCGCGCCGCCCGCAGTTCAGGCCAGCCACTAAGAAACGTGGATGCTGGATGGACGGGCGTTTCGCCCGACTCTCCAAGTCTGCGCGCCGATGTTTTCCGGTCACCGACGATGGCGGAGTTTTGAATTAGGCTCATGAGCACTATGGCTGAAGACACGACCAAGACGATTGCGCCACCGGCGCCGGCTGCCCCGGTCAAGGGCATCCAGGTGACCGACAAAGCGATTGCGAAAATCCGCAGCGCCATGGCGAAGGAAGGTATTTCGCCTCTGGAAGGGGGCCTTCGTCTCGGGGTGCAAGGTGGTGGCTGCTCGGGGCTCAGCTACAACATCCGATTCGACACGCAGCCGCGGGAGCGCGACCGCATCTTTCAGTTCGACGATGTGCGAGTGTTCGTCGACCCGAAGTCGTTTATCTACTTGCACGGCATGATCCTGGACTACCAGGAGACGCTCATGCAGCAGGGCTTCGTTTTTGTCAACCCGAACTCGACGAAGTCGTGCGGATGTGGAAGCTCGTTCTCGGCTTGAGCGATGAAGCGCGGACACTCCTGTCCGCGAAGTTGTGGGACGCAGCATCCAGCCTGCGGATGGGTGATCTCCAGGTTCTTTCCACCACGGTGCCACCTTGTCCTGTCCGAGGAGTGCGGGCGGAATGACGGATGAGCGTCCGTGGTGAATGTATCTTATGGCAAATCCTGAGACCAAGTCGACGTCGACGATCATTATGCCGGGCGAGGTCACTTCGACTTGCTGGTCGTGCGGCACCATGCGCGCCGAACATTTCTGCAGCGCGTGCGGTAAGGTTCAGCCGCCGGTTCCGGTGGACTACTTCACATTTTTGGGTTTGCCACGGAAGTTGAATATCGACGTCGCCGCTCTGGAAAAGGAGTTTTATCAGCTGAGCCGTAAGTTGCACCCCGATCTTTACTCCGGCGCGGACAAGCGCGAGCAAGAGTGGAGTCTCGAACAGAGTGCGCAGCTCAACGACGCCTATCGCACGTTAAAAGATCCGATCAGGCGAACGGAGTATTTGCTGCGCCTGGAGGGGGTTGAACTCGAAGAGCAGTCGAAGTCCGCGACCGAGCAGGCCCGGGCCACCGGAGCTATAAAGAAGCAGGTAGTGCCCCCCGATCTTCTGGAAGAAGTTTTCGACCTCAACATGCAGCTGGAAGAACTTCGGATGCAGAAAAAGATGGGGGAAGACGATCCCGCGTTGATCGAAGAAGTCGGTCGCCAGAAGCTCGAATTGGAAGAGAAGCACGAAGCATTGTTGGAGGAACTGCGACGTTACTGGAGTGATTGGGACCAGGCAGTGGACAATGGAACAGATGGCGACCGTCTCAAAATTCGCGACCGGATGGTGGATCTGCTGAACCGGCGGTCGTACTTGAGGAATTTGGTGAGGGATGTGAATGAGGTGCTGGAAAGTTAGCCATCAGCTCTCACTCATCCGCATTTAGCCCCTTGCAGGTAGGGAAGACAGAAATCAATGTCCAATGAACGCATAGTCGGAATTGATCTCGGCACCACCAACTCCCTGGTGGCCTTTATGCAGGGGGAGACGCCTGTCGTTATCCCGGGAGAAGACGGACAGAACCTGGTACCGTCGGTGGTCGCGTTGGACGAACGCGAGCAGATCATCGTCGGAAGTGCGGCTCGCAAGTACCTGATCGAAACTCCGGAGCGCGCCGTGTATTCGATCAAACGGCTTATGGGGCGCGGGGTCGAGGACATTCAGGAAGAGCTCAAGCTGTTTCCATTTCGTCTGGCGGAAGACCTGCAACCCGGGGAAGTTCTCCGTATCAAGCTGGGCGACAAGACCTACACGACCCCTGAGATTTCTGCATTCATTCTGCGCCAGCTGAAGCGGAACGCGGAACGTTTCTTCGGCGGACCGGTCACGAAAGCCGTGATCACGGTTCCCGCCTACTTCAACGATGCCCAGCGCCAGGCTACCAAGGATGCCGGGCGCATCGCTGGGCTCGACGTGCTGCGCCTGGTCAATGAACCAACCGCGGCGTCGCTGGCATATGGCCTAGACAAGAAGAAGAACGCTATTGTCGCTGTTTATGATCTCGGTGGTGGCACGTTCGACATCTCGATTCTGAAGCTGCATGACGGGATTTTCGAAGTGATCGCCACGAATGGTGACACGCATCTGGGCGGCGACGACATCGACAACCTGTTGATCACGATCGCCCTTGATGACATTCGCGGCGACATGGGACTTGATCTTCGCCGCAGCGGCGAGGGCGTGCAGACCATCCGCAAAGCCGTCATTGAGGCCAAGATCGCATTGTCCACGCAAAGCTCCACAAGGCTCGATATCGAGTTGCCGGGCGGCAAGCGCTATCAGCGGGAAATTACCCGCGAACAATTCGAGCAACTCATCGATCCACCGGACTTCCCGCACGCCTCGATCCTGCAGCGCACCGTCGGACCGTGCAAGCAGGCGATGAAAGACGCGGGGCGGAAACCGGAACAGATCGATGAAGTGGTTCTAGTCGGTGGGTCGACACGCATCCCGAAGGTTCGTGCGCTGGTGCAGGAGCTTTTCAAGCGCACGCCGCACACGGATCTGAACCCAGACGAAGTCGTGGCTTTGGGTGCCGCAGTGCAAGCGAACATTCTGGGCGGAGGCTCCGAAGCCACCAAGGAAATGCTGTTGCTGGATGTGACGCCGCTGTCGCTCGGCATCGAAGTTGCGGGCGGTGTTACGGACAAGATCATTCTGCGCAACTCGACCATCCCGGCCTCGGCGACCCAGTTCTACACAACTCAAGTGGAAGGGCAGACGAACGTGGCCATTCATGTCCTGCAGGGAGAGCGAGAATTGGCGAAAGACTGCCGCTCACTCGCCCGCTTTGACCTGAAGGGCATTCCGCCCATGGTTGCAGGGATGCCGCGGATCGAAGTGAAATTTCTGATCGATGCCAACGGCATTCTGCACGTTTCTGCGCGAGAGCAGCGCAGCGGCAAGGAGGCGGAGATCGAGGTTCAACCCAGCTACGGGCTCACCGACGAGCAAGTGGAGAGCATGTTGCTCGAGTCGTTCGACTACGCCGAGGAAGACTTCCGGCAGCGCCAGGTGATCGAGGCGCGCAACGAAGCTGAAACTATAATTGCAGCCCTGGAAAAAGGACGCAAAAGTCCGGCGTGGGGACAACTCACCTCCGACGAGCACAAACGCATCAATAAGCTCGTCAAGGCTCTGAACGAAGTGAAGGCGCGGGAAGACTATCAGGCAATTCGCAAGGCCATCGACGAGTTGAATCATGGGACGATGCGCTTGGCGGAACTGATGATGGATAGCGCCGTCTCGTCCGCTTTGAAGGGGAAGACGATGGAGGAGGCCGACCTGGGCGAAGGCCCGGCAGCGCCGCACCCGGTAGCGAAGGCAGATTTTGAATGAAGGGGTGTCAGGTCTTAGGTCTCGGGAATCGACTGTCAGGCGATAAACGGTGTCGTTTAGTGCCTTAGACCTGAGCCCTGATTCGGAGAATTTATGGCTGACGAAAAAACGCAAAGCACCGGAGCAGCGACCATCGACGCTCCCGGGGAAAATACGGTCCAGGTAACCTTCCTGCCCGAAGGCAAGACGGTGCAGTTTGAACACGGCAAGTTGCCTTACAAAGATCACGGCAAGGAGCAGTCGCTCCTGGACGTTGCTTTGAACAACGGCGTCCGTCTCGATCATGCCTGTGGCGGCAACTGCGCCTGCACCACCTGCCACGTCTGGGTGAAAGAGGGAGCGGAGAATCTCTCGGACATGGACGACGACGAAGCCGATCGTCTCGACATGGCGGCGGATCTCCAATTAAACTCGCGACTCGGTTGCCAGGCGGTCATCAATAAGGCAGGCAAGGTCGTGGTCGAGATTCCTGCGTGGAATCGCAACTACGTTTCGGAAGAACACTAGAAAGGCAGCTGCTAGCTGTTAGCTCTTGGCTTTTAGCTAAGGGCAAATGGCTTAACAGCTAAGGGCTGATCTCCAAGGAGCTCGCATGCCGAAGGATCTGATGTGGGACGATGCTGAAGACATCGGCATCCTGCTTGCCGAAAAACATGCGGACGTGGACCCGCTTGCCATCCGCTTCACCGACCTGCATCGCTACGTCACCGAACTTCCGGAGTTCAAAGACGACCCCAAGAAGTCCAACGAGGGCACGCTGGAAGCGATCCAGATGGCCTGGCACGAGGAATTCTTGGATCGCACGCAGGGGTAGCGTGCATATTTCCCCATATTTATTTTGCTACGGCCTCTTTCATTTCCCCATAGAACTTCTGCAACACATAGAACGCCTGCTTATGCTGACCCGTGTTTGAGACCAGCCCCTTCCGGTTGTAGTAGTCCTGTATTCCGGGCAAAAACCGCCGCGGCGAGTGAAAGTCCATCAGCACCCATGGTGAAACACCCGCGAAGCCAGGGATCTTCCGGATCATCGCCAATTGGTGGTTGTACACGTTCACCTGATACTCCTCAGTCCAGCGTGCGGAAGAATCGCCGTGCCTCCCGTAAGGAGCTTCAGCCCCGAATTCGCTAACGATGAGCGGCTTGGCATACTTGCTTTCCCACCGTCTTCGGTCAGCGTCCTCAGGCCGACCTCCGTACCAGCCGAGATATTCGTTCAGACCCAGAACATCGAGAGATTCGCCTATGGGATCGTCGAGGATGCGTTTATCCGGACCGGCCTCAGTTACATGATTCAACGCGGAGGTGATCAGGCGAGTTGGGTCAAGCCGTCGAGCATCCTGCGCGAGTTTCTGCAGGAACGCGGTTCGATCCGGATCGACCGGCGTCTCATTCGAGAGCGACCAGAAAATCACGGCCGCCCGGTTGTGGTCGCGACCGATCATCTCGCGGAGTTGCGATTGAGCGTTCGTAAGTGTGGCAGGATTCTTCCAAACGATATCCCAGTAGACGGGAATCTCAGACCACACCAGCAGTCCCAACCGATCAGCAAGGCGAATCTCGTTCTCGTTGTGCGGATAGTGTGTGAGCCGGACAAAGTTACAACCCAACTCCTTCGCCCAGCCGAACAGAGTCTCCGCATCTTCCGGGGTGTAGGCACGGCCGCCACGCATGGGAGCCTCTTCGTGCATCGAGATGCCGCGCAGGAAGATGGGCTTTCCATTCAAGACAATCTGTGTGCCCTTGACCTCTATGGTGCGGAAGCCGATGGAATCGTGCAGGGTGTCGGCACCGGAGGATATGACCACCTCGTAGAGTTGGGGATCTTCCGGGGACCACAAATCGAGCTTGGCGGGAAAGCGGAATCCCACTCGTCCGCTGGCATCCGGATTGAAGGTCTTTCGCACACCGGCCGCAGGAATTGCAATTGTGATCGGCTGCGTGGACGCACTTCCGTCCAGCTGAACCCAGCCCGCCACTTCGTCTTGCGATCCTTTTGCAAGCTGCACGGAGTAGTCGCGCACAAAAGTTTCCGGGACTTCCACGAGCAGGACGTCGCGCGTAATTCCGCCGTAGTTCCACCAATCCGTATTCAGAGCCGGCGCTGCATCGGCTCGACGCGCGTTGTTCACCTCGACAACCAAGAAGTTCTCGCCTTCCTTGAGCGCATCGGTTACTTCGAAGTTGAAAGGCGTGAAGCCACCCTCGTGCTCGCCCAGCGGCTTGCCGTTTAGGTAAACCCGCGTGAAATAATTGGCCGCCCCGAAATAAACAAACACGCGCGTGTGATCGCGCCGTTTGTAGGAAAACGAACGCTCGTACCAGACCGGTCCTTCATAAAAGAAGAGTCTTTCCTTTTGCGTATTCCAATCGCCGGGCACCTTGAGCGTTTCAGACGCCGCGAAGTTGTACTCAATGGGTCCTCCGCCCGATTCTGACGTCGTATTTTCGTAGAAACGGGCGTGAAGACCGGTTTCGTATGGGTCGACGACCACATGCCAATCCCCGTCCAGACTGATCGTTGCCCTCCTCGGAATATTCCCGATCAAAGGGTTGGGAGATGTTGCTAGCCCCCATGCTAAACCGCTGAAAAAAAGGAACAAGGCGATCCACTGCCGCATAAATGTGCCTCGCAGAGCCGATGGGCCGGCAACCCGCGTCCAGCGGGCCGCCCGCCCACGCTTTTACAAACCGGTGACAACTTTAACGAAGACCTGCCCTAGACTGTCGCAAAACTTGAACGGCGATTGCCGCCGGAGCGTTCACAGGACGGCAAGGTACGCGCGCTTCGTTTTGGGAGGGCCTCCCAGCCGGGCGCTCCGCTTCGAGTTTGGTCTCTCTCACAAACTGAATGGGCACGCCCTTGGGGGAGCGTGCCCTATTTTTTTGATTTCCTTCCGAGAGATCCACCTCTATCCAACCGAAGCCGACACCAACTCTTCCACGCTGGCTTCGCGCAGAAATCGTGCCGCTTCTTCCGGCGGAGTCGGATTGATGTAGAACCCCGTACCCCACTCAAAGCCCGCCGTCTTGGTCAGCTTGGGCATGAACTCGATGTGCCAGTGATAGTGATCATTGGTTGGATCCTGTACGGGCGAACTGTGGATGACCAGGTTGTAAGGTGGATTGTCGAGCACGCGGTCGGCTTTCATGAGCAGCGTCTTCAGCGCCTTCGCCAAATTCTCGAACATGTGAGACGAGGAATTCTCAAACGCCGACTCGTGCTCTTTGGGGAGAATCCAGGTTTCGAACGGGAATCGCGGGGCGTAGGGTGCCAGCGTGATGAAATCGTCGTTCTCCGCCACCACGCGAGTTCCATTCTCGCTCTCCTGGCGAATCACGTCGCAGAACACGCAGCGCTCCTTGAAAATGTAGTACTGCTTGGCGCCCTCGATCTCCTCCGAGACATAAATCGGAAGAATGGGCAGCGCGATGAGTTGGCAGTGCCCGTGCTCAAGCGACGCGCCCGCAGGCTCGCCATGATTTTTGAAGATGAGGATGTACTTGAAGCGGCGATCCTTCTTGAGATCAAGGATTCGATCCCGGAACGTCCACAACATATCTTCAATGCGCTTGGGAGGCATGGTCGCGAGCGTGGACACATGGTCGGGCGTCTCGATAATGACCTCATGCGCGCCAATGCCGTTCATCTTGTCGAACATGCCCTCGGCCTGGCGGTTGAGGTTGCCTTCGATGCCTAGTGCGGGAAACTTGTTGGGAACAACGCGCACGGTCCAGCCAGGGGAATCGCGTTGGGACGGAGGCCCCCCGTTGGGATTCGGACGATAGGCCTGGATCTCGGGCGGCGTCTTGCTTTCGTTCCCCGGACAAAAGGGACAGAAGCCACCCTTGATCTTTACTCCCTCACGCACAAAATCGGTTGGGCGCTTGGCGCGATCGGTGGAAATGATCACCCAGCGCCCGACAATCGGATCTTTCCTAAGTTCGGGCAATTACTAAATCCTTTCAATAAGTGGTCAAGTTCGACATTTTACGACACAGGGAAGGCATTTTTGAACAATTCCATGTCGGGTCTGCCAGACCGTTCGTCATAGCACACGCTGACCACGTCAAATCTCCACGTAGGCGCCCCCCGTAAGTGGCGAAGGTATTCGCGGGAGACACCGCGCAATTCGTGTTGCTTATCATGATCCACCGCTGCTTCGGCGGGCTTAACCTCACGCGTGGTGCGGGTCTTCACCTCGATAAAACACAAGACGTCGCGCTCCCAGCCGATCGGATCGATCTCGCCCCGGCGCCGCGGAGACCGATAATTTCGGGCCACCATCACGTAGCCCAGAGTTCTCAAATAGTAGTACGCTTCTTCTTCGCCCCAACGTCCTCGGCGCGGTGGGCCGGGATGTCCTTCCAGGCAGCCGTGTGCTGAAGAAATCGATCGAGAAGACGAACGGCAGAGTGGGTCAATCGGGCGAGCATCGATGCTGGACCTACCAGTCCCTCTTTCGATCGTAGGCGCGATGCCTTCGCAGGGAGTGTGACGACGCTCACACCTACAGGTTCAGATCCGCACATTAGTCCGTCGCGAGTCGTGAGTCTTCAGTCGTCAGCAAAGGCGCGTTTTTCTTCGCTACGCGTCGAATTGAAGAGGAAGTAGGAACACAGTCGACGTGGGCTTTCATACCGCGAATCTACCGAAGGGTCGCGTTTATCCTGACTCGCGAATCTTGTCTCCCACTCGAATCATGCCTTGGGTCAGGATCTGTGCCCGCAGTCCTCCCCGATGGCGCAGCCCCTTGATGGCTGGCAAGTTCGTGACAGCTTCCAGGTGGCTGCAGGGTTCACACAGCCGAATTCCGCGAACCTTCACCGCACCGATCGTGAATTCCCGCCCGACCAGATGATTGAGGGGCACCTCTCGAGTCACGACATTGCGACGCGCCTCGCCCAGCGCCATCGCAATTTTGTACTCTTGCAGAATGGCTTCGACGGCCTCAGCCTCGATCAGCGTAAGTTCGAACTCGGGAAGCGGTTTATAGAACGTGCCGGTCTTCAACGCATAGCGATCGCCTTCCAGGCCAACTCCTGGAATCGCTTGCACCTGATCGACCGCCTGCATGGGCGCCTGAGCTGCCGACGCAATGTGGATGGAGTCCACCCTGCCGCTCCACATAGAAGTGCCCCTTGTTGAGGATAGCTTCAGGCAACGTCTGCCAGAGAGCTTTTAACCGCAAAGACCGCTGAATTTACCCCAAGAACGCGCAGAACTTCTTTGCGAACTTGGTGGTCGCTTTGCGATCTTCGCGGTTAAGTGCAATTGGAACCGCGTACCGTGACTTAAGCCTTGCCGGCGATCTCGATGCACTCTTCGAGCACATCGATGGCCGCATCCGCTTCGTCCATGCTGACCACCAACGCTGGCGAAATGCGTACCGTGCTGGGACCGCAGCCCAGGAAGAGCATTCCACGCTCGAATGCCAACTCGACCACACGGTCGCGTTCTTCGTGACCATATTCCTTGGTCTTCTTGTCCTTCACGATCTCGACGCCGATCATCAGACCGCGCCCGCGCACGTCGCCCACAAGTCGGTACTTTGTGGGCCAGGCCGCCATGCGCTTCAGCATATGATTGCCGACCTCGGTCGCATTGGCGAGAAGGTTTTCGTTCTCAATGACATCAAGTGTGGCCAGGGCGGCCGCGATGCAGACCGGATTGCCGCCAAAAGTGGAAGCGTGAGAACCGGGGACCCAGTCCATGATGTCGGCCCGGCTGATCGTGACACCCAGCGGCATGCCGGACGCGATACCCTTGGCGCTGCACACGATATCCGGGTGCACGCCCGTGTGCTGGACCGCCCACCACTTGCCCGTGCGGCCGACCCCACTCTGCACCTCGTCGACCACGAGCAGAATGCCGTAGCGGTCGCAGATCCGCCGCAATTCTTGCATGAAAGGTGTTGGCGCGACCACATAGCCGCCTTCTCCCTGAATCGGCTCGACGAAGATGGCGGCCACTTCCTCGGCCGGCAGCGTGGTCTTGAACAGCTTCTCTTCGATGAAGCGTGCGCAGCCCAGCGCAAACTCCTCGGCATCCTGCTGTCCACCCGAACAGCAGCGATAGACGTCGGGATAGCGCACATGCGTGACGCCTGGCACCAGCGGAGCGAAACGCCGCTTTTGTTGCGGCTTGGACGCGGTCAGAGACAGAGCGCCCATGGTTCGTCCGTGGAACGCGCCGAAGAAAGCGATGATGTTCTGCCGCTTGGTGTGGTAGCGGGCCAGCTTCAATGCCGCTTCGACGGCCTCAGCACCCGAGTTCCCGTAGTAGATCCGATGCGGTCCAGGCATGGGCGCGATCTTCGAAATACGCTCGGCGAGTTCCACCAGATTCTCGTAGTAGAAGTCGGTGCCTGACATGTGGATGAGTTCGCCCGCCTGCTTCTGAATCGCCGAGACAACCTCCGGATGGCAATGACCGGTCGAAGTTACGGCGATGCCGGCGGAGAAATCAAAGAAATCGTTACCGTCGACATCAGTAACCACAATCCCGCGTCCGCTCTTTGCCACTAGCGGGTAAGAACGCGTGTAAGACGGCGAAATGTATTTGTCATCACCCGCCAGGATGCGCTTCGCATTGGGGCCGGGCAGGGCGGTCTTGATCTTGGGTCCTATGGTCAGGGTTTTGGTCGACATGAGATCCTCCGGGGGCAGTCGTTGGTCGTTCGTCATCGATCGTTAGCTGCGGGTCGGTTCCTTTGCTGGGTTCGCGTCCGTGGTCCGCGATTTGAGCGGACTACGTCCCGAAGAAAGTTTCCACAGGGAGGATCGGAGCTAGTCGCTTCCAAAAAGGCTGGGACGAACCTGCGAAGGCAACACCGCCAGATGCCGGCGTGGGCAGCAAAGCTGATGCAGCCAGCAGGCGGGCAAGTGCGAATTCGGGTTCTGCAGGGTCATCAAATTACAATACTTCGTATCGATTATAGCCTGAAAGCAGTGGCCGTGGAACCCCCTAAAACGAGGAACCCGACGCTTCCCGGAGTCCTTCCGTGCTTCTGGTGCTGGAAACTCTCGCTGCCAGGACTGGTCAATTTGATTCGCAAACTCCTAAGGCAAATTCCTGCCCGACGGGACTTCCGGAATCCAAATCTCCTGCCAAATCGTCTGATATGTTCTAGCGTCCCAACTTCTTCATGCCACAAGCAAATCAGCACCGCTGGAGTGTGATCCTTGCCTTCGGGCTGGTCTATCTGTTCTGGGGATCGACCTACCTGGGCATCGCGATCGGGGTGGAGCACCTGCCCCCAGCCCTGATGTGCGCCACCCGTTTTTTGATAGCAGGCATCCTGATGCTCGCCTACTGTGGCTTTCGCGGGCGCCAGGTCGTATTTAGCCCACCTCAACTCTGGCACATGGCGGTCGTCGGGATACTGCTCCTGATGGGCGGCAATCTGACTCTTTCCTATGCCGAGCGCGTCGTGCCCTCCGGCCTGTCGGCCCTGTTGATCGCGGTGACGCCGCTGTGGTTTTTGGTGCTCGACGCCTGGCTGGTGGGCGATCACCACATTTCCCGCCGAGGTCTGGCTGGCCTGGCGCTTGGAATGGTCGGGATGGTCGTACTGCTTTGGCCCAAGCTGACAGTCGCCGGTGCCATGGGGCGCCGCGAACTTTGGTTCTCACTGAGCCTGCTCGGTGGTTCGTTCAGTTGGGCACTGGGATCGGTGCTCTCCAAGGTGTGGCAGTCGGGCGAGGATCCCTTCAGTTCCACTGCCTGGCAAGTGATTTTCGCGGGTGTGGCAAACCTGATTTTCGCGGTTCTTAACCGCGACTTCACGCGCGCGGTCTGGACGGCGCGCGGCATCGGTGCCGTGCTCTATCTCGTGGTAGGCGGTTCGTGGATCGGCTACACCTCTTACATCTGGCTATTGCGGCACGTCCCCAGCTCCAAAGTTTCCACGTACGCCTATGTGAATCCAGTGGTGGCGGTATTTCTGGGATGGCTGGTGCTGCATGAAGCGCTCGACCGTTACATTCTGATGGGGAGCGCGATCGTAGTCACCTCGGTGATTTTGGTGACAAGTGCCAAGGTCACAACGAAAACAGTCGCAGAAGAAATCCCGGCAGTCGAAACTGCCGGAGATTGAGGGCGCGGGCCCGGGGTTTTCGTGGCGCCCACACCTTGTCGGCTGTATGGAGAGGCTGCGAGAGGCCAAAACACCGTCAAGGGAACCCGACGTTTAGCGGCTACTTCGACGCGGCTTCCTGTTCCTCGTCATCCACTACCACGTCGACCGCGTGGCCGCGCACGGCAAAAGTCACCTTGGGTCCGTTGACCGGCTCGAACGTGACTCGCGCCGGCTGCCGCTGCCATCCTGGAAGCAGGGCATGCTGAATCGGACGCAATATCGTCTCCGGCTTCGCCCAGCGGCTTCTTGAGAATTGCCTTGCGGCGGCCGAGTTGAGTGACCACCGCAGACAATCTCTTCCCATCGTCTGAAACTCCGCAGTACGCGACGTAATCCCGATACCAGCTTGCCGTTGAAGCAAAGGGTCGAACTCCGGCAAGGTGATCGGCGCCATCCGCCCCGTGACACGGTCAACCAGCACCCAGCCTCCTCGTTGCCATGGCCAACGAGGTGCGCCGCCAGCCTCGTCCGGCAGACTGTCGTTCAGTCGAAACATGCGTTGCACCACAAAGAGATGATCGGTTACTTCGTGAGGCATTCCGGTCGTATATTCCTTCAGGCGCGTGTCGACAAAAAGCGGACGAATTCTCGATTCCGGCATCCTCTCGCGCGTAAAACTGACCTCCAACTTCACTGAGCTCCATTTGCCGAAGCTGATGACATGGGACTTGGGTGCCGCAGTAGCGGCAACGGCGCAGAGTGAGCAAAAGGCGACCGCAAACAATTGCAATTTCCGGGACGTGCGGACAGCCTATGTGCCCTGCGAACAGTCGACAAGTTCACCCGGCACATTCGTGCATTTCCTGTTCCCACTCAGGGAAAGCCTTTAAGTCTCCTGAAAATAATCGATTTTTCTCAGTGAAAACGCGTTCCCACTCGGCGAAGTCCGTTACAATAGCTGCCAGTTTTAACGGAGGAGAGAGAATCTCTTCTGCTCTCTTCTTGCAACTATTCCGCGTGGGCCGCATTCTATTGAAGGTATGGGCGAGCTCCTGATCCATCGTCGTATCCCTCGCATTCTCGTCGTGGATGACAATCCCGACATGATCGAACTGATGCGGGAGCTGCTTGTCAGCCACGGATACGAAGTGACCACCGTCCCGGACGCCGCCCGCGCCGAGATTGAGGTTCACCGCCATCCTCCCGACCTGATCCTCTCCGACGTGGTCATGCCCGGCCGCTCGGGCTACGAACTATGCCACCAGCTCAAGGAGGATCCCGCGACCCGTCTGATTCCTTTTCTGCTCATCACCGGCCTCAGTGATCGCGAGGACAAAGTGAAGGGCATCGAGGCGGGCGCTGATGATTTTCTGAACAAGCCGATTTTTCCCGCCGAGCTTTTTGCACGGGTCAAATCCCTGCTCAAGCTGAAGGAATTCACCGACGAGCTCGAGACCGCCGAGTCTGTGCTGTGCAGTTTGGGCCTGAGCGTAGAGGCTCGCGATCCTTACACCGAGGGACACTGCGAGCGCCTTTCCCAGCGCGCGGCCGCTCTCGGCCGACATCTCGGACTCGACGAAGACTCGATCATCGCCCTTCGTCGTGGGGGCTATCTGCACGACCTCGGCAAGATCGCAGTGCCGGACGACATTTTAAAGAAGGGTTCCAACCTGACTCCGGAAGAATGGGCCGTCATGAAGAGGCATCCCCTCACTGGAGAAAACATCTGCAAGCCTCTGAAATCGCTCCGCCTCGTGCTGCCGATTATTCGCTTTCATCACGAACACTCCGACGGCACGGGATATCCCGACGGATTGCACAAAGACCAGATCCCGCTGCTGCCGCGGATCCTGCAGGTGGTGGACGTGTACGACGCGCTGCGCACGGCTCGTCCCTACAAACCGGCACTCAGTCACGAACAGGCTGCGCTCACCATGCGGGTGGAGGCCCAAAACGGCCTCTGGGACGAAGAACTGGTGGCGGAGTTCTTCTCCATGCTCGCCAAACGGCAGGTCGCATAGTAGGCCCGCTTACACCCTGGCAACGCCGTCGCAACTGTGGCTCTAGCTTCGGGTTTACTACGATTGCAGGCTGAGAATTCATCGTGGCACCCAAATACAGCATCGTCATTCCGGCCTATAACGAGAGTGCGCGAATCCGCACCACAATTGAGAAAATTCTGGCCCACATACACGGCCAAAACTGGGATGCCGAGGTTCTCGTAGTCAACGACGGCTCGACCGATGATACGGTGCAAATTGTTCGAAGCTACGCCGCCCAGAATTCTGTCTTGCACCTCCTGGAAAATCCCGGGAATCGCGGCAAGGGATACAGCGTGCGGAACGGCATGCTGCACGCCAACGGAGAGGTCATCCTCTTCAGCGACGCCGACCTTTCCTCGCCCATTCAGGAAGCCGATAAGCTGTTCGCCGCGATCCATGGCGGCGCGGACGTCGCGATGGGCTCTCGGTGGCTGCGGGCTGAGCTGCAGACGCAGCGCCAGCCAGTCTATCGCCAGTTGTTTGGCCGCATCTTCAATCTGGCCCTGCGAATTGTCCTTGGCTTGCATTATCGCGACACGCAGTGCGGGTTCAAGGCCTTCACGCGCCGTGCCGCGCAGTCGATCTTTCCATTGCAGCACATTGAGCGCTGGGGCTTTGATCCCGAAATTCTCTACCTCGCGCGCCGCTTCGGCTTTAGGATTGAGGAAGTGCCCGTGCGCTGGGCGCACCGCGAAGGAACGCGCATCAACCCCCTACGGGACGGTCTACGGATGTTCGTGGAGATACTGAGAATCCGCTGGTATTCGCTGACCGGAAAATACGATCCGGGCTCGCCCTCGGCAGTGCCCACCGCTATGAAGCGGCTTTGAGCAGGTAAAGCAGTCGACTCGGGCTCACGCCGCCACCGTGGCGGCGGACCAACGTCATCTTCGCCGCGCAGTTCGCGCACAGCCAGAAGAATTCCACACCTCGGGAGTGTTTTCGCAAGCTGGGATCAAAGCCGAGGAGAGGCTCGGTATCTTCTTTCGCGTCTCGGTCAAAGCGAAATAGTTTGCCCTCGTGCAGGTACAGAAAACGCGTGGAGCAAGCAGGATTCGCGCACTTCGAAATCATCGCAGCCTCCTGGCTTTTGGGAACTCAATTGTGAGCGGATTAAGTACAGTTTACACCCGCAAAAAGGCGGCGATGCCTGTGGAAAAGATAATTGAATGGAGCATCCGGGACCTGAGTTGCCAGAACTAGTGGCGCTGCCGTCCCGCCGGCTGCCGCGAGGCATCTCGTCCCCTCATGTGGAACCGGACGCACAGGACAGCCGCCGGGACAGGCGCTACAAACGCCCAGAGATGACTGGTTGAGTCGTCAGCTACATGACGCGTCGTTTGTTGCCGACTACGGCGCAGGTACTGCCGTCCGGTTGCCCGGAACGATCTGCGGCTGGTACGAGAAAACCTCACGGCTGCGTGCATCGACCATCACCTTGAGCCAGTGCACGTCATTGATGCCGTTTTCGGCGTGGTCGCCGAATGTTTCTACCCGCGTGAAATTCTCCAACCGTGCTCCTGTAACGCTGAGAAACGGCTTGTCGACTCGGAAGTAGTGCGAGTCGCCGTGCACGTAGGCTACCGGCTTCGCAAAACCAATGACCTGATCCCGCAACGCCACCAGAAATTCCTGGTAACCATCAGGCTGGCCGTCGGTTTCCGCGAGGGTATTCGGATCGCGCACCGGTCCGCGCGTCGCGTCGGTCGCATCGAAGCCCGGATCGGCCTGGGAGATGAACATGATGGCGGCTGAATGACGCGCCTTAGCCTCGGCGAAGGTTTGCTGCATCCACACGATGTCGGCCTGGTTCCGCGCAGCGTATTCCGCAGGATCGGGAGCCGTGTCACACAAGTTGTTGCACGAGCCTTGAATATTAAGGGTCGCGTACGTCACACCACCAACCGTCCAACGCCGGTTCTCCACGCACCGCACATTGCCGCTCCCGCCGAGACAGGGCGGGGTCGACTGGACATGCTGCCGCAGTCGGTGTTGGCCGAGGGTGAAGGGCGTGCTGAAGAAAAGTGCGCGCTCCTTATCCAGTTGTGCCAGGGACGAGTATCCCGCCGTTCGATCGCAATCCGTCCAGTCATTGTCGCCCGGTGTAAAAACCGCCGGTGCACGCAACGAATTCAAGTAGCCCAAAGCCTGCGTATAAACCGCATCCGTGCACTCGCTTCCTCCGCTTTTCAGGTCGCCGTCGTGCGCGGTGAAGGCCAGGTTCTGGCTATTCATGTCTGCAATCAGGTTGGGCACGCCCACGGTCGCCTGCGCAGAGTTGTATGGTAAATCTCCCCATAGTCCGATTGCGTAGGGGCCACGGTCGTCGTCGCTCGCAGACGCTCCCGTCGTGACGGCCAGGACCATCATCATGGCGACAGCGGTCAAGATTAAGTTCTGCCTGCTCCTCGTATGGCAATCCATCGGACGATCCTGCTTGGTCATGAGTTTTGCTCTCCAGAATGGCGTGATTTTGTACAGCGCCTGAGTGATCTACCGCGCCACTCTAGTGGACCGTGTTTTACGGGAATGTGAATGACGGATTAATTCTGGATGAATATCACGAGCCTGGGAGAGTGCGTCCGCCAGAGATATTCGTCCGGAGCCTGGGACAGCCCCGAGCTGCCACGTTTTCGGCCATCAGGTTAGAATCTCGCGCATGCGAAAACACATTTCCCTGCTGCTGATGTTGCTCGCGACCGCCAGCGCGCAAGATCGTCTCGTGCCACTGCTCAAGGAACTCACAGAAGCACCCGGGCCTCCCGGCTTCGAAGACCCGGTACGCAAAATCATGGCTGAACACATGCGACCTTATGCGGACAAGGTTTCCTACGACGGCCTCGGGTCGGTGATCGCGCAACAGGGAAGCACAGGACCGCGCATCATGATTGACGCCCACATGGACGAGCTAGGCGGCATGATCCGACGCGTCCGCCCCGATGGATTCCTTTCCATGCAGATGCTGGGCTATTGGCTGGACCAGGCGCTGCCCGATCAGCGTTGGCTCATTGTCGGCTCCAAGGGACCGGTTCTCGCGGTCACGGACCTCTGGGATGCGCACATTGCTCCCCGCGACGTGCGCACACGGCCGATCTCTCCGGACGACCTCCACCTCGACGTGGGCGCCCGCAATCCCGCAGAGGTCGAAGCGCTCGGCGTATCGCCCGGCGATCCGGTCGTTCCCGTAGCAAGTTTTGAGGTGCTGACGAACAATCGCTATCTCGCCAAGGCATGGGACGATCGAGTTGGGTGTGCCGTTATTTTGGAAATGATGCGACGGCTGGTCCATTCGCCTCATCCGAACCAGCTCTTCTATGCTGCCACGGTACAGGAAGAAGGCAGCATCGAGATGCGCGGGGCGCAAACCTCCGCGCATTTAATCAACCCGGACCTTGGTATTGCTCTCGAGGTTGGAATCGCCAACGACGTTCCCGGCATCGGACCGGAAGCGGCACAGGAAGTCCTGGGCGGTGGGCCGGGAATGATGCTTTACACCTTTAGCGAGCTGCCCAATCGCAAACTGGTTGCCTTCGTGAAGCAGGTAGCCGCAGAGCAACGCATTCCCCTGCAGTTTGATTTCGTACAGGGTTTCGGAGACGATGCGGGGGCCATCAAACTGCACGACGCCGGGGTGCCCGTGACTACTGTGCTCGTTCCCGCGCGCTCCTCCCATGCGCACAATGGCATCATCGACCGCGCTGATTTTGACCGCGCTGTCGACCTGATGGTTGCCCTGGTGCAGAAGCTCGATGCCGCTACGGTCTCGCGTATCGGCAATTTCGACGTTCCGTAGATCGATCGCTGCCACGGAATCGAATGCTGCCACAGGTTGAACAATATGAAGATGCTCGCCCGAACTCTTGTACTTACAGCCTCAGCCTTCCTCCTCACGACCTCAACTGCAGGACAACAGGCCACTGAGTATTTGGCAAACGAAGGGGATTTCGTCGCCCACAACTTCAAGTTTCGGTCGGGCGAACAGATGCCGGAATTGCGCCTCCACTACCGGACGCTGGGCAAGCCCGTACGTGATGCACAGGGCCGTGTGACGAATGCAGTATTGGTCTTACACGGTACCGGCGGATCAGGACAGCAGTTTCTGACGCCACAATTCGCCGGCGAACTGTATGGCCCGCAGCAGTTGCTGGACATTAACCGCTACTTCATCATCCTGCCGGACGGGATCGGGCACGGGAAATCTTCGAAGCCCAGCGATGGCATGCATGCGCATTTCCCCCAGTACGACTATGACGATATGGTCGTCGCGCAGCATCTCTTGCTGACTGATGGGTTAGAGGTACAGCACCTGCGGTTGATCCTCGGCACCTCCATGGGATGCATGCACTCCTTTGTCTGGGGTGAAACGTATCCCGATTTCATGGATGCCCTGCTGCCCCTCGCTTGCCTGCCGGTGCAGATCTCCGGGCGTAACCGGATGTGGCGAAAGATGGTGATGGATGCCATTCGAAACGATCCCGACTGGAAAGCTGGCGAATACAGGGAAGAACCAAAACAGGGACTGCGTACGGCCGTTGATCTACTGGCGATCGCTGGTAGCGCGCCGCTCTTGATGCAGAAGACGTTGCCGACGCGCCAAGCCGCCGACAAGTACGTCGCGGACTCGGTCGAGACACGGATCGCGACTCTCGACGCTAACGACCTGTTGTATCAGGTGAACGCATCACGCAATTATGATCCTTCACCACTTCTGGAAAACATCAGTGCCCCGGTGTCGTGGATTAACTCCGCGGACGATTTCATTAACCCTCCGGAGTTGGGGATTGCGGAGAAGGAAAGCAAGCGATTGAAAAACGGAACTTTTGTGCTCTTGCCGATCAGCGACAAGACCCACGGCCATGGTACCCACACCTGGGCCGCTGTGTGGCAGGAGTATCTGAAACAGCTTCTGGAGAAATCTGCCCCCTAACCGGATCGCAAGGTCAGGCCGATTTCTACCCGGCCCTGCTTGGACTGGTTGGCGACAAGGTCGGTACCGTCTCCGCGACCTTCCGCCCCATCTCGGTAGTGCTCAAAGCCGTTTGCCCCGGCTTGACGAGGTCGCGCGTTCGGTGGCCCGCAGCCAGTGTGGCTTGCACGGCTGCTTCAATGCATGCCGCTTCGCGTTCCAGGTGAAACGAATGACGCAGCAGCATTGCAGCCGACAAGATGGCGCCCAGCGGATTGGCGATTCCCTTTCCTGCAATGTCGGGCGCTGATCCGTGGACCGGTTCGTAGAGACCCACCGGCCCACCGATGCTCGCCGACGCAAGCATTCCGAGCCCTCCCACCACGCCGCCAGCTTGATCCGACAAGATGTCGCCAAACATGTTCTCCGTGAGAATAACGTCGAATTCCGCGGGCTTCAATACCAGCAGCATGGCGGCCGAATCCACGTATTGGTGAGCCAGTTTCACGTCTGGATAATCCGTGGCCACAGCTGTGACCACCTCGCGCCAGAGCCGGGAGCATTCGAGTACATTGGCCTTGTCCACGGACAACACTTGCCGCCGCCGTCCCCGAGCCAACTCGAACGCTACCCGCGCGATGCGCTCGATCTCCGGTTCTCCGTAGCGCATGGTGTTCAACGCTTGACGCGTTCCAGGCTCCCCTGCGATGGCGCGCGGTTGCCCGAAATAGAGTCCGCCCAGCAATTCGCGCACAATCAGGATATCGGTGCCCTTCACCACTTCGGCGCGCAGCGGCGAGCCCTCAAGGAGCGCCGGAAAGCACACCGCCGGACGCAAGTTCGCGTATGCCCCAAGCTCCCGCCGGAGCCTTAACAGGCCAATTTCGGGCCGCAAATGACCGGGATTCTTGTCGAAGGCGGGCGCCCCAACCGCGCCCAGCAGCACCGCCCCCGAACTCAGACAGGCTGCCAGAGTGTCTGGAGGCAGCGGATCGTTACTCGCCGTAAGGGCCGCGCCCCCAATGTTCTTGCGCATGAGCTTGAGGTCGTGACCGAAGCTGGAAGACACGACTTCCAACACGCGGATCGCCTCTTCCGTTACCTCCGGGCCAATTCCGTCTCCTGCCACGATTGTCAGATTGAGAAGCACGAAATCTCCTTACGCACCAAGCCCCGAATTCTACCGAAAATCCCGACTGGAGCCGCGGGCGTTCTCGCCCGTCGGGCGTGCAGCGCCTGCTGAAACCCACACTCGAAGCGCATCGTGAGGAACTGAAACCGATAGCAGCTTGCGGAAATAGAAAAGGCCCGGCGAAATGCCGGGCCTCCAAGCCGCAAAAGATCTATACCCCCCAGAGATAATCTTCCTGCTCCCCGTGATGATCATGCGCCGAGTGCAGAGTTATCTCGAGAGGATGTCTCTCAAGGGGCGCCGGAACTGGGTAGGTCGTTCCCGTAGCCGCGCGCACCGCGGGCGAAAGCTCGACGTGCGCGGGAGGAATGCGTGGCGTTTCATGACGCCCCTCGCGAATCAGCTGCAGCAGGTGATGATCCTCGACATGCTTGATCTGGTCGGCCAGCACGACAAACTTGCGATACACCTCGTCCAGTTCGCGGCGCTCGAAGTGATAGCCTAACTGCTCGCAGCGTAAGCTGAGTGCGTGCCGTCCGGAGTGCTTTCCAAGCACCAGGCGTGAATCGGGGACCCCTACCGACTGTGGCGTCATGATTTCGTAGGTCAGGGGGTTTTTTAACACGCCATCCTGGTGGATGCCGGCTTCGTGCGCAAATGCGTTCCGTCCGGTGATCGCCTTGTTGGGTTGCACCGGAACTTTGGTGATTTCGCTCAGCATCTGGCTTGCTGGGTAGAGCTGCTCAGCATTGACGCCCGTCTCATAGGGATAGCGATCCGGACGGACCCGCATGGCCATTACGATCTCTTCCAGCGATGCGTTGCCCGCGCGTTCGCCGATGCCGTTGATCGCACATTCCACCTGGCGTGCCCCAGCCGCGATGGCCGCCATAGTATTGGCTACCGCCAGGCCCAGGTCATTGTGGCAGTGCGTCGAGATGACTACGTCTTCGATGCCGTTTACCCGCTCCCGCAGCATCTGGATGATCTCGCCAAATTCGGCCGGCATGGTGTAGCCGACTGTGTCGGGAATGTTGACGGTCGTCGCCCCAGCGTCCACCACCGCCTGCACTACCTGCACCAGAAAATCGCGATCGGTGCGGGTGGCGTCTTCCGGCGAGAATTCCACGTCCTGGCAAAAAGACTTGGCCAACTTCACGCTTTCTCGGGCCTGTTCTAAACATTGCTCGCGCGAAATGCGTAGCTTGTATTTAAGGTGAATGTCCGAGGTGGCAAGAAAAACGTGGATCCGCGGACGCGCGGCTCCCTTCAGGGCTTCCCAGGCACGCTCAATATCCAGGACGCAGGCGCGCGCGAGGCCCGCAATAACCGGTCGACGGATTGCCGCCGCAATCGCCTTTACGGCCTGAAAATCTCCCTCGGAGGCGATCGGAAAGCCCGCTTCGATCACGTCCACGCCCAGGCGGTCAAGCTGGTGCGCCATGCGCATCTTCTCGTGCACATTCATGCTGCAGCCGGGTGACTGCTCGCCGTCTCGCAGCGTGGTATCGAAGACCGTAATCCGTGCTCGCTCCATGACCTGAGTTCCTCCTTGCAGAACCCCAACCCGCAGCTCCATGGTAGGTGGACACCGAGCTGAAGCAAAGCTTATAATCTTTCAATTAATATTAGCTGTACTGCTAACGATAAGTTGCCCTAATCGGGATGTAAGTTTTGCTTAAGGCCCGCCCATGGAACTTTCGCAACTCGAAGTCTTTTTGACCGTGGCCCGTGAGGGCCGCTTCTCGCGCGCCGCCGAGAAGCTTTTCCGCACCCAGTCGGCAGTCAGCCAGACGATTCGCAAGCTGGAAGAAGAGCTGGGCGAGCCCCTCTTCGACCGCTCCTCGCGTGAGGGCGTCCTCACCGACGCCGGACGTACCCTGCAGGAGTACGCCGAAAAGCTACTCAACTTGCGCAGCGACGCCCAAGAGGCGCTGGTGGAGTTGCGCGAGCTGCAGAAGGGCAAGCTCGCCATTGCAGCCAACGAATTCACCGCGCTCTACCTCCTGCCCTTGCTGGGCGAGTTCCGCCGCTTGCATCCTATGATCAAGATTACGGTGCAACGTTCGCTCGGCAGTCACATTCCAGACGACCTCCTGCGCCACACGGTGGAGATGGGGGTGCTCTCTTACGACCCGCAGGAGCCGCGCCTGCGATCCATCGTCGTGTACCTCGATGAGTTGACTTTCGTGGTTCCCCCCAACCACCCGCTCGCATCGGAAAAACAAGTCAGCATCCGCCAGTTGGGCGCCGAGGTTTTCGTCGCGCACATCGTGTCGTCCCCCTACCGGGAGAAAGTGATCGAAACGTTTCGCCGCCACAAAACCCCGCTGCACATGGACGTGGAGCTTCCCACGTTGCAGGCCATCACACGCTTCGTCTCCATGGGGAATGGAGTTGCTCTGGTGCCGCTGATCAGCGTCGAGAGCGAACTGGCGCGCGGCGAGCTGGTCCGCATCCAGGTCCGCGAGTTGAAGCTGCATCGCAAGTTGCGCCTTGTCTTCCGCAAGGAAGCCAGCCTGACGCACGCCGGCCGAGCCTTCCTGCAGGTGGCCGAGGCGGTTGCCACCGAGCGCCAGGGCCGTTACCGCTTCCAGCGCGAGCACTAGGTTCGCGTCTACAATAGGAGTTCTTTTGCAGCATCAAGGTTGAGAGTCGGGCATCACCGGGGCAAAGTTTTTGGAAGGCAGCGCATCCTAAACTTCTTTACCCGTCCATCACTTCATTTTCCGCGGCGGTTCATCAAGGAGGAATGTTTGTGCTGAAACGCGCCATGATCGTGGTTACTCTGCTCGGGCTGAGTGGCAGCGCAGCCGCGCAGAATCCCAGGTTCACCGTGTTCGCAGGATATGCCTACGGGAACACGAACTATGCCTCGAGCCAACGCACCAGCCTGCATGGCTGGGAGGCGTCGTTAGAAGGCATTCGGTTGCGACCGTGGCTGACCTTTGTGGTGGACGGCAGCGCACAATATGGGTGGAACCAGTTCCCTATTTCCTGCGTGACCGTGCCGGTTTGCACGCCTGCGATTCCCGACGTGCGCGTGAAGCAGTACACGTTTCTAGGCGGGCCACAAATCTCGAGTTTTCATGGCAATTTCCGCACATTCGCCCACGCGCTGGCGGGCGCAACCCGCGTGAACGTGGCCACTACCGGGTTCTTTGATTCCGATACGAAGTGGGCGGCCGGGGCTGGAGGAGGCGTGGATTACAAGTGGCGCGGACCCTTCCGTTGGCGTGTACAGGCGGACTACCTGCGATTGAATGTTTTTCAGACTCATCAGAATATGGTCCGGGCTTCGACGGGGATCGTGGTCTGGTTCTGAAAGCGTGTCTTAGGTGTGGGTGTCAGGTCTTAAGCGTTAGGTCTCAGGCCTTAGAGGCGCCTCGTGGGCAGCGACGTCAGAATGCGCTTCGCGGATTCACGCCTCGTAGTCAATCATTTCCAGGAGTTACGATTTGTCAGCCGTTTGGGTGACCGGCACCTTGGTCCGGCGTTCTTGCTCTTCTTCCTGATCGTCGCTCTCAATGTATTCGTGAATGCGCACGCCATCTTCTGCGATCGTGATGTAGGTTAAGCGCGAGTCGATCCAGCCGCCCGAGTTGTAGTAGTGAATGCCATCCTGTTCGCGATGCATGGCGTCGTGGGTGTGTCCGCAGAAGATACGATCTGCGCCGTGCAATCGCGCATAGGCAAGCGCTCCCGAGGCCACCTTGGCCGACATGCGCAGCCAGCGCGTGTTCAATCGATCGATTAAGCGGGCGAGGGGTTTGCCGCGCAGGTCCAGTTTCTGCAACAGCAGGTAGAACCACGTCCCAAGGCTGCTGAGTGAAACGCTGTTTACCGCGAAGCCATCGAACTGGTGGCCATGAATCGCCATGTGTCGCAGCCCTGCATAGTTCCACGCGTAATCCTGGTACACCTTCACGCCCACCAGGTGCGACATGACGTTGGTGAGGCCGAGATCGTGATTGCCCTCGACCCATACCACTTCCACCTTGCGTTTGGGATTGGAGAGCTTGCGAATCGCGCCAAGAAACTGCCAGTGTTCCTTTTTGAGTCGTCCGAAATTGAGGTCGGCGAAGATGTCGCCGAGCAGGATCAGGCGCCGAAAGGTGGTCTCCTTGAGCATGCGGGTGGCGGCGCGCGCGCGACTGACCTCCGCGCCCAGGTGCACGTCGGAGAGGATCAGCGTGTCATAGACCGCCGCTTCCATGTCTTGCTTATACCGGACGGATGTTACAGGGATATGAAAAGTGCACCGTGGAAGGTGCAGGAGTAGTGCGCAGTAACAACGCCCCGGGATGCTGGATGCTCCGAAATCCTACCGGCGCAGCGAGCGCTTGCGCTCCAGAACCGTTTCCAACGCGGCTTGGGTCTCCTTCGGCAGATGATACGACTCCGCGTCCGAGGGATATTGGTGGGAGAGCACGTCAGCCCGAAACGATTGCACGGCCTGCGTGATTAGACCGGCCGCGTCTGCGTAGCGGCGCACGAACTTCGCCGGCTGCTGGAAGGTCAGGTTGAGGATGTCGTGGAAGACGAGCACCTGTCCGTCGCACTCTGGCCCGGCACCGATGCCGATGGTAGGGGTCTCGACTTCCGCCGTGATCATGGCAGCGACTTCGCGCGGGATGCCTTCGAGGTAGATGCAGGCCACGCCGGCGCGATCGAGCGCCACCGCGTCGCGCATCAGGTGCTCAACGGCGGTTAGATCCTTGCCCTGTACCTTGTAGCCACCCATGACGTTCACCGACTGCGGAGTAAGCCCGATATGACCGGCCACGGGGATTTCTGCGTCGATGATGTGGCGAATGAGGTCGGCGCGCTTCTCGCCGCCTTCGATCTTCACCGCTTCGGCGCCCGCCTCCTTCACGTAGCGGGCAGCGTTGCGCACGGCCTCGTCCACGCTGACGTGATAGGAGCCAAAGGGCATATCAACCACGAGGAGCGCGTGCTTCACACCTCGACGTACAGCACGAGCGTGATGCAGCATCTCGTCGATCGTGACCGAGAGCGTGTTCTCGTAGCCTAGCATCGTCATAGCTAGCGAATCGCCAACCAGCACCACGTCGACGCCCGCCTCATCTACCAGGCGGGCGCTGGCGTAGTCATAGGCGGTCAGGCAGGTAATGGGTTGCTGATGGAGCTTTTTTTCGCGAAGGGAAGCGACAGTAATCTTCTGGCGAGGTTCGCCAATTGGGGTGAGACTCACGATGCCCTCCAGTGCCCCTCCGCCTCTGGCGGATAGAGCCTGTACACATCTTTGGATGCGACCGGAGGATAGTTTAGATCGAAAAACCGACGGCCGCTAGTGGTTTGTCGGGCCCAATGCTACTGGTTGTAACCTGAAGAAACGAAAAGCCCCAGGCGTCGACCCGTCTCGTCAGCGTATCCCCTCAAGCCGACAATCGACCCCGGGAACCCATGTCCCTCGAGGGGTCAAAGTCCGCGATTCGATGCACTCCTGAACGGTGCAGAGCGAACAGGATCGTCCAGCCCAGGACGCCCCCGACACAGGCGAAGAACAAGATCAAAAGCAACGTCGGTAAGAATGTGAAGTGTGCCGGCTGGATTGGACCAACATGCGGGCTGAAAGGGGGAATCGAATTCTCGATGGCTGTCGCCTTCTCGATGGCCATCACCACCGCTCCCAGAATGATTGTCATCAGTGTGGCGGTAGCTCTTGGGAAACGGAATTCTGAACGCATGGTAAACCTCCTGGGAAACAGGGGCTGCGAACGATAAGAACCAGTGATGGTTCTGAAATGCTCCTGCAGCGCCCCTCCAAGCAATCCCTGAACCTCCCTGACCCAGAACACGCTCCGTGCCAGCGTGCCTTTCTCAGTAGTCTCTGCGTGGATTTCCCGCAATACAGCAAGCATCTCCTCGCCATACTCGCGGCGCTGGGCGGGTGGATACAGGTAGAGGAGTGAGCGGTAGAGGGAGAACATGCTCAGGTCTCCTTCCGCGCCACGCGAAGGCTGGCCACTCGAGTGAGCTGTTTCAATCGGCTCACTTCCTGCTGCAGATTGCGGCGGCCGCTGGGGCTGAGGCGGTAGGCCTGTCGGCCGCGGGAGTTGTCCTCTTCTTTTTCTTTGAAGCGTTCGATCCAGCCATCCTCGAGCAGCCGGCGCAGCGCCCCGTACAGCGTGCCGGTGCTCAGCATCACGCGGCCCTCGCTCATCTCTTGCACGTCGTGCAGGATGGCGTAGCCGTGGCGAGGCTGCCCGGCTAGGCTCAGCAGGATGAGCAGGACAGGCTCGGTGACGGGCAAGAACTCCATATGTCCTCCTACGACATGTCGTATAACGCCATATTGAACCGTCAGTCCTCGGGAGTCAAGCAAGAAACGTTCGGTCGAAGACACAGAAATGGGACCGCGAGACAATCGGGTCGAAAGGGTGTGGTTGCGAGCCCGCCTAGGACAAGGAGCGGCGAATCTCGGGTTCCACGAAATGTGTGTCCCTCAACTTTGCCTGTAAACGGTTGGCGGCATCATCGCTGGCTTCGATGGTAACCATTTCAGGATTGTCCGAGTTTAAGAGAGTGACGCCAGGCTCGGCGGCAACGGCGTCTCGCGCGGAAGGGACCGATCCGCGCTCCGCGCGTCGAGTGGTGACTAGATAGACAGCCATGGGATGACCTCGTCCCTTTAGGGTCACCGAAAGGCTACACCGTTGGCAAGCCCCGGCCCTCGAAGGTGACCGGCAACCCGAAGGGCTTGCAGTGTTGCGCTAGTAGCAGTGCCGCCCGCTTGGAGCGTGAACTGTCGCGCGGCAGAGCTTTGTAGGCGGTGTCCTTGGAGAGGATCACAGCCAAGGTGCCGCAGGCGGCAGGACTGGCCATCGAGGTGCCGTCCATCTCCATGTACGCGCCGACAAATCCATCGCGGTCGGGCACAGTGGAAACGATGCCAACTCCCGGTGCCGCGCAAGCTAACGCGGGCCCAAAGCAACTGAAGGCGGCGAGGAAAAGGTTGTTGTGGCCCATTTTGGCGGCTTCGCGCGGGCGATTGTCGGCGGAGAGGGTTGCGGCTGGAGCCCATCCGACCTTGCCGATGGCCGACACCGCCGAGCACTCCGGATAGGCTCCCGGGAACTCGATGGGGCCATTGTCGTTCCCGGCCGAGCAGATACAGAGCGTTCCCCGTTCCAACGCATCGCGGATGGCGTCTTCTTCTGCGTCGGAGCGAGGACCTCCGCCCAGACTCATGTTGATCAGGTCGCACTGATGATCGCGGGAAAGGGAGTCGATGGCGTTGACGATGTCGGCCTGGGTGGGCCCGTCCTGCGGCCCTTCTCCTTTGAAGACGCGAGCGTGGAACAGGTCGCAACCGGGAGCCATGCCGGCGTAGTCGGAAGCCTTCGTGGGACGGGCGCCGATGATGCCGGTGGTATGTGTTCCGTGTTCGGCCACATCCTCGGCTTGCGCGGGGGGAAGCGCCTTGCCGTCCACAAAAGCGCCCACCTTGGTGACGTGAACGAGATTACGATGCGGCCCGCAACCAGTATCAATAACGCCGACCTTGATGCCGGCGCCTCGCGTGGCTTTGCTGACATCGATGTTCATTGCGTCATGCCACCAGCCACGGTTTCCGGACATGGCCTTGGCGATAGGGGTGCAATCGATGGTGGCGCCCCAGGACGGTGCCTCGGCCAGCATGATCCAGAAGCCGGCGTAGGGGATGGGCTCGACGAAGGCGATCTGAAATCCGCTCGGCACGGGAAAACTCACCTTCCCTTTGGCCTTCGTCTTCACGGTTGTGGTTTGAATTGCACCCCCGGGATCGCGCAGGTACAACATCACGTCGATGCCTACCAGCGGCTTACCGCCGCCCGCAACAATGGTTGCGCTGAAAGTCGTTGTGCCGGCTCTCACGGCGGCCGCGGCCGCCGTATGGGGCGCCGCCGGCCTCAGTTCGATGGGGATTCTCCGATGGAGATTGCGTCGCACGGCGGGCTCAAGGATGGAATCGGCCGGAAGGGTGGCGCGCAGCGAGGCGACTTGCGCAGGGTCGGCGTCAAGCAGTACGACCTGGCGTGCCAGGGGATCGGCTGGCTGATGATCGGCAACAATTTTGGCGCTGGTCAGCAGCCCGAGCGTTGCGGGCACGCTCGCGCGGGACGAGATCTTGGCAGTGCTCGTAAATTTGCCACTCCGGCGATTCACTAAGACATATTGGGGCATAGACCCTCCGTGATTTCTGCGGTCGCACCATCGTTCGGTCCAAGAGCCTAAGTTCGCTCCTCGACCGAAAATTATGAGTTTTCTATCCGCGTAGTTGCTACTCCGCGGCAATCAGGGCCCAGCACACGATGGCGCTGCAGACCGAACTCCAGCGGCCGAAACCTTTGTAGATCTGGGCCGCAATCTTCGCCTGGTCCTGGAGCGTGCCTTCGGCTTTGATTTGGGGATCGGAAACGTTGCGCACCGCGAACCAGCGTGGAGCCGACGATCCCATTCGGCTAATGACCAGACCGAGCACTGCGTCGCCCATCTCCGACACATCGCCGAGACCTTGCAGTTTGTAGTGGTCATCGGAAGTGTCGAAGCCAAAGAAATCGGTAGTTAAGACCGAGGATGCGGGCCCAGTGCTGCGCACGATTTTCGGCGGGCGAGTATTTGTCTTCGGCAACTGAGCCGAATTGGCCTTGAACAGCGCCTTGGCCTTGGTGAAGAGCTTCGTTTTGGGGGCGCCACCCTTGAAGGTCTCATCGTGAAAGGGCTGGCTTTTCAGCCACTTCAGACAATCAAAGCGCACGATGGGACTCACGATCACGTCGCCAACCTGCGCTTGCTTGCCAATTCCACCTGCCGTGCCGGTGGTAAGAACCAACTTGGGCTGCACTTCGTCAATGATCTGTTTCCACACATCTTCATTGGGCAGTGTGCCGTTGTTCTTAGGAATTGTTTTCGTGTCCTGCGATAGGTGCGAGTCAGATTTGAAAACGACGACCTTTTTCGTTCCGATCTTCGTGGTCCAATACGAGCCGAGACGTCCGGCATTCAGTGCGGGAGAGCCTCTGCGCATCTTCTTTGAGATAGCGGAGAAGTTGTGGGTGTAGGGGCGATAGTCATTGCGAGAATCGAGGCCCGGAGTTAATACGCGGCTCAGAGCATGGCCTTCATCGACTGTCCACGTGACCACCAGCACGTCGGCGGCAGGCAGGTTGCCCCCTGCGCCTTTACGGGCGGTGGCGTCGGGTTTCGGCGCTAACCGAGCGGGCCAGGGAATATCCGTAAAGCGCGAGAGACCAGTGGCGGTCGTAAAAGCCAGAAACGCCCTGCCGGAGGGGGCTTCGGAATCAAACTCGATAATCTCCCGTTGAAAATCCTCGGGGGTGGCGCGCCGCTGTGCTGCTCTTGTGACCGCGAACGTCGTGACTGGGGCCGGGGTGGCGATGGGATCAAAGCCGAGATTCTTTTGTACCCAAGCTCGATCAGCAATCATGTTCATTCCTCCAAAGTTTTCTGCGGCGCGCTGGGGCGTTCGGTGTCAGCGACAAACACACCTGTGAGCCCGCGCAGTGATCGCGGTGAGAACAACCTTCAATTCCTGGGGAATGATGGCGAGAAGAAACCCCCTCGGGTGCGAAAGCTTGTGCAAGCTTCCACTTCCGATCGCCGATTAGGCTGACAATAAGCCCAGAAGGGCGGGATGTCAACTAGTGGAAAATCCAGGTAGTGGGTCAGTTTGAAGTTGACCCACTACCAAAATCCACGCCAAGAAAAGCAGGATTCCAGAACAGGCTGTGGTCCGCACGTATAATGCGTGCCCAGGTTGCGGAGGCCGCGTGAGAACGAATCTGTCCAGATTCAGTTGGGCACTGTTGGTCGTTATAAGCGCAGGCTCCCTTGCTGAAATGATTACAGGAGCAGAACAGCCCATCGCGCGGGCATTCCGAAACCGGTCTTTCGTGCCACCGGCGCCCGAAACCGCTGCTCCTGCGCTCGATCCAGCCATCTATCATCATGTCGCGCAGGTCACCTGGGTGGTGACTGACATCGATCGTGTGGTGAATTATTGGCAGGGCTTGGGAATTCATGATGTCCATCGCGATGGAGTGGTGAGCTTCCCGAATCTGACCTATCGCGGGAAGCCCGACCGCGCCACCGCCCGGCAGGTCACCGCGAAGGTTGGCGAGCTGGAAATCAGATGGATTCAACCCAAGCAAGGCGGCAAGTTCTGGCGAGAGAGCCTGCGGGAACACCGGGACGGAATTCGCGTCCTCAGCTACGCCGTGCGGTCGTCGCGGGAGTTTGACGACCAGATCAAGTACTTCTCCTCAAAGGGTGTCGGGGTAGTTGTCGAGGACAGCTGGCGGGGGACGGCTGGCCGAGGTCGATTCGCCTACCTGGACACCGCCGCCCACGGTGGAGGACACACGCTGGGCTTGATCGATGACCCCGACGCTCGCTCACGCGCTGCGGTCAATGGGGCCGAGAACGAATATCCCCTCAGCAAGATCACCCATTTCGCTTGGGTCGTGAAAGACGTGCACAAGGTGGACGACTACTACACCGGCCTGGGCTTTCAGCCCTTTTCGAGGATCGATCACAACATCAGCCTCGACCGCGTTTATCGAGGACAACCTGGCACCTACGAAATGTGGCTCGGCTGGGATCGCACAGGTGACGCGCCTTTTGAGTGGGTGCAGCAGATCACCGGTCCGGACGTCTATGTGGAGTTTGGGAAGACACATGGGGAGGGCTTCCATCACCTGGGGGTGAATGTTAGCAACATGGACGCGGCCATCCGCTTGATGACCGCCCGTGGGGCTCCGCCTTCTCAATTAGCAGCCTGGAGCACGCCGAAGGGCAAAGGCCGCGCAGTCTATCTCGACACCGAACCTTATGGCGGGGTGACGCTCGAGCTGATCTACGATCCGACTAGGTAGCGCCGGAATCTTGCTGGCGCGGTAGGCAGAATCGTCCAAGTTGCGTCGGTGCGAGGACGCCCGTCGATCAGCCTGCGGGTGCCGTCCCTTTTTTGAGGGCGTCCGCTCTGAGTGCGTCTGACAAAGTCGGTAACGATCGCATGCACATCTGCGTTGCACCTCCAAGGATTCCGGCCAACAACTTCAGTAACCTGTATTCCTAGGCGCTTAGCAGCGCACAATGCCTATCTTGCCGAGTTTTCGATCCCGCGTGCCCAGGAGGACGCGTATATGGTTGGCAACTTACCCTCCCCTATTATGCTGGCGCTCGCAGGTTGCGCAATCCTCGCGCTCGCCTTGGTGGCGAAATTCTCCACGCGCAAGCCAAAGCGGGCAGAGAAATGGGAGAAGGCCGAGATCATGAAGAAACTGCTGGCGCTCTCCGAGCAAGACGCTGGCATGCCCACGGCGGCGCCGTCGGTAAGATTACGGCGCCCGGCGTCGAAGCCGGCGATGCGGCCGGGCAACGCCCACTTGAAGGCCAGCGTCAAGACCAATCTTCCTGCCCGTTCAAAGGCGAGATGACCTGCGGACTCTCGCGGTGAGGGGACACGCACCGCTCTGCGATTCCCATACCGAATTCGTCCTATCGCATGAGCGACCCGAGACATAGGTAACAGATCGTACCGGACACATAGGTTACACTTTGCCCCTTTTGGGGGAGGAGTGAATG
>UEXW01000290.1_pt1 | contig 42565 bp, 41 predicted proteins | sample 4301151 | NCBI WGS metagenome assembly UEXW01 (sample SAMEA4773176, study PRJEB27434) | metagenome | biome: 2259; feature: agricultural soil; material: soil | place: USA | collected 2014-09 | depth 0.25 m | reverse complement strand
TACTTTCGCCCGCCGCACAGCGGACATTTCATGTGCGATCTCCACTGGACACTTCATGGATCAACGGCACTGGCAGTATCCCTGGCTTGCTCCAGGGGCGCATCTTGCGAAAGTCCTGCCGCCAAGGGTGATCCGCTGGGGAGTGGGCGGCTTCTGTTTCTTGGCGGTGGCCTCCCTGGGTCTTACTGCCGGAACTGGAACCGGGCCAGGTATCTCCTCCCAAACCACCGCCCTACCGCGATCGCGAATCTGTAATCGCCCGTCCTCCCATTCGCACACCGTGACTTTGCTCTTGGCCGGTGCATAGGCCGGGCTTGCGCTTTCACCTGGAAATATCGGTTGTCATGCCGCACCACCCAGTCGTTGCCGATGACTCGCCCGGTTTCCAGATGAAACACTTCCTCCAACTCCGCTGCCCGCGGGGCCGCTCGATGATAGTTCTCGGGCCGCGCCGGGGTGCGCCGAAACCGCCGATTGTGCTCGGGCAGATATTCCTCCTCCAGAAACCGATTCGCCTGGGCATGGGTCTGGATTTTCTTCAGCCGCATTTTCTTGATCAGGCGGTCCTGGTGCGTACCGTGGTTTCTCTCGACTCGCCCTTTCGCCTGCGGCGAATTGGCCGCGATGATGCGAATCCCAAAGCGCTGGCACATCTGACCAAATTGCGTCACCGGCACTACCCCTTGCCATTGCTCGTTCCGGCTCGCCTCTCGTACATACACATTCTTCCCATCCGTATACAGCGCCACTGGTATGCCGTATTTCTTGACCCAAGCTCGCAACACTCCCGCCGCAGCCCAGATCGTCTCCTCCCTCCCCATGCCTGCCAGCGTATCTCCGCTGGCGTCGTCCACCAGGTTCATCAAGCAGCCCCGCGGCGCTCGTCCCTCCAACCAGTCGTGAAAACTTCCATCCATCTGCACCCGTTCCCCCACATGCTGTTTCCGTTCTCGCTGCTTGCGATGTACACGCCGCTTCCGTGCCCGACTCCACAGCCCTTCCGACAACATCCAGCGCCGCAGGGTCTGGGCATTCCCTTCCAGATGATCGTCGCTCACTACGTCTTCAGCCGCTAACCTCGGCCCGAACCGCTCTCCTTCTTCCCCGGAATACTTCTTGCCCACTCACCGCAACACTCGTTCCCGGAATTTCTGCGGCTTCCTTCGGTTCGACTCCCGGCCCGCGCTAGCGTGGGTTAGCCCTTTGGCTCCCGATTCTCGATAGCGCTTGGCCAACCGCTTCGTCTGCCGATAGCTCAGCCCCATCATCACCCCGGCGTTTACCAGTTTCAGTTCGCCGCTTTTTCACTCGCTCCAACACCCCGGCTCGTCGCAACTCTTTGCAGCTCATCGCTGTCCTTCCCAATCTGGCCTCCTGCGGAGACCTGTAGATTAGGGGAGATTTCTATTGTCGTAACATTGCCAAAAGGGGACATTATCAACGTCGCGCGACAGAAAAAATGGAATGGAGTATGTGAACGTGTAGCGGGCCGTCGCAATCCCCTGTTCACTTGCCGGGTGCCCCATCTTGGCGCGCTCTTTGCGCAAAGGTGGGATTCCACTGCTCTATCGAACCTGACACTGGGATTATGCGAAATGTTTCGGCACTCTCGCCGCTTGGATAGCGCGCCAATACGAAAACTTTGACGTGAGGAATTGTTCACTTATTCGATTCTCTAAGCGGTTGTCCCCAGGCTCCGCCTTCCGTGATGCGCGCTCTTCCATAGACCACGAGTGATTCCCTCAGCCCCTTGGCAGTGGTGTTGGAGCCGAGCATCGACAGCGCGACCCTTGGATCCCGGCGGATGTTCTGAACTTTCTTCCACATTCCGAGGTGGCCCATTACGAACTCGTCGTTCTCAATTCCAACCCATACCACTGTCGCTTCCGGACTGCCGTCGGGATTGATGGTGGTCAAATGGGCCAACGGGCCCGTTGCTACCAGTTCACAAACTGATATTGGGATCCGCACATTGGACCTCCGGAATCGCCCGGTCTCCATTATTTGTACGCCGAGAATTCGTATTTGTACGCCGAGAATTCGCTACACACAAAAGGGCATGTGCGGGTGCCCCATCTTTGCGCGCTCTTTGGCGCAAATGTGGATTCCATTGCTTTATTGGATTTGACAGCTGAGAGTTGAGTTCCGACCTTTTCGAAAATCTCCTCACTGCGGTGGGGCTGTTCCGACAACTAAGGCATGCCCCCGTGACGATTGCTCATCATAAGAGGGCCCAGGAGACTAGAGTCGACTTTCAGCAGTCGTTCAGCTGGTGGAGCCCCGCATCTTCCGGCGGGCTGGCAGGTCTCGCCTTCAAGCTGTTCACCTTCTCGACCAGCATTCGATCGATCTCGTTGATGAGGTCCATCAGCTTATCAGGATCCTGCTCGGTTGCGGCCTGCTCACAAAGCCGCTTCCAGGATTCTCCGTCGTGGTCGTCCATAGTGAACTCGAATGTCCAATCGTAGGCGGGGGATTGTCAACCGGGGATTTCCCGATAAATTGAGCAGGGGTAATCGGGGCGCGGTTGGAGGCGAGCGTGCCTTTCGCCGGAACAGGCTCGGCACCCATGAAGCCAGGTAGTGCTCCACCACGCTGACCGTTCCCCGCGCGCTGCTGGAGAAACGTTTTTCTCCTCCAGATGGAGGTCGACAGAAATATCAGTGTTGTCTTAATGTGCCTCCTGATTTGCCCGGTAAAGCCCTCCCTGCCTTCCGTGTATTGCGTCTGTCTGCGTTGCTCGCCATTAATTCTGCCCGAACGTATTTTTCGAGAATACGCTTTCTTATGTGCGCAAGCGTACTGACCGGTAGTCCCCCCGGTGATCTCATGGAGGTGTTCTCACACAACATATTTTCAGAGGTTCCTCATGGCGCGAAGAATCCCAGAATCTGTGGGTGCCGCGTGGCAAGACTTTTACGCCGCTGCCCTCCTAGAACTAGATCCAGAAAAGCTCAAAACGCTCATCGAAGAAGCCGAGCAGGCGATCGCGGCTCGCTACCTGAGTTTAGACCCCCTCCGTGATGCTGGGGAAGCTCAGCGCATGTCAGATGCAGCCTTCAACCTGTCAGTGCTGCGCCGCGAAGCGCGATAGCTACCGCGCTATGCGCTGGCACTAGATATCCAGCTTTTCCGAGTGCTTCAGTTTAGAACTGACGGACGCATGGGCCGCCCAACCTCGAGGATTGACAATTCTGAAACTTCGCGTCGCGAGATTCTGAGTCGACTCTCGGCGCACTGCATCGAACTAGGTGCCGAGGTTCAGAGACGGTTGAGGGGAAGACTCGGTGGAACTGTTGGTCAACCAGTGTAGGGTGGGTATGGCGAGCGCAACTGGCAAAGAGAATGTAAGCTCCGGCACGTACGCTTCGACTGCGGACTTCGAGCGCATCTTCACCGAGGACATGAGTGGTCTCTATCTGCTCTCGCTTCTCTTGACCGGGGACCCAGACCGCGCGGAAGAGTGCTTTGTCGCTGGGGTCGGAGAAGCCACCAAAGGAAACCGTGTATTCAAGCAGTGGGCGCGCTCGTGGGCCCGACGCACTATCGTTCAATGTGCGATCCGGATGGTTACGCCGCAGCAACGCTCCGGGAGGACGACGCGAGATCCTGCTTCGCCTCGAGGCTTGGATGACGTGCCATCGGCGTTAGAGGCGGAGGCTCGTGCGATCCTCGAGCTCGCACCGCTGGAACGCTTCGTGTTCGTTATGTCTGTTCTGGAACGCTACTCCGAGCACGACTGTTCCATCCTTCTTCGTTGCTCGCGGAGGGATGTAGCCGCGGTTCTGGATCGAGCATTGCAGCACTTGGGAAGCTTGATGAACTTTCACAAGCATGAGGCAGACGCCAGCTCGGAGGGTTTGTCAGACCCGCACACCTCTCGACTGGTCATTGCAATGACGATTGCTCGAAATTTTGCGACGTCAGGTTGGAACACAAACCTTTCCGCATAAACGCAGCGGGTTCCCCATCCTTGCGCTCTTTGCGCAAAGGTGGGGTTCCACCGCTCGATCGAGTCTGACACCTGGGCATTGATACCCTACGGTCTGTTTGGAACCTCTGCCCGCGACACTGTTCCATCGCAACTGCCTTGAGCACGGTCAATGAAAGAGAAGGCGATTTTCCACCCCTCACCAAGGTCAACCAACCGCGAATCACCATGCCAGTCACCTGTAAAACATTCCAGGTGACCCTCTCTGATTTCACGTGGTAGCGTCAGCCCGTGCCGCGCTAGTCCCCGCCAATTTCGAAGCCTAACTGGCTGTAGCCGAAGGATGCTCTGGGTGTTCACTTCAGCAAGGAAGGTTTTAGATGAGCCGTCTGCTATTGGTGCGCTTTGTTTCGCTGGTTGCTGCTCTCACCGTGCTGCTTCTCGCAGCGATCGCTGCACAGCAACCGGACGCGACTTCTGCCCAGCAGGCCAAACAAGAAAAAGTTGCTGCCCTTAAGCAGTCCCTCGCAGCGAATCAGGCCGCTCTAAAGTCTTATTCGTGGACGGAAACCACCCAAGTCAGCCTCAAAGGCGGGGTCAAGAAACAGGAGCAGAAGCAATGTCAGTACGGACCGGATGGAAAAGTCCAGAAAACGCCTGCCCGGTGCCGAACGCGACTCCCAACCACAGCAGGAGAGCGGAGGTCGCGGGCGAAGAGGCGGGGCGGTCAAGAAGGCAATTGTCGAGAAAAAAGTTGGCGAGATGAAAGACTATATGCAGGAGGTGGCAGCACTCGTTCACGAATATGTGCCACCGGACCCGCAGAAGATCCAGGCGGCTCAGGTGGCGGGCAACGTGGCGGCTCAACCCTCAGGCGGCGTCACCACGCTGACGATCAAGAACTACAACAAGCCAGGGGACTCTCTGGCACTCGGATTCGATCCTGCCGCGAAGAAAATCCGCAGCTACACCGTCAACTCCTACCTGAAGGACCCGAAGGACGACCCCGTGAACCTCGCCGTAGCCTTTGCAAGTCTTCTCGATGGAACCAACTACAGCGAACAAAGCGTGCTCGACGCTCCTGGCAAGAAAATCCAGGTAAAGGTGACTAATTCTGGATACAAGAAGATCGGACAGTGACGCTCGTGGAACCGCCCCCACCGACCGTACAGCGAGGAAGTCTATGGCCGCGCAACCGATACCGTTTACGCCACTGGGTGCCCTGTGCCGCCATCTTGGCGCTCGTTCGCAAAGGGGCGATTTCACTGCTCATCGGATCTGACTCTGACTTCGACAAACTGCACAGCCACTCACCAGGATCGAGCTAATTCATCAGGCATACCCCAAAGCCCGTCCGGCCACTGCAGAACGAATGATGTAGGGAAAGGGGCAGGACAACACCGGAGTTGACTCGATCCAGAACACGAACCTCCTATGGGTATGCACCTGGCCGCGACGCTGGTGCCGCTGAGGGGGACCGTCTGGCGGCTGGCGGCCGCGTTGTCGGTAACCCAAAGGTTTTCTTTGATACCCTCGCCGCTGCTGAACACACCTCCCAGCGTGTGCGAATCGACAACGTCGGAACCAGCCTGCGGCTGTTTGACTTTCTGCTGTTCCTGCGCGACTGACCCAACCGGGATCACCACTAGAGCGAACATCCCCGCTGCCAGGCTCAGTAGCCTGATAAGACTCACAGCGTACCGTTTCATAGATCCTCCTCCGGCTTGAGAATAATGGAGGTCGCAGATCCCGATCACACTCTCTGCGCGTTCTTGTCTCCAAACCCCACAACCGTAATTTGATTTTGGTTCGCTTGGTGTTCTGTGCACGCCAGGTGCCGCGTCCTTATTGACCCTTCGTCCGGCTGGCAACTTGTTGATTGTTGAAATCATTCGTCAGCAGCACAGGCTGTCGCGAGAGATGCCACGATGCAGGCCACACTCCGGTTTGTTAACCCAACGGTTGGTCGGAACCCGCAAGATGGTTAGCATCAAGGTAGCCGGGTTCTTCTTTCGCAAGAAGCGCAAATAGGGGTCACCCGCCCAATCACACGCGCTCTTCAGCCAACCTCCCCGTGCTACTACCTTGGTTACTTTCGGCCAGCGCTTGAGCCCGCTAGCATTCCCTCTGTACGCCGTTGCTTTTCGGAACGCTTGGGCTGTTAGGGATGCCGCCGAACAGGAGCAGAATAAGGCGGGGGAGTCCTCCAAATCGGGGGATGGCCTGCGAGAATCCTTCGCTCGACCGGAAACAGCCCAAAACTCTCTGGCTAGATCTTCCGTTCGCCTGCTTAGAACGCGCGTCTCAACTTAAACATCGTGCTGCAACGTTAATCCCGGAACTAGTGATGAGCGACAAGAGCTCGACAATAAAGGATACGTTGCAGTAACCCTTGGACTTCCGATTATCCCTGGAGGCTAGAAGCATGCCAGAGGCAAAAACGCTTTATAGAATCTTCGAACACTGGCTTCCCGAAGACATCCAACTAGCGATTGTTCGGGAAGCGCTTCACAAGGAAGACAGGCCGTCTGCGCTGCGTACGAAGTCTGGCTATCTGCACGAGGGGGAGGCGTGGGTTCGGCAAAATCGGTCTCTGCTGACGCCCGTGCTGCTGCGGTATATCGATCTGCCAGATGAGTCGATCGCGGGTCTAGTCTCCGACGGAGACATTCAAGTTCCTTCCAAGGGCTCATCGGAACAAACCATCGTGTTTTCAGTTGCCGCGGATATCCCTAGAGAGACGCCTGTTCCTCTGCCGTTCGAACTGACGCAGATGGCCGCATCCTCTGTATTCCTCTTTCAGCTGTTTGTAGACATTTTCGTCGCCAATCAAGCCTGCGGAATCGAGATACTCCCTCCCGAAATAAATCTGAGCCCCGGCTCGTTGCAAGTGACAGTCGGAGGAGGGATATTCGCCTCGGGACTGGGATTGCTCGTGGCGTGCTCGGCCGGTTTGGTTGGCACTCCTGTGGTTTCGGCCATGACAGAAGTCGCGCTCGGAAGTGTAGGCCTAGTAGACTTGGCGCTCGGATGGCGCAAAGCTGCGGCGGACAGCCGGAAGACATTTGCCGAGGCGACCAAAACGGATGCGGAGAGGAGGCTTCTCGAGTTGGACATAAAACTCAAGGAGCTTGAGCTTGAGCGCTCCAAATTGCAGAGTCGTGTGGTAGGCGATCAGGACGAATTTGGGCGGCCCGTTCGAATTACCCGCAGGTGCCTGGAATCCCGGGCTGAATCCGGTGAAGTGCGCAGAAATATCGTCCAACAGCACGCGGAGCGACTTGAGATGTCCGAGTCCTATGCCAACCACGTGCTAAACAGAACTCTCCCGGCTTTCAAGTTGATGAAACAGAAAATGGCAGGGATCGAAGTGAAATCGCCAGCGGTGTTGAGGCGACGCGCAAGGGTTTAATGAACCGGGCGGGGATGATTCCCCGCAAAATTGTCCCTTGCGTGAAAAGTAATTCTCACCACACCGTTCAAAACTGAAAAACCAGTCCTGCCGTGGGCGTGATCGGCAAACCTTGCTCGGTGATGACCGTGGCCTTTCCGGTCTGCACGTCGATCGCGCCCGTCTGCACATAACGCAGGTTGTCGTGATTAGTAAGGTTTAACACCTCGCCATACAAGGTCAACTTCCAACGCCGGAAAGCCCAGTCCTTGTCGGCCCGCACATCCAGTCGCTGGTAAGCACCCAGCCGCGTTTCGTTCAGGCCGAGGCTTACGTACTGTCCGTTGACGAACCCGAACAAGCCGCTGGGCACCGGAAATCCGGAGCCGTATTGCAATTTGCCGCTCAGGTTCAAAGTCGGTTTCAAACGGTAGCTGGCGAACAGATGCAGGGAATGACGTTGGTCTTCGAGCGTGGGATAGTAGGGCGTGTCGAAGTACAGCGCTACGTCCGGGATCTGCGGCAGAGTGATCGAATAGTACCGTTGCCGGGCGAACACCAGCGTGTAGCCCAGCCATCCTGAGAGACGGTTGGAACTTCTGCGCTGTAACACCACCTGCGCGCCGCGGGAGTAGTTGCGTTGATAGAGATGCGACCCCCCGACAATCTGCGATGAGCTGCAGGAATATCCCTGGTGCAAAGCTAGAAACTGCTCATTCTGCCGATCGAAGAACTGCAACTGCAGGCGAGTGGATTCCTCCAGGCGCTGCTCCACTGCGGCCGTGAAGTGGGTGGAGCGGTCGGGCATCGGGTCCGCCAAGAAACAGTTTGGCTGTTGGAGGGTGGGCATTTGCGCGTAGTGGCCGGCGCCAAATTGCAGAACCGTGCGGCTCGCAGCCCGGAAGGCAATCGAACCTTGTTCCGAGAAGGGGTGAGTCCCGATGTTCTGCATGGCGTCCCAGCGCACGCCCCCGGTCAAGTGAAGGCGGTTGTCTAGAAAGGCCGTGGAGTGCTGTACATAGCCGGTGTTGCGCAGGGCGACGCCATCGGAGATGTTGAATTGCTCCTGCTGTCCGGTGGAAGTGTCGTAGAGCGCGGCGTAGCCGACATCGCGCAAGCGACGCAGCGTCCAGCCGCTTTCGAGTACGCTCTCCCGGTTCCAACTCCAGCTCACCCGGCCTCCTCCCAGCCACTCGCTGTAGCCATTGGTGGTCAGAATGTGGCCGAAGGGATCGCGCGTGTTGTTCGGCTGGCGGATGTAGGCCGCGTGTGTGTCGAGCAATAGATGGTGCGTGACGCTCCAGCGCCAGCCCGCGCGCGCGATGGTGAAATCCGTCGCCCCAGTCTTAAATTCTCCGATCGTCAACCCACCGCCCGCAGGAATTTCGGTGGCATCGGAATGGCCGCCGAGCACGTAGAGATTCAGGTTGTGATTGGGTGCCACGTCGTAGGTCAGCTTGAGGGCAGCGTCGTAGAAGCCCACATCCACGTAGTTCTGATGAAGACGGTTCTGTAACAGGTAGCCGAGATAACTTTTGCGCGCGGAGGCCAGCCACGAACCCCGCTTGCTGCGTCCCAGTCCGCCTTCGCCCAGCACCTCGGTGTTCGCCATTCCGATAGACACCCGAAACATGGGGCGGCGCGCAAAACTTCCATCGCGGGTGTGAATGTCGAGGGCCGCGCCGATCGCGTCGCCATACTTCACGGGGTAGGCCACCGGAAGCAACTTCATCTCTTCCACCGTTTCGCTGGTGAGCAGGCTCAGCGATGCGCCCTCGGGCTGATTCGGCAGTCCGTGAAAGGGTCGCTGCACCAGCACGTCATCGAGATAGATGCCGACATCACCGAAGGGCGCGCCCATCACGGAGAACTCCGCGAAGAAATCGTTGTTGGCCGAAGGCGACACACCCGGCAAGCTCTGCAGTGCGCGGAACGGATCGTCGGCGATGACGGTGGAGGTTTCGCGGATCTCGGAGCTGGACAGGTTCGTCTCCACTACCGCCGGAGACTCGGTCGCGTGGAAGACGTCGGCGGTAACTTCAACTTTTTCTGTACGCCGAAAATTGTCGGGCGTGAGGGTTAGAGAAAAGTCTTTGGATTCTTCCTGGGAAGAGAGCGAGATCGAAACCGTCGCCAGCCGATAGCCGACCGCGTTCAGCCGGAGTGTGTAGCTTCCTGGAGCAACATTTGGAATTGTGAAGGTACCGTCGTCCGCGGTGTTCGTGCTGGCGCCGGTTTCAAGCAGCGAAACTTCCACCCGTTCGAGTGCTTCGCCGCCCACCACGTTGACGATCTTCCCCCGGATCTCGGCAGCGTGGAGCGCGAGCGCGCTCAGTAATAAGAAGCCGAACAGGCGGAGGAACATGCGGTGGTCCTGCGAGGAACTGAGGTCTGAAGTCCGGGTAGTGACTCAAAGCACGCTCCACGGAACGGCTACGATCCAACTGCTCGCTAACTTCAGGCGGTGAAGCGCCGGCCACGAGCATGCCAGAACAACCGCTTCAAGGAAAGGACATTCGACACAGCGCTGACTTGCGGGTAATGTCTCGCCCGGCAGGGAAGGCACACCGTAATCTGCTTGCCAATAAAACTGCTGTCTAACGAGCTACTCTCTGACAAGCTCCTTTCCAATTAGCTGCTTTCTATTCAGCTCCCTGAAGAAAAGAGTTTCTACGGCTCCGGCCCGTTCTCATTTCCCTTGCAGAGCCCTGATGTCGGCCAGCAGCACCTTCTCATGTCCCTCAGGGTTCACTTTCTCATAGACCTTCCAAATCACACCTTTCGGATCAACCACAAAAGTCGTGCGCTCCCAGAACTTCATTCCCTTCCACTCCGATTGTCCAATCCCCAACGCCTTGATCAGAGAAGAACCGGTGTCAGCCAGCAGATCAATCGAAAACGAAAACTTGTCGCAGAAGTTCTTGTGCGAAGCCGCATCGTCGGCACTAACGCCCACGATTCTGACGCCACCCGCGTCAAACTCGCTCTTGCTGGCCGTGAAAGCTTTGCCCTGCAGAGTGCACCCAGGCGTATCGTCCTTGGGATAGATATAGACGACTAACCAGTGACCAGCAAAGTCTTTGAGGCTTATGGTCTTATTGTCCTGATTGGGAAGCGAGAAATTCGGGAAGGGAGTGCCCGCTTGCAGCATGAATGGTCGTTCCTTTCGTTGCGGAAGCCGGAAGATTGTAGCAGGCTGGAGCGTGACTCGCAGTTGTGGAAGATTTGCGAAAGAAATGGGCGGGCTTGCGTTTCCGTGCCCGCCATGTCGATTGTTTTCTGGAACGAACTGGTCGTCCTGTTAGGTTGTGGCTCCCATATGGGCCATCATCTCTTCTGAGGAAACATCTCTCTTGTGGGTCGCGATCGTCCACAGGTGGCCGAAGGGATCGGTCAACGTGCCGGATCGGTCGCCATAAAACTGGTCCTGAACGGGTTTCACCTCTTTCGCACCAGCCGACAGGGCCCGCGGAAATACGGTGTCCACGTCATCGACGTACAGCATCAGGCTGACTGGAGTTCCGCCCAAAGACTGCGGGCCCCGATACATTTGGGGTTGTTCATCGGCCAGCATGATGGGCGAATCGCCGATCTTGATTTCCGCATGCATGATTCCTTTGCCGCCGGGGTCAGGCATGCGGAACAGTTCCGTGGCCCCAAACGCGCGCTTGTAAAAATCAATCGCCGCCGAGGCACCCTTAATAATCAGATACGGGGTTACGGAGTGATAGCCCTCAGGAATTGGTTTGACTGGCATGTACACATCCTCCTGGAAGTATGGTTCGTGGCGTCCCCGTAGTGTATCGCGGGAGATCGATGCCGTGCCTGTGCGAAAGTCCGGCAGGCAATCCCTTCAGGACAAAGGCTTTCCACATGTGCGGTCCCGAGGCCAGTCACTCTCGACGCAGGGTCTGCCATTTCGCCGCATCCATGCCGGCGGCCGGGAGTAGGGGAACGCCGGCGGCGCCGGGCTTCCCCCTTCTGCATCGTGCCAGTGAACCCGTTCAAAGATAGTTGCATAAGTCAACTATCTAGTTGACAATTGTATCAATCTGGGAGGGCACCCCATGAAGCCTGCATCATCTCCATCTGAGGTGGAAGAGGTTCGCCGCTTCAATCGTTTCTATACCCGGCAGATCGGAGTATTGCAGGATGGCCTGCTGCGCAGCCCTTTTTCGCTCACAGAAGTTCGCGTCCTATATGAGCTTGCACACCGGGACAAGCCCACGGCCGGGATGCTGTGCGCGGAATTGGGGATTGATGCGGGCTATCTGAGCCGTTTGCTGCGCGCATTCGAGAAGCGTCAACTCATTAGGCGCGAGCCCTCCCGGACTGACGGACGGCAGAGCCTGCTCGGTCTGACTGCCAAGGGACGAAGAACATTTGCTCCGCTGGAAGCGCGATCGAACGAGCAAGTGGCGGGCATGCTCGCCAAACTTTCGCCCGCGGCGCGCAAGCGTTTAATGGTGGCCATGCATGGGATTGAGAACCTGCTTGGCGACGAACAGGCGCCAGCGCCCAAACCGCCGTATCTGCTGCGTCCTCATCAACCCGGGGACATGGGCTGGGTCGTCCACCGCCACGGTGTGCTCTATTCGCAAGAATACGGCTACGATGAGCGCTTCGAGGCGCTGGTGGCCGAGATTGTCGCCGAGTTCATCCAGCATTTCGATCTGAGGCGGGAGCGCTGCTGGATCGCGGAACGAGAGGGTGAGATTGTTGGATCCGTATTCGTGGTCAAGAAGTCGAAAACCGTTTCGAAACTGCGCCTGCTGCTGGTAGAGCCTTCGGCGCGCGGCCTGGGGATCGGACGGCGGCTGGTGGGGGAGTGTGTGCGGTTCGCGCGCCAGGTGGGGTACAGGAAGATGATGCTGTGGACGCAGAGCGAATTGGGAGCCGCCCGGCATTTATATAAGGAAGCGCGATTCCGCCTGGTAAGAAGAGAGCCCCATCAGAGTTGGGGACGGGATGACCTGGTCTCCGAGACGTGGGAGTTGAAGCTGTGAGTTCTCAAGGTTGGGTAACCAGAGCCAGCCCCGCAAGGCATAACGCCACTCCCAACAGACTTCTGGCGGACACGTGCTCGTGGAAGAACGCCAGGCCGACGCCCACGAGCAACAAGGCGCTCGCCGTGTTGCCGATGACCGAGACCAGGCTGATCTTCCAGCCGGCGCGGTAGGCGAGCAGGACCGCGAGTTCCACCCCCACGATCGACAGTCCTACCGCGCAGCTCGCCCAGTTAATGCTCTTTGCCGACCAGAAACCCGCGTTCTTTGCCGGATAGAGAGGGATTAGGAGAATCGTGCCAAGCAAGGCGCTGACGTAGTTCATCGTCAACGAGAACACCGGGTTCACCTGGGCGGGAACGGACTTCTGCGCGATGTGATACACCGTGGTGGCAACAACCATCAGGACGATGGGAAGGTAAAAGGTCATGGAGTCCCTTCCGGAAAAGTTAAGGCAACGAGGATAGTGGAACTCCACCCATTCGCAAAGCGCAGCAAGGGATGAGGGAATTGATGGAGCGTGAGGGCATCGGAGAATCTTGGTAAGAGTGCTGTCCGGGTCCACGTGCCGGGTGTCCCACTTTTTGCGTGTTCTTTGTGCATAGTGGGATCCACTGATCGATCAGATCTGACACCTGGGAGTTGACGTTTCAACTTTTCGAAACTCGCTCCAGGACTCTTGTTCGCAACTGCCTCGGGAACGGTTAGTGAACGAAATCGCGACGTTCCGCCAACCATCGGACCTGCCTTCCAAGAAGCACGCCTCCTCCTGTCATATCTAACAGTACATCCACTGCTCATCGCCGTCTTATGGTGGACGCGGCCCTTTTTGCTTCCATCGGGAGAAATCATCATGGCAGCGCAAGCGATGCCGCCTCGATTTCAGGCCACTACCAAAAACGAGAAGACCGGCATCACATTCACATCGGCCAAACTCGTGGTGCCTCCCAATGCGCCGATCAAGCTGTTCTGGTCGGTCACGGTCTACGACGTGGACACACGCGCACTGATCCTGAACGACCAGAAGATTGCTGATCGCTCATCGCGGATGGCCCTGCGCAAGAACGCGGACGGCTCAGAGGACGTCTACTGCGGGGCCGAAGGCGCCGGCAGGCTTCGAGAAAAACTGGATCCCGACTACCCCCGGCCAGAATTGGTTCGCATATTTGCGGTTCTACCAGCCGACCGAGGCCTACTTCGATCGGTCCTGGCCGTTGCCGGACTTCGAGCGGGTGTAGCGACAAATTCGAGCGAACGCTCGTATCCGATCGCCCAACGCCAACGTTCTCAATCGAAACGCCTCAGCCCGAGGTCCCTCGCGACTGTGAGTGCAATCGGTGTAATCCGATTTCATTCAGATCGTGGATGGGTGTGCGACTTCCCGCCTGATTGCAATGTCCCATGCTGCGGCATCCTGCGTGTGCAGCACGCAGAGGCATCGATTAGGCGTCTGCTTATCCGCTTGTTTCAGGACGCCACTATCGGTAGTTTTGATAGCGCAAGCTGCCGTTCCGGAAAGAATTTGTGCCAACGGAGGGCGTCATGAAGGCGGGGCGAAAGATTATCGTCTACATCGCGACCAGTGCCGACGGTTATATCGCCAGACCCGACGGCGATGTCGAATGGTTAAATCGCCGGCCGCACACCGTCGACTACGGCATGCGTGCGTTCTACTCCACGATTGACACCATCCTGTTGGGACGCAAGACCTACGATTGGGGTCTCGACTACCAGAAGAAGAGCGGCAAGAAGGGCGGGATATTCGACACGAAGCTCACCAACTATGTGTTCTCCAGGAAACCACCGAAACGGAAGACTCCAGGCGTGAAGTTTGTGTCGGAGCCGGTGAAAGCGTTCGCCCAGCGCCTGCGCGCGACGCCGGGAAAACACATCTGGATGATGGGTGGCGGAGAACTGATCGCCTCATTCCTCGATGCCGGCGAGATCGACGAGTTCGAGATCCATGTCATTCCTACGCTGATCGGCGAGGGCATTCCACTCATAGCACCGCGCCATCGGGACGTGCCACTGTGCTTACGTTCAGCCCGAAGGTACCCAGACGGCGTCGTCCGACTGCGCTATGAAGTCGAGAAGTAGCTCTCTGAAGATGGCGAATCGCAATCTATCGTCAACTTAGATTTTTTGTTGTCTCCACCTACCGCGCTTGAACAGGATGGTGCCGGCGGCGGCGATGGCAGCCTCGGCTACGACAATCGAATAGAACGCTCCTTTCGAACGCAGTCCCATGGGAATGGCCAGCCAGTAGGCCAGCGGAATTTCCAGGAACCAGAAGCCGAACAGGTTGACCCAAGTCGGCGTGATGGTGTCGCCCGCACCGTTGAAGGCTTGCAGCATCACCATTCCGTAGGCGTAGCCGATATTGCCGTAGCTGAGAATCCGCAGGCAAGAAGCGGCCAGTGGCAGCACTTCCGGATCGTGCGTGAACAAACCCACGATGGGTTCGGCGAACAGCACCATGATCACGCCAATCGTTCCCAGAAAGAACATGTTGTAGAAGCCCGTGCGCCACACGGAGGTTTCCGCGCGGTCGGGCTGTCCGGCACCCAGGTTCTGCCCCACTAGAGTTGCGGCCGCATTGCTCAATCCCCACGACGGCAGGATGATGAAGATGAGAATGCGGATCGCAATCGTGTAGCCGGCGAGCGCGGCTGCTCCGAAGATGCTGACGATGCGGACCAGGCCGATCCAGCTGGTGTGTGCGATGGCGAATTGCACGATGCCAGTTAACGAGACGCGCACGAGGCGCCAGAGAATTTCAAAATTCACGCGGATGTGCCGGCGCAGGATGCGCAGCCGTTCCGTGCCGCGCAGCAAACGATAGAACTGGTAGGCCACGCCGATGCTGCGTCCGGTGAAGGTGGCCAGGGCAGCGCCGGTGACACCCATGCGCGGGAATGGTCCGAGGCCGAAGATCAGGCAGGGATCGAGCACCAGGTTGATGATGTTCGACACCCAGAGCAGGCGCATGGCGATGGCCGCATCACCGGCCCCGCGGAAGATGGCGTTGTTGAGGAAGAGCATCAACACTACGCCGCTGCCGCCCAGCGCGATACGTGCATAGCCAGAACCGGTGGCGATGATCTCCGGAGAAGCGCCCATCAATTGCAGCAGGCGCGGCGCGAAAATCAGGCACGGAACGCCAATCACGACCGACACCGTAAGTCCGAGGAGGATCGCCTGCACACCCGCAACAGCGGCGCCCTCGTGATCCTTCTCGCCAATGCGACGTGCGACCATGGCAGTCGTTGACAGGCTGAGTCCCATGGCCACCGCGAAGACGAGGCTGAGCAATGACTCGGTCAGTCCTACGGTCGCGACCGCATTGGCGCTAATGCGGCCCACAAAGAAGACGTCCACGATGGCAAACAGCGACTCGAGCACCATCTCGAGGACCATGGGAATGGCCAACAGCAGGATGGCGCGGTTCAGATCGCCCGAGGTGTAGTCCTGATGCGAGCCGCGCAGCGCTTCGCGTATCGAGGACCACAGGCTGGGTTGAGAAAGGTTTGGAGCCGTAGTGGCAACGTCCATAAAAAACCTGCAGCCTTCTAGGCATCGGACCTTACAAACAAAGGGGCCGATGACGCCGTTCAAAAAGCTTTAACCGCGAAGATCACGAAGGATGCGCAAATATCGCTAAGAAATTCTGGCTAGCGATCGCGCGATCAGAAGAGCGGGCGAATTAGCGGAATCGTACGATGACTTGCATGGAGGCACCCCAGCTTGGTGTGAGCGAAGTTTACTCGATGCCGAGGTCTTTTGCCAGCGATTTCCACCTGCCATCGACCAGGGATCTCGTTTTGCCGTCCATGGTAATTTCATCCGGCCAGGGGCGGGTGAAACCTTCACTAGCCCATTTGCGGGTGGCGTCGATGCCCATTTTCGAGCCGTAGTTGGGTAGCCGCGAGGCGTGGTCTAGCGAGTCGATGGGACCCAGCGTGAACTGGATGTCGCGCTCGGGATCGATGTTGTTGAGGACTTTGAGGGTGACCTCGCCCAGGTTGTGCACGTCGACGTCTTCATCCACCACCAGGATGCATTTGGTGAACATCGCTTGTCCGAGCGACCAGATCGCATTCATGACCTTGCGCGCCTGGCCGGGATAGGACTTGCGGATGGAGATGATCATCAGGTTGTGGAAGACGCCTTCCAGCGGGAGATTGATCTCGACGAGTTCGGGAATGGTGAGCTTCATCAGCGGGAGGAAGATGCGCTCGACCGCCTTGCCCATCCAGCCGTCTTCCATCGGAGGCTTGCCGACGATGGTCGTAGCATAGATGGGGTCTTTCCGATGCGTGATACAGGTGACGTGGAAGACGGGATACTGATCTTCGAGCGAATAGAAGCCGGTGTGGTCGCCGAAAGGCCCTTCAGTGCGGAGTTCGTCGAGGTTGACATAGCCTTCGAGGATGATTTCGGCGTCGGCGGGGACTTCCAGGTCGACGGTCTCGCACTTCACCAACTCGACAGGCTTTTGCCGCAGGAAGCCGGCGATGAGGAACTCCTCGACTTCGGGTGGAGCAGGCACGATGGCAGAGAATGTGAGGGCGGGCTCGGTGCCGATGGCTACGGCCAGTTCCATTTTGCCGCTGGGGTAAGCACCTTCGGCGGGGGCGGAGGCGCCGGAGGTTCTGGCCATGATGTCGACTGCGGTTGTCGCTCTCCCACCCTTCGCAAAGGGCGCGAAGGATGGGGCACCTGGATCTGAGGTTGAGGCAGTAGCGGCATTCCGGATGGCGTCGCGATAATGTTCGGCGGCTACTTTCTGGCGCTGCCAGTGCATACCGGTGGTGCGCTCGTCGTAGACCTGCATGCGATACATCCCTACGTTGCGTTTGCCTGTTCTCGGATCACGGGTGATTACGCAGGGCAGAGTGATGAAACGGCCGGCATCTTTAGGCCAGCATTGCAGGATGGGAAAATCGAGCAGGGAAAAATTGTCTCGCTTGACTACTTCTTTGCACGGGCCTGTAGGCACAGTTTTCGGAAACACCTTGCCCATCTCAGCGAGCATCGGAAGCATCTTCATTTTGTCGAGAAATCCTTGCGGGGACTTCACGTCCATGAAGGCGCGGATGCGCTCGGGGACCTCATCGAGGGAGTTGACCTCGAGGGCGAGACGCATCCGGCGTGCTGATCCGAACTGGTTGATCAGGAGCTGCGACCCGGGATGGCCTTTGACGTTTTGGAATAGAAGGGCCGGGCCGCCCTGGCCGTATTTTGCAGACTGACTCTTGCTCACGCGGTCGGTGATCTCGGCGATTTCCAGGATGGGATCGGCCTCCGTGCGAATTTTCTTCAATTCGCCGGCCCGATCGAGAGCCGCGATCCAGTTACGCAAGTCGTTGTAGGCCAAGAATCCTCCGATGCGGACGAACCGACGATTATAGAGCCGAGCGCAGATTCCGTGAATTTACACGCGGAGGGGCATCAGCGCCTGCACGCAATCACATCTTTTGTTATGGTTTCACCGGGTGAATCCTTGAAACGACGAGTCGTGGTTACGGGAATCGGTGCTGTCAGCCCCAACGGAATTGGCCGGGAAACGTTCGCGGATGCAATCCTGGCGGGGCGCTCGGGAGTGCGGCGCATTACGCACTTCGATCCCAGCGAGATTCCGGTGCAGATTGCCGGAGAGGTGCGGGGCTTTGACGAGCTGGCCTGGGTGGAGAAGCGTGAGCGCAAGCATGTTTCACGCGTCTTGCCCCTGGCGCTGGCGGCGGCGAATGAGGCGCTTGCCCATGCGGGGGTACAAGTGGATTCTCTCAGCCTCGCGGAACGACAGCGATTCGGCGTGATCCTCGGTTCCGGTGGAGGATCCCAGGAATTTACCGAGGAGCAATACCGGCTCTTCTTCCACCAGCAATACCGACAGATGAGTTTGTTCTGCGTGCCGACCGGGGTGATGGGCACGTTGTCGAGCGACGTGAGCATCCGGTTTGGACTGCGCGGCCCGAGCCATGTCATCACTACCGGATGCACCTCCTCGACGGATGCGTTTGGATATTCCGTGCGTGAGATTCAATCGGGGCGCGCGGATACGATTCTGACGGGCGGGGCCGACGCGCCCATCGCACTCGGGATTGTGAAGGGTTTCATCCTCATGAAAATTCTCACCGACTCATGGAACGAGGCGCCGGAGAAGGGGTCGCGGCCGTTCTCGGTCAATCGGGACGGGTTTGTGCTGGCCGAGGGCGCGTGGATGTTTGTTCTGGAAGAGTATGAGCACGCGCGTGCGCGGGGCGCCAGCATCCTGGCAGAAGTGGCGGGGTATGGTTCGACTTGCGAGGTGTTCCATCGCGTGCGGCTGAAAGAGTGCGGAGAGGAACCGGCGCGGGCGATCGGAATCGCCATGCAGCAGGCAGGCATCTCTCCGCAAAACGTCGATTACGTAAACCTGCATGGCACGTCCACTCAATTGAACGATCGGATTGAGACGCAAGCCTTGAAACTTGCCTTGGGACGCCATGCCCGCGGCGTGCCCATGTCGGCGTTGAAGTCGCAGATCGGGCACCCACAGGGAGCGTGTGGGGCGGCCGGCGTTGCAGCGACCATTGTCGCTATGCAGCGGGGGCAGATTGCTCCGACCATCAATCTGGATTCGCCGGACCCGGAGTGTGATCTGGATTATGTGCCGGAGGCAGGACGCCGGGTCTCCATCGAGCATGCGGTCTGCAATTGCATTGCGTTTGGATCGAAGAATTCGGCTTTGGTTTTGCGGAACACGGCATAAGAACCATATAACCACAAAGGACACAAAAGCCACGAAGGAATCAGGCATGACCACTTTGAGCGACACGATCTCATCGGGATTGGCCGGCCATTACGAACTGCTGGCGTCGCGCGTTCACGAGTTGGCCGCACCTCTTAGCGATGAGCAATTCTGGCGGAAGCCGTTTTCGTTCGGCAATAGCTTCGGCCATCTTGTTCTGCACCTGACCGGGAATTTGAGGTACTACATCGGCGCGGAGATTGCCGGAACTGGCTATGTGCGCGATCGTGATCGGGAGTTCACCGAGAGCGATCGGCCGTCGAAGAACGAGATCATGAAGCGCTTCGACGAGGTGGTCGCGATTGTCGCGCGCACCGTTCGTGCGCAGTCGGAAGACGACTGGGCTGTGCCTTACACGGCCATGCGGGAGGTTGACGCGGGAAACCGGTTCAACATCTTTCTGCGCTGCGTAAGCCATCTGCATCATCACGTTGGCCAGATGACGTATTTGCAGTTCGCATTGCTGCGTGGGTGAGGTTGCAAGCGCCAAAGCATTGGGGCGCTTCCCTGTGCCCGGACGTGGTGGCTGTCTCTGATGTGATTTGTTCCTCCCTGATGGTTGTTTTCATAACAATCGCGCGAAGACAGCTGCAGCTGACATTTGTTCAGTGAAATCCGGCAGCCAGATATACTTTTCTCGCCTTCGGAGATCGCATGAAATCTTTCTGTTCTCTCCTTCTAGTTTTGTCCTCTCTGACTGCATGGACCCAGGAAACTCCTAAACTGACGACCCGGCCCGCGCCGCGGCAAGTGGAGCATCGTCCTACGATCGGACTGGTGCTTGAGGGCGGGGGAGCGCTCGGGCTGGCGCATGTAGGCGTTCTACGCTGGTTTGAGGAGCATCAAATTCCTGTCGACTACGTTGCTGGCACCAGCATGGGCGCGCTGGTCGGGAGTTTGTACGCCACGGGAATGTCGGGACATGAGATTGATGAATTTCTCAAAGGCGTCGATTGGAATGCGGCGCTGCGCAATGAACTGCCCTATGCCTCCCGCTCTTTTCGCCGCAAGGAGGACAAGCGAGACTATCCCAACGATCTAGAGTTTGGACTCAAGAGTGGCGTGGTATTTCCGGGGGGATTCAACTCTGGACATCAGGTTGGCCTCATCCTCGATCGCATCGCCCTGCCTTACTCCCAGCTCGAGAGCTTCGACGAGTTGCCCACGCCATTTCGCTGTGTCGCCACCGACCTGGTGGAAGGCAAGGCGGTTGTTTTCGATCACGGATCGCTCACTGAAGCGCTGCGCGCCACCATGTCATTGCCTGCAATATTCAGCCCGGTCCATCGCGACGGCCACGTGTATGTGGACGGAGGCCTGATCGAAAACCTTCCGGTGGACGTGGCGCGAGCCATGGGCGCTGACATTGTGATTGCGGTTCACCTGGAAACTGCGCCGCTGAAGCCCGAGGAAGGCCTGTCGTTGTTTACCGTAATGGAGCGCTCGGTGAGCGTGGTCATCTCGGTCAACGAACTGGCCAGCATGCAGAAAGCCGACATCCTGATTCCGGCGCACACCGGCGCTTACACCAGCACCGAGTACCAGGCCGCAAACAAAATTATCAAGATTGGGTACGCCGGTGCGCAAGAGCGCGGCCGGTTGCTGGAACGTCTTGCCCTGGATGACCAGAGCTGGGCGGAATACCAGGCGCAGCGCGAAGTGCGCCGCCGTCCGATTCCCGTGCCGCAATTTGTCGAAGTAACGGGCACGGCTCCGGTGATCGCCCAGGGCATCGAGAAGAGTCTAGCGGGCGTGATTGGCAAACCGATTGACTACTCGAGCATCTATCGCCAACTCACCGACGTCACCGGCCTGGGGCGCTTTTCACGCGCCGGTTTTGAGATGATTCGCAGGGATGGCCTCGAAGGACTGCGCGTACGCGCCGACGAAAAAGATTATGCGCCGCCCACCGTCAACCCGCTCTTCGTGATTGATGGCTCGGATTACACTGACGTGCGCTTCAGCCTGGGCGCCCGCATCACCTTCAATGATATTGGCGGCTTCGGTTCGGAACTGCGCAATGACGTGATCGTCGGCTCCACCTATGGTGTTGCCTCCGAGTTCTACCATCCTCTGAATTGGTTCAGCCATTTCTTTGTCGCCCCGCGCCTGTTCGCCAATTCTCAGCCGTTCGACGTGTACCTGGACAATGAACGCATCGCCGCCTACCGCGAACACAATGCCGGAGGCGGTCTCGATTTTGGCGTGGCCGCGAATCGCTTCTCGGAACTCCGCTTCGGATATCAGACTGGATTTCTTTCCCTGTCGCGGAGCATCGGCAGTCCGGGACTTCTGCCAAGCGTGAGTGGCCGCCAGGGATTCGCGCGACTGCACTATACGGTCGACCACACCGACGATCCCACTCTGCCTCGGCAGGGCTATCTTTTGCAATCGCGCTTCGAGTTCTATGACGCGAATCCGGGCGCCACCGAGCATTTTCCGCTGGCCGAAATCCGATCTGCCATCTTCCAGCGCGTCGGCCGGCCGGCTTCCGTGTTCATGTTGGCTTCAGGAGGTTCGACCCTGGGTTATCGCGGCACTGGTCTTCCGGTGTTCGGGCTAGGAGGTCCACAGCGCCTGTCCGCGTACGGGACCAATGAATTGCTCACCAACCAGTATTTTCTTTTTCAGCCCGGTTACATTCACCGCTTGACCGAACTATCGCCCTTGCTGGGCGAGAATGTTTACCTAGTCGCGGCGTACGAGTTGGGGAAAGCCTACAACCCCCTGAACGCCCACGGCTCCCGACTCTCCAACGACGTCAACGCGGCCGTGCTGGTGCAGTCCTTCATTGGTCCCATTGTTTTCGGTGGGAGCGTAGGGGACGCCGGACACCACCGGTTCTACTTCCAGCTAGGAAGATTTTTCTGAGTGCAAGGTAGCGGCGCGAAGGCTGAGAAATCTTGAACCGCAGAGAACGCGGAAGAGTAGTGTCAGAAGCGAGTGATGAGCGCTGCTCTCGACGGAAACACTACTGCGCCTCTATCATGGTTCAATTACGGGCATCATCCGAGGTTTCTATGTCTGAACCGAGTTACGAAGAACTGAAAGCCCGCCTAGCGGATTTGGAGAAACAGGTGGAAACCAAGAAACGCAGCGGCGCCATGGAGTTCAAGGTGTCGGAGAAGGGCGGAGTAAGCGTCTACGGCCTCGGCCGCTTTCCGGTCACGCTCTACTACGAACAATGGACCCGGCTGCTCGACGCCTCAGAAAATCTCCGGCAATTCCTTGAAGAAAACAAATCCAGGCTCAAGCTCAAAGGTCACTAGTTTCGAGCGTGAACAGAACCTCTACCTCACGACCCGCGGCCGCAGCACCGGGCTTGCGCGTGAGATCGAAATCTGGTTCACGGAGCGCGCTGGCCGCTTCTACATCATCGCGGAGTACCCTACCGCAAACTGGTTGCGGAACCTGCAAGCCACGCCGGAGGTGACGGTACGGGTTGCCGGCCAGAGTTTCGCGGCCGGAGCTCGCGTTGTTTCCCCAGAGAATGAGGCCGAGCTGCACCGCTCCGTGCAAGAACTCTCGCGAAAAAAATACGGCTGGGGAGACGGGACGATTGTGGAGCTGGAGCCGAGGTCAAACGGGTAGCGCCCGCAACTTGCCAGCTGTCGCGAGCGTTTCGTCCTCGACACGGCGGGCGAGGACGCCCGCCGGACAGCCGCAGCGAGGGCGGCGCTACCTTAGCTCGACTACGGGACTGCTGCTGTGGAAACGCTGACCTGCGGACCCACCACCGCAATCGCCGATCCTGGACCCGCGTTCACTGTGGCGGTCCCGGAAAAGGTGTGGGTGGTCCAGTTCGAAGTCCCGGCCAACCGTGTCGAGACAGTTGTCCCCGATGCGACAAAGGTTCCCGCCGGCGTTGCCGCCACAGGCACGCCAGAACTTAGTTGCACCTTGGTCTGCCACGATCCGCCCACCGGACGATAAGTTGCGTAGGTGCCCGGACTGATGGTCACCTGCGTAAAGATCGCGACGGCGTTTCCGGCCCCATCCACTGCTACGCCCGTCGAACCACCAGCCTGGCCCGCCAACACTGGTAGTGGCGCCGCTGCTGCCCAGGTGCCGCCCGATCGCACCGCGTATGAGACGCCGCTGCGTGTACGCCAAACTGCCACCGCGGTGCCGTCGTTGCCCAGCCCCACATTCGGATTGTTCTGCCGGTAAGCCGAGGCTGCTACCGTCATGGGCGTGCCCCACGTTCCTGTCAGACTGCGGCTGATCGCGACCACCGGACCCGTCAGAATTCCGGTTGCTCCTTCAACCGCGACCGCCTCCCCGCCGGAGTTCACCGCCAACTTGGCGAGGCCGTAACAAGTCGTTGCGTTGGAGATGGTCTGCGCCGAGCCGAAACCGCTGGCCGCGCTGCCCGTCCGGGCTTTCAAAGCGCAGGCGATCGGGCTCGGATTGGTAATCTCCTCATCGATTAATGTGGCTTGGCTGTGGCTGTCGAAACCAATTCCCGGCAGTCCGAAACTGTTGACGTTGCCATACACGTTGCTTGAGATCGTGATGGCGCTGCCCCAGTGCCCTCCGGAAAAGAACGCAGCCTGCGCCTGGTTTGGGATGTAGGTGTTAGTTGTGCGGAAACTCCAGACTGCCAGCACGTCTCCGTTGGGTGCAACTGCAATGTTACCCGTGCCGCTGCCAAAGGGGCCGAGCGCGCTAAGCGTGACAGGCGTACTCCAGGTGCTGCCCGTCTTCAGCGAGGCCTGCAGTCCGCCGGATGGCGGCATGAACAGTACCGCGGAGGTGCTTCCGTTGGTTGCGACCGCGATTCCGAAACCATTTGCAATAAATTGCGGAGCACTCCAAGTCTGGGCTCCGGCTACCATGGAGCAAGTTTCCACACACGCCACCACCAGCAGCGCCATCAATTTCCAGTTCTTACGGCTACGCCACATACAATCTCCTTCAAGAGAGTCTCCTCCGAAAGATCGGAGTGCTTTGTTATGGTTCGGGGCCCGGGTATTTGCGATCGGCCAGATCTTGTAACAACGAAACAGACCGGGGCTCGGCAGCTTAAGCGACTTAGGAATTCAGAGAGCGATCAAGGACGGGGGCGGTCCTTACTACTCTGTTAGCGACTCTTTACGTTTGGCTAAGTTGACCCGGACAAACGGGGAAGAACGATTTTGTTCACGGGCCCGGCGACTCTATAACTTGGATGGGGTCAAGTCAAGTCTACGAAATGTAAAGAAATTGTTAACAGAGTATCTTGAACTGGCGCGGGTTGTGCATTCCTAGGGGAAGAGAATAAAAGACTCTAACCACGAATCAGGCAAAAGATTCGCGAGGGGTGCGAACGAAAACTCGGGGGTCACGTGTCGGAAGAAATCCTCTCCTTAGCACCACCTGCGGCGGATGAGCGCCTCGCCTATGGTAGCGATCCGAACCAGTTCGGAGACCTCCGGCTGCCCAAGGAAGGGCGAAGTCCCTCCTTTCCGGTGATCCTGAACATCCACGGCGGGTACTGGCGTGCCAAGTACGACCTTCTGCACGCGGGGCACTTATGTGCGAAGCTTACTCGCAAAGGGTGCGCCACCTGGAATGTCGAATACCGGCGCGTCGGCAACCCGGGCGGCGGCTGGCCGGGAACCTTCGAAGACATTGCGAACAGCTATCGCTTTCTGCCGCAGATTGCGCACCGATATCACCTGGATGCTGGACGGGTTGTGGTCATCGGCCACTCCGCCGGCGGGCAGTTAGCGCTCTGCCTGGCGGCGCACGAGCCGTCGTTGAAAGCGGCGGTTTCCCTTGCAGGCGTCGTAGACCTTGGCCGCGCATTTGACCTTCATCTCAGTTCCGATGCGGTCGTGGAATTTCTTGGCGGCAAACCGAGTGAAGTTCCTGAGCACTACTACGAAGCCGATCCGATGCAACTTTCCATTCCGCAAGCCCGGCAAGTTCTCATCCACGGCCTTGATGACGATGTCGTGCCGCCGGAGTTCAGCCGCCGGTATGTGGAAGCGAAACAGGGAATGAAAGAAAAGGTGACGCTGCTGGAACTACCGAAAACGGATCACTTCGATCCAATCGATCCCCGTTCGGCTGCCTGGCCGAAGGTCGAGGAAGCGTTGCTAGGACTTTTGTAATGGTCTGATGCTGGGCGGCTACTCCTCGTGGACGACTTTTAGAACATTAGAGAAATCTATTTAGACCTTGGCGTCAGAATTGCCAGAAGTTGGCTGAGTGCCAGGGGACTGAAGGTCGTTCCATGCCCACTGAAACCCGCATTCTTGGATTTAACAAGCCCGAAGTTCTTGTAGTGCTCAAAGAGTATTGCAGTCGCACCGGCCGAGAGCTGCCTGAAGGTGGAGTCGACGGCTTGGACCTGGGCCAGGGCAGGGAAGTCGCGGTAAAGTTGAATAGTAATGGACAAACCTTGGAATTCACAGAAAGCGAGATTGCCGCTGCCATCATATGTATTGCATCAAGCGCGGCATTCCCATGGCGCGGCACGCCATGAAATCGTTGAAAGTCGCGCACGATACCCTTTTCCTTCACCTGCGAATGCCTGCTTAACTCATTTGCCACCCAATCTGTTGACAGCCGGACTCGGTATTTCTCCCCCCGGCGAAGGGGGCGTGTCCCTCCGTAACCTGCTCACTCTTCCCAAGCCCAGTATGCTTTTTGGGTGAAGCATGAGGACGGTCAAATGTTGCGCAAATACTGGCGGAGCATGGGAATGATGCTGCTGGTTGCAGTGTCGGGAACCGCGCTGGCCGACGGGCACGGACATGGCAAGCACGATCGCGACGACGATCGCGACCGTCATTACTATAGCGACCGCGATCGAGACTACATGCGCGATTGGTATGAAGAGCACGATCGCGACCATGATTTACCGCCGGGATTGGCGAAGCGGGACCGGTTACCGCCCGGGCTGGAGAAACAATTGCGCGTGCGGGGAACCTTACCTCCCGGTCTCAGGAAGAAAATGAGGCCCTGTCCGGAGGAGGTTGAGAGGCGTCTTCCACCACCCCCGGTGGGGTGCGGGCACGTTGTGATCGGTGGCCACGTGGTGCTGGTAAACCGGAGCACCTATGTAGTCCTGGATATTTTTCATCTGGAGCTCTAGAAGTTTGCGAGCGAGTGGCCGGATTCAGGGAGCAAACCTCAGCGGCTGACGCCCCCGCCAACACACTTTTGAAAAGTCGTGTCATCGCGAACTGTGAACCTCGGCAACTAAGAGTCGCGACTGATTTGCACAGGTTACGGCGTGGCGGGAAGCCGCGCTCGTTCCGGACAAAGGCGAGTTCCGGACTCTTTCAGCAAGCCGCGCGACGTCTGGAGTTGCTGCGAGCGCAGCGTCGCGGTCCACGTGGCTGGTCGCCGTCAACGGCACAATTCAGAGGTAAGCACCTCGCGGCGGGCGAGAGCCAAACGGTCCAAGCGTTCCAGGACCAGTGCGTAGCCCGTGAGTGTGACTAGGGCGAGCATCAGGAAAATCAAGGTTGCGAGCCAGACGCTGCGGTGTATGTGCGCCAACGCCAGCGTCGCCGCGCCCAGTCCGAATACCGCGAAGTGAACTGCAAAGCTGATGAGCACGGTTAACTGTGAGGCGCGCTGCCGCCCAAACGAGCCCAGTTCGATGCGTTTCGGCGAATACAGTGACAACACGTTGCCCACCGCCAGGTGGACGGGGGCCGCGAACAGCAAACCTGCGAAGGTAGCGACTGCGATGGCCGGCGTGGGTGGTTGAAACAAGAGACTTGCGCCAATCCAGACCACGAGAATTTCCAGGGCGAGCACTGCCATGTGCGCGAGGTTCTTGCCAAGCAGCACGATGCGAAATTTCACGGGCGATGCCAGGAAGAACTGGATGCCGCCACCATCGGCACCGAAGTTGTTGTAGATCAGATTGGTCAACAACAGCAGCGCGTATGCAGCCCCTGCAGGAAAGCCCAAGTCCGGGGATCGTTGCAGAAAACCGCCGTCCGGTCTGGCACGGCCTTGTCCCAGTCCAAAAATGAGTAGCATGAAGATGGGCGTGATCAGCGTGAGCAACACGGGGCCACTGCGCGACAGATACCGGAACTCCTTCTCGAGAACTGCCATCGCCGGACCCGGGACTCCCGGTAACTCCCAACCTAAACGCACCGCTTGGCTGCGATCCCGGGTGAAAACCTGTCGCGGCACTTCGCTGAGATTTTCTCCGCGATATTGAGCGCGCAGTCGCATGCTGAGAACTCTCAGAATCACCAGGCCGTAGACTCCCAGCAATCCCAGCGAGACAAAGCCTGCACCCACTCGGCCTTCGGCAACTTGTGCGATCGCGGCCGCCGCAATGCCTGGTGGCAACACACGCTGAACAGGCGAAGCCTGGGCGCCGACTTTCCGCAGCAGCGGACTTGAGGTCGGCCCATACCGGCTCACCATCGGTCCAACCAGTTGAAAGCTGATCATCACGAGAAAAAACAAAACCGCAAAGATTTCGCGTGTGCGGCGCTGCGCCAGCCACCGTTCCACCCAGGCAAAAACCATCTGCATGAGCAGCACATTGACCATGGCGAAAACCAGCAGGATGAGCCCAGCCCATGGCAACAGGCGCGGATTCGCCGATCCAATTCCTATCGCGATTCCGGTCAGCCACAGTCCACCCATCACCGTCGACGCATCCAAGGCGCCGTACACCAGGCGCACCACCACGTAGGAGCGATAGTCCAGCGGAAAGCGCAGCAGGTTGGACGTGTCCAACATTTCGGTGAAGGCGCTCGCCATGACCGGGAAGAACTGCCAGAACAGGAACACGGGCCACAAGAGCGCGGCCAGCCATTGCGTCTGTCCGTGGGAAACGAAGAACCATGCGCCTGCCCCCAGTCCCATCGCACCGCCTAACCCTCCGGCCGTGATGACCAGGCTGAGCACGATTCGGGAGAACAGTTCCAGAGTGCCCTTGGTGGTGCGCAGGGAATGCACGAAAAGCTGCCAGCGCACGCGTGCGATCGCCGCCAGCTGCATCCGGCTTTCCGGGTTGTTGTTCAACCCAGCCATGAAAGTTCCTGTTCGGTTGTCCTCGTGCCGCCGACCGTATGAAGAAAAATCTCTTCCAGCGTCAACTTCTGTGCGGAATGCTCGCCGGCGTTGGAGGTCACTCCCGCTCCAACTCCGGTGCGCAGTTCTTCCAGGGATCCCTGCGCCACCAGTTGCCCGCGATGAATGATGGCAACGTGGCTGCATAGCCGCTCTACGATTTCCAGCACGTGCGAGGTTAGGAAAATAGTGGCGCCGCGCGCGATCATCCGCTGCAACATGGCCTTCAGGGTTCCGGCGGCAATAGCATCCACCCCTTCAAAGGGTTCATCGAGAAACAGAATCTTGGGTCCGTGGATTACGGCCGCAGCCATCGCCAGCTTCTTCTGCATGCCGTGCGAATAGTCGGTCACGAGCTTCTTCGGTTGGTCTGCCAGTTGCATGAAATCCAGCAATTCCCCGGTGCGCTTGGCGGCAGTTTCCCGATCGAGACCGTACATGCGGCCCACAAAGTTCAGATACTCCGCCCCCGTGAGTCGTCCAAAAAGAGCCATGCCTTCTGGCACGACTCCGATCTGGCGCTTCACATCAACCATCTGTTTTTCGAAGTCAAGACCAAGGATCTGCATGCGGCCCGATGTCGGGGCCAGCAAGCCAGTGAGCATCTTGATGGTGGTGGATTTACCCGCGCCATTGGGGCCAAGAAACCCAAAGAACTGCCCTTGAGCCACGCGCAAGTTCACGTCCTGCACGGCCGCCAACTCGCCGAAGCGGCGCGTGAGTCCCTCGGTAGCGATGGCAGCAACTTCCATGCAATGTTTTTGAATCTAGCACACGCCGCGATTTTGCCGGAAGCGCTGGGGCAGCATTGCCCCCGGCTCACCAAAATGTGGCGGCAGCGTGAAACGGATCGCTCCGCGCCGCCACCATTCCAAACAGTAGGGGAATGAGGAAGTACTGGAGACCGGTTTCCTGTTAAACAACCTGTTCGACAGCGCGCACCAGATCGAGTGATCTGTGTGCTTTGACGTGTTTCTTTTTGGCCACTTGTCTGGGGAAAAACTCCGCTACGAAATTGCTCATGTATTCGGGACCTAACCGCATCGGCTACGGTGGGGAGATGTCACTAAACTCCGCGTCCCCGGGGGGCGTGACAGGTTTTCAGGTCCGGCTCGACCGTCCATTCGTTTGCAGCGTCGTGGTACGAGAAATCGCTCAACAGACAAACAAAAACCCGGAGCCTAACTCCGGGTCCAAAGTGAACACCCACGGCGAACGGCCAAAGGCCGCTTTACTGCCCCGCCCCAACCGCCATCGTTGTCATCGCCATGGGACGGCTCAATTCCAGCACCAACTGTGTTCCCGAAGGTAAGATCGCCGAACGTCTTTGTACCAACCAATGGGTGGTGGTCGCGCCTGCACCGATGGCACCGCCAATCAGCACGCCCGGGCCGCCGCCAATCAAACCACCCACCAACATCCCGCCGGCCGTTCCGGCGCCAACCTCGATCTGATCGTGCCGGTCGTGGCCGCTTCCCTTAAACTGGCCCTCTTCATTCACATCAGTCCCGCGAATGTCGGTATCCACCAGCACGGCATTCAGCATGATGCGCTGCCCATCCGCCATGACCAGATTTTCCGGAAAGAGCGCGATCGTCGGTTTGCCCTTGATCCGCCGGGGCTCGTCAAGTTTGGTGATGCGTCCTTCGACAGTCGCACCCACTGGAATTACCGTTTTACCGTCAACCACCACCGGTTCCGTGACTTTCGCCTGAAAAGGATCGCCCACCTTGCTGCTGAAGGTGGAAATCGTAGTGGCCAGTTTTACCTTTAGCGCCGTTCCCTCCGGCACCGTCATCCCGTTCTGCGCCCAGGCCGAACCCGCCAACAATAGTGCGCCCAGTGCTCCCAAAAATTTCCTCATGGTTCCTCCTGCTCTCAAGAAAAACTCGCCTTCTGCAAATGCTCCGTTGTCCAAACGAAACCCAATCATAAGGACCTCGTCTCTTTCAGTATCTGTAGTGCTTTCAAGATGTCTTCGAGCGGCGCTCGATCGTGCTGGTTGCTGCCGCGATAAACATATCGGATCACCCGTTCGCGATCGATCACCAGAGTTGCTGGATGGGCGATGTTCAGCGCGTCCAACCCGATCCGGTGATACAGCCCATACGCCTTCGTCACCGACCGGTCCTCGTCGAGAAGAAACGGAAAGGACACCGGATTTTTCTCCAGAAACTTCATCGGCTTGAAGACACCGCTCTTCTTTTCCGCCGCGATGAATGCCAGCTCCGCGCCGGCCTGCGCGATTGCTTCCTTAGTCGACTCGACCCGAGCCATGCGCTGCACGCAGTTCGGTCACCAGGTACCCCGCAAGAACTCCGCAATCAGGAATCCGCGCCGCAAAAATCCCGACAACGTCAAAATGCCGTTGCAGTTCGCTGCTTCCAGCGAAAATTCCGGCGCTCGCATGCCCACCCGCAGAGTTTCGGTGTGGTCGAGCATCTAGTAACAAACTGTAAAACAGGTGCAAAACCCACACAACGATGGAAATCCGCGCCGAACCACAGGAGACACGATCCGTGTGGCGCGGGCACTCCTGCCCGCGTGCTCTGGCGACCGACTCAGTCGAGTTGCGCAGCCAGCAAGAACCTGAGCCGCTCCCTTGTGCCGGTGCCCGACCCGCTCTACCATCCTTCGCGGGAGAAGAAACTTATGATCAACGGCATCCATACCCTCATCTACACGCAAGATGCTGACTCCGTCCGTGCACTCTTTCGCGACGTCCTTAAATTTCCGACGGTCGACGCCGGGCACGGCTGGCTGATCTTTGCACTGCCACCCGCCGAACTCGGCATCCATCCCACCGAAGGCGAGGGCCACCACGAGCTCTACCTGATGTGCGACGACTTGGAAGCCACCGTCCAAGAACTGCAGGATAAAGGTGTGAGCCTGGCCCGTCCGGTCCACGATGCCGGATGGGGCTGGGTGACCGCGCTCCTGCTTCCCGGGGGAGAGGAACTCGGGCTTTATCAGCCCAAGCATCCCACCGCCATCGCCAACCGCTGATCCGTCCAACCCGCCTCGAAGAAATTTGTCGCGCCCGAAAGCTGTAAGAATAAAATTTCGGGTCAGCCCCGCCCGCTCCGCGTCCTCTGCGGCCGGGTGAAGGCTTTTTGCCGATCCAGTTTCAAAGTCACGCCAACGGGTTGCCCGTCACATTCCCGGACAAGCGCATCCGTTATAATCGCCGTTCTCGGAGAGTGACGTGGGCAAGACCTATACCGGTGTCGGCTATCTCACCGGCCGCCGCATATTCTTCAATTCAAACATCAACCGTGAAATCACGGAATCATCCCAGGCGAGGATCGCAATCATGAATATCAGCGAAATCAGGGCCCGCGAAGTACTTGACTCGCGCGGCAATCCCACGGTCGAAGCAGAAGTTCTGCTCAACTCCGGCAAGACCGGCCGGGCTATCGTTCCCAGCGGCGCCTCCACGGGTGAACACGAAGCCGTCGAGTTGCGCGATGGCGACAACGATCGCTATCTGGGCAAAGGTGTATTGAAAGCGGTGGAGAACGTAAACACCGAGATCGCCGACGCACTTGCCAACTTCGATGCTTCTGACCAGCGCGCCATCGACGCCAAGATGATCGAGCTCGACGGCACCGAAAACAAGGGGCGCCTCGGGGCGAACGCAATCTTAGCCGTTTCCATGGCCGTGGCCCGCGCCGCTGCTGCTGAATATGGCCTGCCACTCTATCGCTATTTGGGAGGCGCTGGGGCCAACACCCTTCCCACGCCCATGATGAACATCCTGAACGGCGGCGCGCACGCCGACAACAACGTCGACTTCCAGGAATTCATGGTGATGCCGGTAGGCGCGGAATCGTTCTCCGACGCCCTGCGCTGGGGTGTGGAGGTCTTCCACAAGCTGAAAGCCGTCCTGAAGAAACGTGGTTACAACACGGCAGTCGGCGATGAAGGCGGATTTGCCCCCTCGGTGAAGTCGAACGTGGAAGCGATTGAGGTTGTGCTGGAAGCTGTCCAGCAGGCCGGATATAAGTCGGGAGAAGAAATCTCCATCGCTTTGGATCCCGCCGCCAGCGAGTTCTATCAGGACGGAAAATACGTCTTCAAGAAATCCGACAAGTCCGCGCGCAGTTCCGAAGACATGGCCCGCTTCTGGGCCAAGTGGGCCAATGACTATCCAATTGTCTCCATTGAAGACGGCTTGGCCGAAGATGACTGGGAGGGTTGGAAGACCCTGACCGAACTGGTCGGAAAGAAGATTCAGTTGGTCGGTGATGATCTCTTCGTGACCAACACCCAGCGCCTGCAGGAAGGCATCGACAGGGGCATCGCGAACTCCATTCTGATTAAGGTCAACCAGATCGGCACGGTGAGCGAAACGCTCGACGCAATCGACCTGGCTCGACGCAACGGATATACCTCGGTGATCTCGCACCGCTCCGGAGAAAGCGAAGACACCTTCATCGCCGACCTGGCGGTCGCCACCGGCGCCGGCCAGATCAAAACGGGCTCGGCCTCGCGTACCGACCGCATTGCCAAGTACAACCAGTTGCTGAGGATCGAGGAGGAGTTGGGAAGTGCAGCGCGATTCTTGGGATTGAAGGCGCTGAATTACCAAGGCCTGACGCAGCCAACGTTATGACTTAGTCCATAATAAGCATGGAAGTCGATGTTCGCGACGTGTGAACTCATTCTGATTCGGGAGTCATGATGAAATCTCGCACTGCGATAGTCACTCTTCTAATCGCGCTGTCGGCCTCTCCCCTCTGTGCCCAGAGCGCCGCCGATACGCCCGCCACGCGTGACGACGTCGTGAGCCTCTTCAGCCTCATGCATGTGCGCGAGCAGATCGAACCTGCCATGGTCATGATCGCCCGGCAACAACGCGCCATCATCTACGAGAATCTGAAAAGACAGAACCCGCATATCAGTCCAGAGAATCTGGCCAAGCTGGATCAATTCACGGCCGACATCATGAAAGATCTTCCGGTCGATGGCATGCTCGACGACATGATTCCCGTGTACCAGAGGCACCTCACCAAGAGTGACGTGGAAGCGATGAGCGCGTTCTATTCTTCGCCCACCGGCCAGAAACTATTGCGCGAGATGCCCGCCATGACCACCGAGTCGATGCAAGCGGCGTCTCCGCGTATTCAGGCTCTGATGGACAAAGTGATGGAACGAGCCCGGGCAATGGCCAAAGAGGATGAACAAAAGGGCGCCACCCCGAAACCTGATAGCGAGAAGAAGTAGTCTGGTCTTTCTATGTACCTTTGTGTCTCCGTGATAAGGGCCATTCTGGAAACTGGCAGCTGATAGCTGAAAGCTGAAAGCCACAAGCTAGTAGCCAGAAGCCAGTAGCGAATTTATGACTCGTCCAAAACCTCTTATCCTCATCATCCTCGACGGCTGGGGCTACAGTCCCAAGACCGAAGCCAATGCCATCGCGCTAGCCCGTAAGCCTACCTACGATCGACTGTTGTGCGAATATCCCAACACGCTCATTCACACCAGCGGCCCATTTGTCGGCCTCCCCGAAGGCCAGATGGGCAACAGCGAAGTCGGTCATCTCAACATTGGCGCCGGCCGCATCATGCACATGGACATCACCCGCATCGACCTGATGATTCAGAACGGAGACTTCTTCTCCGATCCGACACTGGTGGCGGCCATGAAGCACGCGCGCACCGGAGGCCGACGCCTGCACCTGTTCGGGTTGGTTTCCGATGGTGGAGTGCATTCGCAGAACACGCATCTCTATGCGCTGCTCAAGATGGCCAAACAACGGGGCGTCGATCGCGTATTTGTGCACGCTTTCATGGACGGCCGCGACACACTGCCCAGCAACGGCGCCGGTTATCTCGAGCAACTGCAGCAGAAGATGCGCGAATACAACTCCGGCAAGATTGCCACCGTGAATGGCCGCTACTACGCGATGGACCGCGACCGCCGCTGGGAGCGCATCGCCAAAGCGTTCAACGCGATGGTCGAGGGCGATGGCGAAGGCGGAAAGTACGTCGATCCGGTGCAGGGCATGAAGGATTCCTACAACAAGGGCGTGACGGATGAGTTCGTGATCCCATTCGTGTGCGTCGACAACAGGGGTGAGCCGCTGGCCACCATTCGCGACGAAGATTCCTGTATCTGCTTCAACTTCCGCGCCGACAGGGTTCGCCAGATCACACGCGCCCTCACCCGCAACAGCGGACTGAACACACTAGGCGGCCGGGATCTCCCCGGCGCAGAAGACCTCGACAAGACGATCCCGCGCGAGCGCGTTCCGAAAAACCTGCACTACGTCTGCATGACGCAATACGACAAGAACTTCAGTCTCCCGGTGGTCATTCCGGCGGAATCGATGGCCAACATTCTTGCCAACGTCATGGGCCAGACCAAACTGCGCAACCTGCGCGTCGCCGAAACCGAGAAGTACGCGCACGTTACGTATTTTTTTAACGGAGGAGTGGAACAGCCTTTTCCGGGAGAAGACCGGGTGATGGTGCCTTCGCCCAAAGTCGCCACTTATGATCTGAAGCCGGAGATGAGCGCGGCGGGGATTGCGCAGGCGGTCGTGAAAGCGACGGAAGAAGGCACCTTCGACGTCATGATCGTGAACTTCGCCAACGCCGACATGGTCGGCCACTCCGGAAAAATCGAACCCACAATCAAAGCAGTCGAAACCGTCGACGCCTGCCTGGGAGAAATCGAGAAAGCTGTGAAAGCAAAGGGTGGTGCCATGCTGATCACCGCTGACCACGGCAACGCTGAGATGATGATCGATCCCGCCACTGGCGGTCCCCATACCGCGCACACGACGAACCCGGTCCCCTTCATCGTGATCAGTGAAAACGCGCAGCAGTTCACGTTGAACGCGAAGGGCTCTTTGCGCGACATCTCGCCAACGATTCTCGGCATGCTGGGCCTTCCCGAACCGAAGGAGATGACCGGTCAGGACTTACGGGTGGCCCTGCACAAAAAGTAGCCGGTGCAGTCTTGGGAGACGTGACGCGACGAAACAACAGCGACTCCGCAGCGGTTACTAGTCTGTTTCACCGGCTGTGACCTGAGTCACTGCTGCGACCTCTATGCCGCGCTAGCATTTCGAGTGCGAAGAGGGAGACATCTGCTCACCCGATTGCCGTCGCTGGCGCGTTGGTGGCTTTACCAGCAGTTCTACGCCGCCATTGCTGGCACCGTGTATGCGATTCTGTGGGCGGTCGGTCAGCCACCGGATCCCCGTATCGTGATCCTCTACGCCTTCTGCCTCGGCAATCTCAACACCCTCGCGGTCGATCTGTTGAGGATCTATCTTCCGCCTCCAAGATTCCCCTACGACTGGATGCTGTTCACCTGGGCCGAATTTTGCCTGATTCCGCCGATCTTCATCGTGTCGACGGCGGTGGGATCTATGTCGCGACCGGTTGGAAGATTCCGGCGCTCATGTGTTACCTGTTTGGCGCCGCGTACAACTTTCACCGGCAAACCCGCGAAAGCCTGGAGAGCCAGAACCGTGAATTGCAACAGGCGGTCGAGTCGGAAATCGCGGGTCGAGAGCAGCAAGAACAGGATCTGGAGCGGGCCCGCGAGATTCAGCGTGCGTTGCTGCCCAAGGAAATCGCGCAGGTGGCTGGCTTTGAAGGGGTCGCCGCATGGGAACCGGCGCGCCTGGTGGGCGGCGACTACTACGACGTGATTCGCCTCAGCGACACGAAGGTCGGCATTTGTATTGCTGACGTCGTCGGCAAGGGCGTCTCCGCGGCGTTGTTGATGGCGAACGTGCAAGCCACCGTGCGAGCCTATGCTTCCAAATTTGCCAGCTCCTCATGGCTGTGCGGCAAAGTCAATGGCGTGCTGTGCAGCAGTCTCGCCTCCGACAAATTCGTCACGCTCTTCTACGGCATTCTGGATGCGCAACAACCTACCCTGCAGTACACCAACGCGGGGCATCTTTCTCCGGTGGTGGTGCGCGCCGGCGGTGAAGCCGAGCAGTTGAGTGACGGCGGCGCAGTGCTGGGAGTTTTTCCGAATTGGAAATACGAAGATGGCCTTGCCCGCTTGAATCCCGGCGACCGGCTGTTCCTGTTCACCGACGGCATCACCGAGGCCACGCGGTCGGACGGTCAGGAATTTGGCGAAGCTGACCTGCTCGGCGCGGCACGCGCCAGGCGTGATTTATCACCGTCCGATCTGAAGGCCCACCTGCTCGACTGTGTCAACCAGTTCTGCAACTCCCAATTGCACGATGACGCGACGCTAATGGTGATCGCGGCGCTCAATAGCAGCGAGTCAGCCGACAATTCCGCCGTGGAATGCTTCGGAATACGCGTGTCTTGACCGCTCATAAGTCAAAGCTCCCTCGGGCCGAAAGAACTCGCGCGCAAAGAAGAATGGAGCGGCGGGCGTCCCCGTCCGCCGGGACAGGTGAGACGCCCATCCCACCACATTGCTGTCGCGTCCTCGTTCCCGCGATAATGCGACCCTTTTTTGCGATAAACTCTCGTCTCACGTTGGGGAGGGACCATGCTGCGATTCACTCTGGTACTACTCACACTCAGCCTGTCAGCTGCTTTCCTGCTCGTCCGCACCGGTGACGTCAGGGCCGATGCTCCGTCGCCGCTTCTGCTGGTGGCCAATAAGGGAGACCATACCCTGGGCCTGGTGGATCCCCACGCGGGACAGCAGGTTGCCACCGTGGACGAAGCCGGCGTGACCGGTCACGAGGTCATCGCCTCATCCGACGGCCGCACCGCCTACGTGCCAATCTACGGCGACTCGGGCGTCGGTCTGCCCGGCAGTGATGGTGATCATCTCGTGGTGGTCGATCTCGCAAGCCGCAAAGTGACAGGTCGGGTGGATTTCGGGCATGGCGTACGCCCGCACTGTCCGATGATCGGCCCGAAGGACGGACTCCTGTACGTCACCACCGAACTGGACAAATCCGTGACCATCATCGATCCGAAGACGCTGAAGATTGTCGGTTCGATTCCCACGACGCAACCCGAGTCGCACATGCTGGCCATCACGCGCGACGGTAGCCGCGGCTATACCGCTAACGTCGGGCCGGGAACGGTTTCGGTGCTCGACATGAAAGCTCGCAAGACGATCGCAGTCATCCCCGTAGCACCGAAGGTCCAGCGCATTGCTCTCTCGGTGGACGATAAGCTGGTGTTCACTTCGGACCAGACGAAACCGCAGCTCGCCGTCATCGATACCGCAACCAACAAAGTCAAAACCTGGGTGCAGATGCCCGCCCAGGGATACGGAACTGCGCCGACGCCCGACGGTCGCTGGCTAGTGGTCGCGCTGCGCACTGGAAATCAAGTGGCCGTCATCGACCTGCAGAGCATGAAAGTTGCTCACACGGTGGAAGTGCCGGCGGTTCCGCAGGAAGTGGTAATTCCTCCCCATGGGCAGGTCGCTTATGTTTCCTGCGACGCCAGCCACAAAATCGCGGCGATCCGGATTTCGGACTGGAAAGTTGAGAAGGTGATCGAAGCAGGGCCCGGCGCCGATGGGCTGGCCTGGGCCGGTCGATGAGGCGGAGGCATATCGGTCGCACCAGTTCCCACGCTGCGGCGGTGGCGAGACCATAGTTTTCCCTAGTCCCCCGGGTGTTCGACCACGTATGCAGTTGGAACAGCGTCTGGAGTAGTAGGGTTAGCGCAGACTGGCCCCGAACCAGAACAGGACGGTCCCAATGGAGGCTGGGACAATGCCCCACAGCAAACGAGGCCGACCGCCGAGTCCTATTAGCATTCCCACCACTGGAATTAGGAATCCAAAAACTGTCAGGCGCCGTGTTGCATGGGCAAGAACATTGGGAGTCCCGTGCATGAACGACCATCAGCATCAATGCTGTATAGGTGCCGACAGGCCGACGAGGCTCGCTAGTAATCGCCAACCTGAACGATTCGGAATCTGCAGGTATTTCACCCATCCCCAGAGCAAAAGCGACGGGAGCAAGCGCACAGCACGCGTTGATAATCCCCCATTCCACGCTACTTCACCACGATGTCTCGGGCGGTATCCAGGATCCAGCCGAGCCTTCCGTAGGCCCCGACGCCCTCGTTTGTACAGCGAATGCGGTTGCAGACTGCAAGGGTCAAAGGCAGGTTCCGTCCTTTTTTGTGTGGATTTCGCGCAACTTGTCAGCGGCGGTGAACTCCAGCGCGATATAGGCCTTCCAGGGATCACAGACCAAGCTGCCCGGTTCTTCGCCAATTTCTATTTGGTAGGTGTCTGAATCACTGCCGTCATATCGAACAGCGTTGTAGCTCAGCTTCCGCGCGTCAAGGTACTTCTTCACGTCACAACGGTCCATGCCCAGGTGCAGGTCACGTTGAAGTGGCGCCAAGGCTGCGCGGTACGACGCTGTACGCCGAGCTTGCATGACCTTGGAATAGGTGAACCAGGTCGCAACCATCGTCACAAGAAGAACAGCGACTACCGTGCCTTTTCTCACGGAACGATTTTACCGAAGGTCCACTGAACTGATGATGTGTCCACTCCGGCTATCCGAGTAGCCCCGTTCGCTAACCCCACGGTTAGCGGAGATGAACCACAGGCTTCGCATGCACGATGAGTGGTCTTCCCCACAACTCACTGGGAAGGTAGCGCCTTAAAGAGATTCGAGGGACCTCCGAGTCTGGCCCCTAAGGGTTGGCACGGAACGTGCCTTCTTCCTGTGCGACGTTCGATTCGAGGAAGTGAGGAACTTATGAAACGCCATCTACTCACCCTGGCAGGCACCTTCGGTTTGCTTCTCGCGGTCGCGTCCGTACATGCCCGGATCGCGGGGGCGCAATCCAACTTGCCGACAACGCAGCCAGCCACATCGGCTGGGCCGGGCTCGAATGCGGCGGTTCCGGGTGATGTGATTGCGGTGGGGCCGCCCGCGCTCACGCGGCAGGCAGCTGATAGCGCGCTCGACTTTATCGCGTTCACGGCCTCCGAAGTACGGCATGTGAAGAATATGGAGATCGACCAGGCCATGCGAGACAAGTGGGCCACCTACCTGGCGGTGCGTTATCCGATGCTGGCGCCCGCCGACCGCATGTGGTTCGCCAGTGCTCCCGACACGATGGCTGCGCTCCGCGCCGACTGGCCGCGGATCGGGTGGGTCAATCGCATGACAGTGCGCCAGCACTGGGCCGAGGCAATGCCCGGCATCCTTCAGTTTGTCGCTCCTGTCGTCCTCACTTCACAGGAGGGAGCTTCGCGGCAATCGCTAGCCTGGCACTTGGGCGATATGATTCGCCAGCAGCAGTTGATCAACCTGGTCCGGCAGCAGCAGCAGAGTGCGGCGACGGCTCGGGATCTCGCTGTTCAGAAGGAGTTATTCAACAATGGAGCCCGCTCGATCACTCTGCAAACGGGCATGCAAAGTATGGCCAACGACACGATCAACCTGATGCACTCCTACAGTCATTGAGCCGGTGTGCTGGTGCTTGAAAAACCGGGCATTCGTGAAAGAAGATTCCAGGAATGATCGATGGCAAGCGGAGCCGATGCGCTCCGCTTTTTTCAGCAGCCAATCTCTTGCGGTTCGGTGGACGGGCAATCGGAGACAAGAGGTTCGGGTCATCCCGAAGAACTCCACCGAAACCCTCCCCTAGTCATGGCTCCCTATCCGACGGTGACCGTCCTGCGGTAGCTTGGTAGTATCCATGCACCGCATCGGGCTTGCTTTCGTTTCCGGGGTCGTGTTTCTCGGAATTGTCATTGGCTCCCAAGGGCCGGCACATCCAGCCGCTGCTGCGGATACGCCTACGTTCTATCGCGATGTCCTGCCCATCCTTCAGGAACACTGCCAGCAATGTCATCGCCCGGGCGAAATTGCGCCGACGCCGCTGGTCACTTACGCGGAGGCAAAAGGCTCAGGTCGGAGAATTCGCGAAGAGGTGCGCGCCAAGCGCATGCCGCCTTGGTTTGCGGATCCATGTTGCGGTCGCTTTTCCGATGATCCGTCCCTCACGCCGCAGCAAATAGCAACCGTCTTGGATTGGGTCGATGGCAACGCGCTCGCTGGCAATCCGCACGATGCGCCCCCTCCGCCACACTGGGTCGAGGGATGGAACATCGCGCAACCCGACCGTGTGATCCAGATGCCCAAGGCGGTTTCGATTCCCGCGGAGGGCGATGTTGAGTACACCTACGAGATCGTGCCGACCAGGTTTGCTGAGGACAAGTGGATTCAGATGTCGGAGATTCGGCCCACGCGGCGGCAGAACGTGCATCATGCGGTGGTCTACATTCGCCCGCCGGAGTCAAAATGGCTGCGGGGCGCTCCAGTGGGCGTGCCGTTCACCGCCAGCAGCCTGAATGATCCGGCGCTGAAACATCAGGCTCACGAAACCGACAGTGACATGCTGCTGGTATATGCGCCCGGCAGTTCGCCCGATCGCTGGCCGGATGACATGGCCAAGTTTATCCCGGCACATTCGGATCTGGTTTTCCAGATGCACTACACCACCAACGGCGAGACTGGATCGGACCAGACGAGGGTAGGCATGGTCTTCGCAAAACGGCCGCCGGCGCAGCGTGTGTTGACTCTGCAACTGGCCAATGAGCACGACACGATTCCCATCCCGCCGAATAGCGACAATTACCGGGTAGAGGTGCACGGGACGTTTCCCAACTACGCCACCTTGCTCAGCTTTTTTCCGCACATGCACCTACGCGGTAAACGCTTCGAGTACGACCTGGTGCACGCGGACCACACCACTGAGGCGTTGCTGCGCGTGAACTACGATTTCTACTGGCAGCTGAGCTATCGCCTGGCGGAGCCGCGGTTCATCCCAGCCGGTACGGAGTTGCGCGCGATTGCCTGGTACGACAATTCGCGCGCCAATGCACATAACCCGGACCCCGACAGCCCAGTGACGTGGGGAGATCAGACTTACAACGAGATGATGGTAGGTTTTTTCGATGTGGCGGTGCCGGCGGGGGTGGACAAGTGGAAGTTTTTTGTGCGGGGAACTGGACAGAAGTAGTCGGGTCTTAGGTCTCAGGTGTCAGGTCTCAGGTTTTGGTTTTTCTCGTGTTGCCTCTAGGCTCTCCCTTCTTGCACCGGTAGCCTCACGGCGAGAATAGCCAAATGACGAAAAATCCAATGCCTTGAACATCCAAAACCCAAGACCAAGACCTGAGAATGAAGACCCAAGACCTAAGACCTAAGACCTAAGACCAAAGACCTAAGACCAAAGACCTGACACCTGACACCTGACCCACTGGAGACCCAAGATTCCGTAGGTTCCAACCCGGTTCTCGGATATACTTGGCGGCCTCCAAAGCTGGCCCTTCCAGCCGCGCGTTCGTCTTGGGGTCTTTGCGTGACGTCATCGTCGATCCTCCGGGCAGGTTCCACTGGCGGAGCAGGTAAGTATCTGCGCCGTATCGCGTTTAGCGTCATCTGCTTGAGCTTTACTTCAGCATCCGTCGGACAGTCGACTGCTCCAGCCCCGCCAGCAGCTACCTCCTCGTCGCAGGCGGTCGGCAACTCCACACAGGAAATCAGCTCCCACGATGAGCTGGCCACCTTCAAGGTGAAAGTGAACCTGGTGCTGGTGCGAGTGGTGGTGCGCGATTCCAGTGGGCGCGCGATTGGAAATCTTCGCCAGGAAGATTTCGAGTTGTTCGACAATCGCAAGCCGCAAGTGATCAAGCAGTTTGCCGTCGAGCAGCCTGGGTCCCAGGCGGCGCAGCGTGGACAACAAAAAAGCAACGAGACTTCCGACGAAACGTTGCCTCCGCCGATTGCCCCTACGCATTACGTCGCCTACGTGTTCGATGACGTACACCTCGAGTTTGCCGACCTCGCCCGGGTGCGCGACGCCGCCGACCGCCACATCGCGACTCTGAGTCCCACCGATCGGGCGGCGCTCTTCACGACATCGGGGCAGAACACTCTGGATTTCACCGACAATCGCGCCCAGCTGCACGAGATGCTGGAAAAGATGCAGGCGCGTCCGATTTCGCGCACTGCGAATTCTGGGTGTCCGGACATCAGTTACTACATGGCCGACCAGATCCAAAACAAGCGCGATCCAAACGCCACGCAACTTGCGACCGAAGATGCGTTGGCCTGTGCGTTTAATCGCGACCCGCGCATGCGGCCCGCGGCCGCAGCTCTCGCACAATCCACCGCCGCGGGGGTGTTCACGCAGGGTGAGCACGAGAGTCGCGTATCGTTGAGTGTGCTGCGGGGTGCTATTCGCCGCATGGCTGTCATGCCCGGGCAGCGGACGATTCTTCTCTTGTCTCCCGGCTTCCTGGTTCCGGAGATGGAGTCCGACCACATCGAGCTGGTCGACCTCGCGCTGCGGTCGCAGGTGATTGTCAGCTCCCTGAATGCCCGAGGACTATACACAGTCGATCCGCTGGGGGATATCAGCAATGTAGGCCCGGCGAACGAGTTTGCGAGCGTGAGCCGC